>Ga0209643_1000158_pt1 | contig 161461 bp, 191 predicted proteins | sample AutmiccBRH37_all_FD_187383 | JGI IMG/M metagenome (GOLD analysis project Ga0209643, IMG submission 187383) | Deep subsurface microbial communities from Mt. Terri, Switzerland - Autotrophic microbial communities BRH/37_all (SPAdes) (version 2) | ecosystem: Environmental > Aquatic > Deep...
GTTGCCTCCAGGTAGTAGTTGCTGTTCAGATCTGTCCGAGCCTGTTCGGCATCCTTGCTCGGGACACCCGGCAGATTTACGTCCTTGAGGTTCATGTAGACGCTGACACGCACATGGGACTGCAACCGGTGGGCCAGGTAGTCCTGAACATCATCGGTGGCGGTCATGGTCAGCGGCATCCGCAGCAACTTGATCTCGTCGAAATTCGACGGCATCACCACGCCAAACTCACGCGCACCGTTGGCCAGCGTGTAGGTGGCCGGCAGTCCCTTGTGCAACTCACCGGCCATCATGATGGCTTTCAGCAGGTTCCCAGAGAGAACATGGCGCCGCATCTCGATGCTGCCGCGTGGCAGGTTCTCGTACTCAGCCAGTGCCTCAGGCTGGATCTGTCCCTGGTCGTCAATGAGATCACGGGCAGGATCGCTGATTGCGGCGGCCAGAGATTCCCAGCCGACAACGAACTCTTGCGGGTCGGCGTCAGGCTCAGCCAGGAACGCCGCTCTCTGCACTTCGCGCGCCTCATTGAGCAGCAGGCTCAAGGGAACACGCGCCTGACGCATGTTCTGGTCCTTGCTGATCAACATCAGGCGCCATTCATACGGGCTGTGCATGTCCTGCGCCCAGGTAGGAGGCTCAATTCCGACGATGTGGAAATCGATCGCAGCGTCCGAATCGAGTCGCAAGCTCAGATGTGCACCCAGCTTGATGCGTCCAGCCAGCGAACGAAGCCCCATGTAGTCACGGGCCGCACGACTGGTGAATGACTCGTGGCGAGCGTTCGCGAGATCCTCAATGGTCTCCCCGTCCCCGCGATCGGCGAACAGGTCGCGCAGGTTGTTCATGCGCGTTTCCATGCGCTGGGTGACCTCAGGCATGACCTCGGCCAGCGGGAAGCGAGACCAGTTCCGGGTGGCTCCGTGCTCCAAGCTCAGGGCCTCTCGACCAGCGATGATCATGGTGTTCACGGTCTCAGGCGTGAGCGGCGGCAGTTCTTCGTTGTAGGCCAACTCTTTCAGGTAGACAGCCCCCTCGAACACAGAGTCGCCGGTAGCCGGGTGGAGAACGACTTCGTTCACCACGCGCGCCTTGATATCCAGGTGGCGGCTGCGGAATGGGTTGATCCCGCGGCGCTCCAGATCCTCCAGCTTGCTCTCGTACGCCCGAATCAGACCATCCATCATGGCGTCCTGAACATCGCAGGGCAGCAGCAAACCCATCGCGGTGACGCGGGCAGCCAAACCGGTATCGCCGCCTTGATCCTGCAGCTTCGCGGCCTCAACCCCAAGGTTGATGCCGATCACGTCGGCCACGCCCTGGTTGTCCTGCAGATAGCTCATGGCCGCTTCGCAGCCCACCCAGTTGAAGAGATCCGGCATACCACCGCCGACCTCGGCATCACGCGAGCCGCGGGTCAGCGACATCATGTTGCTCAACCGACGACGCATGATTGCCATCGAGCGCACTGCTACAGGGACTGCAGAGCCCGGCAGGGTATAGCGCGGCGGCACGACCATGTTCGCCCGGAAAACGCGCCCCAACGATTGCTGGAAGACATAGATATCGTCGTCGGCCTGCAGAACAATCATGTCGCGCGGGCGCTGGTCAGCAAAGCGATGGTCGGCATGCAGATCAATACCGGTTGCCCCGGCCTTATTGATGATGATCCCGGTCGTCTCGCCGCCGTTGAACGCGTTCATCACACGCTGGCGATCGCGCTTCGAAGAATCCCGGCGGCGCTGAACCTGATAAACGCCCGGACGCACCTGGTTGACTTTCCAACGTCGGCCGGTCAATTCGCCCATCTCGTATCCGGCAGCACGCAGCTTGTCGCAGATGTAATCGATCGGCGACACAGGGATCTCGTTCGGGATACGCGCCAGAGCAGCTTCAAACTCCTGCAGGACACCGCGAACATTCACGTTGGCCTCCAGGTGGCGGCCGGCAAGCAGGATCTGCATCTGTTCAGGAAGGCCGCGGCCGTGCAGGTTTACACGGGGCTCTTGCAGGTTGAACGCGTGGTTGCCACCACCGTATGCAACGTTGATCTCGGTGATCTTCTTGGCCATGCGGCGGAGCACACTGGCGAAGCTCATCTCAACTTCAGCCCCATCGGGCTGCACGTTGTTGTCGACCAGAACCTTGACGACTTCGGCGAGGATGGACTCCATCGTGCTCTGCAGGACGAGCGTAGGCTTGTTGCCTTCTCGGGCAGACTGAATTGCCAGGTCGGCATAGAAGTCCGCGTGCACCGCCAGGAGGGCTTGCTGGCTGAAATGGTGCAACGTGGAGCTGAAATGCATGCTGCTCAGCCCCATCTGCTCGCGACCGCGGCGGCGGCGCTCCTGAGCCTCGCGCTGACGCACGAAGTAGTCGTTCTGGTTGATGTCCTGGGTGTAACCCGTCACTACAACCTGGAGTTCAAGCAGCGCACGGAGCGCTGCGGACAGGGCATCCATGTTCTGGCGAATGGCAGGTACATACTCCTGGGGCACTTCCGGAGCGCGGTACTCCGCGCGCGACATGTCGTGTTCGCGACGGATGTACTGCCCCTCCTGGGCCAGCATCATCGGCACCGCTTCCATCGCCGCCGCCCCGCCTTTACGCAGGATCTCTTCGATGTGATGGGAACTACCCAACAGCGACAGATCGGTGCCGGCATACAGGCTCAGGTTCTTCCCTTCCTTGGCGGAGGTCGCGGAGCTGAACAGCGTGTGGCGGGCTGCATCGCGGATAGCGCGCAGGTTCTGCCCGCAAAGGCTGTCGACACCTGCAGAGAGGTGCGATTCATCAACGAGCACAAGCGCGTCGTGAGCGATTGCACGCAGCCACTCCACCCGCGGCGCGTCGGCCGGCGTCATCAGCTGGGAGTGACAGGTGAACACCACGCGGATGCCCGCAGGAAGCGCGCCAGATTCGTAGACCTGGGTGAGCTCGTCCCCGCTACGGCCGGGGAACATCTGCTCACCTTGATCATTCTCGATGCCCACCCCAGTGGTCGTGATCAGCATGCGGCTTCTGTCGACCAACTCGCTCATCCCAAGCACGGCCATCTCGCGCGCCATGGAGTTGTAGAGCGTCTGGTCCTTGGTGATGAAGACCGTCGGCATATCGTTGAGGTAGGCGTAACGCAGCACGCTCGCCAGAACACGCCCCTTGCCGATACCGGTCAGGTCGCCGAGCACCATGTTACGGTCACGCGAGAAGGCGTCCAGGGCCAGCGCAACCGCGTCTACCTGCTCCGCGTACAGCCGACCATCGAGATCAGCAGACGAATCAAAGCCAAGCTGCCGAGCAACGAATGCATCAAGGTCACCATGGCGCTGGACCAGGCGATCGAGCGCAGAACCGATAGCGCTGGCCATGTTTGCAGGAACCATCGTGCCTTGCTCGCGCAGCGCGCTGCGCGGCAGATAATTCACACGGCCAGAGGTCTCCTCGAAGTTGAGATCCATGCCGCGGCGACGCTCTGCACGGCGCGCCTCGATTTCGGCCCTGACACGCTCTTCGTCTTCAGCCGAAAGAACGGTGCCCACCAGATCAACATCTTCTGGATCACCAGTTTCAACCGGTGTCAGCTCATCGCCGCCTCCAGCCGCTGCAGGCGTTCCACCGGCGACAGGCTGGTCAGCTTCTCGATGTCCATCTCGTCCTGCGGGTAGCGTTCCAGCGCGGCTTCCACGATCTGCGCCATCTGCGCCGAGTCCCCGTTCATCGCCGCGTACAGCCAGCTCTCGATCAACGCCGCCGGGCTCTCCGGCGACAGGTCGCGAGCCAGCAGGAGTTCGGCCAGCATCGCCGGCGTCATCTGGCTGCCCGGCATGAATGCCAGGCTGCTGCGCCCCATACTCTGCGCCGCGAACTCCTCCAGATCGCTGGGCCTCATCAGGCCCTGCGACAGCGCGCGCTCCAGCTGCGCCGCCAGATCCCGCTGCAGCAGCTCCTTCCACCGCCCCCAGCTCGGGCGCTCCATGAACTCGTTGTGCTCCGTCTCGTTGAGCACCAGGCCGAACGTCAGGAGCATTTCCTGGTTCTGAAACACTGGCAGCAACCAGAACAACTTCGTCTTCTTGGCCATACACGTCTCTCCACAGAGTATTCAGGAACAGGCCCATCTCGCGCTCGCTACCGACGCTGGGCAGATCCTCATTATTGAGGACAGCAACGTGCCGATCCGGCGGGAGAGTGGCATCAACAAACAGAACCAGGCGATGGCTATCGCCCTTGGAACTTCCCCAGACAGCAGAAATCAAGGGGAACCCCGGATTCTCTGCCAAGAATTGATTTGCACTCGCCATGAGGCGATCGCGCGACGCGCCGAGCAAGAAAAGGACCGCCTGGGAGTCTTCAGGCATCCGATTGAGGACTTCGCGGAACACGTCCAACCAGGGCGACATGATAATGGCGGCAGACGGCCCCATTTCCTCGATCCGGGCAAACTCGGCGGCGTCGGGCATAGAGGGATAGCCACCCTGCAGAACAGGACGGTCATCGCCGGCATGGATAGCGTCTACAAATTGCTCGACGGCCGACTTGGCCGGTACGGGAGTCGCTGCAGGCTGGGACTCGGCAGGCGCCGGCGCGGCATCTTCGACTTGCTGCTCGACTTGGACCTCGGCGACAACCTCTTCCGCAGGCTGAGAAGCAACAGCCTCCGCCGCCGGGGCAGCCGCGACAGGAACATCATCAGCGAAACCCGGCAGATCGAAATCTTCGTTCGCCACATCGAGCGCTTCCTGGGCTTCCAGCTCCAAGGCGCGCTCGGACCAACTCTTGTAGCGTTCGACAGCGGCCGCCTTCGCGGCTTCGCTGAATGTGCCATCCGGGCCCGGGCTCACCAATAGAACCGACGGACGAGGACGATCCTCCAGGAATGCCTTCGGCAGCTTCTCCAGCCAAGCCGCGGCCGATGCCTGATCGGCAATCGGCGGGAAGTGGATAGCCAGGATCGACCGGTTGAAGAAGTAACCCTGCTTGCCCCCCAGATCAAGCAAGGCTTTCTTGGCTTCTTCAGTTCCGCCCAACGCAACGAAAAAGAACTTCCCCGCTGCGTTACGCCACATCTCAAGCGTGGCGCCATAGGCCTCAATGTTCAGCCACCGGATCGGTTTCATTGCACGACTCCCTATACCACCTGCAGGCAAACTTCGATCTGATCGCCGGCGGCTATCGAGCCACCTAACCGACGATCACTGTAGTCGGAATTATCGTGGCGCAACGCAATAAGAAAAACCCGACGGGCCTTTGCGCTACTCCATACGTGATAGACTTCTTTAGTTGGCTAAGCCTGATCGAGTGAATCAAAGGCCTGGCCATCGCCTGCCTCAGTCGCCATTAAGCGACCATCACTCCGCATCATTTCTACGGCAATCCCAGCCGCCAGGCCGGGCCAACCTCGAAGCCTATAGTCCCGGATACTCGGTACTATAACATTGGCCAAACCAAGGGCCAAGCAAGCAAATTCCCTTTCTCTATATGCCAACCGGCATCCTGCAGAAGACCACCTTAGAGCGGATTGGGCTAACCCTGTGCGTTACATTGCGCCGGCACGGCGCATACCATAGATTCTACAGATACAAAATATTGTACTATTGGGACTACAATAGCATTCACAGGCTGCCACCCCCGTCTCTAGGAGAGTCACAGAAAATGCGGATCAAACAACTTCTAGTCGCAACCATATTCGCGTCGGTGCCCCTCTTTGCGCCGGTGAAGGCCTACGCAATGTCGGACACCGCGGCTCTCCTGGCGATTCTCCAACAGGCCATCATGCAGCTCCTGCAGCAGCAGATCCTCACCCAGACAACCGAGGACGGTCTGGGGAATGTGGAAGAGGCCGTCAAGTCGACGGAGCAGACCATCAAAGTGGAGTCCGAGGCAAACGCCCGCGCCATCATGAACGGCCAGGTCGACATCTATAACCAGCAGAACCAGAAGGACCAGCAGGCGTCCACCTTCTGCCAGGAAGATCAGGTTCTCGCAACGCAGATCGGCAAGGCTGTCACCCAGAAGACGTACAGCCGGCAAACGAACATGTACAACAAGTACAACTCGGCCGAGGCCATCCGCGAGCCCGCCAAATTCACTGCGCGCCACAATCGCCAGGTGAAGGAGAACATCACTCCGTCCTGTGATCCGCGGATGCTCCCCCCGGTGGGGAAGAAGGACCTGGACAATGGCTCCACCCCTATGAGTTGCACTGAGACTCAGATCGAGCTGGCAACCGCAGTCGCCAGTGGCCGCAAGCCTGCCCCACAGCCCCCTGAGTCAATCAAGAACACCGATGTCGGTGAGGTTCTGCAGCAGGAGATCGACACCTACAACTTCCGCATGTCTGCCGTAGAAGGGGCCATTGGTTCCTCGATCAGCGAAGAGATGGATGCGCAGATCACGGCCTACCAGCGCCTGTTCGCCTCTCCCACTATCGAAGAGATCAACGCCATGTCCGGCACCGGGGGCATCTCACGCGACGCACTGGTCCAGCAGCAGATACAGAACCAGCTGCTCCTGAACATCTTCAAGGAAATGGTCGAGACCCGTCGCCTCTTGGCAATCCAGGTGGCACAGCGCGAAGAAGATCACCGTAAGCAGATCGGCGCCCTCATCAGCAACTCTGGTCGGCAGTAAGGAGCCCTCATGAGCAACTCGAACGTAAATGAGACCACCGCTAGCGCGCCCTCCCCCGCCAAGCCGAAATCCAAGACACTCAAGGCTCTCGGATGGATCAGTGGGATCACCCCCACCAAGATGGCAGCACAAGAAGTGGCATCCATGGCGTCGGTTTCGGGCTGGGCGCTGAAAAACTTCAAGGGCATGCTGAGCTTCAATCGGGCCCAAGCCAAAGAAGACCTGAAGATTGCGTCAACCGATCCGGAGCGCTTCTGGGACGAGCTCATCACCACAGCCAAGATCACCGAAGAGTCGGTACGGGTCCGCTACACCCTCGCCTACTGGTTCAGCTATGTCCTGTTCATGGGCCTGGCAATAGGCATAGGGATGGTGGCAGCCAACTACACCATCCCTATGGCCCTCATCGGCAACATCATGCTGCTCAACGTCCTGCTGATGGTCTACATCACCAATCTCCACAAGCTGTACACCGCTCGTGAGCAGCGCGTGGTCACCATCCCAGCGTTCGTGAAAATTATGCTGAAGCAGCCCGCCCTGCTGCTGCCGATCCCGCTCCCGAAAAACTACAAGCTGCGTGAAGGCCGAGCGCCCGTCACGACTGAAGGAGATCCGGCATGAACTCGTTTTCTACCCTGGTCCTGCTCTGGCTCTTCGGCTCATGGATGTTCGACCCCTCCGAGATCGCCGGCATGGCCGGACTCCGAACCACCGAGGTCACCCCCCTCACAATCTTCGCCAGCTACTTCTCCATCGTCGGCCTGACCGGTTTCGGCATTCTGGCGTCCTGGGCAATGTTCCTGGGCATCTTCCGGCTCCGCCAGAACGGTAACTTCTTCGGCGCCCGAGACGGCAATGAAGCGTTCTTCTACCCGCTTCGAGTGGTGGTAGCCCTGACTCTCTGCGCCCCAGTGATCCCGGTATCGAGCGCCGGCGGCCAGGCTATCGTGCTCACGCCTGGCCACCACCTCATAGCGAGTATCGCCAAGAGCGGCAGCGGATGGGGCGATGATGCCCAGACTCAAAGCTTCAAGCTCATGCACACCTACAACCTGTTCAATGAGCCTCGATACGAAATTTCAGTGAACAAGCCAGAAGCCAAGGCCATGATCGGCAACTGGCTGACCCTGGCCACCACAGCGACCGGATACTACGTCCACAAGAACCCCCAGGATCGCCTCCCTGGCATCAGCGCTACCGAGCTGGCCACGCGCCTCGCGGAAGGCGCCTGGCGCCGTCAGTACACCGACAGCGGAGCACCTGGTTACCATGGCCCATCCAGTGCCACGGATCCGTTCATCAACGAGATCCTGAACCATACCGCTATCCCGCTGATTCCTCCTACCGACGCCATCGCAGCAGCAATCAAACACACCGACACCAGCATTGAGGAAGACGCTGGCGAAGGCACTGTTGGTGGCGAGATGGGCTCGGAGAACTTCCTCTGCGATTGGGGTGGAACTTCAGGCTTTGCCGCCTCGATCGTTTGCTCTGATGAGCAAATGGCACTGCGCGTAACCAACGACAAGTCGATCTCTCAAGGGCTCGCCGCGGCACAGCGTCAGATGTGGCAACGCCTCGTACAGACGCAACTCAGTCGGCACCTGGGGGTCAAGAACAACCAGAGCGCCACGGAGGAGGCAGCACTCGCGGCCGCAGCTCAAACCTATCTGCAGAAGGAAGTTGAGTGGTACACCGCTACCGCGAGAAACGTCATCAAGCAGACGATCGCGTCCAACCTTCTGGCCGAGTCGGAGCAGTTCTTTGCGTCGCTGGAGGAATGGGGCTGGATGATGGGGGGCACCTTCGTGCTTCGCGCAGCGAACGACTTCACCCGGGCTCAGAGCTACGCCTCGGAAGGCACGTCGAAGCTCTACCCCACCAGCAGCCTCGCTGACCTGACCGTCGGCGACGATCTCACAAAGCTGACCATGAACAAGGTCGAGCGCGAGTTGGAGGACAAGGGGGACTCTACAGACCTGATCGATCTCCTGGGCCTGGACATCCTCGGCAAAGACCCCTCGCAGGCCAACCTCTATACGGTCTCGGCGTTCGGCCGAGAGCTCGCGGGTACTGGCCTGATGTTCATCAGCGGTAGCGGGCTCTCCTGGATCGCAAGCAAGGCGACCAAGGGCAACGGCGGTATGACCAAGGCCCTGTTCATGATCGGTGTTGTCTTGCTGATCGCCGGCGCCATGATTGGCTACGTCCTGCCGGTCGTATTCGCAATCTTCGGCCTCATGGGCGTCATCAGCTGGCTGACCTTTGTCGCCTCTGCGTTCTTCGGGGTAACCCTATGGGGCGCTGCTCAGGCAGCACCAAAGGGCGAAGAGCACACGTCCCAAATGGCAGGCAAGGGTTGGAACACGCTCATCTTCATCGGGTTCTACCCGGCTTTGGCCGTGGGTGGCCTGGCCGCTGCAGTGACCATCACCAGCATCGGCCTGCCGATCGTCAACACCATGATGGCTGGCCTGTGGGGACTGATGGACAACGGCGCCGCAGATTTGAGCCAGCCCTTTGACGCGATCGCAGGTCTGCTCATTGGCTCGGTCATGATGGTTCTGCTCACCTGCATGCTGTTCTGGTCGGTGTGCATGACATCTGCATCCCTGATCACCAACTTCCCACGCACCGTGCTGAACATGATCTCGTTCTCCGAGCCTGGCCTGAACCCGTACGAAAACACAGCGCAAGGCGTTATGGGCGGTGTCAGCAGTATGGTGAAGGCACCGCTGTCGATCGCAACCCAGTCGCTGATTCGCCGGATGGTGAGCCCCGGCCAGAATCCTCGCCAGACCCCAGAGGGTGGTGGCTGATCCTCAGCAGCTGCCAGAAGTCGAACAAGGGAGCTTTTGGCTCCCTTTTTCATTCCCCACGCGGCGCTCACCTGGTGCAGTCGACCGCGAGGGTTGCGCCAAGGGGTCGTGATGCTAAGCCGTCTCTCCTCGTGACATGACAACCAGAGGCGACTTAATCATCAAGGCGCCCAACATGCGCAAGCTCTTGCACGACGCAGCCGCTATCGCGGATATCCTGGCCCTGGCCTTGGCCATCTACAATCAGGTGCACCCGATGCTGCTCCGGCAACGCTTTACGCCAGGCGCTGAGGAACTGCTGCGGCGATGAACTCTCGCTGCGCTTGGCACCCCGGATTCAGGCACGCGGCATCGCGAGCGCGAGCACCTCAGTTTGTGGCGTTGCTCCATACCTGGTCCGGCTTTCTTGGCGGCAATAAAAAAGGGCGCCCTAGTCGGTGCGCCCTTCTATACCAGATACATCTGATCTCATTGATTGCCCTTACTTACAGATAGTCCTTGAAGAAAACAGGGAGAGTGTTTGCGACGGCCTTGTGTATCGAGTCAGCAAACTCGTACTTGGTAGCCACCTTGTAACCCTCATCTTCTGTAAAGACTATGTGCACGCCTTCGAGCTGACCGGCAGAGACACCGCCCACTTTGTGGCTGGCGTTCGGCAGATCGTTTTCAACGAGCTTGCCATCGATGTAGAGCGAATTGGCAAAGAACTCGCCCTTCCCTTTCTCGTACTTCACGACCTGGAAGTGGTAGACCTTGCCAGGCAGATTCTTCAGCGGAGGTACATTCGCATTGAAGTAAGCGGTAGCCTCAGCATCCCACTTCTCAGGCCAGACCTCATTGGTTTTCTGACCGGTGCAACCCAGCACAGCGGCGACAGACACGACCAGAGCCCCTACCAGCGCAATCAGCTTCATCTTTTTCATCATCGTTCTCCTTGATCCGTAGGCTCGGCGGCTATCGCCTTCCGTTGTGCCTTTGTATATATGAAAGCATAACAGAAAAGAAGTTCAAGGGGTTTGAGAAAAAAATTTCTAAGGGCGGGTATTGATCAGCAAGCGATGGCGTAGTCGATATCATCGGCTTCTTTAGTCTGCGCCCAGCTGCGATACAGATCCTCGGCCTCGCCTTCAATAAGCCTCCAACCTGGAGCGCCGGTCTCAGGGTCAAACATGACATCGAGCTCGTAATCGATACCGACACTACCGGCCATGACGATCAAGAAGGATGGGGAAGAGCCTTTTGTGAATGCAACCGTATGAGTCGGCCGCCCCGCGGCCAGCATCGCGGCGCTGACCCAGCAAGCGGCTGGGCGGTAACCGGCACGGATAGCAGCCTTACACGTCATCTGCATCGCCCGGCGGTGATCACCATAATGCGCGTAACAATGGGCGTAAGCCCCGGCGAGGCCGCCGAGGGCTATTCGGTCCATCATCCTTCCGAGCTTCGCGTTACTCATCCCCTACCCCTTGCCAGGCTCCCTAGCCTGGCAAGGGAGTCTGAGACAGATCGATTTCTTCCACCAGCGTCTGAATCGTAGACGACTCAAAGGCTGAAAACTCGCGATCCAATGCGGATCGCATCTCACGCAGCTGAGTCGGAGACGATGCCACGAAATCGCGCACATGCTCCTGCTCATTGCTCACACTCATGGCGGTCAGGAACATCTGAATGTTCTTAGCCGCCTCGACCGAGAGCGTCTTGTCATCAAAGGTCGCTCGATCGATGTAATCCGAGGCCATGTCGATGGCCATCGAAGGAAACGCCGAACCGTGAAGCATCAGCTTGCCGGCGTACTGCGGAGCATGCTGGCGAATAACGTCAACAGCTTTCGCAACGAACGGATCACTGACTGCACGACCTGGGTACAACTCGCTGAGCGACGTGCCACCTTGAAGGTCACGCCCTTTCATCTCGTGCCAAGCAGATTCGTAGCGCTTGACTCGATCAAAATCGAAAGCGCCCGCATGCCCAGCTCGCGACACATGCGCATCCTGCAGCGCTGGCGTGTTACCTACAACCAGCAGGTCAAAGTTCGTTTGCGTGTTGCGCTGATACTGCTCGCGCTCCTGCTCGGTAGCCGGACGCATGCCGGACATCGAGCCACACAAGATGTTGACCAGGACCTCTCGGCTTCGCTGACTCATCTCGCTTACTCCGTGTTTACATTAGTGTATATGAATGCATAGCGTCAAGCCGCTTACGCCGGGTTTTCGATGTTCACCGTGTGCTTGCACTTCGGGAATCCCGAACAGGCCCAAAACGGGCCCTTCGCTCCTTGGCGGATCACCAGATGGCTCTTCTGGCATTTGGGACAGATGTCGCCTTTAACGACCTCTGCTTTCGGAATGGGCTTTCCATCAGCCGCAGCTCGAAGGCTTGTCTTGCAAGCATCTCTGTCCGTGCAACCCCAGTACGGGCCGAAGCGGCCAGTCTTGATGTAGGCCATAGGCTTCGCGCAGGCAGGGCAATTGGCCGCATGCCCGTTGAACTCCAAGATCGGCTTGGATGCTTCTGCCCGCTCCTGATTCACCCCACGCTGCTGAAAATAGGCAGCGCATTTGCGCACTGCATCTTCGGCAGCCTTCATGGCGGCCTCGAAGGTAATGCGCTTATGCCGTACGTGATCCATGTAATCTTCCCAGATGGCGGTTTGCCCTGGATCACGCAAGATGTCCGGCAGAGACTGGATAAGCATGATCGCATTGTCGGAACAATCGATCTTGCCTTTCCCCGGCCCCGGGACGATCAGTTTTCGGTTGCGCAATTCTTTGATGATGGATGCGCGAGTCGCTTCGGTCCCAAGACCGGACGTTTCCTTCAGGCGCGCTCGCTGATCCTGGTTGGTCACGAACTTGTGGACGCTGATCATGTCTTCCAGCAGCGTACCTTCGGTGTAGTAAGGGGGCGCCTGGGTTTGGCCTTGCTTCACATCGACCTTATCGACCAATGCCTCCATACCATCGGTGACCGGTGGTAGTTTTTGCTTCCCATCGATCTTCTCAACAGGCTCGTCGTCATCTACCTCTTCTGGCTTCGCCTCAAGCGCTTTAAAGCCTTGCTTCAACGGCGTGATGCCGGTGGCTTTCAGGAGAATGCCGCCTGCAGGCATGGTCACATCGACCTGGTTGAACTCATAGTCCGGCGCAAAAGCGCGCATGTAGTACAGAACGATGAGCTGATAGAGCTTCTTTTCGTCGCCCGCAAGCCCGCTCGGTACTGATGCGGTGGGCAGAATGGCGTGGTGATCGAAATCCTTTTGAATCTCAGCCTCAGGCTTGATGCGATCCTTTCTGAACACCGGCTGCGCGCTGCCACAGACCGCCAAGGAAGGTGCCCAGCCGGCCGACTCCAGGGCCGACAAGATCCCAGGGACATCAGGAATCTGCTCCTCCGGCATAATGTTGCAGGAGGTGCGGGGATAGGAGACATACTTGGCGTCGTACAGCGCCTGGCAGACTTCCAGCGTCTGATCGAGCGTCCATTTCCAACGCCTACTGCAATCCTTCTGAAGATCAGAAAGACTTGGGAATTTCGGAGGGGACTCCTTCTGGTCGGCCGACTTGACCACCAGTGGGCCTCGGGTGCCGTTCACTGCTGCTGCCAAAGCATCAGCCTTGGACTTTTCCCATAAACGGTGTTCGTCACCTTTGGGCGCAAAGGTCATCGTCAGATTGCCAACAGCTGTCGAAACGTCTGCAGCTAAGGTGAAGAAAATCTTCGGGGTAAAGTTGACGATGGCCAGGTGTCGCATCACCACCAGGTTAAGCACCGGAGTCTGAACTCGCCCGACTGGAAAGACTACCTTGGGCGGTGCAAGCGTAAGCGTCGCGCCGCGGCTGTTGGTCATCCCCCACATGTAGTCGAATCGCTGGCGAATCAGCGCAGCTGCGTAGAGCGTATCGAAATCGCGTCCGTCCTTGAGTGCTTTCCAGGCGTTACGCAGGCTGGCTTCGTCCAGTGCAGACGACCAGAACCTCATGAGCCTATGTTTGCGATTCCCGGATAATTCAATCAGCTCCCGCCCGATCAGCTCACCTTCTCGCCCGCAGTCGGTAGCGATAATGATCTCATCGGCCGTTTTCAAGAAACCGAGCACAGTGCGCAGTTGGTCCGCCTTGCCGTTGACAGCCGCGACCTTCCAAGACTGAGGAATGATAGGCAGATCTTCGAGGGACCATTTATCCCAGCGCGGATCCAGCTTACTCGGCTCAAGCATTTCAACCATGTGACCGATCGAATGGGTGAATACCCAGCCGTTCTTGGCCTTGTAATACCCTCTGCCGCTTTCAGCGATGCCGAAAAGCGAGGCATGAGCCTTGGACTGATCCGGCTTTTCACAGAGAACGACCGTCGACATATCGACCTCACTTTTCTTACATGATGTCGATAGTATAACAGGCGATCTGCTTAATGTTCATCCAGAAAACAAAAAGCCCGGCATAACCGGGCATTTGTTACAACCGTCGCTTAGTCCAGCTCGATCGTCTCCAAGTAACTGGAAACCAACTCGGCGAGCTTAGCAGGGTCGACACCTTTCACACACGAAAGCTCGACCTTACTCCCAGCCACCTTAATGCTTCCAAGTGGCTTCCCTTTAGAAAACAACGTCCGACTCTCCTTTCCAGCGCCTCGACCACCGCTAATGGTGGCCTGAACCCACCGTACTGCGCCCTCCTGGGTAAATCGGCCCTCGCCAATGCCGGCAACCGCCTCAAGCACAACTTCCTCGTGAGCCTGCGAAAGTTCTACGAACTTGAGTACCTGCTTCGTGCCAATCAAATCCGGCTTTTTCTCCAGTAGCACCTGAACACTTTGCGGCAGCTTCAAATAACCAAGGCAGCGACTGATCGTCGACTGGTTAACGCCGACGCGCCGAGCAAGGGCGCTCATAGAAGGCTCAAGCCCTTTATCCAGGATCTTGCTGTACGCCTTAGCCAGCTCGAAATCCGACAGATCCTCATCACCCTGGTTGTCAGCCACGGCATTGATCTCAGCCTCCTCATCCGACATCTCCCGGATGCGCGCCTCGATATCCGACCAATGGAGGAGCTGATGAGCTCTCCAACGCCGCTCGCCGCCGACCAACTCGTACCGTCCGCCAGCTTTGGGCCTTACAAGAATTGGCTGACGCAAGCCACCTGCGGCTTGGATTGCATCAGCCAAGCGGCCGAGCGCTTCCTCACTGATAACCAGCCGCGGCTGGTATGGGGAAACGTCAATCATCCCTACCGGGATCTTCTTGATTTCGAACGCAGGATCAACCGCTTCGACCGCGACCGGCGCCACTGGCGCGACAGGGACCGCAGACGAAGCTTCTTGCTGTGCCACGATATCCTCAAGCGTCACTTCAAGATTTGCTTCTGGAATCTTATCCGGAGCTCGAACACCCTGGAGATGCGTTGGCGGCAGATGTGCATCAGGAACGACAGCCTCAGCTGCCCGATCAACCCCCAGGCGCCTTGTTACTTTTGGCATGGGACACCCCTTCGATTTGTCCACCTATGCACCGTGCATAGGTCAATTTTCGATCACCCATGCACCGTGCATAGGTTATTTTTTAAACAGCTATGCACCGTGCATAGCTCAATGGAGGGTTTCGCGAATCCGCTGCAACACCTCAGCGAAAACCTGCCGCATCGCCCCAAGCGAGTTATCCGAACCAGTTTTCCACGCCAGGATAGGCACGCCATCCTCAAGCGCCTTGGAATAGTCTTCCGAGAAGAAAAGCTTGCTGTCCGTGACTTTCCCAGGAAAGAGCTCGGAGAGTCGCGCCAGGTTGGTCATGATCCTCGGGCGATTCTTGATGAACATCGTCGGGATCGCGACGATTTCTGGCGATCGCTGGAAGTCTTCCTGGAAAGCGGCCAGCTTACCGGCAAGGCGAGTAAGCGCCCTGAAAGAGAACTTATCCATTCGAATGGGGCAAACCAGGAAGTCACTTGCAACCATACTGTTGCGAGTCAGCAACGACCCGGATGGCGCATTGTCGAAGATGATCACGTCATAGCCGCTAAAGTCGCAGGCCGGCAACTGACCCGCGCGAGCCTTGACGATGTGGGAGGCGTAACGGAAGTCGGAATTGTTAGCCGCTCCGAGCGCCACATCCAAGTCGTCAAGCGATTCCTCAGCCGGAATCAGATGAGGGCCGTACTCACCGAAGGGCTTCTTGATCACTTTATCTAGCGGAAGGGGAGGGAACATGTTGCTGACACCCAAGAGATTGCCAAAGTGGCCATCGATAGCGCGGTCAGCAGGCACGCCCACATCTTCGAGCTCAGCGGGGGTCAGATCAGGATCGTACCCGAGCATGCTGGACGCATCGGCTTGGGGATCGTTATCAATGAGGAGGGTGCGGTAGCCCGCAAAAGCAAAGGAGAGTGCCAGATTCACAGAGCAGGTAGTTTTGCCAGTGCCACCCTTTTGAACAAACGTCGACACAGTGATCGGCCTGGAGAGATTCTTGGTGAGACCTTTTTCCCGACGAAGCGCCGCGATCTTGAAGATGTCCGCCGGGGTGTAAACCCGGGCGGAAACAGTGCCACGCAGCACACGCCGAATATCAACGCCCAGGTCAGGCTCTGCAGCCTTCAGCGTCTGCAGACTGACGCCCAGGGCATCCGCTGCAAACTGCGGAGGGAGGTAAAGGGAATCGAAGTCGGTAAACGGATAGCTTTCTTGCGTTTGAGCATCGGCCATGGCCACGTCCTCAGGTTGACTGTAGGCGTAACCATATACCATCAACAGCAGACCGCAAGCCGTTTATATGGTTTTCGTGTGATTTTTACCTAAATACCCTATAGCGACATTTAGCGGCTGCCGCCAGCGGCCTGCGCTGCAGGCAAGTCTGCATGAATATCCTCAAGCGAAGGCTCTAGATCGAGCGGCTGCTGCACCTGTGGTTTCACGGAGAATGTGAAGCAGATCATTTCGACCGAGCGCCCCTTCTTCTGGTAGGTGACCTTCACGTCGAGATCAGCGGTGCGGTTGATCTCCTCCACCGCATGCTCAATCACGCGCCGGCGCAAATCTCTGAATTGACTGTAGGTCTCCTGAAGCTGGAGACGATCACGCAACTCCTGCACAGTGATCTTCATCCAGCCAGTGGAGCGAAACTGGCAGAGCCACTCATAGATCCTGACACTGTACACGCTGTTGAGATTAACGATCTCGCCAGCACGGTAAGCCGTGTACTGGCGCTCAAGCGCGGTGAGTTGAGGCATTACCTGGTCCGTGAAGTGAACCTCTACCTCACCCATACCCTGGTGATACTTGACCTCACTGACCCAACGGATTCTCCGGCCGCTCTTGTTCGTACCGATCCGTATCTCACGATCGAACAGGGTATTGCTAGCGTCGCGCAACGCGAGATAGGCGGCATCGAGGGTAACGTTGAAAGTCTCCGCGTAATCAGAGGCCCGAATCACAAACACCTTCGGCCGCAGAGGCCGCCTGGAGTCGATAGCCGACATGCAGAGACGAAGAAGTCGAATCTCAGAAAGCGATAGGTGATAGGACGACGTGACCAGGGCATTTGACTGGCCAATCACGCGGTTCCAGGTGCTTGGGTAGTCGTCGCCAAGATCGTCGCCCAGCAGATCCTGGGGATTGATGGGCACGCCATCGATCACCATGTCGATCGCTGCCAGATCATCGTCGGTATCCTGAAGGCTCTTGTTGGCCCTAGCTGAATCAGTCATCTTAAACCCCCTCGCGTGCAGCCAAAGCATACAGGGGAAATTACGCAATCCGTCCAGATGTCCGAGAATCTGTCCACCTATTGGGCTTGCAGACAAGTACGCGCGCCTCACAGCCTGTGGATAGCGCCGAGGAAACGTCCACCAGTTCCGAGGATATGCCCACGCTTACCGACAAATCGGCCACATTAAACCGAGCAGACGCCCACCCATTCCGAGGAAACGTCCACTTAGAGACCTTTCCGACCAAGCTAGAACCCTAGTGCCGCAAGGGTTTCAGAACATGGCCAACCCCTTTAAAAACAAGAATAAAAATATCTAAAGGATTTTCTTATAAAGCGACACGCCAGCAACGCGCCAAGACACACTTATCCACACCCCAAGACCAGCTGCCACAAAGAAAGGTGGACGTTTCCTCGGAGAAGCAAAAGCGAGTAATCAGGGGGCGGGCAGGCTGAACAACCGAGGCATACGCAGCACCGAAGCGGTCCAGACCGCCGGCCAAGGCAGCGAGGCCCTCAGACGAGGCGTACTACAGAGTCCATCCCTTACAGGTGGACATATTCTCGGCGGCATTCAAGCCCACCCATTCTTGGCAACCAGGAACTAATAGGTGGACAGATCCTCGGGCGATGTAGAGTTCACCGGCTGCATTACAGGTGGACGGATCCTCGGCGAAGCAAAATCTCACCGATAAGTGGACAAATCCTCGGCAACTTAAAGTAGGGATTGGTGGACAGATCCTCTGCCAGCGAGCCTTGAATCCCTTATGCGGCAATGGCTTAGGATGCTCTTCTAGAAGTCGGACGCTCAAACGATTCAGCCAATAGGTGGACAAATCCTCGGCAAGCGAAGGAATGGCTGAGCTCAGTAGCCCGATTACCGGAATAGGTGGACAGTTCCTCGGAACCGGAGCAGAGCCCTTATGGGGCGGGCATTACAGCCGGATGATATGTGGACAGTTTCTCGGAGCTGAAAACGCCTGGATGCGGAGCATAGGTGGACAGATTCTCGGTTTTAATAGAGGACATTAGAGCAGGGAAAGCCCTAAGCTGATGCCCTGAAGGACCTCAGCCGAGAATCTGTCCACCTATATGAAACCCACAGTGCCCGAGTAGGCGAGGGAGGAGGGAGGCTAGGAATGAAACGGTGAACAGATCCGAGGATCCGTCCACCTATTTGCTCAGGGTCACTCTTTCCAGAGATAGGAGCCAAGCTTCTCAGCGGCAGGATCGGCGTTCAACTCTTTGGATAGCTGAGCCTTCAACCGTTCTACCTTCTGATCAGCTGCTGATCCCGACTGGCCACCGGAGGCGCCACCATCGGAAAGCAATTCCGACATAACGCCGTCAGGCCCATTGAACCCCTCTGGCTTTGTCTGTACCTCGTTCATGGAGCCAGTGCCGGCAGCATTTGCAGCGCCGGCAAGGATAAGGAATACCGAGCAAATCAAAACACGCATGTTGTCACCTACCGATTATAGAGACCTGGACCGTCAGAGAGATCGTCGGGCTCAGGGGCTTGTTGGACAGAAGGCTCTTGGCGAGGCGCAGAAACCTCGCTACCGCGCCGGAAGAACGAGGTAAGCCCATCGGTAATCCCGCTGAGCAACGATGGTTCGGCATGCTTCTTGAGTTTCGAGATGTCACTCTTGCTCACCACCTGGATGCCTTCGGCTTTTGCCAGCGCGGTGACGACCTGCATAAATTCAGGCGAACCGTTGAACCACATCTGAGACCAACCGGCAGCCTTGCCGCACTCAATAAAAGCAGCGGCCACTTCATTCATCGAGGTGCCGCGCATCTTGCACGAGAGATTGCCGGTCGCAATGTTCATGGTCACTACGCTTGAACGCAGGAGCCCGCCCTTGCTCTTGAAGGTGATTTCGTCACCAGAAGATGCGAACACTGCACGAAGACCACCCTTGGACTCTGGGCGGAGCAGTAGCGCCTGAGCATCATCCCAGAACGCCTCTGCCAACAATGCCTTGAGCTTCTCTGCACGCTTACGCGCTTCAGACTCTGCGCTCTGTACTTGAGTTGACTGGCTCACCGCCATTCCATCAACAACGCCGCCGGCCTCGAACACCTGCTCGGCCACTTCATCCGAAAGCGGCGCGCCCCCGGCCTCAAAAAGCGCTTCTTCAGCCGCGGGGGCAACCGGTGCATCGTCGACCACATCTAGCTGCTCTGCAGGTGCTGGGATGTCCTGTACACCGGCATTGGCACCCTGCAGCAGCAAGGCGGAGATGTCGTCATCGGTTTGGGCCCAGAGAGGCGCAGGCGCTGCACTTTGCTGGGAAGCGGTTTCGGGCTTTCGCATGGGAGTCACCAACTCTGTTGTGTCAAGATAGTCTCAATAGTAATATAGGGTTCGCATGTGAAACAGATAAATTGCATGCCATTTCCACAGCCGCGTCTTACTCAGATGCGGTTTTTTTTGCGCGCCTGCTTTATTTTGCTTATCTATGCGCTTTTTGTTTTTGCTATGCCTATTCCTGCATTTCCAGCAGAACTTACGCCACGGTATTGGATGATTTGCATAGGCATGAATAAGAAGGCCGCCTTGCGGCGGCCTCTTTCACTCGGGGTGGATCAGGCCTTCGCGGCCTCAACGATCTCCTGCACCAGAAGATTCACAACCCCATCCAACGGCAGGTCAGGACGGACTTGCTTCAGCTCATCGATTCGTTTCTCGATCGATCCTCCAGGAAAGAGCTGGACCAGAATCTTCAGCGCCGAGAGGTAGCCCAGTTCGAGCGAGACCTTACGACGTACTGAAACGTCATTGGGCGTCGACGAGAAGGCCCAAAGGTACATGCTCGGAAGCGGGTAGGTCAGATACTGGATCAACCGCCCTTTGGAGGTTTCGGCGATCAGCAGCATGTGCGCACCTTCGGAGTCTGCCCCTCGAACCTTGCTCCGAAGGGCGTCGACTGCAGAAGGTGGTAAGCCAAAGCGCTTCTGGCACCGAACGATGCCTTGCTCACCAGGTGAACCCAGGAAAAAGATCGAACTCGCCAGCTCGATATCATCAGGACCGAAGTCCTCATCACTCTGAGAAGCCATTCCGTAATGGATGTTGAACTTACGGATCTCGCGACGATCCTGCGCAAACTGCGCCCTGACGGCGGGGAAGGGCTTGGTACGATGATATTCGTCAACGTCCAATCGAGAGGGCATGCTCTTCTCCCGATCCATCACCCGTCGATGGAATTCTTTTACATCCGGATCGCATACCAACTCGTCGAGGACATCGTTGTTGATCCACCACTTGCGCGTGGTCGCATGCCGCGCAAGTAGCATGATCAGCGCACCCTGCTGCTCGCCGGAAACCCCGCCTCCTTTAACCACGTCTTCCAGGTTCAACGCCAATACCCGGGCGTTCGTCTTGAAAGTGGTTGGTCCACTGAAAATCTGCTGCCGCGTCCAGCTCTGCAGCACGCTTTTAAGGTACTGAACCAGGGAAATGCCCAAGCCTGGCACCTGCTGCGAGCCATAGAAATCGTTGATCTCCTGGCTGGAGGCGAGCACGTCAGCGAGGTCTGGTATCGAAGGCATGGCGCGCCATTGCGCAAGCTCTGCAAGGATCATCTTGCGCTGACGGAAAAGCTTCATCGTCAAGGCTTTCCAGCTCAGATCACCTGCGTCATTCCAGCGCTCGCGCGTGACGATCTCATCGATCTCTTCATAACCTGACAGGCCTGGCGTATACACCTTCAGTCGCGAGCTCGTATCGGACAGGTACAGCTTGTAGGCGTTCTCGATCAGCATCGGCACGATGGTCGTAACACCTTCCGGAGGAGCGTCTTTACCGGCCGACGTGAACAGCTGAGTGAGGAAGTTCGTCAGGAACATCCGCTCCACCGTGGTGGGATGCCAGACACCGAGTTGAGTATCGAATGGGTTCATGCAGCAGTCGGGCGACTCGGTTATCCGACGATAACTGACCTGCCATAGATGCTCTTTCGGCAGGATCGACTCCAAGAGAAGGATCACGCCGCTGGAGGAAGGACCGATGTCGAGCGTAACCATCCGCGGCAGCAGGTTGTCTGATGCGTACGCCTCAATGTAAGCGGCCCTGATGGCCTGGAGAAGCACAGACTTACCGCCGCCCATGGGGGCGATAAGCACGTCAGACACGAATTTTTGGATCCCGGCTGCCTGATGTTTGAACGGGTATAGGCGCTTCGCTTCTGTGAGCATCAACAGCGCACCCTGCATGTGCCGCTGCCAGATCGAACCTGGCCGAGAGAACGGCAGGGCGATCATTGCATCCTTGACGGGGACAGCGAATGTCGTAGCCGCATAGGTTGTTGCGCGATCACAACCAGGAACAGCGTGCTTGAGCAGCTCGTCGGGATCATCTGCGTCCTGACGCCACTGGCTGCCGCCCCATGCCTGCAGCTGGCTAATCAGGGTGTAGATCTGGTGGCGGGCCTGCTCTTGGGTCTTCGCCTCAGTGCACACCTGCATCCGGAAGCCGCAAAGGTTCTCGGTCTTGGCAATTTCCAGAAGAGCCTCTGCGTGACTGGAAATGTCCGCGTTACGGCTCGACAGGATCTTCACGGACTGGGCGACGCCTTTATGTGTGTTGACGTAGTTGCGCCACTTCTCCGCACCCGAAAGGAAGCACATTGATGTCCACCAGTGAAAATCACGCGGCATCGTGTTAACCAGCTGATCCGAGTCGAGCCAGGTGAGCGGATGGACATACATGTAGGCGACCGCGAAGAAGCGACCGCCGCGGTTACCGATCCGCACCACACCATCGTCGTAAACGGTTAGAGGCTCGGGAAGTATTTGATCGCGGAGGTGGGGGAGACGGGTATGGTCGTCGGCAGCACTGTTGACGTTGAAATAGCGGCGATCGCCCTGCACCGCAGGGACCCAGTTGGCCGGCGTAGCGTCCGGAAGGTACAGGCGCCGAATTTCGCGAATCAACGCCTCGCTTTCGATCGGCTCACAGATCTGGGTCACGTCCTGGGATCGCATGGCCTTTGCGAAAGCATCCGTGTTGCTGTGATGCCGCTGATATAGCGTCTGCATCTTGCTGCCCAGGATCTGCGTATACGCACTCAGACTTCGCGGAAGGCCACCAAGCAAGCGTTGAGCGCCCTGGGCATCCAGCGCAACCTGCTTGGGATCACCCAGAGATTGCATGGACGTGGTAACCGTAGCGATGTTGTTTTCCCTTACCGCTTTCTTGGCGAGCATATCCTCACGAGAGGTGATCAGGGCCTCTACCGTCGCCATGTCAACGTTCAAACGGCGCCATGTTTCGCGCGAAACATCGGTAAGGAGGTGGAGGTCTTGTTTCGCCTGGTCAGGGTTAACCTCGGTCACCCACTGAATCTGACAGCCCGGCTGCTGAAGCTGACTTGATAGCAGAGTAAAGAGCGACTTCAACGCCGCTCCGCGCTCAGCATTGCCGAACATACGGTACGCGCCAGACATCCTCAGCCCACTCATATACCCCAGCCCTGCCTGCAGCTGGATCGTACGGGGGTCTACCACCGAGATAATCGGAAGGCGAGAAGAGCTGAACTTCCCGAAGAGCTCATTCAGCGAGTAGAAAAGGGTCATCCCTCCACCTCCTGAACGATCTGCTCTGTCTTGGCGAGCGCCACATCTGCCGGCTCGTTTGTGAGCGCATTGAAACGCAGGAGCAGCTGATGATCGCGCATGCCTTTTACCTTCGACAGAAAGTTGGCCTGCAGCGAGGTAGCCGAAATCCACTCCCTCATCGCTCGTTCAAGCCCCGCTGTAGGGGCGATTTCCGAAGCAACAGCCATAATTGCGCTCCTAAACTAAGTCCGCGAATGCCGTTTTAATCTTCAATTTGCATAACTATGCAAATCTATTTTTCGTTTTGCTTGTCGATGACAATCAAAGCCAATCCGATACAGACAAGGATTCGTTACGCTAAGAAATCGGATCAAAAGCGCTGGAACGCCCACAAAAGCGAATCCAACCTCGCATGACGAAACCCGCACTGCCCGCATAGCTATGCGTCCTTACGCCAATAAAAGCGCAGCGACCTCTGTAAATCCTGGCTGCGCAGCCTTTCAGGCACCGCGCCGCACATACCAATTCCCACCTCGGATGACGAAACCAACCTCGCATGACGAGTCAGGAACCCGTCATCGGTGGTTCAAGCCCCATCTCCTGACACAAGCTGTCCAGGTCAGCGATCGCCATCGCGGGCAGAGAAACCACCAGGCGCCCACCGCATGCGCTCGACATGGGCGTGTACCCGGCGTCGTAAACCTTCTGCGCGTGACGAATCATCATCAGCCGATCGTAAGCAGCCACAAATGCAGCAACCGGCTCCCGGCCAGTGGCCGGCTTGTCGCCAGAAGTCGTGCCCAGAAGCGCGTAAAGAAGGGCCTCAGCAACCAGCGCGGCGGAGTATGAGTAGTCACGATCAGGCACGAGACGCACTCCGCCCGTAGAAGGCCCGGAGAGCTGGTCACCCAGACTCTCTACGCGACTTGGCCTCCATACACCGCGGACTACCAGGTTGGATCGATCTGCGTAGAACATCGCCTCAGGCAGGGCGCACCAGACACGCGGATCAGAGTCTGCGGATTGTCGTGCCGCGAACGGCGCAACCACCGCCAAATCCGGATCGAGGTCACTGATGCTCACTTCGAAGAGGGAGCCGAGCCCGCCTTCAGCCATCAGTCGATTGCTATCCGCCTGACCCGAGAGGGGGTGGAAAGTCCAGTCAGCGCGCAGATGAGGTACAGGCAACTCCATTAAGGCCTGGAGATACGGGATGCGCGGCGCAATGTAGGTTCGGGAGGTTGCATCCGGGTTGGACTGAACCATCGCAGGCGTCATGTACTCGTGCGCGTTGCGCGCAGCAAGAATCAAGGGAGAGCCCGCAGGTTGGCGACTGGCCACGCCCAGGAAGTTGTTCAGATACCAGTCAAGCCGACCGAAGACCCTTCCATTCCATCCGAGATTACCTTCGAGGTAGCGCGCAATCTCTTGAAAGATCTGGAACACCGCAGAGGCCTGATCCGGGATAGGGGCGTACTGCAGCCCGATCTCGTGAATGATGCTCGACATGCTGCACCGGAGCAGCTGGTCGCCGCGCAGATTCGACTGCTTGTAGAGCTGTCCGCTCTTGAACTCTTTGTAGCCCACGCTGGTGTACCAAACGACACCTGAAGCGAGATCAGAAAGGCGATTGATGCGGCGCCCCCCGTCAGCCGTTACTGCATACCCAGCCGAGGTCGCGGGATAGCGGTTGTCATCCAGGATAACGACGCCCAGCGCAGGAATTGGCATAGGTTCTCCTTAAATCGCATTGTTATGCATTGATTGTTTATTCCGCGCACATCCGCGCCATTTCGAGCATTCCCTCGCTTGATCACCCCGAGAAATCTCCCTTCCGGCAAGGTCTGCCGGGCGCCGAGCGCATCCAGGCGCACCACAGCACCCGACAAGGCAAAACCGACTAAGCGCGGCTTTGCATATCTATGCGAGTCAATCACGAGCAACGCATAACCGGTCTTCGATGATTCTCGAACCGCTTGGGAAAACGGCTGATGTGATGCTTTCGAGACTATCATACTATGACAATACAATGGTAAACCAAATATACTTTGTATAGTATGACAATAAAATAATAGTATAGGCCAACCGAGCCTGTTGGACCGGAGGCTACCTGATGACTGAAAAGGCGTCAACAACAAGGCAGGAAGGGTGCAATTCTTGTGCTAAAGGAATTGCGCTGATATATTTCTGACTATCTTTTTTGAGGTGTCTTTCATGGTGGATAAAGCAGAGCCAACCATCGGCCAGCTTGGGGAAAGTCAATCCCTGGAGGATCTCGACCGGGCTCAGGTGCAGGTCGAGGAGGGTGTGCGTACCAAACGCTCTTGGGGTGGGGTGGCCTCTGCGCTGGGTCAGAACAGACCGGCCCTGGTGATCGGCGCGGCAATCCTGCTGGCCATTGGAACCTGGGCGTATCGCAAGAACGCGGTAGTGCCGGTAACTGATACCAATACGGCGATCGCTATCACTCCGCCGGCTCCGGCGGAAGGGCGCGCGTCGAATGACGTGCGGGTGCAGGGCCTGGAGTCGAAGGTCGAGGACGCCGCCCTGGCAGAGGCTGAGAAAACCAGTGGCACCTACATGCCGCCGCTCGCGCCGCTGGCACCGCCTGAGCCTCCGAAGGTTGACCGTGCTCCGCCGCCGCCGGTTGCTCCGGAGGTGAGCTCTGCGGCGAACAACCAGGCGAACAATCAGCAGGCGCAGCGCGCCCAGAAAGAAGCTGAGGCAATCGAGAAGGCCATCACCATCCAGCTCGACGCGCTTTCGGCGCGAGTGGATGGAGCGGGCAAGATTGAGTCGACGGCTGTCACTCTTGATCTTGATGGTCTGAGCAAATCGCTGACTGGCGCAGGTCAGGCAGCAACTGCTGCAGGCGGCAGTTCCGAAACCCGTCTTGGCTACCCGATGGGCACTGTCTGGACGGCGACCTTGAAAACCGGGGCAGACACTGATCGTCCAGGCACGGTGCAAGCAATCATCGAGCAGGGCCCGTTCGCCGGGCGCACAGCTCTGTGCAACTTCACCTGGCCTACCCGCGAATACATCAACCTCGAATGTTTCGCTATCCGCCTCGATAAAGAGTCGCTGCCTATCAAGATGGTCGCTGTTGGCCCTGACGAAATGCCAAACCTGAAGGCTGAGTACAACGGCCGGTATATCCAGCGTCTCGGCTCCCAGTTCCTGGTCGCCTTCCCGGCAGCCTACGCAGAAGGTCTTGGTCGAGGCGGCACTACCGTAGTTACCAATGGAGGAACCACCTCCACCCAGGACAAATTGAGCGGTGCTGACCTCGCTATCTATGCCGCGGGCAAGGCGACTGAGCCGCTCATGAAAGAGGCCCAGGCCATCGCTGGCGAGATCAAGCCACAGGCCAAAATCCCACCGATGCAGCTGATCGGTCTGATGCTCGCCGAGGACATTTAATATGAGCGGTAACGACAACTTCTTCGATGATCTGCCAGTCAGCACCCGTCGCGATAAAACCGATGATGCTGGAACTGCCACGCCGAGCGGTATGGACGATTTCGTTCTTCCTCCTTCCGCTGAAGCCCTCAACGTTGACGAGCTCCTGGCCGGCCTTACACCGCCACCAGTTGAGCAAGTCGAGCAGCAGGCAACCGACGCACCAACAGTTCCGAGCGAGCCAGTGCCTCAAAGTGATGTGCTCGACATGGACCTGGTTGAATTTCCGGCTGAACCGGTTGCCCAGAGCCAGCCATTGGTTACCCCGTCCCTGGAGCCGGTTCGTGACATCGATGGTATCGGTGAAAGCCTGAGCATCGCCGATGCTGATCCTCTCTCGCACGGATCGAATGCAGACGCAGCGGTAGGCAGCGCGACTGCTGCTGTCGCAGCAGGGGAGGAAAAGGCTGATTCGTTCTTCCAAAAGCACAAGGCGAAGATCGTTTTGGTTGTTCTCCTCGCGGTGGTAGGCGGGTGGAACTACCACAAAAAACAGAAAGCAGCGGAGATGGAGGCTGCCCAGTCCGCAATCAGCCAACCGGTTGCCCCCTACGAAGCTGCTATCCAGCAGATGCAGCAGGGCGACCAGAATATTTCGCACCTGGATCCAAATGCAGCGCTGCCATTTGATATGCAGGCGCCGGTAGGCGACGGTGCCGCTCCCGCTGCCGACCCGTTTGGTGGGGCTGAAGATCCGTTCGGTTCTTCCTCAACTCCCGAAGTCGCGCAGCCTGCGATCGATCCTGTTCAGCAACAGCCTGTGGATCAACAGCAAACAGCTGTAGCACCTGTTGAAACGATCGAGCCGCCGGTTACCCCAGCAGCCGAACCGGCTCCGGTTATTGCGGCTCCGCAGGATCTGCAACCAGTCGTAGACGAGCTGACGGCCAAGGTCGCTTCGCTAGAGAAAGAGCGTGACGACTGGAAAGCCCGTGCGCTCAAGGCAGAGGAGAGTGACAAGCCCGCTCAAGCTGCACAGGCACAAAAGCCAGCCGCCGCTCCTCGGAAGGAGCCTGTCCGCACTCAGCAAGCACGGGTCGTCTCTTCGCGCCCTGCAGCGCAGCCGGCTCAACCCAAGGCAACTGTGACCAGCAAACCCGAAGTTCAATGGCTTGGTTCCTTCATGGTCGGCAATGCTTGGCATGCGCACGCGATCATCGCTGGCAGCGTGTATGAACTGAGCCCAGGTCAGCGAATTGCAGGTCTGCGCGTCGATAACGTCACTGCCACTGGAGTGAAGATCAATGGCCATGAATTCCGTTAAGCAAGCGGTCGTAAATCACTATTCGGCCCTGCTTGGTGCCGTCTTCCTTGCGTTGATGCCTTTGTATGCCGTCGCAGGGATGGACGATGTGCTGAACGGCGGATCGATGGGCGGCGGAAGCTCTGGGTCGTCTGCAAGCGCTGCGCGCATGGCTGCTGAACTCGGGCGGCTTTTCGAATCACTGGTCCTGATCTTCGGCATCTACTACGCCCTGAAGTCGGTGCTCATCTACTCACGAGTTGTCTCGGGGCGAGGAGCTGGCCAGCAAGAGAACATGGGAAGCGTTGCCTCCCATTTCGTCGCGGGGGTCGTTGCTTATCACTCGCGCGCATTCTTCAACATGGTTCACAACACGATTCCAATGATCCCCGACTTTGGCCGGCTCGTTTATGACGCTGAGCTGATGATGGGCTTGATGTCCTAACCACCCCAGGAGCTTCACCATGAAAAAGCTGAAAGATATGTCCATCAACCTGTACTGGAAAACTCAGGTCGCCGCCGGCTCGATGATGATGAGCGCCATGGCCTCGGCCAGTTCGAACCCGATCAACGCCAACACCAGCAACCAGTTCGGTGACAGCGTAAGCAACGTGAATCAGAACATCGGTGGCCTGCCTCTGCTGCTGCTGAACGGTTCGCAGATCGCGGGCATCTTCTTTGCCTACAAGGCCTGGGACAACTGGTCCAAGGTGCAGAAGGGTAATGACCCTGAAGCAAAGCCCGGCAAGACCTTCGGCTATGGTATCGCCGGCGTGGGCGCTTACTTCCTGCCGTCCTTCCTTGGCATGGGTGGCGCGACCCTGCTCCCGGGCGTGTGAGGAGCGATGGCGATGGCTTTGCTCTTGGGCGTAAAACGAGGCAACTGGCGTGAAGAAGAGATTCACAACGACAAGGTGTATCTCGACGCCCGGAGCAAAGCCATTTCCAGGGATCACTCCACCTGTCAGGAGTGCGCTTGGCAGGCTGATCGCTTCCAGGAAGGTCATCACAAAGATGATGACCATACCAACAACGATCCGGCCAACATCATCACCCTGTGTGCATGGTGCCACCGCTCACATCACATAGGCCTCGCGGGCGTCTATGAACTCGGCTACGCCGGGATATCGACAGATCGATCCAAACCGATGCCGCCACAGGCCTTCCTGAATCAGGCCACCCGTTTCTATGACTGGGTGACTGCTCATGGAGCTAACGCCAAGCCCCACTTCATACAGTGGGCATACAACTTCGAAGAGTACCTGACCAACTGCATCGCAACTGCTGAGCGAGTCTTTGGCTCGTCTGAGTTGAGCGATATGGCCGAGATACTCGCCTCCATGAACAACGAGGAGTACGCCAAGCGCGGCGACCTCATTGGGGGCGTACGACTCATTCATCGTCGAATGCAAGACCTCAATCCGGCGAACGCGGCCGAGGCACATGAGCTTGAGCGCCGCAAATACTGGGTTTCTGTCATGAAACAACGTCTAGGGAGTCCAGCATGATGGATCGAAAATATTCGTCGTTCGCAGACCTGTGCATGATGACCAGCGCAGGTCAGCCATGGGCTCTCGATATGCGCACGCGATCGGGTAATCCCGCACTGCTGGCGTACCTGGTAAACAGCATCTGCACTCTGCTGGTGGAATCGAATGCGATCTCCGACGGTTTCAAGCGGGTGGACCAGGGACTCACGGTTGTCCAGGGCGACGGTGCGGCGCAGCCACTTGCGCCCGCCCCGCTCGTGTTGCTCGCCCTGCGTTACGCCAAGAGCAAAATGATTGATGGCGGCCAGTGGCGAGCAGATGCACGCGAGGTTGTCATGGCTTGCTGCCCCGAGGTAGCCAAAGCCGAAGTAGGGCAGATGATCGAGCCCGAAGCTGCAGCTCACTGGGCTATGCCTCTGATGAGTGATACCTGGTTGAAGTCGCCGCAAGTCGATCGCGAAGTGGCACCGGAGGCAGCATATGCTCCAGCGCGATGACTATGCCGGTCAGGCAAATGAACAGCTGAGCGAAGCAAACCTGCAGAAGTGTGTGGCCAGCTTGAAACTGGTCGAGCCGCTGATGCTGGCTTCGTTGATCAGGCCTGGCCTGGGCGAGGACGTATCCGGTGAGGAAATCGTCAAGGCACAATCCAAGCTGTTGTTCAGGACCCTCGATCTCGCTGACCGGATACTGAAAAATCTGAATGTCGAAGCGCCGCTCACGCCAACGAACCGCTACCTGGTAGCCCGGGAGATCGTGGGGCTCGTAGCGATGCACTGGCGGCACGGAAGTGACCTTTCGGCCGCGGATATGGCAGCCCTGGCCGAACATGCAGTCGCCGGCGGCTTACAGTTGATGGATGCCTTGAACGCCGAACCGTTCACCCAAGGCGAAGATCAATCTGAGCGACTAAACAATGCGGTGGCAGCAACAACCGGCATCATGCTGGCGATGCGCGAAAAAGCGTCTCTTGGTCACCAGACAGTGGCGTTGTGCCGCGAGATGACCAATCACCTGGCCAAGGTGGTCGGCGAGCAGGCTGCTCGCTTACGGGTGCAGAATCACACCCCCGCGATCAAAACGCTGATCCGAGTGTGCTCTGACTACTACCCCATCCTTTGGGACTCCGAGATAACCGCAGCAACGAAACTTTTCGCGTCGCTGAGCTCAGATCCCGCGAAATTCCGCTCTGAAGCTGAGCGTCTGCGCACCTGGCCGCTGGAAGCCTTCTTTAAGCGTGTGGAGGAGGCGGTAAACCTCTGCATTGGCATGGCCGCCAACATGCAGCAGCTGCTCGACTCTCAGTCCGAGCTCGACAGCACTCTGAACCCATAAGCGCCCACCGAGAGACCACCCTATGAACGGCAATAGTGGCAGCGATGACGCCGGCGCGATCTCGATCATGATCACCCTGGCGGCTGTATTGTTCCTCATCTTCCACTTCTCGGATCGCATTCTTTCAGTCTGGCAAACGCTCATAGTTCCAGTCAGTCACGGTTGGGCGTGGCTCGCTGCAACTGACCTTGGCCAGCAGCTGATGCCGATGATGAAGCGCGACCCGCAGATCATTGCCAAGATCCCGGCCTACTTGGAAAGCCTCTCGCCGGAGCAACTGAAATCGCTGGGTTACACAGAAGCGAAGCGCTATGGCGACTATGTGCATCGGCTGACGACAGCTATTGCGGGTCCTCTCTTCATTTACTTCGGGTTCCGCTGTTTCAAGCACTCTCGCATGGAAGATCCCGAGATGTTTCGTGTGATCAAGGGGATTCCGGCGATCGTGCAAACCCTGAAGCGCATCCCCGGGCGCGAGTGGATGAACGACATCATTGATGCGAGCAAGCTTGACCTGTTCAATGGGAAGATTGCACTTCAGGCGCCGCTCACGCCTTGGCGCATGGCCGAGATCTACCAGCTGTTCGAGCTTGACGAGCAGAAGAAAATCAAACGCTTCGACAAAGAGAAGGCCGCAGCTATTTTCAATCAGACCCTGGGCCAAGAGTTCACGACGGTCGAAGCTTTGGAGAAGGGTAAGTACGGCCGAGTTTGGAAAGCGCTCATCAACCAGCTCCCCGTCCAGGATCGCAAAGCCGCCTCTCAGGCCGCAACCAAGGGTCACCTTTATGAGAAGACCGTGATCATTGGCCTTATCCGAATGATGGGGCGGGTCATGATCGTCGACTACGGTCCACTCGCTTTCCTTCGCTATCAGGATGTCGCCTTCTTTGATGCCGTCAGTTCTTGCGGCCGACGCACGAGCTTCGTGGCCGGCTCCGGAATCATGGGGCAGTTCCGTCATGAGGTTGAGATTTTCAATGCCTCGAAGGGGACCATGAAACCGGAGAAGGATGCGGGCGGAAAGTGGGCCGCAGACTGGCTGGAAGAAGCTCTCAAGACTGATCCCTACGAGCGCCCCTGGGTCGAGAGTGACGACATCTGGGCATCCTTTGATCCTTGGCTGTAAGGACGAACAATGGCTATTGCACGCAAGCCGAACAATCGCTACAGCGAAACGGCCAAAGAGCTCGACTACAACCGCTATATCCGCGAGAACCTCACTGCCGCGGAGCGGATGAACTATGCCATCCAGGAATACGCCCCGCCTCTGATGATGGGCGCCGGCCTCATCTCGCTGGCCGCTCCTGGATTATTCGAGGTCACTGCAGGTGTAGGCGCTGCTGCCTATGGCGCGTTTGTGGCGACGAAGCAGCCTCACCAATGGCCTCTCTGTACGCCGTCCTACGTCTGCAAGGCTTCACCGCTGCACAAGAAGCTGTTCAAGGTCCAGCAGGCGCCATTGGTGAAAGATGCCCTGGGGGTCGTTAGAAAGGTGAACATGCTGAAGACGATTCCAGTCGTCGGCAGCCTGCTTTTCCTCAAGGATCCTACCGAGATGATGGGGGACGGCATCCTCTATCTCGGCTCCGATATGGATAACGGTGGCGCGCAGATCTGGACATCCATGGATCTGCTGGTTCGCCACATTCTGCTTATCGGCACCACAGGCTCCGGTAAGACTCAGGCCATTCTCGGCATGATCGCGCAGCTGATGGCCCAGGGCAGCGGCGGGATCTTCTGCGACGGTAAGGCTGACATCACCACCTGGTTCATGCTCTATACGCTCGCGCGCCACTTTGGTCTTGAGCGTCAACTGCTGGTGATCAACTACCTGACATCTGGTGGAGCCAACACCAAGCGCTCGAACACAACGAACATTTTCGAGATCGCCTCGGCAGATAGCCTGTCTGAAATGACCAGCTCGATGATGGGCGGCGGTTCTGGCGGCGGTAACGACGATATGTGGAGGGGGCGCGCCGAAGCCCTCTTCAACGTGATTATCCGGGCTGCCTGTGAAGATCGCGATTTGCGCGGCGAAACAATCGTCGCCGACGACCTGCGCCGGCGGATGACATTGCAGAAACTGCTTGAGCTTCCGCAGAACACGATCTATTCCCAGCGTGTCCGTGACGAGGCGCAGTTGTTCCTCAACGACCTGCCAGGTTACTCGGCTTGGCAGAAGGCGACTCAGCCTCAGGCGAAAGAGCAGTGCATGGGCCGCATGTCGGAGCAGCTGGGCTTCCTGCAAATGCAGTTCACCCGGGTGCTGTCGCTGCTCTCCGGCACCTACGGGTACATCACAGGCACCGACATCTCCGAGATCGATTGGATCGACGTTATCAACCAGCGTCGTACCGTTTACATCATGCTGCCTGCGTTGGAAAAGTCGCCTGAGTCGCTGAAACAGCTCGGCCGGATGGTGGTTACCAGCATGCGTAACGCCATGCTTCCGATCATCGGCGGTGGCCAGCTGACCGGTCTCAAGAAGATCCTCATCGATGGCCGGCCGATCGGCAAACGAGTCCCCTACGGACTGTTCCTGGACGAATATGGCAGCTACTGCGTGGAAGGCTTCGGGGACGTGGTAGCCCAGATCCGCTCCATGGGCGTGTTCGCTTGCTTCAGCGGCCAGGACTGGGCGTCGTTCAAGAAGGGCTCTGAAGTGGAGGCTGATCGAGTTAACGCGAACACCAGTACGAAAATTTTCTTGAAGACGTTTGACCCCAACACCGTGAAGCTCCTGGTAGACACCTGCGGCAAGAAGCTTGTGTCGGTTGCAGGTACATGGGGTGACCGCCCGAGTGGCGGCCGTGCGGACATGCACACTGGCTACCAGTCTGTGGATGCATTGCAGGTTCAAGAAGTCGATCGCGCGCGAATTGACCAGCTGGCTAGTCAAGATCCTGGTATGGCCCATATCTACTTCGGCGGGAAGCTCTGGACCAAGGCGAAGATGTTCTATCCCGACATCCAACAAAACGCCCAAAGCCAGGTGAACAGCTTCGTTCGGATGCGCACCCCAGTGGGGGTGAGTGGAATTGTTGAAGACGCCGAGCGGCTTATCGCTATGCGAAAGCATCTGGACAAGATCCAGGAGGCGGTGCGGTCTTATGCTCCGACCACCGAGGAGGCCGTGATAGATCTTGGCGATGAATTCCACCTCTGGTGCCAAAGCGCGATGGAAGGCAGCAAGGCGCGAGGAGGGGAGATCTTCAGTGCGATGCAGAAAGCAGCTGAGCAGATCTTCAAGGAAGAACGCAAATCTGTACCTGGTTTGGCTGTTCCGGAGCCGGCGAGGAAGGCTGCGCCAATAACTACACCGGCGGTAAAACCAGCGACAACCGCTGCACAACCAGCAGCGTCCCGACCTGCAGGCGATGCGCTCAGCCTGCTTGACCAGGCGGTTCGCCAACAAAAGCCAACCCCTGCGGAATTCAATGAATCGCTTCTGCCGGACATCGCTCCGCCTGACCTGGTTCTCGATCACGCTGACTCGGCAGGCCGCACTGACAAGCAGCCAGAGCCGCTCGTGCATCCTGCGAATATCTCGTTCAGCATGGATGATCACGCACCGGATACTGCCACGCAAAACATGATCGCTCGCACCGCGGTGAGCGCGGCAGTGATGCAAGAGGTCAAGCAGATGCAACAAAACGGTAGCGATCCTGATTGGGCGGGAACGCTACCGGAGGCGCGCCTAGCCGCAAACACTGCGGTTAAGAACGCGAATCCGGAAGATCCACAGAACGCATACCCCGAGAGCCCGGTTCCCAAAAACTTTTCGGCCAACTCGCTTCGGGGCGCGCTATCAGATCTGAAGGGCAAGATGACCGATTCGCTGAAGGCAACGTCTAGCCCTGCAGCGAGCGAGAAGGAGGAGCAGCAATGAAGTTGGTGAAGGGGAGTGCGCTCGACTGGCAAAGAACACGGGAGCTACTGGGTCAAGCGAGCCAGGAGATTGCTGTGCCTGATGCACTGGTTGAGTTGGAAGCAATGACGCTATCCGATGACCCGGATCTGCTTCCTGCGGAAACTGACTGGCCAATGATCGACATTGAGGGTGCCAACGAAAATGTTCGTGAGGTAGCTGCCGTGGTAACGGAAATGGTCGTGAGGCACAGAACCTTTGAGTCTCTTCCTGTGGGCCTCTGGAATCACCCGATCGGTATGACCGATCAAGCCATTGGTCAAGTGCTGAAAAGCCTGGGTTATCCCAAGCCAGAGCATCAATCGACTAATGCTGTAGGAAGGGTTCTTAGCTGGCCTTGATTTTTATAACGTATAGTCGATAGTAAAAGATGCTTGCGCTTTTTCTATGCCGTGTCTAATGTGGTTTTTGATGGCGCTAATGCCAGCTAATACCCTCAGGAGCACGTCCATGTTCAAGCGCAAATCTCAAGACAAGTCGAAGCCCGTCAACAGCCTGATGCTGCAAGTTCAGGAGTACGTTGCCTCCGAGGGCAGCAAGGAGATCGATACCGTCATCGGCGTCGATCTGGAAGGCAAGCAATACTCCGTAATCCTCACCACTTCCGGTGACGCGGCCGAGAACGACAAGCGCAACACTTTGGCCTCGTTCGCCAATTCGAAATCCAACCACCACGTCCCGGTCGGCGGCATGATGCTGCTCAGCACCGTCTGGCTCCGTGAGCCGGAGAAGGAAGGCGCCCCGACCACCGGTATCGCTCGCTGGTCCGAGTTCTTCGGCAACAGCCGCGAAGAGCTCTCCATCGGTAACGCGATGTATCGCGCCGGCACCAATGCCGACGGTAAGGGCAAGGAAACCAACTGGGGCGCCCTGGATCGTCTCGGCAAGCCGCTGACCCTGACTGCCGAGCAGTTCCCGGGTGCCGTTGCGGCCCTGGCCGACAAGTGTGCTGCTGATCGCTCCCGTGCCCGCCCAATCGTTCGACTGCTGAGCGAAAGCGGCCAGGTGCTGGACTTCACCACCATCAAGCAGGGCACTGCCGAAGTCGAAGAAGGCGGCGAGAAAGTTCGCCGCGCCGAGAACGGTGCCCAGGTGGTCGAGGGCATGAAGAAGAACACCCGCCTGACCAAAATGCTGCAGGCTGCCGAGGCCGGTCAGGGTGTCCTGGAAATGATCCCGGTGATGTCCATCGAGATGTCCAAGAAGATGATGAACTCGCCGCGCGGCCACAACTACGTGGCCCTGGCGAAGCGCTTCCAGGACGAGAACCAGGTCTACGCCGCCGAGTGCTACATCCGTCGCGCCCCGTCGGACGACTTCAACTACATCAGCCACCTCTCGGTCACCAACAAGGATCGCTTCGATCCGCTGCTGCTGCCGTCTGATCGCTTCCCGCAGCCGGCCTACAGCGCCGAGCTGCTGGCAGAGGTCGGCGTCGACCCTGAGAAGGTGAAAGGCAAGGGTCCTCAGGCTGAGCCGGAGCCCGAGCCTCAGTACGAAAACGCCCCCGGCTTCGATAATTAATCGACGCCAGGTGAAGAAAGCCCCGCAATGCGGGGCTTTTTTTCGTCCGGAGAAAACCAGTAGACAATGTGTTTTCGCTTATCTATGCAATTTTATAACTAGCTAATCTTGTTCTTACTAATCATAGATTTTCTGCGCAGCACTGTTGAAGTGATGGCGCTGAAAGGCTAGTATTTGTTTGCAATCGAGAGTGCAACGGTAAAACAAAACTCACGATGCGTACCGATCATTTTTGTGGAGACTGAGCATGAAAAAATTCGCTGTTGGCGCCGACATTGGCTGCAACTACGCCAAGCTGTACGCCGGCAAAGGCGCGCAGATCGCGATCCGTAGCACCGTGTCGACCAAGCCTCAGATCGGCGTCAGCATGGGTGGCAACGGCCCGGATGAAATCGTCATCCAGATCGAAGACAGCATCTACGCGGTCGGCCCGAAGGTCGCTGATCCCATCGACACTCGCTTCGCCAGCTATTACACCTCCGATATCAACGCCGCACTGGCGATGGCTGTTCTCCTTCGCCAATTCGGTGACCTGTCGGATGCGTCCATCGACGCTGTGTTCGGCATGCCGCTGAACGTGTTCTACAACTCGCGTGGCGAGATCAATTCGAAGCTCATTGAGGAGCGCGTAAAGGCCTGGCGGCGTCCTGCAGCTGTCCAGCCTGGCGGCAAGGGAATGCGACTGCCGAAGAACGGTTCGGTATTCGGCAATCTGAATGGCGCCTCCGAGGGCGTGGCCGTTTATCTCGACTACATGATGAACGAGGAAGGCGAGTTCCAGCACGCATCCGAAGAACTCGTGGTCGTCGCCGACGTGGGCGGTAACACCACCGACGTTGCTCTGCTGGAGAATGGCAACCTCCTCTTCAACGGAACCTCGAATTCCTTCGAGGCAGGTGCTCTGCATCTCTATGAGCGCGTCGCTACCAGCGCACGGGACCTCATGGGCCTGATGCGCACCCCGCCGCTCCACGCTGTAGAGAAGGCGATTCGTGAAGAAGGCGGTTGGCTCACCATCGGCAACAACAAGGCGAACATCCGAGATGTCGTTGCAGCCGAGCGTCGTGCCCTGGTCAATGAGATCGTTCCTCGTATCGAAAAGATTGTCACCAAGCGCGTCGACGAGCTCAGCACCATTCTGTTCGCCGGCGGCGCAGCGAAGCTCCTGGAAGAGGACCTGCGCCATGTGCAGGTAGGCAACGCCAAGGTAGTCGTTGTCGAAGATCCCCAGTTCGCCAATGCGCGCGGCTACTACAAGCTGGCTCGCCACCTCGCTGCTCAGGAGTAACTCCTATGTCGCGCGCAAAGCGATCAATGAAGCGTCGTCAGTTTCGCTTCTCACTTGACCCGATGGATCCGGTGGAGGGCGAAGCTCTTCGCCAAATCGATGAAATCGCAGATCAGGCAAAGGAGATGTTCGGCGAGAATATCTCCCAGGATGAAGCTGATCGCTATGCGTTCAAACGGATTCTTCTGGGCCTCCTGAAAGATCGGCCAGTTGAGTTGACGGCCCCGGCACGCAGCGCACCTGTAGCGATCGCGCCTGCATCACTCTCGGCGCCGGCGGCCGTTCCACCAACACCTGCGGCGCCACAACCCGAGGCTGCCCGCACCCCCGTCGAGCAACCACCGAAAGTCCAGGAAGTTCCCGTCGAGGCGGTAGGTAAAGAAGGCGACCAGGAGGAGGGGGCGGTCGACGGAAGCCAAACGTCATCTGCCGCCACTGAAACGAGTGCTTCTTCACCAGAGCCGTCCTGGCACGAGCAACTGCTCAACAGCGAGGCAGCAAAGCCTGTTTCACCTCTCAACAATCTTGTCTGGGCGGGTAACCGCCCTTCGGAGTAGCTAGATGCGTGATGTCAATGACGACCAGCTGGTCGGCAGCATCGTTTTTTCGAACCGGGTGCTCTTGTACATCCTGGGCATTTGCGTGGTGATCATTGCGGCGCTGGCCACTACGAATTTCCTGACCTTCATGTATGCGAAGAACAAGATCGAGAGCATCCAGCGGGAATACTTCGCGACCACTCACAACGGCTCTCTGTTCCAGCTAACACCGATCGATGAGCCCATCGGCGGCGAAGAGCGGGCCCTAAACTTCAGCTCGGCCTGCGTCATCCGCATGTTCCAGCTGGATTTCGTCAACTACATCCGGCAGCAGAACGAGGCACAGCTCCGCTGTTTCACTGACGATGGTTACAAGACCTATCTGAATGCGTTCGAACGTGCCGGACTGACCGCCCAACTCAAAGATCCCCGTATCCGCCTCGTGCTGTCCGCCACGCCGGGCCCGGGTGTGTTCCTGAACAAGGATGTAAAGGTCTTCAGCGGTGTAGCCCGCCAGACCTACACCATCCAGCACCCCATCGAGATCATCTTCAACGGCAACGTGAATCAGCCCCGCCGCGGATTGATTGAGGTCGATCTCCTCAGAGTCCAGCAGGAAAGTCGTCCTGACGGCCTCGCTGTTCATGCAATTCGAGTGAAGGTCTCCAAGTCATGAGAAAGGTCACCCTGATCCCAAGTATTCTGTTGCTTTCTGTCCTCTCAATGCAGGCAGCTGCAGAACCTGCAGAGCAGGACGTACGGGCCAGCGATCCCCTGGTCAACACGCTCCTGAAGCGCAAATACCCGCTCACCATCGAGCAACAAGCCGTCATCGAGCAATACATGATCGATGATCGCAAAGGTCTTGCCCCGCAGGTTCCGCTGGGTGCGACAAGCACTGAACCTGAACAGATCATCGACCTCACTGATGGTGGCAAGACCAAGAGCGTCACCCTGCAGCTGGGATACCTCACTTCATTGATGGTGGTCGGCGAGAACGGTGCACCATGGCCTGTTCGACGAGCTCGCGCTGGCGACGACAGCGTGGTGAATGTTGACCTGGTAGAGGACTCCGGGGCTGTTGAAATGCACCCGCAGAAGCCCTGGGTCAACACGAATGTCATCCTGTACCTGGTCGATCGTAACGAGCCGATCAAGCTCTACGTGAAGGTTTCCTCCGACCCCTCCGATGGGGTGAAGGATAGCCTGAAGCTGATTGTTGATGGCGTGCCCCCTGGGAGTGCTCCGTTGCTTCAGCCGAACCGGGTTGCGATCGATCACCAACTCATGAACGCATTGGGGCAATCGCCTGGGCGAAACTGGACCAGCCTGAAGGTCAAGGATACCGAGAGCGTTCCATTCAGTATCAGCTACTGGCTTTCCCCCAACCGCGAAGACGCCATCATCCGTCTGCGCGGGGCCTCCATGGTAGGCCCGGACTGGTTGACCGAGACCCGCGATGTTGACGGTGTTACCCGCGTCTATCGCTACCGCGCACCGATCCCTCTGATGATCCGCACGCGAGACAGTGCCGGCATTGAGTACCAGGTACACCTCGAAAATCCGGCGGACATCCTTGCCGGGCGCGAAGGATCGAGGACGATGACCGTCAAGCGGACCTCCCCTGAGCGACCGCCCATGGATTCGGCCCTGCCTTTCGAAGAACCGCTCGGCCTCGTCGGTCGTGATCGCGTTCAACGTATCGCCCCTGCAAGCAATGGCGCTCAGGAGTCGGTGAAGACGTATGAATCGTTCGACGGTAAGGGCGTTCGTACCAACCGTGTTCAGATTGTCAGCGACCTCACTATCAATCGCGACACAGCTGCGCGCCTGATTGAGGAAACACACCGCAACCGGCCGATCCCAGTCCCCGCGGCGAACGCCGAGAAGGCTTCCGACGTACAGGTCAGTGCCGTAGCGGCTGAGAAACCCCTCGTGGCCAAGACCGTATCGACGGCCGGCACGACTACAGCTGCAACAGCAGCCACCACCGTTCTTCCGAGCGTCGTGGCCACCGCGGCGCCCGCTGCAAGCGGCGTCACGTTCAGCGTCCGTAACGGAGGCCTGTACGAGAACCTTTTCCGCTTGACCCAGGAAGCGAAGTGGAACACGCCCATCTGGGATCTGGGCGAGCAGGACAAAGTTGTGCAGGGAGGCTATGTGATCAACGCCCCGACTCCTGAAGAGGCGATTGCGAAGTTCCTGGAGCCCTATGCCGACTCCTACCGCTTCAACGTCCAAATCAGCCCGCTCGAAAAGAAAGTTTGGCTCCACTAAGAGAGAGATCGCCCATGAACACTATCGCGAAATTGGTACTGACAAGCGTCATCGGTGCGGCCCTCTCGGGCTGCCTGCAGAACATCCCGAAAGGCGAGGATGGCGGCAACTACGCCAAACTGATGGAGGAGTTGAATCAGCTCAAGGCACAGAGCGAGGATTCGCAGCGCAACCAACGCATCCAGATCACCAATGGTCCGCTGATCACCGGTAAAACCATGCCGCTCAAACGCGCGCCGTGGCTGTCCGAGCGTCGGGTCACCATGAAAGTCAGCGCTCCGCTGAACGGCCATGAGGTGGTCAAGATGCTGCAGGCCCAGGGCCTCAACATCACCAGTTCCATGCCACTGGATGGATTCACCTATGCAGGCTACGGGTTCACTAGCGTGGATGCCGAGACGGCCATGCGCCTCATCTTCCCTGCGATGGGGCTCGATTACGCGGTAGATAACGACCGTCGCATCATCACCATCGTCCCAATGCGCCCGAAGCAGTGGACGTTGAACATCAACTCGCAGCGTTCCACCAACTACTCCTCGGCGTCCTTGAGTGGCACCCTTGATGTGGGTGCGTCGCTGGCCAGCTCTCTGAACTCGGCTTCCGGCGCCGGCGGCGTCAATGGGGGTTCGATGGGGGGGCTGACATCGAGCAGCACGTCTACCGGTGAAGGCGAGGGCGACCGCGAAGGCAGCTCGAAGCTGGAGTCGAAATCTGACTTCTGGAAATCCATGAAGGAAGAGCTCGAATCCCGAGTTTCTGTGCTGGTCCCGGTTGCCAGCGGTTCCGTTGTTCCTGGAGTGATCAACTCCGGCGTAGGCATGCCAATCAATGGAATGCCCCCACTCCCGGTCGGTGGCATGGATCAGATGGCTGCAGCCATGCCAGCCGCGGGGGGGGACATGTACCGTTCGCAGAAGCTGGGTACGGTAAGCGTCAACCCGGACACCGGCACAATCACTGTTCAAGCACCCAAGTGGCTGCAGGCAGAGATCGATGAGTACATCAAGGGTGTCGAGCGCGAGTTCAACACCGCCATCCACTTCGAAGGCCGCCTGATCCTGGTGTCCACGACCAAGGACAAATCGGAAGGTCTGGATCTCACGGCGTTCGCCTCGTTCGCAAACGGCGAGCTCGGCATGATCATCAATAACAATCCGGCCGGTGGCATTACCATTTCGCCGAGCCTGCCTGGCACCATTGGTAACCCGCCTGTAATGACACCCGGTGGCAGTGTGATCGGTAGTACCGGCATTGGATTCTCCAAGCTCAAGGGCAACCCGGCGAACCTTTTCGTCAACTATCTTTCCTCTATCGGCGACGTTACGGTAACCCAGCGCCCTGCACTGGCCACCACCTCTGGCGCTCCGGCGGAGTTTCGCCGGATTGAAACCGATCTTTTCAGCCAGGTAAGTCAGAGCGCGGTAGCTGGTACTGACAGCAGCTCGGTGGCCACCACCAACACCCAGATCCCGATTCGCTTCGGCACCCTGCTGCGAGTGAACCCGAAGATCGACCTGGACAGCGGTATCATCCGCACCCAGCTGACGCTGAACGTCGCGGTACGCTCGCAGGTCAAGACCATCGACCAGTATCTGACTGACGCCAACGGCACAACCAAGGTCCCCACCACCATCACGCTGCCTGCCAACATCGACTACAACGGTGAGGCACTCCTGCGCGACGGTGACACCATCATCATCGGCGGCCAGATGGAGACCGATGAAACCAATTCCGGTTCTGGGGTAACGGGCTATGAAAAGGCCGGCCCGTTTGGCGGTCTGATTGGCTCCACCAAGAGCCAGAAGCGTGTCTCGACCTACTACTTCGTGCTGACTGCCCGTGTTTATGAGCGCAGCAGCGAGCATCGAGTACCTGGCGCATGAGCAGCGCCCGGCGAATTGACCTCACGCCTGGATCTGTCCAGGCGTTCTGGAAAGAGCGGGAGCCCAAGTTGCTCTCGTTCTTCGAGCAGATGGATAACAAGGAGCACTGGGCGCTGCGTGACATCGACGCAGAGTTCAGCGCCCTGTACGCGGAGGTTGCCCATCTCCTGCAGGTGTACGAGCAGAGTAGGGGCCTAGAGGAGCCGCTGGTGGCAGAAGCGGTTTCTCAACTAACCGCGGCGGCCGCAGCTCTTCCATGTTCAGCATCATCGAGATTCTTCGAGTGGATTGGCGAGCAGTCCCTGGAACTGCCCTATATCCTTCTCGAACATGCCCATCAGAACAGCAAGCTGGATCCCAACTGCAGTGTCATCTGGCAGCGAGCTCGAATGATTGCGCGCTACCAGATACTCAAGGACATCGTGGCGGAGATTACCGGCAACGGAGGCATTCCAGCGTGAACACCTACGAGTCGCTTCGGCTTTGGACAAATGATCCGCTTATTGGAGCGCCTGCTCAGGAGATCCTGTCGATCGCGGAACGCCATAAGACGCCAGCGACACCAACCCGGGTGAGGCCGGAAGAGTTCGACATTCCATTCCCGTATCGCTATGACCCGGAGGACGAGCAGCGAGTACAACTATTCCGGCGCATCGGTGTGTTGTTCGCGGCACTGGATATTCACTGCTACTGGAACGACGGTCGCCAGGTAATCGGCGTGGCATTGTCGCCCGAGGATCCGATCAGCAAAGCCTGGTGCGCATTCAATGAGGATGCGATGGAGGTACTCCTCGCCTTCGTTCTGTCAAAGGACTTGTCGTAGGAGGCGAGGTTTAGTTCGCAGCAGCATCTGTAACGAAAAAGGCACCTGTGAGGTGCCTTTTTTGTGCCTGACTGCTTGCACAGGCTGAACCAGGGTTTCGAGAGTGAGCCAGTAGCCGTGTACACATAATCACATATATGTGACTTTGCGTGCATAGCTATGGGCCGGCTACATCCATTTCCATGTCCGCGGTTGGTTCATAGAGGGGGAGGCCACTCTCGTCTTGGGCTTGGTCCCTCGACAGATGCGCAGATGCCTCTCGCGCAAGAACACGAAGCGCCTGGTAATCCAGATTCAGTCGATGGATCCCTTCGTAGACGGCAGCGGAAACCCGTTCAAATGGAACACCATCGAAAAAGTGATCCAGATCTTCTGGGCCCAACAGGCCGGGGTAGTTCTGCTGCAAATACGTCAGAACAGCCTGGCCTTTGTTCGAAAGAGTGCCGTTCTCCTGGATCCACCCCCGGGCAAGCGCTTTGTCGATGTGGCCCACGATGGTCGAGGGTCGACCTATTCCTTGTTCAACCATTCTCTCCATGACCGCTGTATCAAGAGGGATCCTCACAAGCTTTACAGGCTTGATGAACTCCTTCTCTACAACCAGCCAGCCGGCGGTGTCGGGGATATCGCGCCAGATTTTCACCTTGATGTCTGGCAACCCCTGCTTGGCCAGGAATGATGAGATCGCCGACTGTTCGACCTCGATCGATTTTACCTTCGCATCGGGCGAAAGGGAGGCGAAAGCACGCCTGGTGAGCAAACCTATGGCTGCGTCGAGCTGAGAGAGCCCTTCCAAGCTGTTTGCATTGAAATGAAGGGGGTCGCAAGGGTAGATCGCCTCGTGAGTTCCTGCGGCCTCTCTGGGCGCCGAGGGAGGCAGCCGGGAAACACGTACTCGTTTTCCTAGTTTCCTCATCGCGCTCTCCAGCATGACTTGCGTAGGAGGCGAGATGTCCCTGGAGTCAGTCCGTGGATAGCTGATGGCACCTCTTTCGTACGCCGTCTGAATCAGTTTCTCTGCTTCAGAAAGGCTTACGTTGAGTTGGTTTGCAACCAGGATCAGGGCGTCAGCCCCCGTCATCATCGCCGGCGCCGGCTTGGTGGTGAAAACCTCTCTGGTGTGGTCCATCAATGCCGGATCCAGTCGACGAAAAGCTTCGTTGATGGCGGCAAGTGATGCCTCTTTCCCCGAGGAACCTTTCCCCCAGATTCGCCAGCCAGGCTGATCTGGGTGTGTTCCCGCAACTTTGCAGGTTGGCAAGGGCTGCCGGCTGACGGACTGGACGATCTTGCTGCTGATCCGCCCAGCGATCTGCCCAGCTACGTTTCGATTGCTGCAGAGAAAGCCGATTGCTCGATCGATACCGCGTCGAGCCATCACAGCTACGCAGGTTTGTCGATTGATGGGGCGCGGTCTCTGAAGCGCCTGAGATATTCCGTCAGCGTTCAGTGCTGAAGTCACCACCCTCTGAATACTCGCTTTTGATCCTGAAGAGACAAGCACGCTGTTGACCTGTGCCGCTATCAGTTCCCCTGCTCGATCAGCGTCTGTCATGACGTAGATCTGGTCCGCATCTTTGAACTTTTTCGTGAGGTGGCTGATGGTGCGTTGGGAGGTAGGTGTCCAGCGTTCAGGCGTCAGATCGTTTGGGTTGAGACCCAGCTGATCCTTTGGCATGTCGTAAAGAGCGCCCCCTGTAGCGACGACCTGAGCATTGATCCTGAGCTCCGATAGAATTTTCCTCAGAGAGCGGATCTTGCCTGGGGCTTCAATAACGAAAACCGTGTTTGGCATTGAATTACTACCAGCATTGCAAAGCGATTGGTGGTCATTCTATGCCGGCCGACAGGTACTTGCCATCAAAGGATTTCAATTCGAGGTTCGATTTGCACTTTGCCGCGATCCCGGTGGGTCGGAGGTCGTTGCCCTATATAAATATCTTTTTATTAAACATATAGGGAGAGCCTTAAATTTATGAAAGTCCATATAAATCCGTAACTTACGGCGTTAGTGATCTAATAAACCAACCTCGTATGACGAGATTTACCAACCTCGTATGACGCATAAAACCAATCTCGTATGACGAGGCTCCTACCTCGTATGACGAATTCCGATCTCGTATGACGCTTTCTTCTGAAGGTGACGGGCGCAATCAACCTCGTATGACGAGGCGCGACGATATTTCCAATCTCGCATGACGCAGCCTGTGGATAAGTCGCTATTACTATGAATAAATCTACTCTTATGACGCGTCGAGTTTTTGACATGGCGCGATAGATATGAGGTCTCAGCGCGTGGTCGAGAAGATCCGCAAGCTTGACCCATGAAGCATTTTCATCGTCCTTATCCTGGACAGTGATGCGCTTATCCTGGCATCCTTCATTTGCACTGATAATTCACTATCGCAGTTGCAAAGAGAGATAAATGCGCGGCTACTACATCAAGAATATCGGTCAGAATCGCGGTAGGCCTCGCATCTGGCTGCAAGGCTCTGAGGTGTCGCGAGCGGGATTACGCTCCGGTGATTCGTACTCGGTACACGTCACTGGCGGCAGTATTGTGCTGCGGGCGGACCCGAACGGTGACCGCGTTGTTAGCGCCAAGCCTGCTGGGAGCGCAGATACCCTGCCGATCATTGATATCAACAGCCAGGAACTTTTGGCGTTATTTGATGGCATGGCCGCCATCAGAATGGTTCAGCGAGATGGCGAGATCTACCTATCTCCCATTCCGACGGAGCTGCGCAAGAAGGATCGGCTCCGCCGGCTCCGGGCCAAGCTTGAGTCTGGTCAGCCTCTGAAACTGGGTAGCATGTCGCATGGTGGCGGGATTCTCTCCCACGCTGTCCATGAAGGGCTTGAAGAAAACGGAGTCGAGTCCTCCCTGGCCTGGGCGAATGAAATTCGACCAGAGCTCATTGAGCACGCCAGTCAGCGCAATCCCCTGTGGACCAGTGACACCATTCCGATCGCGGCCCCTATGCAGGAGTTCGCTTTCGACCAGCGCGCGATGACGCATTTGCCCCAGACCGATATCGCCGAAGCTGGCTGGCCCTGCTCAGGGGCTTCCAAGCCCGGCCGAGCCAAGAGAGGCACCTCGATGCCCGAAGAGCATCCCGAGGTCGGCCACCTGGTGGTCAGCGGGTTGATGATCATCGGTCGAGCGAACCCCGCCATTTTCCTTCTCGAAAACGTGGTCCCTTATTCGAACTCGGCAAGTGCGGCGATTCTCAGGAGTCAATTGCGCGACTTGGGGTACGAGGTCCACGAAAAAGTCCTGCGCGGAAGTGATTTCAATGCTCTCGAAAATCGAGAGCGGTGGTGCCTTGTTGCGGTTACAGAAGGGTTGCATTTCAGTTGGGACATGCTGCAGATCCCGGAGAAGGTCGACCTGCGTTTGTCTGATGTCCTGGATGACATTCCGCTGGATGACCCCCTTTGGAGCGAGATGCGCGGTCTCAAGGCTAAGCAGGAGAGGGACCTAAAGGCAGGCAAGGGGTTCGTCATGCAGGTGTACGACGAAGACTCTCAGCGCGTAGGCACCATGAGAAAAGGCTATGCACGCTGTGGGTCGACTGACCCGAAGTTGCGGCACCCTACGAACCCCGATTTGCTGCGGCCTTTCACGGTGGGGGAGCATGCTCGACTGAAGCAAGTCCCCGAGGAGTTGGTGGAAGGGCTTTCTCGCACTGTTGCACATGAGGTCCTGGGCCAGAGTGTCAACTATGAACCCTTCCGCGCTGTGGGCGCCGCGGTCGCCCAATGCATTGAGGAATTCGCGCAGTCTCTGGAGAACCGCCCGGCCAATCGCGACGAGCTTGCTCAGGCAGTGGCTTCGGAGTTGCTGGAGACTGCAGGCTTGGTACTCAGCGAGATCCGCAAGCCCGTGCGCGGAGTTCGCTACCAGGGGCCGATCACCGTCCTGGATCTGGGAGTGGCCATCCAAGACATCGGCAACAACGTTGGAATCATCTACCGGGTAGACCAGCTCATCACGCCAGAGGGGCGCGTTCCGGCGCTGGGGGATGTTGTGGAGATCGTCCAGAAACTGGGCAAGAGAATGGATGTGCGATGGCTCACCAGCCAGGAAGTAACCCCTGCGCCCAGTGTCGATCTCCAGGCCCGGCTCGGAGAGCTTGGATATCCGCCAATCCAGACGCCGGCGCAGCGCATGGGTGTGGAGGAGGGCCATGTTCAGGCTGGCCAGAGTTACAGCTTTGAATGGTAGCTATGGCAGACCGCGATGATGTCGGTGAGCAGGCTGTTAGAACTCTTCCACATGGCACTCGCCGAGGTGCCCAGCATTGTCGCGTTACGCTTAATTTCTCGCCTTGACCGGTTCTGATTAACAGAACTATAGTAGGGTGAAGAAAGTGGAGGAGTTCCGATCATGGCCACCGAATCAATTCTGGATACCGAGGGCAAAGCGCTGCTGCTGGGAGCGATGTACTGCTGTGTTAGCCAGCGCAACGGCTACACCGATTTCGGGCGACTTGTCCGCTATTGCGGCAAAGACGTTGAGTCTGGTCGTGATCTGTTTGCCGATGCCGATACGTGGGAAGAATGCTCGATCCATGGCGAAGGCCTGGCGCCTCAGCTGTGCCCGGCTGTCGATCCAACGACACAGGGCTGGCCGAAGCTTGCCGCATGAAGGAAATCGACATGCTTCAACGCACCCAGGATCAAGTGATGTCCGCTCCGCGCTGGACATTCGCCTGCACTCGCTGCGCATGGACAGGCGATACCCCGGACCTGGTTGGGCTTGGGCATTACGCGGACTGCCCGGATTGCGGTCACTCCTGCACAACCGATGAACCCAGTTTCGAACCGGCTGCCGGTCAGCTCGATGGCAACCAGTGATTTAGGTAGGCAATGAGCATTAGCAAGAGCGACCGTATCGCTGCGTTGGAAATTGCTTGCCGGGCTGAGCGTGATTCAGTCGAGCGCGCAGAGAGGTCTGGCAATTGTGTTGCAGCTGCAATCAACCGAAATCGTCTTGAGAAGGCCGAGAGTCGCCTTTCTGCTGCGGTTGATTGCCGGTCAAGCGATCATCAATGAGTGATAGGAAGCGCCCATGAGTAGGCACCCCCGAACGATTCCAGATCGCGCTGTTGCCGTCGCAATCATTGATGTGCTGGCAGAGAGTATGGGGGCGTCCTTCAGTCCCTGCGCCTTCTACGATGACGACGCAGAGATGCTGGACGACATTGACCGTTTGCTTGTCGAGAGGACAGGCGTTTCCCTGGTCAAGGGCCAGGTCTATGCCTATGTGCATCGCAGACTTATGCGGGTTTGCAACCATCTGGAGAGTTGGGGCGTGCTGGCAGGGAAAGCCACGAGGAACCCTGACCACCAGTACATTGGAGAGCCGAGCGGCTGGAAAGACTTCTGGCTGGCCAACCCAAGCACCGCGAAGCGTCTTCGGCCTGACCTTTACCCAGAATACAAGAATGATTGCGCCAGTGGGCCAGGGTGGGAAATGGATTGGCTTCTGCGTCGCGCTTACCCGAAAAAAGACGCTGCGTAGTCCGCAGCCCAAAGTTCAGGAAAACGCCATGAGCAAATCGACCCCGATGACTCTGCCTGCCGATGTGCTGGCTGGTCTGTATGCCATTGGCACCGGCCAGGTGCTGCACGCTTTCATGGGGCTTTGCCCTGACCAGGTGGAAGGTGACGAGGTGCGTGATGACGAATGCCCGGCTTGCCGTCTGCTGATTGCTGCCGACCAGGCCCTGGCGGCTGCTGGCCTGGCTCTTCCGGCTTATGTGCCGGAGAGCAACTGAAGTAACGAGGAAACCGCAATGAGTCAGTGGTTCTACAGCCATCTTCCGAAAGTTTGGGGCCGCTGGTGGGCTGCGCGACTTCTGGCCACCACTGCATGCTCGGAATGGCTGCATGTGGATAATCCAGATTTCACGCGCTGGCAGCGAGTGAAGCGCAACGCTCTCTGCCTGGGCTTATTTATCGCTCCGGGCAAGCTGCCTCTTTCCATCACTAAAAAGCCAAGCGCTCAATAGCTCAAGGAAGCCCACGCGCCATGCCTACCGTTCTGTGTACTGCAAGAACCAAGAGCGATGATCGCTTCGAGATCGTCTTTGATCCGCTGAGCAGGAGTCCTTTTACTCTGGACTGCGGTTGGACGCGGCAAGGCTCCAAGCAGTTCATAGAGCTGCCCCGCATGTACCGCACAGCGCGAGGTGCCCGACAAGCTGCTGCCCTGTTGGCAGGAGAGAGCCTGGATTGGAAAGACCCCGCTCCCAGTGCACCGGCCAAGCCCGAATAATGAGAAAAACGCGTAGGAACCCGCCCCATGAGTGAGAACACCAACCAAACCGCCCAACTCATTGCCGCCCGCCTGCGCGACTGCCGCGAGGCGAAAGGCTGGACGCTGGTAGAGGCTGCCGCGCGTCTGAGCGAAGCGACCGGCGAGAATGTGATTCATCAGCGCTGGGCGCGCTGGGAGCATGGCGACCGCGTGCCGTCCCCCGAGCTGGCTGCGCCGCTGGCGGCGCTGTTCGACACCGACCCCGGCTATTTTGCCGAGCCCGCCGAGTAAGGAACCCGCACCATGAAACACATAGACAACGCATTCGCCGGTCTGATGGCGCGCTGCTGCAACCCTGCGGACGGCTGTGCCTGCGGCGATGCCGAGCGCGCGCTGCGCGGCTACGCCTACGGCCAGGCAGGCCCGCTGCCGGCCATGACCGAAGCCCAGCGCGTCGCCTGCCTGGATGAAATCGAAGCCTATGATGAAGGCGCGGAGCGCGCCGACTGGGAAGGCTCGACCGACGCCCAGTTGGCCGCCGGCGTGCTGTCGGCCTGGCAAGGCTACTGCCAGAATCTTGGCCTGATCTGAGGAACCCGCCCCCGAAAGATCGAGGGCGCCCACAACCAAGCCGGCGCTGCCAGCAGGAGCTGACCCGATGACCGAGCAAGAGCAAGCGCGTCAAGATCAGGAAGTCGAGTGGTTCAACGAGGGCTTCGACGCATTCCAGCGCGGCGAGGACTTCGACTCTCGTCCCGACTATGCGAGCAATCCGCGCCGCTCGACCTGCTGGGAACAGGGGGGGTGCGTTGCCCAGGCCGAGAAAAAGGGCAGTCCGTTCGACCTGGCCGCTGATGATCGCCTTTACGACTGAAAGGAACCCGCCCCATGCCCAAGCGCCGCACCTTCGCCGCCGCCGAGCATCAAGCCGTTTACGACCAGCTGCGCACGATGAACCCCCGCCCCGATCCCGAGAAGTTGCGCGGCATGGGCGGCGGTGGCAACGCCTACGCGGTCGGCTACACCCAGCCGGACGCGGCTAATAGACTGTTTCCCCGTGGCTCACGCGCCTATGCCCATTGGGCGGCCGGCGTGGACAACGCCCGCGACGATGCTAAGGCCGTCGCGAAAGCGAAGCCCGCCGAAGCATGAACTCAAGCGTCAGATCGATATTGCCCAGCAGGCAATCGAATGGATGGATCGCCGCTTCGGAGTGAACTACTCGAAGACTCGTGCTGCTGCGGTGAAGCGGAGGGTCGGAAAGTCCGGCTGGAAGTGATCAGTCCGGGCGAGCTAGAAGCCGGGTAGGGTGTTGAACGGGTTGCGTTCGACATGAACGATGCCGTTGCGAGAGACGCTGTAGTTCGCAATGGCTCCGATCTCCTTGATCTCCTCCAGGGCGGCTTTCACCTTGGCCTTGAAGGAATCACGGTTTTTGTTGCTGGATCCACATAGCTGCTGGATTCGGTCGATGCTGATGTCTTCTGGGTTGGTGTGACTGCAGTACCAGCCATGTAGCCAGAGCGCGATGGGCTTGCCCCGCAGAGCGTCACGCTGAGCCCAGTTGATCTGAGTCCATCCTAGGGAGTAGAGGGAAAGGAGCTGCTCATCCAGCTGGATGATGTAGTCCTGGGTGATCTCATCTTTCCAAGCTTTCAGCATGTTGGAGGAGTAGGTGTATCGATCATCGAATGTGATCGACACTGCTCCGGAGATCATGCGATTGATCGATTCGTTGAGCCAACGATAGTGATCACCACCACGCGGGCGTCCCAGGTAGCTCAGCACTGCCCCGGCGTGGAAATAGAACTTCTCGCCTTTTGGGGTGTGCCGCGAGATGTGGATCAGGGTTTCCCAAACATCAAGGTCAGACTGATCGAGTTGCATCCCCGTGAACTTGATTGTCATTCCGTCGCCTTGCTCGACGATCTCTCCCTTCATGTAGCGCCTGGTCTTTCCCTGAACCGCAGCGAATAGCGCTCCGCGGATGATGGCGTTTGGTACTCCTCGAACGGCATCGCTCCACTCGGGTAGCGTTGATGGGGCCAGGTCGGTGACCGGGGGGAGAAGGTCGCCCTGGGCGAACAGCTCAAGAGACAAGCCTGATTTCAGACTGGTGTTGCGGTCGGCGGCTTTGCGCTGTAGAGCGCGCACCTGCTCAACTGGATCTGTCATCGGCTTGCCCTTGTGATTTTCAGTCTTCCTCTGGGTGGTTAAAATGTAAACCAAAAAACTATCTTGGAAAAGTATATTTTTGAGATTACTATTTTGTACTAATCGTGATGCGCGGCGGATGTGGAAATGCGAGCTTCAACCTTTCTACAGCTGATGATTCTGGTCTCTCTGGGCGGTGTGAACTATCAACTGTTCACGGCTGCAAGTAGCTTGCCGGCTCAGCTTGAGCAGCTGGCAAAGGTCTCTGGTGGCGTTGAGCTGCCGGCTGATGTGCAGCGCAAGCTGGATGAGATTGAGCGCCTTCGTGCGACCAACGCCGCTCTGCAGGCGATTGTGGCAAATGTGAATTTCGGCACTGGGAAAGAAAGCGACCCGGCGAGGGTGGAGTCCTTCCTTCCGCCGCTGCCTACTCCTGAAGTGAGCAGCTCTTTCACTCCAATGCCCGCGACGCTGCAGGCATTTTTCTCGGGCGAGAAGGCCAGTGCTGAGCCGGCCACGGCTCCTGTAGAAAACCTCCAGGAAGAGAAGAAACAAGGCGAGGCGGCTGGACGGATGCTGATCACCCCCATTCGCTTCCGGGAGAACGGTGCCCTGGTTTATCTGGCTTCCGACAGCATTGTCAGGGTGGTGGGGGTGAACGGCCAGGTGTATGGCGTCAACGGGCGCTACCTGGGCGAAAAGGATGGAATGGCGGAATTCGAAATGCTCGGCAGGCGGTTCACTCTGCCCCTGATCGTTGCTCAAAGTTCAAGTTAGTCGCGGAGAACACTGCATGAAAAACACTTTTACCCTGGCGCTTGCGCTTACGTTGGCTGGTTGCGCTACTCCGCCGCCGCCGGCGGAGAATCTGAACAACGATCCCTCTGTTGGCCGGTTGGCCGCGGCGGCTGAGTTGGCTCAGCGCGACCTGGAGCGGCTCTCGCGAGCGGAGAATGCTTTGGCAGAGCAGAAGCGTACATCGCTCGATCGCCAGCGTGAAGCGACAGCCCGAGCAGCGGTGGTTCCTGGGTTTGATCGCGTAACAAGCGAGGTGTTCACCCTCCCATATCCCAAGGCCATTGAGCGCATCGCGGTGTTGGCCGGTTACAAGTTCGTGCCTGCAGTGACCCTCCCCAGCAATCCGGCGATGGTGAACATCGAAGGAAAGGGGCGAACGCTCAAAGAGGTCATGGGGCAAGTGATGGACCAGGTTCCATCTGATATGCGTGTCCATGTTTATGCGGCTACCAAGACGGTTGTCTTGGCTGCACGCCAGCCGTGAGAGAGGGGTCAAGATGAAGTGGTTAGCGATCCATCTCGCGGTTGTCATGACGCTGCTCGCAGGGCAGGTCCAGGCTGCCGATTCGAGCCAGAGCGAGGTTGTTTCTCCGGAGCAAGCGCTGCTGGATGTTCAGAAAAAGGCCCGAGAAGCGCCTGATCCATCCATGGACGAGGACGAGCGGCAGGAAATCGCCCGCTTGCAGCTGATGACAGAAGCGGGGCGCAATTACGGTGTCCAGATGGGGCGGTATAACCGCTGGCTTGCGCAGGTTGAGTTTCTCAACCAGCAGTCCATGAAGCTCGACCAGGGCTTTCCATTTGGGCGGCTTTATCTGCGGTCTGGGACCCTTCAGCCGCCTATCCTCGACTCAGCCGAAGACTACCGTGCGATTGAGGATGACGGCCGTCTTCGTCGCCTCGTGTCCAAGAACTACCGGACACTGGTTCAGGCTCGATTCCGTAACAGCCCGCTGTCATGGCGTGACTTTCTCTTGCCCGACGACGCAGGCCGTCCGCCGCTCCCGCGCGAAACCCTGCTGCCTCGAAGTGCCAAAGAAACAGAACTCTGGGAGAAAGCCATGCGCGAGGGCTGGAGCGAAGGCCGGGCCATGGCTATCGACGAGTTCGATCTGAGGCTGGAGGCCTTGCAGAGAGGCTTCCGAGGGATGGTTCTTTACCGTCTTCTCGCCCTACACGGGATGATCGATCCTCCGAAAGTGATTGAGCGGCGGCCGGGTGATGTCGTTACGTCAGAATCTGGCGATGAGTTGCTGATCGGTGTGCGTGAGGAATTGATCTCCCAGGATGCGTATTTCGTTTCTGAGCCAGGTCGTTGGAAGGCGCTCGACTACGGCTTTACTGCTCCAGGTGAAAAATGAACGAGACGACTGATCCTGGCCTCAATTTCGATGAAAGAGAGCGTCGCCGGTTTTTCGAAGAGTTGGCGGACCGTGATCCCACAGCCGTGGAAGGGCTTAGCCACCTCATTGATGACGATATGCAGCGGCAGCAAGACCGCATGCGGCGCGCTCCTGACATGTTCACTCCGCCGACCGGCGTCAAGGAGTACCACCCGCCGGAGTCGTATCGCGTTAAGGATCAGCTCGATGAATTGTTGACCTACGCTGCGTCTGTGGAGGTGAACGACATCAAATTTGGCGACGGTGAGCCGGTCACCGTGCGCGTTCACGGACAGATCTTTCGATTGACGCACCGCACGCTGACGAACGATGAGCTCCGCAATCTGATGACGGAGCTCTACGACTCCTCTTCGATTGTCACCTCCGTCCTTGGTGGCGAGCGCATGGACTTCGCCTATACCTGCCGAAAAGGTGGGCGGATGGGCTCGCGGTGGCGGGTGTGCGTAAACCTTCGTGGCACTTACGATGGCATTGGCTTTCGTGTCGTCTGCCGGCAGATCACCATACTCCCTCCTACGATCCAGCAGGTTTACATGCCGCAAGACATCGTGGATGCGGTTATGAAGCTCGATCGTGGGATCATGCTGGTTACTGGGCCAACTGGCTCTGGTAAGTCAACGACGCTAGCGGCGTTGCTACGGCATCGGATGGAGTCAATCGACCATAGCGACCATCTGATCACCATTGAAAGCCCTATTGAGTATCTCCATTCGGAGTACGCCCGCCCCTATTCGGAGGTGACTCAGTGGGAAGTCCCGCGAATGCTTACAAGCTTCGCCTACGCAGTGGAGACATCTCTGCGTTGCGACCCGGATCTCGTTCTGGTCGGTGAGATGCGTGATCGTGCAACGATGAAAGCAGGCCTTGAGGTCTCCCTCACCGGTCACGGCTGCTTCTCCACCATGCACACCACATCAGCTGTGCAGACCGTTACTCGCTTTCTGCAGGCCTTCGATAAGGAAGAAGTTGGCGCAGTGCAATACGACCTGGTGGACAGCCTACACATGATCGTCAGCCAGCTCCTGCGAGTGGGGCCAGACGGGCGACGTGTCGCTCTGCGGGAACGCCTCGAATTTGATGGGCAGATCAAAGAGCAACTCCGCTCGGCAAAGAACCTGACGCATGAGCTTCGCAAGGTCATGGAAGCGCACGGGCGTCTGATGGTCGATGAGGCTCGGGATTTGTTCAAGGAAGGCCGGCTCGGTAAGGCAGAACTCGACCGCATTGAGTTCATGGATGCTAAAGAGAGGAGCGAAGTCCTATGAGTGATCTCCCGCCGGTTGCTGCCGATGCCTCCAGTTACGTGCGGGCATGCGGTGAGCCGGAAGCCTTTGGTTACCACCCAGGCTGGATTGTCCTGGTTCTGGTCGCTGTGTTCCTAAACCACTGGTCCATCCAGATCCTATGTGCGCTTGGTATCGGCTTCATCATCTATGCCAAACGACAGAACGCCACGCTTTTCGACATGGTTCGGCGAATTCGTCGATGGATATCCGGCAACGTCCGTAAGCCATTCAGGAGTTACTAATGAGCAGAAAAACTTTTTCAGCACTGATCGTTCTGGCGATCTTCCAGTCGTTGGCGATGTCGACCTGGGCGGGCGAGTTGGTAGTGCACGACGCTGTTGTCGTCACTGATGGCTCGACTCGGCTGGTGAATTGTCAGAACACCAGGGGGCTCTTTGTGCTCAACCGGGCATTGGCGCCTGCAGACGCATATGTCGTGAACGCCGACGTGAGAAATTCCTCGCTTAGCGATGCGCTTGCTCGCATTCTCCCGGCTGGCTGGGCTGTTCGCTACTCGTCGCCGAACGTCGAGAACGAGCAAATCAACCTGGTCGTACAAACCTACTGGGCGGACGCTCTCAAGATTCTGGCCAGTGATTACAACCTCTTCGTGATCGTTGATGGAGAGCGTGAGGAGGTCGTGATTGGGCGCCTCTGAGATTCCGGCCTATCTGGGAGTCGAGTCGTCAGTTGAGCCCCCTCAGATCCATTTCGTGCGGCGCCCACGGATGGATGCAGACGACGCGATCTGTATTTTGAGCCTGATCCCTGAGGCGCAGGCGCACTTCGCCTTTGTCACCCTGCTGGAGCGTGAGGGTTGCCTGCTGTTCTGGAACGAGTTCGCCGCTGTTCAGTTGAAGCTGACCCGGGGCATTTTCTTCAAGCTTCGTCGGCACCTGCTCTGGCGCAAGTACATGTTCGTCACGCCGGCTGGCGTGGTCCCCATGCTTGAAGATCTGGATGCAGCGGTGTTCGTCCCGTACTCAACTTTCGAGTCACGGTACAGGCTGAGAATTATTGAAAGTGCGTCAGCATAATCAAGATTTCGTGTATGCTATTGGATAGATAAAAGCAGATACCTGTGGAGGAAACATGACTGCAATTCAGCCCTGGGCAGGCAGCCCCGCATCCTCTGCGCCTTGGCCGCCAGAGGATCGTGCGGTTACTGGTGGGGACGTGCAGGAGTTCCTGAATCGTTACCACCTCGACATCAACCTGATGGAGGCGGTTTTCGCGATTCCTTCTCGCCGGTCTTGGTACGACATGACGACCAAGCAGGCCGATGTGCCCGTGAACATTCCGAAGGCGGTCCTGGTTCGTTTCTTTTCGGCATACCCGCAGATGCTCCCGTTCTACACCACCGAGACTGCTGAAGAGCTCCGTGAGCGTTTGAATTTGTCGCCGGCAGCATTTGGTCTGTTGGTAGGCCGCCAGGAAATCAGTGTTCGCCAGTGGAGCGCTGAACGTGAGCCGCACAAGGTGGTGGTGCATCTTCTCTGGCTGATCCGCAAGTCGCTGAACATCATCGACAATGCGGAGCCGGTGCTGAATGGTGAGGAGATGCTTGCTGACCTCGTGCGCTTCAGCTTCCTTGAGTGGACGTTGCGCGGTGAGACCCCTTCCCAGCGGCGCACGGACACAGCATCCACGAACGCGATGCTCTTCTCGGAAGTTCTGAGCTTGGTTCCTCAGAACAGCCTGGCGCGCGCCACGAAGGGATTCGATCTGAGCGGCGTGATGAAAGCATTGCCGCCGAGCCCGGATTCGAAAAGCGAGGGTCATGGTGACCTTGCTGTTTCGCCAGAAGAGCGCCATCGTGCCACCAAAAGCGTCCGGGAGCGTCGTAAGGCGAATGCGTCGCTGGAACAAATGGGCGGCACGTTCAAGATTTGATGGAGAAGGGAATGCGCCCTGACTATGGCTCTCTTGGGCTTGGAACCCGGGAAGGTAATCTCCGGGTCACGGAGGAGATAACGGCCTGGCTCAACCAGATCGGTGAGCGCGTCTTGGCTCAAGGTTATGCGTCTAGCATCGAAGTCAAGGTGAAGCATCCCCCCTTGAGTTCGCGCTCAGTGGGGACCTTTGCGCTTTACCTGGTTTCATCTGCAAATCCGGATTTCGGGGCGACTTTGGTCGTGACCCATCGGGACCAGCGGAACCCTTTCAAGGGCGGTCGTGCAGATGGAGTTTCTGTCCATGCGCAAGCTCGCCTCCTGAAGGATGGCCGGTGGTTGAGCGAGAACTTCAAGACAGGGGCAATCCCCTTGGTCACGATTGATGATTTCGCGGTTCTGGATCTTCTCAAGCGAGTCCTGACTCGCCCGGACAAGCATTTCTCATGAAGCGGGCTCCCAGTCCTGGACCAGGGCTGGTGTACCCAGCATCCCTTCGAGAGCCTCTCCTGGAGGTTCTTAGCGACCTCCTGATATCTTGCTGGCCATCCCCGGATCACCCCATAGAACGCTTTGCTGATGGGTTGGCCAATGTGGTCGATCTCCTATTGCGCGGCGTCACGCAGGTCCAACTTCTGGACGCCCCCTTTGGACTCATCGAGAACCTGGTAAAGCGCGCAAAGCGCGCAAGTGATCGTGTAACTGCCGGATCGCGCCGGCGGCCGGAGGCTGGATATAGCTTCCGGCTTGCTGTCCAGGGGATGCGCGTTGGGGCGGTGTTGCTGGTCGACGTAACGGGGGCTCGGGAAGGTGATCAACCTCTGATCTTCCTGCGTATCGCTGCGCTTTTCTCGGTGGATGAGTTCGATGGCGAGCGTCGCGAGATCCTCAAAGGCGAGTACCAGGCAAAAGGCCTGAGTGATGCGCTTGCGGAGGCTCTGACGCCGAAGGCGCCAGTGGCTGAGCAGACCCTCGACTACGATCTTGAGTTCGACCCAGGCACCCCCACGCCGCGATAGTCCGGATTGCCGAGGAGGCTTTACAACGTGTCATCCGCAAAAATTCCAATCGACCAGCTTCGTTGGGCTATCGCTGATGCTCTTCATGCGGTCAGCGCGAATGACCTCCCCCAGGTCTGCGTTCGGCTCGGTTTGGAATCGGGAGATGCCAATGAGTCGTTCAGGAGCAAGCGGAAGTACGTTTATAACCGGATCAGCAACAGTGACTTTCCGTCTCTCCTGACGCTCGCCCAGTCTGTGATTGACGAGATCAGCGCTGAAGCTCTGGCTGATCTTCTGGCAGATATAACGGTTCATGCAGAGCATCGAGTGACTGACTTCACTCGGCGATCGTTGTTGGGTGCCTTAGATGGTCTTGAGCCTCTCTTTGGAGGCCTCCCGGTGATGGATGGGCTTGCCATCCTGGCCCCGAATTGGGAGCAGGCAGGGCCCTCTGGTGCTCTCTTCAAGACGCTGCGCGACGATGTGGCCCAGCATTACCTGCGGAACCCTGACTATTCAAATGCTGAAGTCCTGGAACACTGTGGCGCTCTAACCTGTTCTCAAGGCCGCTTTTTCGCGCTGCTTGAGCAGTTACTTCACCCTATATGTCGGACGGGGCAGGCCCAGGCCAATCTGGCTGAAATGCTGAATGCGTTGCTCCTGGCTGATGGGTTTATGGTCGTCCCGGCTGAAGAAGTATCCAGGCATCCCCTTTATCGAGTCAGACGTGCCATAGCAGGAGTCTCTGGTACTCCGAAAAATCTCATCTTTGCGGCAATTAACGCTAAGCCAGACCTCTATCTTCTTGATGCGATCAACAACGATATCGGAATCCGGAATGCCTCTGATGCACTGATTTACGATCGTCTGATTCCTGAAGCAGGGTTGACCTGGATGGCGATGGCGAATTGGTGGAGGGATTCGAACAACCAAATGGATCTCGTCGAAGCCAAGAGACAGCTGTACCGACGCCTTGCCGAGTCGGTAAGGGGGGCAAGGTCCCCAGGTGAATACGCTCTGTTCACCACCTATTACACGGAGCTTGTCCCACTGCTGGGTGAGCGGTTGCCTGCCTTAATCCCTCAAGTCTATCTCCACTACGACCCCAAGACTGCCTCGCAGCGTGGCAGCAACCCGGTTCTTGCCCGGCAACGTATGGACTTGCTGCTGCTCTTGGATCGGGGCGCGCGCATAGTGATCGAGGTGGACGGCATGCACCATTTTGCGGATGGGAGATCAGCGTCGCCGGCGAAGTATGCAGAGATGGCGGCAGAAGATCGTAGGCTCCGCCTGCATGGGTATGAGGTGTATCGCTTCGGTGCGGCAGAGTTCGGTGATACCGAGATGGTGGATGGGAGGTTTAAAGTGGGTGAGCGATCGGCCAGGACCGCTCTTGAGTTTTTTCAAGCGCTGCTGCCAAAGCACGGCGTTCAGTTCTGAATCGCGGTGTCGGGGTCAGCGCTCTATCCCCGTAGCGTACTGCCCAAACGGATTGTCACCGATGTTCCCGTCTCGCAGGTCAACGTTGCCTGGGCTTGCCGGGAGATGCTGGGTTAGGTCGACGGTCTGCATCGCGAGGTTGGCCATCGTCAAGCGTGCACCAGGTAGATCTTCGCGGCCGAGTTCGGCAAACGTTGCGCCGGTGTCCACTGCATAGATGTTGGCCAGGCGCCTCAGTCCTTCCCACTGAGGGGTATGCCCGACAAAAAGCCGGCCGATCCCTATCACCCCCGAGGTGTCCCCCGAGTTCAGTCTCGTGCGTCCCCAGAGCGCAGACTCGATAACCCTTTCATCGCCCGCGGCCAGCTTCTGCAGGAAGGTGCTCCATTCCATGCCGATCGGAATTTCAGCGTGGACGAGCCCTACCGTGCCGCGGGGAGTATCGATCTCTATGACAAGGGGGAGGTCCCGGACGGCGGACAGGATTGCCTCGCGCGTATCGTTTGGGGTATCCAGCCACCAGGAGAAGCCATTCCGTTTCGCCGCCCACTGGAGGACTTCGACAGGCGGTTCACCTTCCGAATAGAGCTGCAGCAGCATGTCCTCGTGATTGCCCCTGACGGCATGGACGTAGGGTTGCCTCAGAAACCGAGCGGTGCGGTGTGAGCCTGGGCCCCGATCAATGAGATCGCCTACTGCGAAAAGTCGATCGCACGCCGGGTTGAATTTCGCAGCCTTCATTCCTTGGATGACCAGATCGTAGGCGCCATGGATATCACCAACAACGAAGTCGCGCCCGGCCAGATTGCGGTCGAACTTTTTCGTGATGAGGGGGGATGATCGCGCAGGTCTGTTCATGTTGCCCTCTGCTGCTGGTTGGGATGGTCCATGTAGGTGGCCGCTCTGGTGTTGATCCCTGACGAGTAGGGTGGTCTCGGGATATCCGCCTGGTTGTCTTGGGTGTTGGCAGCGGTTGTCCTGGTGAATTGGTTGAGATGGACCCGGCTGTGATCTGGGGTGGTCATCACGCTTCGCGTGGAAGTTATTATTTTTATTGTATTTTTTGTATGTGGTGGTCTGCCCGAGCTGCGCTCGGGCCCATGTGACGCGAAGCGGGGTTTACCCCAACCTATGCCGAGATGGCCTTTTCCTGTTTCTTCCAGGTATTCCTGGCCACTTGATAGAGATGGGCCGGCTGAAGAGATGGGGGTATCTCATCGCTTTCTATGATGTCGAGCTTGAACTTGGTCGCCATGAGCCGCCAATGGAAGGCGGGCATGACCAAGAACTGGTTTGACCAGCCCGTGCTTACCAGCTGCTCCCGACGGGTAGGGGAGTCGAGCATCATGCAAGCCTTGGAGCCGGTCTCGTTCAGCGGGATGATCACGCCGCGCGCTCGGTTTTCTGCCTGGGACTTCAGGAAACGGTACAGATCGCTCTTGCTGTAGCGTTCGTTGTAGAGGGTGTCGAGTACATATGGAGTGGTCACGGTGGGCCTCATAACTTCGATGCGACACGCGTTACATCGACGTGTCGGTCATGGTCTTGTTTGTGATCGTATATGCGCAGGGTCTTCTCGGAGTTCTGCCCTACGGTCGTCAGGATGGTCTTGGTCGGTACGTTCTGGTCGATCAGCGCAGTGATGAAGGTGTGCCGAAACCAGTGATTGCTTGCCCTGGGCAGAAGTCGCGAGGCGCGCTGCGCGTCTGCAGGCAGAAGGGCTGCTGCGCGCGCGGCGATATCCTTCACGATGTTGAGGACCATCCTGCTGCCCACCCCGGGTTTGCCTTGTCTCCAGACCCGGGGTGGGCACAGAGGGGTGTCTTCGTCCGCCTCAGGAATCGCGGGTAACTCGTGATCGATGCGCCACGGCATGAGCACGTCGGTGATGTAGTCGTTTGGCAATGGCACAGTGCGGATCTTGCCGCCTTTCCCGCGCAGCTTTACCCACCAGCCGGAGCGATCCTCATAAATCTGCGACTGTTTCGCATGGACGACTTCGCTTACCCGGGCACCAGTGACCGTGAGCGTGCGGATGATCAGGGTGTACTGGGCGCGTTGCTGCTCTTCTGCGGGCGTTTCCGCAGGCATCACAGAGAGGGCCTCGCGGATTGCTGAAGCCATGCGATCGTCGAACCATTTTTCGGTGGAGTCGACCGTGGTCTCTGCAAAGGGGGCAATCCCGTCGGCAAGTACCTCCCGGATCTTTGTGACGTTGGCCATCGGGTCGCAGGTGATGTGCCCGGAGCGAAGCCAGACGCTGTACAGGGCGCCAATTGCGCTGAACGCATGATGAATGGAACTGAGCGACAGGGCAGAAACGAACGGTCGCCAGTTTGGTGAATCGCGGCGGTACTTCTTGCCGGAACACCAGAGCTCGTAGGGTTGAGGATCCTGCAGGAAGTCGCGATAAGCGTTCAGGTCCTCGTAGGTCAACTCGGAGATCATGCGCCCCTTTTCAGTAGCCCAAAGCCACAGCCTGGCTATCTCGACCCTGTAGCGGCGTAGCGTATGCGGAGACCTCGACCACTTGGAGAGAAACGCCTTTATCGCGGCGATCTCGTTTGCGGTGCGTGCGTCGACCTCGGGGAGCGCCTCGATGGGTAGGGCTTCAGCGCCCGCAAGGAGCTCGTCGGCTATCAGGTCGACGGGGTTGATCTGCATGCTTATCCACAACTCCTGTGGAAAACTCTGTGGGTTGTGCCTCCAGGGGCAATGGTCGCATGGCCTGGTTGCGTATGGTTAAAAACTGTACAGCGATCACATCTGATGGCCGGGTGTTTCGTCATGTTGGTGAGGCAGTTCAAACTCGGCAACCTCTTCTTCGACTTCCGCAGCCCGGCGAGCTGCAGGCCCAGCCAGGTGAATCACTTTCTTTTCGGTCTGCAGGCGCGAGCTTAGATCGTTGATCAGCGATTGCTGCTGCTGAACAGTGGCTTCCAAGGCCTTGTTCTGCCGCTGCGCGGCCAGCAATTCGTAGGACGTGTCCTTGGCCAGCGCGGTAAGGCGCTGACGCTCTTCGGCACCGGCTTTCAGGGAAGCCTCCAGGCCTTGCTTGATGCTGAGCAGTCGCTCGGTGCGATTTTCCAGCATACCAAGGTGGCGCTCAAGGTGGAGGTTGGTCGCGGATAGCTGCTCCAGCTGAGTGCTTTGACGGCTGATTTCTTGCGACTGATCCTGGATCTTCTGGCGGTCCAGGGTTTGGCTTTCCTGCCAGTTCTGGATGGTCGTATCCAGCTCGTGCTGAATGGCTTCGATCTGACCGATGTGGTTCCGAATGTTCTCTTGCAGCTCAGCGACCTGCGCCTGGCTCAGGCCGTTCTGCTTTCCCAGCTCGGCGACCTGCTCCAGAAGTTGATCTTTATCCTGGGTCAGGCTGCTGATGGTTTCAGCTTGGCGCGTGATGTCAGCCATTGCGCCTTCGAGTTTGGTCTGGATGGCAGCGGCATTCTGCTCGCTTGATTGAAGCGCCGAGCGGGCATCCTCCAGCTGCTGTTGGAGGAGGGTGATGGCCTCTTCGCGCTGAGAGAGCATCTGCTCGATCCCTGCGCGCTGTTCTACTGCCGCGTCCAGTTGCTGCTGCAGCGCCGCAGCGAGTTCCTTGCCATCGGCGTTCTCTTGGTTGGCAGTCGCCAGCAGTTCTTCGACCTGGCCCAGGCTTCCTTTGAGCTGGTCGACAGTTTCCTGGGTGGTGCGAAGCTCGCGCGTAAGACGCAGGTTGTCGGCCATGTAGCCGCTCACTTGCTGCGCGAACATATCGCGGATCTGGTCGATCTCGGGGGTGCTAGCCGCTGCCTCTTGAGTAGCAGCTGCAGCCTGCGCCTGGTGACGATCTTGCAGTGTCGACTGTGCCTGATCCAGTTGCCGTTGGAGTTCAGCAATCGTGGTTTCCTGCTGCTGAATGGTCAGGAGCAGGGCCTCGTCAGGCCCGTTTTGCGGGGTTTCCGCTGCCAGCGCCGCGGGACGGTTTGCGGCGTCTTGTCGCGCGAAGTCGAGCTGCTGCAGGGCTTGCTGGTTGGCAGCCTGCAGGTCGGCGAGTTGGCGGGTCAGCGTGCCGACCTGATCGCGTAGGGCTTGGGTACTGGCGACCGCCTGCGCTGCGCTGGAGATCTTGTTGCGCAAATCCGCGTTGGTATTGGCGAGAGCCTGGTTGGCTTCGAGCTGGGCTTTGAGCTTGGTGCGATAGCCGCTGATGAGGCCTTTGCGATCCAGAAGGCTCAGCAGGCCGGTGCTGCGATCTTCCGCCAGCACCTGCTGTGCGGTCTGAACAATCCGGGCCAGGTCGTTACGGTTCTGTGCCTGCTCTCTGATGGCGATGCCCATTTCCTTCCGCAGGTTCACCAGTCGGTACAGGTGGCTTCGCAGGAGGTTGATGTCAGAGCTGCTTGCGGCGTCGGCGACGAGGCGGCGTACATCGGTGTCATTCAGACTGAATATGGATTGCATAACAAGCTCCAGAAACTTTGCTTATTTCAATGTAGTCATGGTAGCCAACTAAGCGCCTTATAGGAAGGGCGTTACAGCCTTTAAATGAGCGCTCGGCGTTGCGCGGCAATTTGGTAACGTGTACGCTAAAGAAAAACATTGGTAGGCATTATGATGGGTCGTAAAATGGCGAAGCAGGGTGGTTTCACAATCGTCGAACTGCTGATCGCTGTGGTGATCCTCGGGGTCATCGCAACGGCTCTGGCTGCGCTTTTCCCGATGATGGGGGCGCTGGGTCAGATGGAGTACCGCGAGCGGCAAAAGAGCACCAACGCTTCCATCGCCGCTGCAATGGAAGGGTGGGCGGCCTCTGAGAGTGCATTGGGGGATTTGCCCGCGCCTTATACCGGTGGTGGGCTCACCAGTGCGCCGCTGAATCCCGCGAGCGCCGCGGCAGCAGATGTGGCCTTGATGGACCTGATTCGTCGTGGCCGGGTCGATCCTGCCAGTTTCGTTGATGACGCCTCGGTACTGCGCAATGTGCGGGTTTATCAGCGGGTCACGGGCCTGACTGAAACAGTCCCGCTTTTTCGCTCAACAGGGCCTGCCGCCACACTGACTTATCAGTTGGGGGTCATCTACACGACTGCATGCGCCCGCACCGGCAGTACCTGCAACCCCAACGCTTCCCTGGGCATCCCTGGTCAGAGCCCGGTGCTCACCGCGGCTAACCGGCAGACATGGGATGTGGTGGATCCAGATCTCGGGGCGGTTTTTGTTTCGAACCTCGGGCTGCAGCGCAGCCGTCTGGATATGACCGCAGAGCGCATGCGAAAGATTTCGAATGAGTTGGTGCGCTACTTCAACCTGATGAGGATCAGCGCGGCCCCTACGGCAACGACCAACTTCTATCCCACCGCTACCGCAGTGAACCTTTCTGGCGGCAACCCCGCAACGAACATGGGCTGCCGTGATGGTTGGTACAACCTCGACGCGGCCAACGTTGATGTGCTGAGCAAGCTTGCACTTCCGCAGGCCCAGTACGGCGTCACCCCATGGGGTGGCCGGATCCAATACTGCAGAGATTATGACCCGCTTGGCACGAACGGTGCCAACGTGGAGCCGCACTACGGCGCGCTCCGAATCAATGGGTCGGTGAGTCTTGGCGCTGCGCCGACAGGGGTGGCTGCCAATGATCTGATCATCACGTTCTAGTGATGGCACGTTTCAACTACAACGAGGTAATTCCCATGATTCAGAAGCATCGCCGTCGTAACCAGAAGGGTTTCACCCTGGTGGAAGTGCTCATCACCATCATCCTGATCGGTGTGATCGCAGCCATCGTCTATCCGCTGATCAACAACTTCGTTTCCTCGAAGGCAAACGCTCAGGAAATGATGTCCGTGGCGCAGAACATCGTGCGCTCGGCGTCGATGATGAACCAGACGATGCGCGCGCCGACTGCCGTCACCTCCAACCCGCTGACCGCGGCCGGCAACAACCTGCTGGATGCGGTGATCATGGGTGACAAGGTGACCGGCATCATCTCGGCGACCTACGCGCCGCGCTACGCCACTTCCGGTATTCGCCCCATGTCCGATGCGGTGACCACCATCACCCAGCCTTCCGCTGGTACGCCTGGCGTCTACCGGGTGGGCGATAGCGCGATCAGTCTGACCAACATCAGCAGCCGCCAGATGGGGGTTCAGTTCACCAACGTACCTACCGAGCTGGTTCAGGAGATCTTCCTGAGTCGTGAAGGCGGGACCTTCAACGGCGCTACGGCCCGCACCACTGGTGTGGTTCGTTACTCCGCTGTTTCTGGTGGTACGCACGCGACCGTAACCCTGGTTTACGACCTGTAAGGGCCTCTCGATGCTGGTTCTGGTGATCGTTTTTCTCTTTGCTGCCCTGGGCGCCGGCATGGCTGGCGTGGCTTTCATGCTTCAGGAAAGCTTGTACGAGCACCGAGCCCGTGTTGACGCCTATTACGTGGGAGTTGCCTCTGAGTCCCTCCGGATGCGCATGGCGCGCACCGGCGGGCTCGGTACGGTAACCATGGCCGATCTGGCATCTACTGATGAAGGTTTCAAGCTCAAAGGGGCGAACGCAGATCGTGTCTATCTGGCTTCTGCGCCGAACGTTTCGGATGGGGTCTGGCGCTTCGACCGTGCCCTTGTTTATGCGCTGGATGATCTTGGGGATCGCACCTGGGATCCCTTGGCGGTCAGCAGCAATTCATGCTCTGCGACGGCCGGTTTTGCAACTGCGCCCTCTTGGTGCGGCCCGGTCAGCGGCGTGGTTTTCGATCTGATCGAAACGCGAGAAACCTACCTGTCATTGCTGACAGACGAGGCGATGCGTATGCAGATCACGCTGCAGAAGCTTGCTCGGGGCTACTCCGTTGTGGAGAAGGACACATTCCCGAGAGGACCAATTGCCATTGGCAACGCAAACACCGTTTGTGCCGCCGGCGGCGGCACTTGTGTAAACACCGCTTGCTCGTCACCGGTGGTTTTTCAGCAGACCCCGCTTGACTGCTCGGATCAATTTTCTCGCTGGGGTGGGGCCGTGGTTTTCAACCTGGTCTCGGCCAAGCATGTGGCACTCGTTTCTAACGCGACTACGGTACGGCGCGCAGCCGGAACGTCGCGGCAAATTGCACGCGAATTGAGGGTTCCTTGATGACGGAAGGGCAAAACGAAGATCTCGCTCGCGAGTTCCTCACTAACTGGGGATGGGGCGGCGATGCGCCGGAGCCGGTCCGCCAGTTCGCGTTGAAGGTCGCGAAGGTCAACCCCAAGGGCGACGTTCGTGTTGGGGATATCGTCGTCGCTCTCGGCTATCTCACGAAAGAGCAGGTGGAGAATCCGAAGGATAGCCCCCAGCCTCGTGAGCCATTCTTCCAGTTCCTGGCACGCGTTTACCCTCAGGTACGCAAGCACGAAGCCGAGGTCATGGCGATCAAGGATCGCCTGCCGTATTACGCCAAACTGCCTGAAACCCTTGCAGTGCATCCGCTGGTGGCATCCGAGCCGATTCGCAATGAGTGCGAGGCGATCGCTGGCTTGCTTGTCAGCATGCCAACCGGCGACAACTGCCTAGTCTTCTCCAGCTACGAAGAAATGCTTCGCTACCGCCAGCGCGGCGCCTCAGAAGCGGCCGCCAGCGCTCTGGCCAAAGGCTTGCACACCGAGGCGCGTGCGCTTCGCTTTGGCTTTGCCCCTCGTGTGGAGGTCGCAACGCCACTGCGCGCCGCACGGAAGGATAATGGGGGTAGTGAGGGCGGTCACAACGTCGGCCGACTCTTCTATGCAGACCGGACGCGCGGGACTGAACGCAACATCGCAGTCGACATGTTGGAGACCGGCGTGGCTCGTAAAGCCACCGACCTCTCGCTGCGCGTTCTCGAAACGGGCGAGGGTGAGATCTTTTACCGCGAAAATGGCGTGCGCCTGCATAGCTACCGCATCAGCCTGCAGGAGCGTATTGAGGTCACGAATTTCCTGCTGCAAACCACCGGTGCGAATGCCTCGGGCACACGGTTGATGAAGCCTTCTACCGGTCGCCTTTTCTACCGCGGTCAGACCAACACCTATGAGATGCGTTGCTCGTTCATCCCAGGTGACATGCGCAGCGCATTCAACGATGACGATCAGATGGTGTCGATCTCTGCTCGTTACCTGGAGCAGGAGGACGGTGATGGGTTCGTCGATATCGACAAGCTCAGCTTTGTCCCAAAGGTCAAAGAGCATCTGATCTCTGCCCTGAATGTTAAGCGCGGCATCATTCTGCTGGTCGGTCCTACCAACTCGGGTAAGTCGACCACGCTTGCAGCATTCCTGGGCCAGCACTACCTCATCTTCGGGGACACGGTTAAAAGGCTTTCGCTCGAAGACCCCAAGGAGCGCAGCCTGATAGGTGTGGAGCAGTTCAGTCTCCCCAGTGCGGATGTGTATGAACCCTACTTGGAAGGCTTCTTGCGGCATGACCCCGATGTGATCCTGCTTTCCGAAATCCGTTCTCGTGCAAGCGCTGAAGTCGCGACCCGGGCGGCACTGACGGGCCACCTGGTGTTGTCGACGTTCCACGCCTCTGAGCCTGTGGAAGGGTACACCTCACTCGCGCACCTGCTGAGCGAGGAGCGTCAGCATGACCTGCTGCAGGCCCTGGTGATGATCATCACCCAGCGGCTTGTCCCCAAACTCTGTCCCGTTTGTTCTGTCCAGCGCGCGCCGGAGCCATCCGAGTGGGCGAAGTTCCGTTACAGCATGGCGCTGCGTGGGATGGATGTGGATGAGATGTCGATCGACAAGTCCAAGATCCGGTTCCCGGTGACCACGCGCGAAAAACCTGATCACAAGTGTGATCGCTGTGCGGGCACGGGGTACGTGGGCGTCTATCCGGTGCACGGCATTCTCGACTTCACCAAGGATGTGAAAGCGCTGCTGCGTGCGGGTGAATTCGACAAGGCTGCTGAAAGGCAGGCGTTCACCCTGGAGGGTCAGGCGATCGATGCGCTTCATGAAGGTTTGATTGATCTGACGGGAGTGAGCACCTGATGAGCGGAAAGGTAAAGATGCTCTCCCTGAGAGAGCAGATCATGTTCACGCGTAACCTCGGGGCGCTGCTGAGTGCAGGAATCGATCTGGATGCGGCGCTGCGCCGATTGTCCAGTTTGCTGCCGAAGCAGAGCGAGAAGCTCGCCGAGATGGCGACTCAGATCGCCTCCGGGCGATACCTGTCGCAAACGTGTGCCGGCCTGCTGCCTGAGGAAATCATTGCGGCCATCGTTGTTGGCGAGCAGTCGGGCAAGATGGCGCCAGTCATGTTCGAGATCCGCGACACGCTGATCATGAAGGAGCGCATGCGCAAGACTGCAAAGTCCTTGCTCAAGCCGGCGATGATGTTCCTGGCAGGGATCATCATCTTCATCGGTTTCGTCGTGGCGGTGATTCCCACCCTGGCAGAGACTTCTTCGAAGCTTCAGCCGAGAGGCCGGCCGATCGAGCGTGGAGCTCTGATGGAGTTCATGGTCGCACTGTCGGATCTGTTCCGGACCAGCGGGCCTTACATGTTGGCCCTGCTGGTCGTGCTGGTCGGGGCGGTGATCTTCTACGCGCGGACTCCCCAGGGCCGGATGGGCGTCTACTCGGTGGTGCTCCGCATTCCATTCCTTGGGGATGCCATCAAGAACATCTCCTTCGCGCTGTGGGCTCGCTACCTTGCCCTCATGTGGCGCGCGGGCTACTCGGATATGCCGAAAGCGATCGGTATCACAGTGAAATCCGTACCGGAAGTATTCCGAGAGGGCATTGAGCGTTACCAAGCGGACCTCAACCTCGGCAAAGGCCTGGGCGCTGCCTGTGACCCATCGAGGCTCGACCCCAGCGACCCGCGTTGCCAATGGCCGATCTTCCTGCAGGTAGCGCTGCAGATTTCCGAGCAGACGATGGAGACGGATGATCAGCTGACGACGGCCAGCAATTACTTGCTGGAGGATGCGGAGGCTACCGTCAACGCAATGGTCGAGTTTTCCAAGATGGCGGTGTTGGTTCTGGTGGCATCTTCCGCAGCCCTCCCCATCGTGGCCTACCTGTTTGAGGTGGTCACCATGGTCGGGAACACGCTATCGAGCAGTATGAGATAAGGAGGGCGCATGCGCGTCGTTTCTGAAGCACGAGCACTTCTCACGGAGGACTATCGTCCTGGTGAGGCCATCTATCTGGCAGGGGAGGCGGCCTATGTCACCCTGGACGCCGCTTCGCCGGTGTTCGCCGACATGCAGATCCAGCCGCCCCGCCCGGCCAGCTTCAAGATGCTGGGTGATGGCGGCAGCCTGCACGTCGGTGTCCCCAATTCCATCATGGCAGAGGTCACAGCTCAGCCCCGGGTGAAGTTCTACCTGTTGGCCGATGCTTACCTCCACTACATGCGTAAGCTTCGCGGGGACTTCCTGTTCGTAGGGGGGGCGTCCAACGACACGGATACGAACCTTGAGTTCTTCATGGTCAATGACGGTCGGGTCACCCAGGTGGTGGACAAACGTCTTCCGGCCATGAGTTCGAGTGATTTCCCGTCTCAGTTCCTGCTGGCCCTCAACGATGTCTTGAACCGCAGCGGTATCACGGATGACCTGCCGGTTTATTGGGCATATCCGTTAGAGCTCCCAGACCGCCTGATGAACGCTTACAAGATCATCCCGGTGCCTGAAGAGAAGCTGAATCTCAAGCGTCTTCGGCTGCGCGCCTTGCGGGCGGGCGGAGCAAGTGAGAGCCCCTTGCGCTCTCTGGCTGGCCCGCTGGCAGGGTTGTTGGTGGGTGGGCTGGTCGCGGCGGCGCTGGTCGGCTTCCAATGGATCCGATACACGGATCTGCAGAAGGACTTTGATCAGGAGGTGCAGGGAGTAAGTAGCGTGTATGAGCAGGGCTCCTCAATGCTCAATACGCTCTCCAGTCAGCAGCGCATGCTTGACATGGCGCCCGCCCAGGGAGACCTGATCAAGCGCTGGACTACTTTGGCGTCCAGCTCGGTGAAGAGCGATGCCGAGGTCCGTCGCATCGCTGTTTTTGGCGAAGGCTCCAAGGGAAATGGCCTGGGTGGCCGCACCACTGATTTCGAAATGGACCTGGCTGTGCCGGTGGACAAATCCGTGCCCGATCGCGTGTTTGCCAAGCAGCTGCTGACCAGGCTCGTTGAGGCCTCCGGTTACGAGATGTGGTTGAGGCCTGGCGAAATTCGGACTACGGATGGGGTGCGGATCGTAGAGATCGAGGGGGTGTGGAATGTCCAATGAGCGCGTCGTAGCCGTTGTCTCAGGCATCGTGGTTGCGGTGGCCATTGCCGCCGGCGGCTGGAAGGTTTCAACGGGCATTGGTGAGGCAGTCGGCGCCCAGGCCAAGGCATTGGACAACCTGCGCACCTGGAAGGCTGCTTATCAGGCGCTGCTACCTGTTCAGGCGCGTTGGAAAGAGTCGTTCCAAGTCGCTGCCGAGCATGGCCGCCAGGATCTGGTCGGAATCGGCCAGTCGCTTCGTTTGAGCAACAGCGGGTTGAAGTTCGACATCAACACGCTTCGCAGTGATCGCGTAGAGGCGGTTGTCTTCGAAGGTGCCCCGGTGGGCCTGCTGCGGACATGCGTCGCCGGCGGCGATCAGTCTGGACTGCAGGTCAGTGCTGAGACCATGCGGGGAATGATCAAAGGCATCACCAGCATGGTGCGGCATGACATCGAGCTCAACCGGCTGGATATTTCCTCCAAAGATGGGAAGCCGGTGGCAACCCTCGGCGGTCTTTGCGTGCTGGCACGGAAGGAGGCTTGACCATGGGCACTAAAATGGCAACGGCCGGCAACAGAATCTCGTCCAACCAGGTGGTACTCCTGAATGGAGCCATCATGGCGGCAGCATTGTTGCTCGCCGTGTATGGATCTCCTTCCCTGGCAAGCAAGTTCTCCCAGCTGCCGATCAAGGGCTACGTTAACGAAATCGCGCCCAGCGTTTCAGTCCCGGATAACCCGCAGGCGCTCCCGGGCGCGATGGCGTCCCCAGCCCAGTCGACGGATCCCGCAGAGCCCGACCTGGCGCTGCTGGACGAAATCTTTGTACCGGCAGCGCCGGTGGTCGATGACGGGGCAATCAAGGCGGTCGAGGCCGAGCAGCAGCTGCGCAACCAGCTCGCATCAGTTCAACTGACCGGCCTCGCGACCGGTGGTGCCTTCATCAATGGGCGATTTGTCCAATCCGGCCAGCCCATTGGCATGATCGTCTCCAGTCCGGAAGGCCAGCCGCTGGAGGTGTTTGTTCAGCTGCGCAACAACGGCGCCTTGCTTGTAGCAGGGGCATATTCGCACCTTCTTGAGTTGAAGCAATGAACTTCAACTGGGCTCTCCTCGGGCTGCTCAATCCGTTTGAGGAGGGGAGCAAGAAACAGCGAATTGTGCTAATCGTCGCGCTTGTTGGGGTTCTCGGGGGCGGCTGCTGGTGGCTTGCCGATACCGGATTTGGCAAGGCCTCTGGCCTTGCCGAGACGAAGTACCGCATCGAGATGATGGGGAAGGCTTTGTTCTGGGAATACCGGGCTAACATGGGCAAGACTGTTGCCGGGGAGGTCGGCCAGACGTTCCGCGGTTACATCGACAAGGGGCAGAAGTCGTACCTGCTCGTGTATCTCTACGACGGGCAGGGGCGCCGGCGGCAGGTTGTCACCCTGGCGAATGTGAACAACGAAACCGTCGAGTTGACGGCGTTCGCTGATCGCCACCGGGGCCGCCAGCTCCGGTTCGATCTGTTCATTCTCCCGACTGAGAGATACCCGCGGGCGCTGATATGGGACATTGAGGTCCCGCTGAATCTAAGTGTCATTGAGGAGGGTGGTGGCCCTGACATCAACCCACCGACCAACGTTGTCGACCGGATCTTCGCCAATTACTACTGGCGGCTCGTGCAGAAGGGGCACTAAGTGCTCCTTTTCGTGCTCGGCCTATTCCTGATCGGTAGTGGAGCCCAGATGGCTGATGCTGCCAGGTGCCCCGCCGGGGGCGCCTACACAGATGCAGCTCGCTCGGCATTCTATCTGGGCCTGTTGATACTGCTGTGTGGAGTCGGCGTCTTGCTGTATCTGTTGGGCAAGGCGGTGATGGGGGCGGGTATCCCTTAGCCGTCGCAGTGCAGATGGCCGCGAAACCATTAGACGAGGCTGCCTCCTACCCTTATAGTTCTGTTTATCAGTACCGAAGGAGAAGGCTGCCTTGGAATTCCCGGTAAACAAACATGGCGTGCCGCAGTACCCTAAGGGGCACGTTGGCCGGCTTCTTGTCGTGCTCGCCGCGATCGACAAACTGCGTCCCGCAACAGCGACAACCGTCGCGGAGTTGACCGGCCTGAGCAAGGGCAACATCGATAGCTATGTGGCATCTCTTAATGCCGAGTTGGGCGTTTCGATCGTCAAGAGCGGTCCGGAGTATCTTCTCGAATCCTGGGGCGATCTGCTCAAGAAGGCCGGCGTAAAGAAAGCGTTGTCGGCCTCGACTGCGAGTTGAAGGAGAGCTGCTATGGCATTGATCACTGGGTTCGCAATTGACGAAGCTGCTGAGATGGAGCTCGCGGACGGAGGCCGCTTCGGCGACACGCTGTTTGGCAGCCAGGTTATCGAGGCCGCCCGTGAGCTCCTGCAGCAGTCCGAGCAAGTAGATGATACGTTGCCTCTCTGCGAGTTCTTCGAGCGGCGCGAGGACATGGGGAGCGGCCGGATGCGCCTGATCCTGGACGGGGATTCCGACGTGTGCGTAGCGGTCATCAGCGACGAGGGGGAGATGGCAGATGTCGAGTTCTGCGTTCCCTTTTCAGGTGGCGGCCGATCGCCGAAGGTGCGCCAGGCGCTACTCGACCTCTGTCGTGCGATTCGGGATGAGAACGCAAGCAATCCGATTGATTAAAATGGGCCGCAGGTTCTTGCTGAAGACGCGGCTTTCTAAGCTTACGCCACGTAGACGAATTCAATCCGAGTCACTTCTGACTCAGCAGTACAGCCGCGGTGGGTGTGACAGAAGAACTTTACGAACGCGGTTGGCTCTCGCAGGGTAGGGTGATCACCGAAACCCTCTTTGATGCATTCCGCAAGCCCGTATGCTGGATCATCAAGCAGTGCGCGCAGTGGCTCTCGGCGCACATCTATCACCTTGATGGTTCTCAGTCGGTTGAGCTTCTCGCCAGCGCGTAGCCCCTGACATTTCTCAACAGCGCAAATGAGGTCACCGGCTTTCAGGTGGAGCCACCCTGCTCGGCGGGTAACCGATTTGGACCCGCGACGAACTTGATCTGTGGTCAGCATGAAGCTCATGTTGCGCATGACGAGCAGCCTCAGAAGCGAAAATCGAAGTCGCTGTCTGGCGGATTTTCACGAAGCTTCTTCTGGGCCCGCTCGATCATGCCCTCGGCGGCTTTTCTCGCGTCCTCGATCCAGTGTTCAGGATGCTCTTTCCGGTAGGCCTTGAGGAGCCTGTGACGCTCGCCAGGTGCTGCCTGAGCGACTTCCCGCGCCATCTTGGAAACGCTCATGCCGCGTTGCACCGGCGCACCCATGCTTTGGTTTAAGCTGCGAAGAGCGGAAATGAGCTCGCTCTGGCTTTCATGGATGCTGTCGACGCGACGATGCTCCAGGTAATCGATCGCCGGCGCATGAAGGTACTCCGGCAGCGCCATGATCCGGCCGAAGAGCGTGATGGAGTTGACGCGTGGCGGCAGGTTGTTGAGTAGTCCGGCCAGGAGCTGCTTTTCAGCTGCTGCAGTGTCGAGTTCGACGGGGCTTCCGGCCCTGGGGCTAAGGAAGTAGGTCGCGGCATCCTGCAGGCGGACAGACAGATACCAGTGACGTGACTCTTCGACTACGGGGAACAGCGACTGATGCCCGTGCGGGATCTCGAAATCAACCGGGTGCATATCTCGGTCTTTTGGTAGAGCGTTTCCCTTCTCAAAGGGGAACGACCAGGTGCTTGCCGGGTTCTTCATGCTGCGCGGCCTTTTCAATTGAGACTGCAATAGGAAAACATGAATAAAAATAGCACATCGTTACGGTGTTGCCACGTCTTGCGGCTGAATGATTGTGTGTGTATGCTCGCGGATATGCGTTAGTAAATAATCGGAGCTTGTCCGGTGATCAAACCCGTTGATAGCGCGCGACTCTCGGACATCGAGAGGGCCCGCAAAGAGCACCAGAAAACGGCGGTGGCGTTGGCCAAGGCTGTTGCTGCTGCATTTCCCAAGGGAAAGCGCGTTCGCGTACCGATGGGGAAGGGAACTACCGAAGGGATTGTCTGTGGCAAGCCTTCCTCGGAAGAGCCCATGCGGGTTCCGGTGCAGCTTGACTGCCGGCGCGACTTCCAGCGCAACATCCTCTTCCAGGAGGTTGAGTTGCTCGACGATCTTTTCGAGGGTCAGGATGCGCCGGTTGTTGCCCCGCAGTGATGGCCGGGTGATGCAACCAGGTACTGCGCGCAGGACGTAGTGTCTTTCGTGCCGTTTCAAAGCTGTTCTTATTCAATTCTGTCTGGGTAGCCAGGTTGCGATTCTAATCGCTGTACAGAATGTCACAAGCCTAAAGCGGCTTCAGTGGAATAAGAGCCAAAAGGACAGGTTGTCTGATGGCATAAAAAAGCCGCCCGAGGGCGGCTTTTCATTGCCTTATGAAAGAGGCTACATCGAGACGCGGAAGTCCGCGGCGAACACTGGCTCATCCTGGTCGAGGATGTTGTTCCGCTCGACCACCTGATGAACCGAGTAGCGCAACTCAGGCACGTTGATGGTTTGCTCGTGCTCCAAGGGTACTTGGCTCAGGATCACTCCACGGCCGGTGATCGCCAGGCCGTCGCTCAGGTCGAAACCGGTTCTGATCTTGGAGTTCAGGGTTTCTTCCGTGGGCTCGAAGTTGCCCTGGTTGTAGTGATCGGAGAACTCACCCGAGTACGAGCGAACAGCCACCGGAATGTTCAGGCGCCTGCTGAGCGTCAGTGCCTGGATCGCGGGGTTGGTGGCCACCTCGGTGACGCGCAGCATCTGGCCTGCCATGCTGGTGAGCGATAGGCGGGTTGTCTCAACCTGAATAGCTGTCTGCACCAGGGGGAGTATGTTGCGGATGCCGGGAGCACCCTCCTCGGCGCCTTTCGCTACGTTGAAAGCAGCCAGCAGGCGATCCGGCTCGGGTGCAAAGGAATGCAGTGCGAGCTCGGCCGAGCGCCTGGTGATCGGGGTCTTACCGGCGTTGCGCAGGGCTTCAGCCATCTGATCCGCCATGGCGAAGATCTGACGGTCCGCCTCGATCTCGGTCGCTTTCGCCCGGGTGTAGTAGCTGGCCCTGGGCAGCTCGCCAGCCGCGCAGCCCTGATGCTTCTGGATGTAGTTCAGGGTTGCGTTGGCGACCTGCCGCTCATGTGGATCCTCGGAGAGGTAGAGAGGGGTCAGGCGAGCGGCAATATAGAGATCCCACGAGCCGGCAACTTCGGCCTGCGCAGTGAGCGTGTCGATCTCGTTTTCGAGATCTTTCTTGAAGCTGCTCTCAAGCGCGAAGGTGTCCCGCTGGAAATAACCGGTCTTGCCGTGCTCGGTGTCCACGGTCAGGTTGATATTGGCGATCCGACTGATCTCTGCATCGTGAAATGTCAGGTAGCCGGGTGCCTGCTGAGCCTGCAGCAAGTCGGAAGAGTGGTCGGGGTTGAAGTGGCTGATGGTGAGGCTGGTCAGCCCCGCGACTACCGCTGCCTGGATGGCGCGCGATAGCGAGATATCGCCATGCCAGTAGCTTACGACCGAGGTCACCCCCAGGGTTTGCAGTATGCTCTTTTGAGGTTTACGCATTTCGTTTACCTGCTTACAGAGTTACTGGCACGAGGGCTTCATAGCTGGAAGCTTCGTGTTTCAGGACTAAGGGTTTCCCCGCATGTAGCTCTTTGCAGAGTTCAGGTGCGAGATTTGTGAAATTCAGGGTTTCGCTACCGTAAGTGATGGTCAGCTGGTCGCCGTTCAGGCGAGCGCTAACGGCTTGATCCTTTTCAGGAGCCGTGGCGGCGATTCCGTCAGTAATCAGCATGACGCAAACCGGCACCTGGCTGTCATTCAGACCTAGTTGGGCTGTGTAGCTGCTGATATTCATGGGTGAGCCTCGGAAAGGGGCAATATTCGTTTTGACATTGGACAAGTATAGCTGATCAAGGGCCTACAGTGTCCATTGGTTGACCTTCCTGCTTGCAAAGTCAGTCCTCATTGTGGTTACTGATTGCCGTTCGATTTTCTTTAAACATTGCGATACTGTAACCGCATAAATTCTGGCGAATACATCGAATGAGACAATCCACGCGCACCGCGGTGCTGAAGGCTTTGGACGCCTTTGCGACAAAGGGGGTTTGGGTATTTAACGTCCGAGCGCTCTCTCGCCTGAGCGGCGTAGATGAGCATGGGCTTGTTGTTTACCTCGGGCGCAACGCCGATATCGTCGGCGTCCGCAAGGTTTTTCGAGGACATTATCTGAATCCTCGTGTAGATCCGCCTATCCATGGTCTCGCCCAGCTAGTCGCTATCCTTCGTCCAGGATCGCCGTCGTATTTGTCCCTGGAGTCTGTTCTTCATGAGGTCGACTGGATCAGCCAGATCCCGAACCGCATGACCTTCGTTACCACAGGACGCTCTGCCCTCTATCAGACCCCGCTTGGCATCATTGAGTTCAATCGTGTATCCGGCGATAAATTTTCGGAGTCACGGCTCTCGCAAACACGATTTGACCCTATCCGACAGATTCGGGTTGCAACGCCTGAGCTGGCACTCGCTGATCTGACCGCGATCGGAAGGAATCTTGATCTGGTGCGTCCGGAAGCCGAACGCAACTACGACTATTTACTGGAGGAGCGGCACCCTTGAGCCCGTACACACTGAAGGACCATGTTACGAAAGCGATGAGCTTGACTGACAACCAGCTGGCTCAGCCGGTTGTTCTCAAGGAAATCTTGCATTACGAAATCCTGAATGCCTTATCGAACAGCGATCTTGGCGATCGACTGGTCTTCCAGGGAGGTACTGCGTTGCGGGCCTGTTATGACGGCACGCGTCTGTCGGAGGACCTCGATTTTGTGTGCGGCTCCGGCTCCCCGGAGCCGCTTGATGTTGGGCACCTGGCTTCTGTCCTGCAGAAGGCTATGCAGACCCGGTACGGCATTGAGTTCGATGCCGTCGCAGGGCCCAATACCGATCTCGGTGATGGCGTTGGGGTCAAGCGTTGGACGTTCAAGATCAAGGTGCCTTGGGAGTCGCAGATGCAGCGCATCAACTTCGAGGTATGCAACGTGCCCTCGCTCGATGCCGTCCCGGTTGTGTTGCGCAGCCCCTACGAGCATCAGCAGGGCCTGCAGGGGATCGTTGTCCTGGCCGAGAGCCAGGAAGAAATCTACTCGGACAAACTCGTCGCGCTTGGGCTTCGCTCTCACCTGAAGGCAAGGGACGTATGGGATGTGCACTTCCTGGCGCAGAAGGGAATCCAGCCGAACTACGACTGGGTAGCGCAGAAAGTAGCGTCCTACGGACGTTCCGATGATGAGTTTCTCGCAGGGCTCGATGCAGCTATTGAGCGCATGCAGGCGCCGGACGCTGCTGAAAAATTCTGCTCGGAGATGGTTCGGTTCGTAGACAGCCGGATGGCGACGATGTTTACCAACAAGCCGGCATTCGCAGGCGCGTGGCTTCGCCATGCAGTTGCCGACCTGGTGAAACTCAAGGAAGCCTACCCGGATTTCGCGCAGGGGCGGGATGAGCTGCTGTCCCCCGCGGGGACTGGATATGACGGCCCATGATCAGGGCTGCTGAAGAATCCGCTGAAGTGCTTCTTCGTCCGGCACTGCTCCTCCAGGAGCGGTATCCCAGATGATCCGTGGCTCGCTGCTGGCCGCCGAGGAGCTTGGCGTGATCAGTGCGCCCGGTTGTTGAGCCGTTTGCAACTCTCCGGGCAGAGTCTCGGCAGGAGTGAACGGCTCAGGCGTAACCGCAACGAGCATTTTGGCGTTCACGCGGGCAAGGAAGGCTTCGCCGTTGGCGATTTCAGCGGGGAAGCTGGTTCTGCTTATGGGCTTTGCCGGTCCAGTGCCTGCGCTTGAAACCTGAACGCCCACCCACACTTTGACTCGATCGCCTTGGATGCTTGTGGTCTTGGTGCGGATCAGCACCCCTTCGCCAGCAATGTAGGCTTCCAAAGCCGTATTCGCCTCTCGCGATGGAGGCAGAGTTCTCTCGGCAAAAATGGATGGGTGGGTTGAGCCAAGGGCCGCAATAAGGCTTTCTGGACTGGATTGCTCAACGGGGAATAGAAATGCGTTGTCTTCGCCGGCCGTGCTATGCAGCGTAAGGGCCGCCTCAGTTTCTGCTGCATTGCTCTCCGTGCTGATGAGCATGACGTGCAGGCCTGGCAGGCCGGCTTCTTCATCCACAGGGGCGGCGAGTGCGATGAATGGCCATGCAATGGCAAGGGCTAGGCCGGCTCTGACCTTCATTGCTTTGGTACTTCCTCGGTCGGTGCTTGATTGACTTGGATCTGAGCCATGGCCAGGCGCTTATCCGCGCACTCTGCGATGGAAGACATCGTGTCCGGCGTAATGCTCGGGGCGCTCACGTCACTGAGGCAGCCTTGCATGGACTGCATCCACTTCAGCTGATCGAAGTCCTTGTTCTTGGCGCGCTCTGCCAATTCCTGTTGAAACAGTAGGTAGATGCGGGCGATCGCTTCTGCGCCGGCGGCGGCCTCATCAGCAGTCTCGATCTGAGCAGTCGCCTCCTTCGGCGGCGGCGGGGTCTCCAGGGGCGCATTCTCTGCAAAAGCGGAGCCGGCAATGATCATCCCCAGTGCAACCGCTGCGAAAGATCCGGCGAGAACCAGCCATGGGGCAAACGGCTGCAAACCGCGAGGCAGCTTGACGTACAAGATTTCCAGCAGCACGAAGATGCCGTAGGCCAGGATGCCGCCCAGCGCGAAAATCGTTCCGAACTGACGGGCAAGCAGAACAGCCGTCAGGATGGCGGCGGCCATGTAGAGCAGGTTGAAACGCGTGGGTGTCATGCGCAGGGTCATGAGCCGGTTCCTGTTTCGGTTGGTAGTCTCAAAAGAATACCATTGCTTATAGTTGCGCGCCATCTCGCTTTTCGTTAAGACTAGGCACGAGTGCCTATTTATCGAAGTCAGCGAGTGCGTGATGAGTGATTTCAAACTGCCGAACTGGCTTGAGGCTTATCGTTCCGGGGCCAGACAGGGCTACGCGCAAGTGGTGCTGGCGTATGCCGATTACTACTGCCTGGACGGTTCGGCAGATGGTGATCCCTCAATTGAGGAACGCCTCGGCTATCAGGCCCCGGCAATGGCGGCCTACGCCAGTCGCACTGGCACGAGGAGAAATCTCGATGCCATGCGTGCCGCTGGATGGCGGCTGCTTGTGTCGGCCGCGGGAGTTCTACGCACTGAGGGTTTCAGTCGTTATGCGCTTGATAACGGTGCCTGGTCTGCCTTCCAGCAGGGGAGGCCATTTTGTGAAAACGCATTCTGCCGGGCCGTAGACAAGCTGGGTGAGGGCGCGGACTGGGTAGTCCTGCCGGATATCGTCGCCGGCGGCCAGGCCTCCCTGGATTTCAGCTTGAGGTGGTTGGAGCGACTGAAGGGATTCCCGCGCACGCTGCTGATCGCTGTTCAAGACGGGATGCACCCGGATGAGGTTCGCCACTACCTCAATCCGTCCGTGGGAATCTTCCTGGGTGGCAGTACCGAGTGGAAGCTGCAGACGATGGAGGCCTGGGGAATCCTGGCGCGCCGTCGGAACTGCTACTTCCACGTTGGGCGCGTGAATAGTGCCAGGCGCATCGCGATGTGCGCCGCAGCGAGTGCGAGTTCGTTCGATGGCACGAGTGTCACCCGGTTTGCTAACACACTGCCCAGGCTTGATGGGGCGCTGAAGCATCGCATCGATCAGGCCGATCTGTACTCTCTGTCCAGGGCCTCGATTGAAGATACGCCCTACGACTGTCGTTGGCCGCTTTGATAAGTCAGCGTGGGCCCCAGCCTAACTCGTTCATGCTGTAGTCGTATTCCGCAACTTCTTCAGGGGTCGGCTCATAGTTGTTCCCCTGAATAACGTCCGGAGTGTCCGCAGAAACTTGATGTGGGGCTGGAGCAAGCGCTTTGGTGCCATCCTGTGCCTGTTCGTTATTCGAGAAGGCATTGAAGAGCTGGCGGCCGCCTTCATAAACCCCCCAGGCAGCCAGAAGCGGCGGAGCGCCGGCGGCCAGCCCGGCAAGGGCGGTTCCAACTTTAAGCGCCCCAACGCCGCGATCTCCAATATGGTCTCCGCCGAGCTGAACGGCTGCGTAGCCAATTGCTGCTGCGCCAGGGTTTGTTGCAAGGTTCGCCATGACGGCGAGGCTATCAGCGTCATGCTTGGATGCTGGTTTCACGGCACCAACGATTGCGCCGACTGCGCCCACGCGAAGATCCCCACCGCGAACTGCTGCGGAGAAGTGATCTGCAGCTGCTGGCGATACCATCTCAAGACCTTCTGATGCTATGGCGGATGCGAGATGGCCTTTGCCTGAGACGGCGGCCGCGGCTATATCTACCGCATCAGTGAACGTCGGCTTGTTGATTGTCACCGAGTCAGATGCGCTACTCAGTAGGTTTTTCAGATCAGTTGCCATGGCGGTCCCTCCGTCGATCTTTGGATGATACCGCATCATATGAAAGGCGACATTGTTTCGAGTGTCCATGTGTTGGCTGTTGTGCGATTGAAATTGCTAAAGCATATTGATAGGGTGGTTTACCCTTTTGCTCATGTGGCTTCAGCAATGGAAAACCAGAGCGCAGTCAGTCAGTTGAATCTTTTCCAGCATGTGGAAGAGGTCTACAAAGCAACTCCAGACGTGGCTCTCGATAACGAGAGTCTGTACAAGCTTGTCGCAAGGCGCGCAGGCATCAACGACGCAACGCTTAATCACCGCATGCCGATTGGCACTGCGGGGAAACTGCGCAGCAAGGCGAAAAGGGCTATTCGCTGGCAGCAGCAGCAACTCAAGCATCTCCAGGTCATCGAGCGTGTACCGGGCGAGCGAGGGGTCTGGCGGCTCACAGAAAAAATGCGCAGTGGCCTTCACAAGGCGCGACCAGGAATGACACTACTGGCCTTCAGCACCGATCTTGGTATGGCGCTCTGGGGCACAAGCCCGCATTCGCTGGCAAAGCTGGAGGAGCCCATTGAGTTGCTGCTCACCTCGGCGCCCTATCCCCTGCGTAACCCCAGGGCCTATGGCAATCCGCGCTGCGATGAGTACGTCGATTTCATCTGCGCAGTTCTGGAGCCGATCGTGCCGAAGATCGCCGCAACAGGCTCGCTAGTCCTGAATCTATCGAACGATGTCTTCCTTGAGAAATCTCCGGCGCGATCGACCTATCTCGAACGGGTTACCGTTGCTCTGGAAGATCGGCTTGGGTTGTACCTGATGGATCGCGTGGTTTGGGCCAATCGCTCGAAGGCGCCGGGCCCGGTTGCCTGGGCAAGCAAGGCGCGGAATCAGCTGAACGTGTGTTGGGAGCCGTGTCTGTGGATGGCACCGGATCCGCTGAGGTGTAAAGCCGACAATCGCCGTGTGCTGTTGCCGCATACGGAGCGTCACCAAAAGCTGATGGCGGCCGGCGGAGAGCGGCGCGATGCGGAGTATGGCGATGGTGCCTACAGGATTCGTCCTGGCAGCTATGGGAACCTAACCCCTGGGCGGATCCCTCGAAATGTCCTTGAAATGGGGCACGCTTGTTCGATCGGCAGGGCGCACCGTCGCGTGCTGCAGGCGCTGGATCTGCCGACACACGGCGCCGGGTGGCCTCTATCGGTTCCCGATTTCTTCATTCGGTTTCTGACCGAGCCGGGTGATCTGGTGGTTGATTTGTTCGGCGGCCGTTGCATGACGGGCCTGGCGGCGGAACTCAACGAGCGCCGCTGGCTGTGCCTGGAGCTGATGCTTGAGTACATCCGTGGCGGCGCGGAACTTTTCCGGCCGTTCAAGGGGTTCTGGATCAATCCCTCTTTGGGCAGTTCCGGTGAAGCTCAATCGCATTGTTGATCCCGCAAACGACAGGAAGATGGCAGTATTCTGACCTGCCTGCCGGGGATGCCGCGCTTCACGCTGAGGCGCCCCGCTGAAGGGCCGCTTTGTTGGCAAGTGCGCCGTATAGGCGAGGAAGAGCCGATCGCTACCCATTTGTTCCGCAATGACCTGTTCTCCGGTATCCACTCCGGCCGAATCAAATAACAGACAAGGCACCTCATGAAGTCGACCAAGCAGTCCACGCGAATCCCATTCATGCTCCCCTGCGTCGTCAACGTGCGAAACTTGCCTCGCGAACAGATCGATGCATTGGTCGGTTCCATGGTCCAGGACCTTGGGGCGAAATTCTTTCGCGACAAAGAACTTTTCATGGCCGTGCTCGACGACTACTTCGAGGCTGCTCGACAGCCGCGCGCCTTTCTCTATGGCCCCTTCATCAAGCTCACGAAGGTGCCGTCTGGCGATCTGCGAATTACTGCCTGCGACGCTATGGTTGGTGGTGATGCCTGTTATGCGATCGACCAGCTCCGAGAGTTCATTGACTCGCGCCTGGCCGGCGAGCAACTCGGATACGAATCGTCGTCCAGCCTTGGGCCGAGCCCTGGCTGCTGACCGCCCAGGGAGTGCGGATGCCTATGTCGCGAGTCCACCTCACCCCGGCGGAAGCGGCCGCTAAAGGCCTGCGGTGTCGAACGCATCTCAAGGCCGAGCGCCTGATGCCTAGGCCAGGTGCCATCCCTGCTGGAACCGTATGGCAGGGGAGGGGAGCCTACCCTGTTTACCACCCGGCCGACTGCATCGCATGGGCGTGCCAGCCGGGGCCGGCTCAAATTCGTCGTCAGGCTGTTGCTGCTCGTGCCCAGGATCTCATCAAGGCAGGCTGCCTTGTTCTCGACCTAGAGACCACCGGCGTCGGGGTGGGTGATGAGATTTGCGAGATCACGATTCTTGACGCAACCGGCACACCACTGCTCGACACCCTGATACGGCCCACTCGGCCTATTCCTGCGGAGGCAGCTGCTATCCATCGAATCACCGACGACATGGTGGCCTCTGCGCCAACCTGGGCCGAGGTGGCAGAGCAGTACGCGTTCATCGTCGGAGGACGGACGGTTGTTGCTTACAACGCCGATTTTGATGAGCGCCTACTGTTGCAGACTCATCGCCTGCACAACTTGGTTGCCCCATCTCTATCGAAAGCGTGCGTCATGCGGCTGTACGCCTCCTGGAATGGTGAATGGGACAGAGGGCGTGAGTGCTGGGTGTGGCGAAAGCTAATTGATGCGGCTACCGAGTGCGGTTTAGAACAGGATGGCGCGCATCGAGCTCATGCAGATGCTCGAATGGCCCTCGGTGTTCTGCTTTATCTGCAGCAGCGCACGAATGGGCGTAAGCCTCGACGCTTGCCTGGGGCGGAGCGATAGGGGCGGACTGGATTGCTCCGGGAGTCAGCGCCTTCTGTCGAAGAAATTACCGCCCCGGCGAGGGTATGGCGCCGTCGCCAGGCACTGTGCGGCTGTGCCGGCCTGGGCCAGGCTGACTTTCTGTTGCTGATAGCCGACGTGTAGAACCTCGTCTCCCTCAGCGCCAGAGAGGACGATCATGGCGGCGAGGGGAGGCCGCTCTATTTCGTTCCCCTCGATGTGCTGTGCGATCGCCCGGAACCACTCGGCGAGCCGCTTGCGCTCGGCCTGGTTGGCCATGACCTTGGCGTTGTGAGTTCGGGATGTTTCTGGGAAAGGGAAGATTTCTGCCATGGCGGTGAGTCTAGTTTTGGAGTGAGATATCAAGGCCGTCGACTTCCAAGAAGAAGTCTCGTTGACTGAAGACCTTGACCATTACCAGCTGAGGATCGTGTCGGCATGGCATGCTCAGGTCAAGCGCCTCGCCGCCGCGGGCGGTGACGGCTGCAGAAAGCACCACGCCGAGCTTGCGCCAGGCCTCGAACGCCACCGCAAGTAGATCTCGTCCAGGGAAGTCGCTGATTACCCAGGTACGCCAAATGGCCGGGCATGAATCGCAGTCAGGGCCGATGAGGCTTCGCATGAATTTGTCGGTGCGGCAGACCTGCTTGTAGCGGACGTAGGCCTCCTCGCTGCTCTCCCAGGGGGCGACCTTGAACGGGAAGGAGATCTTGAGCTTCCTCCCCTCCACCGTGCCGGCGCTACCAGTGCTCTCCAATTCGAGCATGCCCTGGTGCACCAGGTAGTTCCGCGTCTTGCTGAGCTGCTTGAAAAGGGCGCTGCTCTCCAGGTCGGTCAGTTCCGGGCGGATCAACTCCTTCAGCCCCTTCTCGTTCTGAATGGTCATCTTGAGTATCTGGGGAACTTCTTTCAGAGCCCGGATGAAGCTGTTGAGCGCGTAACGGAAGGCGTCCGGTTGGTGGTAGTGCGCCTCCATCTGATGCAGATGCCAATGGCACTCTGACCATCGGTCGAGTGCTGGGCCAATAAGGGCATGAGGGCAGTGGTCACGCGGATTCCCTTGGCTCATGACTTCAGATTCCCCTCGGGCTTGACCCACTCGTTCGGCGCCCCGCTGTGCCACTTGTAAATGACCGCCTCGCGGCTGTCGGCATAGACCGTGCGATACCGGCCGCCTCGCGTACCTTCCGCGCGATATCGGCCTGTGCTCATGTTCATTGTGACGCACAGACCGTCGGCGGCGGGCGGGGCGGAGATGGGGCTCATATCCGTTTCCCTCTAATTTTTTCTCAACTCCGCAGCGTAGGCGCGTAGCACCTCACGGCGAATGTCTCGATCCAGCTTCACGAACCCCAGTGTGAAACCGTAGAAGCCTCCCTCTGGGGCAGGCACGATCTCGACGCCCGGGAAGTTGGACACGAACTCCATAAAACCAACCTCAAACTCATCAGCGCCCTTAGCTGCGCGGAGCAGGGTAAGGTCGTCAGACTCGGCCATCTGCTCTAGAGCACTGGCCATGTAGCCTCGCCACATACGACGCTCGTCACCCCCAGGCATCAAGCTGACAAGCAGCTCGGTAAGCGAAGCAGGTGTTTGCTCAGTAGGCATTCGCTGATTTCCTAGATGAATACGGTGTCAGTGACGGTCTTTTTGCCATCGGCGCCGATGGCGGTCATCCGCATCCGTGCTCCTTCGCCGCCGCGTGTCTCGAACCCCTCTGGCGGATCAATTAGGAAGCCAACTGCGCGTGTCTCCTCGCTACCGAGGGTGATGCCAGTAGGAAAGGTCTCATTCTCCGGCAAGCAATCCGCAAAGTACGGGCGCACTTGCTCTTCCTCGGCGGGGGTGAGCGGGTAGAACACGTTATTTGAGTGCTGCATCAACCATCCGCCGTTGCCGGCGTGACACAAGATGTAGTTGTCCGAACCGAACTGACCCTGCTTCAGACGCACCTGGGCAACCCAACCGATTGAGCCGCGCATCGAGCCACCATGCGGGCCAGTCTTAACGAACATGCCCTGTTCGGGCATGCGGCGCCCCGAGAAACCGCCTACGGTCTGCATCCAACGAACCTCATGGTCTGCATGGATCGCTTCATGGATCTGCGTGTGCAGTTCATCAAACTCAGCTTGGTTGGCTTCATGTAGGGGCATCGTCGTTTTCCTAGATATTGTGGTTTCGACCAGCTGGTCTGGCACTAGATGTTGGTGCCAGGGCGGCGCGGTACTGACTGAACGCCTCGTCAATCAGGGCCTGCTTTCGCTGGCGTCTAGCTCTTCGGCCTCGGAATTTCCATCATCACGGGCGGAGCAGCTGGCATTGCTGGTTCAACGCCTGGCGGATAGATCGCCTCGAAAGAAGGCTTGCTCTTGTGCGCAATTACAATAGACCCAGCCGTGGCCAGCGCGAGCCCCAGAAGGAATGCAAGGAGCAAGCTTGGGAAGCTGAGCCATGTCGAAAGGCCAATGTTGTTTTTCTCGCCAAGTGCACCTGGTTGAGGTTCTCGTGAAGCCTCATGCGCAGCGAGATTTTGTTCCAGGAGCTGGTTTGCCTCCAGCCAGCGGTCTTGACCAAAAAGCGCAACGCCAGTCTCTTGATCAAGTCCGAGCACACCCTGTACAGCACTTTGAATGCCCATCCGAACTGGCGAGCTCATCTCTGCAAAGTGCACGCAATGGAGCGCGCGGAGCACGCCGTAGTTGACCTGCTCGCTATCCTGGGACACCGGCAGATTCAGGGCCTGCCTGCAATCACTCAGGCCGCTACGCAGCTGATCCAGGTGGCAGATGTTGAAGTATTCCCCGGAGCCTAGCTGCGTATAGCGCATCAGCATGGCTTCTTGAGGCCAATCGCCAAGGAGCGGCTCGGGTTGTGCGGCACCTTGGGTATCTTGACTCTCCACCTCGGATTGGGAGAGGGTTTCCAACGCATTATCTTGAGCGCTCATGGGTTTCCCTTGCTTTTTCAGTGAGCCGCTTTCGCGCCAAGTTCTTTGGCCTGTGCGCGAGCTTCATCTGCGATGTGCTCGCGGAAGTCCTCGTGCTGTTCGATCATTTCGAGAATGGTCATTTCATCCTCATTGGATGCGCCGGTGACTTCGCCACCGTTTTTCTCTACCAGTGCTCGCACGCCATTGACGATTTCGCGCGTGGCTTCTTGGTCTTCCGGCAGCCGGATAACGTAGGTAACGAATTTGCTCATGGTTCAATTCCAATTCGGTTTCTTTGAGCTACTGTAGTTCTGATTAACAGAACTCGTCAAGGGCTGTTGCGGATATCCCCAGCGGTTCCGGCCGGTTCACTTCGGGTGCTAATCAGCGCTGCTGCGCGGATGGCGAAAGCGATCGCCGAAACTCTTTCCCGCGCTGTTTCAGAAGCGCATCGAACTCTTTCGAATTGACATCAATCGGCGGGTTGAGCCCTTTCCCCCAAGCCTGATAGCTCGGACAGGACGTTTCGCTGCACTTGGACGCGATCATCTCCAGCAGGTACTGACAGTACAGCTTCTGGTTGTTGTCGGCCCGGGCAGGCTGGGTCGGGTTCTGAACCTCGCTGCAGCGGTACTCAATGAACTTCGTCGTAAGCGCATCGCGTTCTGCAGACGGCTGGTAGGAACTGGCGATCGCCGGTGCAGACATGGCGATCAACAGGGCGGTGATCATTAGGTTTCGAGCCATTGAATGCTATCCTTCTGGTTGGTAGATCGGCTGCTGTCCAGCCGACTAGCTGTCATGTGGGGCGCCGCCGGCAGCGCTGCAGTACCACATCTGCAGGTTCGACTGCGAAGCACTCGGCGCTGCAGAATTTCGCAATGGTTCCGTCGTCCTGGTCGCGGTAGCTGCCGTACCAGATCCACGATGGCCCCCATTCTGCGCAGTAGTGGCAGACGCTGCACCGGTGCAGGAGTGGCTGGCCGAGCTCGCGGCGGTTCAGATTCTGCTGGAACAATGACTCCGGATCGATCCGAACCTTGGTGATGCCTGCGCGGATCCGCACGACCGTCATCGCAGAAGTCCTCTTGTGCTCGTTACGCCATGCCGGCTCGGTTGGGGTGTTTGCCGGCAGCGCCTGCGAGGAGGTCCTGCTTGTATTGAGTTGAGCCATAAACCGGCGGCAGGCCGCGGGAAATCTTGCGCAGATCCTCCGCGAACTCGGCGTGTTTTGCGGCGGCCGCCATGGCGGTCGAGTAGGCTTGCTCGCCCATCTTTCCTTGCCGGATGTTCTCGGCGTGCGCCAGGTAGCCGCGGCGCAGTTCTTCGTGATACTCGGCGGCGGTGGCGAAGGCCTCGGCGCGAGCGCGCTGCGCGAGATCGCCCGGATTCATCTGCAGCACATCTTCAGCCTTCACGAGCTCGCAGCATTCGCTGCAGCTGCTCTTCAGTTGCGCGATTTCGGCTTCGGTAGTGTCGGGTCCAAGTAGGTGGAGGGTCACTTTCCCATCGGTCTCGGCGGTGAGCACAAGGGCGGTAGGGGCGGGCATTCTGAGGTGGGTCGAGGTCATCGTTCTCTCCAGGCAAAGACGCGTCCTTTCGCTTTTGAGCGGTCGGCGCTATTCTGTTCAAGATTATACCGCATGTTGTGGTATTACAATTTTGAAACAATATAGGTGGTCGGCATGGCGCAATCGTTTCGGTGGTCCCGCGGCAGCGAAGTATCGCCAGATCAGTGGCGAGCTTTCTGCCTGGCTGTTTCGGTGATGCTCTCCCGAAGTGTTTCCATTCCCCTGGGTGATGAGCATGGCCACTTGGTCGAGGCTGACGCTGCCTTTCTGCGTCTGCCCCCTCCAGGGGCCGGCGCCGATGCGTTTGACGCCCTGCCCGTCGCCGTTCGGATCAACGGTGTCGATTCCGAATCGGACACCCCGTTCGCGCTGCAGCGGGATAGTCATGAAGGAGCATTTTCAACCGAACATGCTCATGGTCACCTGGTGTATGGGGCATTGCTGCTAGCCGCGAGTACCCTGAATGGCTTCAAGCTGCAGGTTGAATGCACGGAGCAAGAGGGCGGTTACGGGATGGCTCTCGCCCAGGCGGCACTGGTGGAAGTGTTCCCGAACCTGCCGCCGGCGAGCGTCGAGAGTTTCTTCGCCTCTTTCCCCGGTGCCGAAGAAGCTCAGGCGATGGCCGGGCGAGCAGCTGGGTATGGAAAGCTGATCAATCGTGTTGACGAGTTGATTGCCTCCACCGATGGGAAGGAGCCCGCTGGCCGATTTGAAGTGGTGACGCTGCGCACTGCGCGTGCTGTCCGCCATCGGCTGCAGATCGGCGTTGATCACAAGTTCGATGCCGAATACTCGTTGCACAGCCTGGAAGGCTTCTTCAACCAATCGAAATTTCTCGAACCCGCGCCCCTGTGGGCCGAACTGAATCCGTAATGTCGAGGGCGGCCCGATGAGAGCTATCAAGGTTTTTGAGCTGTACCACCTGGATGTATCCCTGTGGCGCGACGTGCCTCTCTCCAGCGCTACGGCTCAGGAGTTTCTGGCCTTCTATCAGGCGGCGAAAGATGCTGGGAAGCTGACGCATGTCGCCTCAATCCGCGCGGCCGGCCTGTCTGACGTTTTCCGCCTGAGCAATACGGTCGAGATGCCCTGGTACGAAGCGGCTGACATCGCGATGCACGTCGCAGGTGGAGCTCGCTCCACGTCTGTTGGCGACCTGGTTGTTACCGGCGGCGTGGCTCACCGTGTCGCCAGTCTCGGGTTCGAGCCGGTGGAAGGCCTTGTCATCGGTGAGCCGAGCCCGCGCAGAGGCTTTGCGCTTGTGCATGCTACCGATGGTGTGTTCCTGGGCACGGCAATGGGGTTGGCCTTCTGGAGCAACCTCGATCCTGTCGGGCAGGAGGCGGCCGTGTTGTTCCCGTCCGAACAAGAGGCAGCAGAGTTTGTGTCGACCTGGACGCTGGGCGGCATGACCGAGCAGCAAAAAGCCTCCTTTCTGGGTGCGCTGCGCGTGTATGAAGTCGAGGCAGATGCCTTCAATGGTACGGCCGCGTCGATCGCTGCTTGTGCCAAGGTAGGGCTACCGGCCTGGGATCCGGCTGTCGAGGAAGATCTCGCGCCGACGTTGCACTGATAAGGATTGACCGAGTAGGCACAAGTGCCTATCTTGTTTCGAAAGCGATGAGGAGACGAGCATGAGATCACCAGAGCAGTCGCGCCGGCGTGAGGTTCGCGTGACTTTCGAGGGCGGCAAGACGCTGGAGACCGCGATCAACGGCACCGAGGAAGAGATCGTCCGTTACTACAAGGACAACTCCTTCAATGTCGGCGTGGCTGACAACGACGACATGCAGGCGGTCACCTCCGTCGAGTTTATTGATGCGCAGCCGGGCATGAGTTGATACTCATGCCTGACTTCTACTATCAGATCAAAGGCCGTAGGCCCCCTGAGTTCGAAGGGGATTCTCCCTGGGCCTGGCCCCCGGTGTTCAGTGGGCTCGTTTCGGCAGCTGATCGCAAGGCTGCTAAAGCGATGATTGATGAGGAGTACGGCCGGACGTTCCCGCTTCGAGTTCTTCGGGCTGACGTTGAGCAGCATGAGTACCTTCTCCACATTCAGGAAGTGGACCCCAGCAACGACTACATCCTGCGGCGGTTTCGCGATTCGGTATGCAAGGAGTGCGGTAGCACCTTCAGGCTGATCGACAAGTACAACGACCACCACGCCGATCACAAGGGTCCTGATTACTGCTCGCAGCGGTGTGCTGTGGATGGAAAGGCCCGTGAGGTTCAGGAGTTCCGGCTGACCCACGAAGGGAAGTTGCCTGCGGTGATCTACCAGATCCGGCAGCGGTCGACCGGGCGAGTGTACGTGGGGCAAACGACCCAGCCCTTCACGCTGCGTTGGTGGCAGCACATGACGAATCAGACAGGCTGCAAATTCCATGAGGCGATGCGGTCGTCTCCGGTGACCGACTGGGAATATTCGGTGCTTGAGGTGATTGAGTTTCCGAAGGGTTGCTCGACAGCCGATTACCTCACGGACCGCGAGAGCTACTGGATCGCGAAGCTGAACTCCATTGAAGCCGGCTTCAATACTGCCCGACCCAGCGCCGTAGATCGCTACTCGGTGCAGGGCGATGCCTGTATCGAGGCTGTGGCTTGAGTACAATCCGGGCCTGAAATCCCCAAGGAACTGAATATGCCAACCCTCAAATCAACCCTGATCACCGGTTCCAAGCCTGAGGCCGGGACTTTGCTGCGCGTCCAGGAGCAGATGGGCCTGCGCCCCGGGCAGTCCATGCAGTTCATGGTCTATCAGGTCGAGTTCGATCGGAAGAAATACTACTGCTGCTGGTCTGGCGGTGAGATGAAGGGCGGTGAGCCGCACATGACGGTGGTCGGTCAGGCTGCGATGGAGGCGCTCGCCAACCTGCCACTCGGCAGCAACGACGCACTGATCATCCAGGAGCTGAAGCTGGGACCCACGCCGCTGCGGAACAAGATCAAGGCCACGCTCAAGCGTGCGCCGGCGAACTCGAAGATCTGCTTCCTGGGTGATATGCAGGGTGAGCTGGATGGGCACATGCATGTCGCCTTCAATATCCAGCCCGGGACGCTCGATGTCGCACACTAGCCCTCTGCAGCTGACCCTTGCCTACGTGGTGGCCACTGCCGGCCTGCAGGAGGTGGTCTTTGCCATTTCCTCTGGTCAGGCGCGGGAGCTGTTCTCGGAGGCGGCCGGCGTTGGATTGGAGGCTGTCACCAGCTGTGCGCGCGCGCCATGGGCTGACCAGTACGCAGCGGATCGGAGAGTCCCGGCGAGAGTTCGTGTTGCGCACGGTCTCTCGGTGGCCTGCGCCTGCTGCGGCGCCGCGGCGAATGATGGCCCCGGCGCGTGCTTCGATGAGTACCAGGCGTATTGCTCCCAGGAATGCCTGATCAAGCACGATGAACAGATCCAGGCGCGTGAGGTGGCCCTGCTGGAGGCGCGTGAGGTGGCCCTGGCCCTTTGGCCGGAGGCGAGGGTGGTCAAGGTCGAGGAGTTGGGTGGCCGATGCAGAGTGCACTTCATGTTTGGTAGCCCTGAACGCCATGCATTTTGGTTCGCCGACGACGATCAGGTTCAGGTGGCCCCCGTCGACATCGAGGCATGGGCGGACTTCAATCGGCGCATGAGGTTGTCCCGCCAGATCTGACTGGGGTGGCCCTGCTCGCGTATATTTTTTGTGTTATGTCTAGTTGCCTGGCTGCGCCAGGCCATGGAGCGCGCCGCTACGCGGCAAGCAGGGATTGCCCCATCCCATGGCCAGGGTTGCCTCACCCCAAGGTGACTGCGTTGCTCCCCACCTGCTGATCAAGTTCCGCTGGATCAAAGCCCGGGTTTACCCCCACCTCAGCCAGGTTTTCCAATGTCCGATCGCATTGCTGGCAGACCAGCTGACGGACGAGTTTCACCTTGTCCCATTCGCCCTCGGCCATCCAGGCTTTCTCCATGGATTCGCGCAATTCATCACTGTCGGCCAACTCGCGCAACTGCTGGGCCAGGCCGGCGAGCATGCGCAGCGCCCGGGATGGACTTACCCCCATGTCGATGGCCAGCGCTTCCCAGTCTGCCGGGGTGATCTTCTCCGGTTCGTGATTGCCGCCTACGGCGAACGCGAGGTGACGATCATGGGTGAAGGGTAGGGTGCACATCAGGTCATAGGCCGGGGCGAGCGCCCAGTTGCCGCCGGAGTCCTGGATTACCGAGAGGTTCTTGGCGTGGCCATCGCAGTTGCCGGTGAGTACGTTGAACATTTGCCACTGGAGCAGCTGCTCGACCTGCTGATCCGGATGGTGGGTGATCCCGCGCAGGAGCGCCGCACATGCGGCGAGGGAAGGGCCCGAGTTGGTCTCGCGCTTTTGGGCGGAGGACAGGCCCAGCGCCTGGCAGAGGTCCTCCTGATGCAGGCGCTGCAGGTTGCCTGCTTCGTCGTACTGCCGGTCATAGCGGCGCACCAGGAGGTACAGCCCCTGATCGGTGCGGCCGACCTGCGTCCATGCCGCGGGGACGCTGGCGGCGCGCGCCAGGTGCGTCAGGTAGAGCTCGTTGATGATCAGCGAGCTCCAGGGGGCGAACTTCAGCAGGTGCGATGAGGCCTGGCTGCCGGTGGGCAGGTAGAGTTTGCCGTTCTGCGCGAGCGCGGGGATCTTGTCCTGGTTGCCGGGGAGCGTCAGGCGAGTGTCGCTGAGGTTGCCGGCACCGTAGAGCGCGTAGCGCTCTTTCCCGCTTGCCCATAGTCCGAGGGCTTCGAGGTCGATCAGCCGGCGGCCTGCAGGCTCTTCTGGGGCGATCCCGTCCGGTATGAGGCGCACGGCGCCCGGGCAATCCCCGGCCAGGTTGGCGAGTAGGTCAAAGTCCGTGTCGGGGAGGCCCAGGCGTGTGGCCAGGGCCTGGCGGGCACCTTCTTCCGGCAGCAGGTTGGCAAACCAGTTGTGGGCGCGCAGATCCCAGTGGTCGAAGGATTTCGTGGCCAGCGGCAGGCTGTTCGAGATGGCCAGCCCAGGAACGGGATCGGCGTAGGTGAAGGCCATGGTTCGCTTGTCACTGGTCAGCAGCAGTTCGCCTACTCGATGCGCGCCGCGCCAGACCTGCAGATGTTCGGCCATGATGATCCCGCTCCTTTCAATTTGATCCATGAAGAGTAGGTGAGACAATCCCGAAGATGAAGAGTTGGCATCTGATGCGATCGGCGTCGCCGGCAGGGTGCCAGCCAATTGGTGGACGAATCCTCGGTTCTGTCCACGTATGGGCTATTCCCTCTGGCTGGGCTACTTGACAGATAGGCACAAGTGCCTAATCATGGGAGACATAAAACGGGCTACGTGAAGGAAAAGCAGCGATGCGTCCCGAGTACGAAGACGGGTTTTACTGGACGCACTCGACGTTTGGTCCCTCGGTTAAAGCTGCTTGGCGGAAGATTGAAATCAAGAATGGCTTTGTCCGTGTCATCGAGCCCGAACGCTCACCGCATGAATTCGATCAGCCTTTCTTTTTCGAAGTGAACACCATGGTTGGCAAGGCCGACTGATCGAGGAGAGCACCTATGGCCACCCAGGCACAATTCGACGCTGCCGCGCAGCGCCTTCTCGGCGAAGAGAAGTATGCCAATCTGCTGCGGTCAGGGTTCTCCCGTCCGGATTTCTGCCGGGAGATCGCGCAAGACGAGTTCATCGATGTGTTGTTCAGCTCGGCCACCAAACAGGATGACCTCGAACTGATTCGTCAGGTCGCTAATCGCCTCTGGAAGGGTGATGGCGTGACCGGACTGGATGAGTAGGTAGTTCACTATGAAGAGCCAGCAGCACGCGGATGCCTTCGCTCGCTCCTTGACCAGGGTCCTCTTGCAGCTCCGCGAAAGCGCTGAGGCTGGGGAGAGGGAGGCGGCCAATTTGGCCTATGCCACGGCGATGGGGTTAATTGCGGGGGCGACCCTTTGTGGTGGGCTCAGCAAGGAGAAGGGGCAGGCTTTACAAGCCACTCTAGATGAAACCAGGTCGACCCTGATGAATGCATTCGGTGCGGCTCCTGTTGCCCCTGTCGACTTCCGCATCAACTGAGGAGTTTCCGATGGCCAATCCCTACAGAGATGAGCAGCAGTGTAAGCGCGATGAAGCGCTGGATTTGAGCAGGGATATCAGCACCATGACGTTTTCCGATGAGTTGCAGCCTGTTCCTGCAACCACAGCTGGATGGCTCTACGTTCTCACCAATCCAGCCATGCCTGGCCTGGTGAAAATCGGATATTCGCAGGAGGCCGATCCAAAGATCAGGTTTAGGCAATTATCTGCAGCGACAGGCGTTCCTGAACGTTTCGTCGCTCATGGTTTCGAGTATTCCACTGACTGTTTGGCAGCCGAGGTAGCTGTACACCTCAAGCTTGAAAGGCGCCGACCCAATCCCAAACGAGAGTTTTTCCGCATGGACGCCGCTGAGGCGCTTGAGGCAATCCGGGAAATCATTCGGTCTCAAAATGATCCGAATTCGCTTGGAGCTGAAAGCCTCAGTTGTGCGCTAGTTCGGGGCATCGCCTTAGGCGAAGAGGCCATTGCGTTAAAACTTATCGAAGGCGGTGCGGACGTAAACACGGTCTTTGATGATGTGCACTCGTGTTATGACGCGGCCCTCGTCAGAGGGTTGGCGCAGGTGGCACGGGCGATGGAAGAGAGGGAGGTTACCCAAACGTCATTTGCTTTACTTTGGGCTCTCGACAATAAGGATCAGGATGCCATCAATTATTGCCTCCGCCCAGGTGTACTTGAGCAGATTGACTTGCGCTTTGGGCAGCGCCTCTTGTCGAAACTTTTGCTTCTTGGATTAAGTCGTATCACGGAGTTGCGCTTTTTATTGGCGCGTGGAGTTAATGTTAATTTCTACGACGAGGAATTTGGGTCGCCGCTATCTGTTGGTATATACAATTTAGAGGTCGCCTCTGCTTTACTGGAGGCAGGTGCGGATCCAAATATGGTCATTAAAAGGCGAGACTTTCCGCTGATTATTGTCCTTGAAAGAGACCTTCTCGGAAGGCAATCTCCTGAAATGATTCGGCTTCTTCTGGAGGCCGGGGCAAACCCTAATGTGTTCAGTTTGTACTCCAGTAAGACGCCGTTGATGTTGGCTTGTGAGCGTGGAGATTTTGAGTCAGCAGGGTTGTTGCTTGACGCGGGTGCCGATGCTGCTTTACAGGATAAGAAGGGGGTGGATGCCTTAGGGTATTTAGTCTGCCATCTTTATTTCTTGCTGCGTTATAAGGATCGCGAGGGCAGCATTAAACCTTCCGAGTCCTTACGCAGACGACGCGCCATAAGCGCGCAAGCAGGAATAGTATCGGCAGAAGCCTTTGCATTACGGCTCATAGAGCATGGAGCTGACGTGAATAGTGCTGCGCCGGAAGTTGGTTCACTTATTTATTGGGCAGTTACCCAAGAAAAAGTAGAACTCTTCCAGACGTGTCTGGTCAATGGCGGAAATGTGTTCATCAGGGATTGCTATGGAAATACGGTTCTGCACCATGCGACGGGTTATGAGAATGTCGAAATGGTAGCGATGCTTCTTAGTCATCCATCATTATCAGCCAGGGATAAGCGAACACTTCTTTGCTCGCGTAATAATGATGGTGATACACCGCTTCATTGTATGTCAGCCGAGGCGATAGAATTGGCAAATATTCTGCTCAATCATGCGGTAGCACCCGCATTGTTATTGAGAATACCAGATGCCCGGGGAGCCCCCCCTGCTGTCTCTGAGAAGGTGGGCGGCTGATGCCGGACTCTCCGGTGCAGTATCCGGATCTGCCATGGGAGCTGCGGTGGCAGCTCATCAAGGCGGCGGTAACTGGCCTTGGTGAGAGCATGACCAGCATTGGCGAGCGTCATGCTGTTACCGGAGTGGCGACAGTCAAAGGCAAGCGTTTCCCCGCGGCCCAGGAAGCGATCGCCAACACCCTTGGGGTGTCGGCCGCCGCGCTGTTCCCCGAAAGGTATGCCGTCAACTGGTCTGATCACTACCAGAGCGAGGTTGAGAAGGCGCTGCCAGGTCTCGCCTGTGGCACCGACGCAGAGTTACCTAGCGGTGCGAAGGTGAAAGAGCTGCACGCCCACTGGCGAAACATACCGGTGACGCTGGATCAGCTCCCATGCACGGCGAAAAGCCGGCTGGCTTGGATCAGAAATCAGCTGCAGGCGAGAGGATTCAGCATCACCGAGGTGGCTCGTCACCTGGGTGTGAGCCGGACAGCGATCAACAACCTGGTGGTTGTCGCTTATGCCGACGTGCAGGCGTTCATCGCTGAGTGCCTGGGGGTGAAACCCCAGCAGCTGTGGCCTGACCGATATGATGCTGATGGCTCGCCCTTGCCGACCGGTCGAGCGGTGAAGTCCGCGCCGTACCGTGATGCGCCGTCCTCTGCGCTGGATCTGCGAGAAGGCCTTTGGCTGCCGGTCGAATCGATCGTTGGGCTGCCCGGGCTCTCCGCCTCGGCTGACGGTATCACGGGGGCCGCGAAGCGGCACGGGTGGCAAATCCGCGATCGCTCGGGTGTGCTGGAGATCGCATTCGGTTCTCTGCCGGTGGAGGCGCGCCATCACCTGGTTGGCAAAGCCGATGCCGGCGGTCGTGCGCCAGTTGGCCGGCGCGTGCGCAAGCGGTTCAAGCGAGCCTCTTTCGAACTCGACCGGCTCACCGATGGCGCGCGGAAGGTCCTGGGCGTCGAGGCTGGTGACGGAGTGTCGACTGTCACCATCACCAGCGTGGGCGTAGACAGCGGCAAAATTGAGGCCTGGCAGCAGGCTGCACTCGGCCCGGATGAGTTGCGCCAGGTCGCGGCCGCTTTCCTTGAGGCTGCCCAAGTCTGTGAGATCGGAGGGTGATGGAGATGAAACCTGCAGACACGCAGCTGCTCGGATTGGTCAACGCCGTCCGGGAGTTCACCGGGGAAGGCATGATGTCTGTCAAAAAGGCGCTCGCCGCTACCGGTAATGACCCTCTTCTCGCCTGCGGCTATCTGAAGTACAGCGGCTGCCTGATCAATCTCAATGGCGGCGACATTGAGGCGTGGACGCTGAGAAATGCTGAGGCGTATGCGAAGCTGCTGGCTCTCGCTGAGGATGGCCGGATCGTATGGCGCGCTGCGCCTGAGTCCGCGCCCGCCGACGCTTCAGTCAACCAAACTGATTTAGAAGGGCCTGGCCAATGATGACTCAACTGGAAACCGCCATCGTGAATGCCGCCCAAGGTCTTCTGGCCGAGGAGGCGTTGTTCTGCCTCCTGGTGAAGGACAAGGCTGCCACGGATGAAGATCAGCGCGACTACGACCGGGCCCGTGGCGGGCTGATGACACTGCTCGCCCTGGCCCATCAGGCCGATAGCGGGCTTTCGGCAGTGGCCGTGGAGGCGTTGCGCGAGATTGAGGCGAAGGAGATTGCCGCAACGAACGAAGCGAGTGAGTTTCTCAGTTGTAAGGTGGCTCAAGGCGCGAACAGCGACGTGATCATTTCGGCGCAAGACTTGCTCGGGGTGTCGATGGATTCGCCCCTGAAGAGTACCGCCGTGCTGCTGGAGTTGTTGACTGATCGGTTACTGCATGCCCGCTCCCATGGCGCGAGCTGTGTTGTGTTGAAGCCTGAGGATGGTTTCGTGCTGTTCCATGCAGATCGCACCAAAAAGCCGCTATCCGAACATGTAATTGGGGCGCTGCGAGCCTTGAGCAGTGCGGGTTACATTTTTGTGAAAGACATCAGCCCCGGGGACGTTGCCAGTTTAAGGGTCTATTTCGGCCCGGCTCCGGAAGTTAATCGTGTGACCCTGGAGGAGTTGGTGGCCTGGGGAGTGCATGAGATTGAAGTGACCGAGAGGCGGGCTTAGCATGGTCGAAGCGCAAGCGAAGAACTTCGACAAGAGCGACATGCTCTGGGAGTTGGATTCCACCATCAAGGATCTGGCTCGACAGAACTCCACCGAGTTCCGCGGGCGCTACTTCGGTGAGTCCCGCGGGATTCTCCGCACGCTCTACCTGCTTGGCATGGTTGATGAGGTGGAGCACGCAGAACTCAAGGTCAAGATCGATGCAGCCCACCAGCAGGCGATCGCACAATGCGAAGCTGCTGGCGAATCGCTGGATCCTGTCGTGGCCCAGAAAGAGGCTTTTCGGAGCCAACTCAACGTCGATCAGCTGGCCAGCCAAAGGGCAGGGGGCTGACATGGCGTTGATCGAGATCGCCCTGGAGCGTGCGCTGTCGGCTTATCGCGGGAAGCGCGACAAGGCTGGTCAGGCGTATGTGCTCCATCCTCTGCGCCTCATGGCGAAGATGCACGACGAGATCTCCCAGGTCGTATCGCTCCTTCACGATGTCATTGAGGACTCGGATGTGACGGCCGAGGATCTGCGGGCAGACGGCTTTCCAGAGATTGTGATCGAGGCGGTCGTTGCGTTGACGCGGCAGGCCGGCGAGTCCTACATGGCATTCATCGAGCGGCTGAAGCCGAACGAGCTCGCGCGGAAGGTGAAGCTTGCCGACATCGAGGACAACCTCAACGTGCTCCGCCTGGTCGAGCTGAACGAACAGGATCTGCGGCGCGTCCAGAAATACCACAAGGCCTGGCACTACCTGCAGGCTGCGTGAACCCCGGTGGCCGCGCCTGGTTGCGCGGCTAGTTCCAGAAGGCCCTGGTGTCCCAGCCAGGGACCAGCCCGAGAATGGCTGGGGTCATCCCGGCCTTCGCCAGCGTTGCCGTGGGCAACGTGGCCATCAGCCCCTTGAACTTATCCTTCCAGTCCGCCGTCGGGTCAACGACCCGCAGCAGGGCCTGAACGGCTACTGCCCGGGCGAACACGCGGCCCCGGTCGGCGTGAGCCGGAAACTCCTGCTTGATCGCCTTCGCGAAGACCGGCGTGTCCGAGGTAATCGAGGTGTTCCACAGCCGGCCGTGGTGGGCGCTTAGGTTGCGCAGCAGCGTCAGGCTCTTCAGCCAGGAGCAGACGACCGATTCGTCGTAGCCAAAGCAGGCGGCGATGCTCTTGCGATGATCCAGGTGCAGCCCGGCCAGTAGCCGGGACAACTGGCCGATGCTCATGGCCTCCAGCACGGCCCAGATCGGAGGGAAGGGCGGGCTGTTGTAGTTGTCGTAATAGTGCTTGATGGGAGCGTTCTTGATGCGGAGCCCGAGGACGTTCTTGGTGAAGTCGCGGTGCTCCTCCAGATCCTTGAAGTGGATTGCATCGAGATAGAAGTGCGGGCCGCAGCTGCGGTCATTGGCCAGGGTGTTTGCGATCGCCGCGCGGAAGCCGACCTCAATACGGTCGATCGCGTCGAGGCAGACGAGTCGCAGGCGGCGGTCGAAGTCGTAGAGGGCCAGGATGTCGTCGAATCGCACGCCTGGGTGAAACTGCTTGGCAGCGTCCTGAAGAGGGCGCATGTAGATCAGCAGGCGGAAATAGCCGATGAACTCCAGGGCCTTGATGGCCTTGTCGCGTTGGCCGCGAGTGTTGAGGCCTTTCGTTCGGAGATGACGCAGCAGGGCGTGAGGAGTTTTCGCAGGCTTGGAGTAAAGCGTGGGGGCATGCGGCATGCCGAAGCTTCCTGCTGGCAGTAGAAAAAACTAACCCCCTGGTGCGCAGTACGGGACAGGTCCCGCCCGAGGCGTGGGGGTTATTCTTGAGACGGAGTATTGCTCAAATTTGAGCATGACGCAAGGTGAAGTGCGGTTATCTGGCGTGACGTGGCGTGAGCTGCGTCAGTGAGCCTGCTGAGGTGCATAGCGCCATATCAGGCCAGCGATGGGCACGTAGAGGCCAATCAGCGCGAAGAATGCGGCCTCGTGCACTGCTGCGGAGGGCACGTAGGGCGTGATAACGGTAACGGCTGTGAAAGCCAGGCCGAGCCAGCTGAACAGCTTGAAGGCGGCGCGCTTGGACATGATAGACCTTTCGGTTGTGGTGATGCGCCGAATATAGCGGCCTGCGCGGATGGTTCAATGGCTACGAAAGATCTCGTAGCCGGCGCCAATTCCGGCGCCGCGCGGCGCCGTCTACTGCGGCGCAGGCTTGACCGTTCGTCGGCGTGCATTGTTGAGACTGTCGGCGCCGGCGCGCGGCGCCGCGGATCAGGCCGGCGCCGGAGGGTTTTGCGATCACCAGAAACGAAAAAACCGGCTTTCGCCGGCTTTTCCCCCCTCCAACCAGATGGTCGAGCCACGCCGGTCATGAGGGTTAGTTGTTGGTGGTGATTATGTTGCAGTTAGCCTTTGCGCACAAGGCCGGTATCAGATCTCGCCGCTGAAAAGCGTGGCGGTGGCCGGTCCTGGCTCGACACCCTCCACCACATCCAGCGCCTGCAGGTCGACCAGCAGCGCTCGGCGCGGGGTGTTTGGGTTGTCGGGGTTGGTGTTGTCCTGGGTGGCGGTGATCAGGCCGTAGAGCCATATGCCATGGTCGTTGGCCAGGAACGCGTCCTGCAGGCGGCGTGCGGTAGCTTCGTCTTCGACCTTCAGGAAGTTCGCCGTCGGGCCGTTTTCAAAGCCGAGGCTGTAGACCCGGTTGTCCGAGAAGGTGATATAGGCCTTCTCCGGCGGCATTTTGCTGTACGCGTCCCAGCCAACGGTCGCCTTGCGCTTGGCGTTCTCCAGCTCCGGCCGGAACAAGCGGTTCTGGATCTCGAAGCCTTTGCGCTCGAAGTCGTATGGCTGGAATTCCATCTCCTGCGCCGTGAAGAACATCTTCACGTAGCGATTATCGGGTGCGGCGAGGATCTGCTGCTCGATGAAGGGCTTGATGCCATTCAGGGCATCGTTCTTGTTGAACGGGTTGCCGGCGTTCTCGGCCTCTTCCAGCTGCTTGAGCAGTGGCTTAAGGCCGGGTTCGGCCTGCTCGATGCTGATCGACTTGGCGATGAACTCGATGCTGTCCATCTGCTCGGCTTGCTTGTTGTAGATGAAGGCCAGCTGGTTGCCGGTGGTGATCTCCAGGTACTGGTCGAGGCTCGGCGCCGGACCGGGCGCGCCCAGGCGGAATTTCGAATCGGCATTCACTTCGCGCGGGTTCTCCGCGACGGCCGGCTCGGCAACCTTGGTTGCCGCCGGTTGAGCCTTGGCCTGCGGTGCTGGCGACTTGTCGTCGCCGCATGCAGAGAGGAGCAGGGCAGTGCAGAGCAGGGCGCCGATCGCGCGGCGCGGGTGGTGGTGGATCATCTGGGAGTCCTGTTTTTGGTCAAAAGGGGTGTTATTGGTCAGAGCCAGCCGTATTGCGGCTCGATCTCGGTGCCTTCGTGGTCGGTGAGCGATATGCCTGTGAGCAGGCCTTCGCCGCCGGCGATGTGCTGGCAAGCCTGAGCAATCGCGGCGTCGTTGTCCGCGGCTGCGATTTCCACCTCGCGTTCGACGTGATCTTCCGTGAGGAAACTCAGGAGATAGGGGCGATCAGCCTGGGAGGTGCTGGCCAGCGGCAAAGGTTTCGCAACGCTGCGTTCTGGGTGAGGGTGTCGAATCATCGGTGTAAGTTCCTTGGTGTTTCAGCGAGGCGATTCGGCGGTGCCCGACGACGGCAGGCAATGGAACAGCTCAATAGTGCCTACCGTGGCGGCTTTGCAATGCGTGCGGATCAGCTCGGTTACTGCGTTCCGATATTCGTCCTGATAGCCGAAGCGGATGCCGATGAGCGGCAGCACCGAGACGACAGCGAAGACGACCAGGCCAGAGATCTCCAGGCTGTGAATGATGGCGGTCGCGATCTCGCCGGGAGGCGCTGCGTTGAACGCGGCGAGCAGCGCTCCGGAGTCTTGGGAAATGGTGGAGATGACCAACCAGAAAGAGGTGATTGGGACCGCCACCAGGAACATGGCGAGAAGGATGAGCGATACGGTCAGTAGGTTCTTTCCTTGAGCGATCGCAACAGCCGGGTCTTGAAAGGCGCGGCGCTGGATGGATGCAAGCTCCTGGTCTGGTATGTGCCCGACTGGCACGCCGTTGAGTTGCACTTCCCAGGCCTGGGTAGCGTCTGCGTTGATACGCTTTTCGTAGCCGGCATCGATGCGGCTGCGCATATAGCCGATGGCCACACCGAATACGGCCGTCATCAACAGAGCATGAATGATGCCGTAGCCGTTGTTCAGCGTGCCGAAGAGGAAGGTGAACAGCAGTGCGGCCGCGGCGGCCATGCCGATGTTGATCATGAGCTTCTGGATCGCTGCTTTGGTCATGCTTGTGCCTGCTCTTCAGTGCTTGGGGTTAACGGGGTGGCGAGGCTGTAGCCACCCTCTTGGAGGCGCCGGTGGAGCATCTCTTGGGAGCCGCCCCAGAACCCGGTGTCCTTGGCCCATTTCACGCGGTGCGAGTAAACGGTGCGGCGCACGGAGATGCCCGGTGCTCCGCCGTCGTACTGGGGATTGCCTGTGAGCATGACGCGCTCGATGCGCAGCGCGTCAATGGGGCCCATCTTGCGCCAGACCTGGCCGACGGCCAGCGGGTGCGGCTCGAACTCGGCGACGTGTTCCCAGCCGCCTGGCAGATCATCGGGTAGTCGGTCGCTCATGGCGTGCTCCTGGTGTCAGTCGTGCTTGATGGGGTCAACAGCCTCCAGCTGCAGGAGCAGGGCGTACTGTTGACCGTCGTGTTGCCAGGCGTAGGCGGCGTAGTCGCCAGCGCCGAGCGTCTTCTGCCCGCCGACCTTATAGGTGGCTACGCCACCGTTTTCGGCCTTGATGTAGTGGAGGAAGTTGGTGTCGGTGGAGATCTTCTTGCCATTGGCCGTTGTGGCTACTGCGGGGGCGATGTTCATGACCTCGCCAATCGTTTCGGAAATCTGCCGCCCGCGCAGGCCTCCGGGGATTTCTTCCGGCACGGTGTGGGTATGGGTCACCAGGTCCTTATGCGTTGCCGGTTCGCCGTCAGTGGTGTGGAGACGCTTGTTCCTGAGGATGGTGTAACCATCGGCGCCTGCGATCACGGCAGGCGCTTCATCCAGGGGCGTTCCGCTCTTGACGCGCAATTGCTCCTCGGTAACCGGCTTCTTGAACTTGACCAGCAGGGCGCGGTATTGCAGCAGGTACTTCGAATTCAGGTGAGGGTTGACGCTGGGCGGGAGCTGATCGGTAGCGCTGACCGGACCAGCGACCAGTGCCAGGGAGGCGAACAGAATGGTGCGCAGCGACGAGAGGGACTTTTTCAAGACAAGCTCCATGTTTTCGGGTTGAGTCTCAATAATATAACGCGAAAGGCGTCCGCGCTTCTATTCAACTTGCTGCGCTTTCTGTTCTGTCTTGGGCTTCCCTTGCCTTGAGCTCGTCCGAATATTTATCGCGCCATTCAATGGCGTCGTCAGGGCTGCCAAGCGCGCCTGTGACGCTCCGGCGTCGAACCATCGCTGCAACCTGGTACACAGTGATTTCCTGTGCGCCGCACTTCACTGCAAGGGCGCGCTTGCTCATGGCGATGTCGAAGTGCGATTTGTATGTGCCCTGGTATTGGTGATACCTCAGCTGCACGCCAATTGCCGCGGCCATGGCTCGAAGCTCGTCCTCGCTGTCTCCAATCATGTGGCACATGACGTAGGTCCGATTGCCTACCTTCAGCGGGGCTCGCATATCGTCGACGTAAACGGTCACTGGTAAACCTCCTGGCATCACTGGGCGGCGCCGAAAAGCTGCCGGACTGTGTTTATTTGTTAGTCTCAGTAATATAGCATTGCTTGCATATCAAGACGATTTGCTAAAGGCGCAGCCTTTAGGAAGGACAGCATGCAATTCCAAACCACTGAACAATTCAGCCAGGTGGCCGCTGAGCTACTGCGGCATCACTACCTCGCTCAACTGGCCGGCACCTACCTGGCCAACCCTGACGCCCAGCTGGCGTGCATTCATCAGGGGATTCAGCCATTCGAAGCGGTCAACGCCGTGGCCCGTGAGTACGGGCTGCCGCGTATGGAGATCGGGCTTTTTGGCCTGTCGCTAGCGTCGCCCGATCGCCCTCTGGTCGAGGACGACCAGCTGAACGCCTGCGAGCGGCTCGGCCTGTTCGAGCTGCTGCAGGATGTCACCCCTTATGCAGAGCGCGCTTCGGCGTAGGAGGAGCAGGCATGCTGCTGGATGGAGCGGTGTCGGAACTGGTTGGGCCAGGTAGTTCTCCGGCGGCGTCCGCCTGCGGCGCCGGGAATGATGCAGTCGTTGCGGTGGCGAACACCTGGGCTGACCATTTCAATGTCAAGCCTGGGAAGCGCGAGCAATTCATCGAGCGCTATGTTCGCCGGGTGCGTGAGCACCGTTTCTGGGTTTGTTCCGGAGATATCGGCGGTCAGCGCTACACGGCGTGCCGTCTGGGAGAAGTTCTCTTCTTCTACGATGGGGTGACTGTTCAGGCACGCTGGTTGGCAGGAACCAGATTCATCACCAAAGATAACCTGGGCTGCTGGGGCGGACCTATCCATACCAAGATGAAGGCGCCTACGGTGACGCCAGCCGGGACTCAGGTGGCTCCGCTAATCCGCCGTCTCAAGCCTGTCTTCGCGAAGAAGATTCCCTGCGCTGCCGTCTTTGACAGCATGACGACCTTCAGCAAGGATTTCCGCAAGCTCGCTTACGCCGAGGCCGCGGGCGATATCGACTACTGGCCGAACGACGAGAAGAGTCGTGATTGTCGCTATTCGCGCCCGCGTGCGGCTTTCTACACCCGTCTGGGCGCCGGCACGCTCAAGCGCTTTCTTGCTGAGCTCGACCCTGAGATCGTTCGAGCCGTGCGGAGCATTGGGTGTCCGAGCTTCACGCTGTACAACTGGATCGCCGCCGGCGATGTCCAGCGGCGAATCCAGGCTGTCCGCGCGTATCCGCTTCTGCTGCCCTTCCTGATCCTGCGGTGCGAGCATCGCGATAAATGCTACGACCGGGCGCCGGTGACTGCTCCCTTCGGCATGGCTCCGCTTTCGATGCGAGTTGGCGAGCTGGTTGACCGCGGCGAGCGGATCCAGGCGCTGTTGGCAGAGTTTTACGAATGGCCGGAGCGGTCAATCAAGGCGGTGGGCTCCTTCGCGCTTCACCAAACTGGCGCTGTCCTGAACTTTATCGGGCGCCAGGGTTGGGACTGCATGCTGTCGCCGGTGTTGCATGCGACGCTCTTGGGCAACAAGCGGCCCAAGAGCAAAGCTGAGTGGGCAGTCTGGTATCGCCTCTACAGCTACCTGCCTGATGCGCTACTGCGCCCAGTTAACGCAGAGCGCTGGCCTGCTTTCCTTGCGGGGTGCCCGGAGTGGAATTCACCGCAGTGGGAAGATCTGGTGTCGAGGGTATACGACCTGCGCGACCTCGGCCTCCACGTTCAGCATGACTATGACGATCCTGATTACGAGTGGCTCTACGATCCGGAAAGGCGGACGAGTATCGCGATTCCGGATTGGCCTCTTCGGCGCTTCCTGAACCTCAGCGCGCAGTGGCACGAGGCGCGGGATCAGCTCGTGCGCGAGCTGGCCAAGGCCGACGAAGAGGCCGCGGCGAAAGGTGATCGCGCATGGACTGCGATGCTGCCTGCTGGCCTGGTGCATGAGGCGACCGGTGTCGAAGTCGTCGAGTTGACCCTCCCCGAGGAGTTGTTCCTGGAGGGGCGTGCGCTGCGCCATTGTGTGGATGGCTACAGCGACGCCTGCTACTCGGGTCGGAGCCGAATCGTGTCCTTCCGCAAGAACGGGCGATCGCTGGCTACCGCCGAATTCCGCCTCAAGCCCTGGAAGAACAAGCCTTCCATCAGCCACCTGTACTGCGCTCAGCTGCGCGGTAACCGCAATGCGCCCATTCCTGAGTCCAGTGATGCCGGCCGAGCCTACGCCTGGCTGATGAGGCAGATTCGCGGTCGGAAGATCCAGACAAACCCCGTGTGGCCGGATGTGCCGTACAGCCTGCGGCCGGTGAGGATGCGAAACCGCGATGCGCAGGTGCGTAGGAAGATGAGGGAGTGGATGGGACAGCAGACCTCCAACTGGAGCTGCCAGTAATGAGTACTGATGTCATACCCACGAATGTGTTTTTCGCGCACTCAACACCTCGTGAAAGTCGTGTCGATTGGCAGCCCCTTGCTGAACATCTGAACGCCGTTGCGCAACTTGCCAAGCAGAAAGCCGAGGCTTTCGGAGGCGGCGATTTGGCGGCGCTTGCTGGGTTGCTCCACGATGTAGGCAAGTACACCGAGGAGTTTCAGAGACGTATCGCGGGTGAATCCATCCGTGTGGATCACTCCACCTGCGGGGCAATGGTGGCGGTGGAGCACTATGGAGCCCTCGGTCAACTGCTGGCCTACGGCATAGCCGGTCATCACGCCGGGTTGGCCAACGGCCGCCAGGCCGGCGAGCGTATGGCCCTGAGCGAGCGCCTCAAGGACTTCGACCTGCCAAGGTTACTTGATACCTGGCAGGCGGAAATCAAACTGCCCGAGTGCCTGCAACCGCCCCCGCTGAAACCGCGTCTGGAACGAGGCTTCTTTCAGCTGGCATTTCTTGGCCGAATGGTGTTTTCCTGCCTAGTCGATGCGGACTACTTGGATACCGAAGCCTTCTACGATCGCATCGAGGGGCGGAGATCCTTACGAGAGCTGCCGCGCCCGTCCCTGGCCGAACTGCGTGCAACCCTTGATCGCCATTTGGCGCAATTCAAGGGGGATACGCCGGTCAACCTCCTGCGCGGGGAGATATTGGCCGGCGTGCGCGGCAAGGCGAGTGAGCAGCCTGGGCTTTTTTCTCTGACTGTGCCAACCGGCGGCGGCAAGACCCTCGCTTCGCTGGCCTTTGCTCTGGATCACGCGCTGGCCCATGGACTGCGCCGGGTGATCTACGTGATCCCCTTCACTAGCATCGTCGAACAGACCGCCGCGGTTTTCCGCCGTGCGCTCGGGGCGCTGGGCGAGCAGGCGGTGCTGGAGCACCACAGCGCCTTCGGCGACGACCGTCGGCAGAGCCTGGAGGCAAGGCAGAAGCTGGACCTGGCGATGGAAAACTGGGAGGCACCCATAGTGGTGACCACCGCAGTGCAGTTCTTCGAGAGCCTGTTTGCCGACCGCCCTGCCAGGTGCCGCAAGCTGCATAACATCGCCGGCAGCGTGGTGATTCTGGATGAGGCCCAGACCTTGCCGCTCAAACTGCTGCGGCCCTGTGTCGCCGCTCTCGACGAGTTGGCGCTCAACTACCGCTGCAGCCCGGTGCTTTGCACCGCTACTCAGCCTGCCCTCCATGCACCGGATTTCGTCGGCGGGTTGCGAGAGGTGCGCGAACTGGCGCCCGAGCCACTGCGCTTGTTTCGGAAGCTGGAGCGGATACGGGTGCAGGCCTTGGGATCGCTTGACGATGCCGCTCTTACCGAGCAGGTCGCCCAGCGTGAACAGGTGTTGTGCATCGTCAATAACAGACGCCATGCCCGCGCTCTCTATGAGTCTATGGCTGGGCTTCCAGGCGCACGTCATCTGACCACAATGATGTGTGCTAAGCACCGAAGCCAAGTGCTGGCCGAGGTACGCCAGTTACTGCTGGCCGGCGAGCCGTGCCGTTTGGTTGCTACCTCGCTGATTGAAGCTGGGGTGGATGTGGATTTTCCCGCAGTGCTGCGCGCCGAGGCGGGATTGGACTCCATCGCTCAGGCGGCAGGGCGCTGCAACCGCGAGGGCCGTCGGTCGCTGGCCGAGAGTGAGGTGCTGGTGTTCACCACGGCCAATCCCGACTGGTTGCCGCCAGAAGAGCTCAGGCAGTTCGCTCAGGCCGCCCGCGAAGTTATGCGTCTGTATCCGGATGATTGTCTGTCCATGGCGGCCATCGAGCGTTATTTCCGCCTGCTCTATTGGCAGAAAGGGCCAGATGAACTGGACGCCAGAGATCTACTGGGTTTGATCGAGAAAGGCCGGCTCGACGGCCTGCCTTACGAAACCCTGGCCAGCAAGTTCTGCATGATCGAAAACCAGCAATTGCCGGTGATCGTTCCCTTCGATGAAGAAGCCAGGGCCGCCTTGAGCGAGTTGAAGCTCGCCAATCGCTGCGGCGGCCTAGCCCGGCGCTTGCAGCCCTATTTGGTGCAGTTGCCGCGCAAGGGCTATCAGGCGCTGCTGGATGTCGGCGCGATCCAGCCCGTCGCCTGCGAGCGTTATGGCGAGCAGTTTATGGCTCTGGTCAATCTTGATTTGTATGACGACCGGTTTGGGCTGCACTGGGACAACTCGTCCTTTCTCAGCAGCGTACAACCCTATTGGTAATCGAGGTGCGTTTTGCAGTTCGGCTTGGATGATGTGAAGGAGGGCAGATGGCCTACGGAATTCGTTTAATGGTCTGGGGTGAGCGTGCCTGCTTTACTCGCCCTGAAATGAAGGTGGAACGCGTTTCCTACGATGTGATCACTCCGTCCGCTGCGCGCGGCATTCTCGAAGCTATTCACTGGAAACCGGCAATCCGCTGGGTGGTTGATCGCATCCAGGTGCTCAAGCCTATCCGCTTCGAATCCATCCGCCGCAACGAGGTCGGCGGAAAGCTGTCCGCTGTCAACGTCGGTAGGGCAATGAAGGCCGGCCGCACCGATGGACTGGTCTGCTTGGTCGAGGAAGATCGACAGCAGCGCGCCACCACTCTGCTGCGCGATGTTACTTATATCATCGAGGCGCACTTTGAACTGACCAAGCGGGCCGGCGCCGATGATACGGTGGGCAAGCACCTGGATATTTTCAGTCGTCGCGCGCGTAAGGGGCAGTGCTTTCACGCACCTTGCCTTGGCGTGCGCGAGTTCCCGGCTGGTTTCCAGTTGCTGGAAGAGGGCAGCGCCGGGCCTGCTGTCGATGATTCTTTGCAGGGTGAGCGTGATCTGGGCTGGATGCTGCATGACATCGACTTCGCCGATGGCATGACCCCGCATTTTTTCCGCGCCCTGATGCGGGATGGGCTGATCGAGGTGCCGACGTTCCGCACCGAGGGGCTCAAGGCATGATTCTCTCGGCCCTCAACGAGTATTACCAGCGCCTGCTGGAGCGGGGCGAGGCGGGCATCTCGCCCTTCGGCTACAGCCAGGAATATATCAGCCATGCCCTGCTGTTGTCCGCGCAAGGGGAGTTGCTCGATGTGCAGGACATTCGCATGCTCTCCGGCAACAAGCCGCAGCCTAGGCGCCTGATGGTGCCTTCTTCTTTCAAAAGGCCTGGAATATCGCCGAAGCCATTCTTCCTTTGGGACAAGATCAGCTATGTGCTGGGTGTCAGTCGAGATGGAAAGGCATTAAAGACGCACGAAGCCTTCAAGGCTTTACACCGGCAGATGCTGGCCGACGAAAACGACCCCGGTCTGCAGGCCTTACTCAAGTTCCTCGAACATTGGGAGCCAGAGAAGTTCCGGCCGCCGCTGTTCAGCGAAGAAATGCTCGACAGTAACCTGGTGTTCCGCCTAGACGGCCAACAGCGCTATCTACACGAGACGCCTGCGGCACAAGCACTGCGCTCGAAGCTGTTGGCCGACGGCGACAGCCACGAAGGGCTGTGCCTAGTCAGCGGTCGGCGTCAGCCGCTGGCGCGTCTGCATCCGGCAGTCAAGGGTGTCATCGGCGCGAAGAGTTCGGGGGCCTCTATTGTCGCCTTCAACAAAGATGCTTTTTCCTCCTACGGCAAGTGCCAGGGGGAAAATGCGCCCGTCTCCGAACAGGCTGCTTTCGCCTACACCACGGTACTCAACCATCTTTTGCGGCGCGACGAACACAACCGCCAGCGGCTGCAGGTCGGCGATGCCAGCGTGGCGTTCTGGGCCCAGTCCGCAACCACCGAGCAGGCTGTCGCCGCCGAATCTACCTTCTGGAGCATGCTGGAGCCGCCCTCCGACGATGACCAAGAGGCGGAGAAACTGCGCGGCGTGATGGATGCCGTGGCAGAGGGGCGGCCGCTGCACGAACTAGATCCGCAACTGCAGGAGGGCACCCGGCTTTTCGTGTTGGGACTGGCACCCAATGCCTCGCGGCTGTCCATCCGCTTCTGGGCAGTCGACAGCCTGGAGGTATTCGCCCGGCGCTTGAGCGAGCACTTTCAAGATTTGCGCATCCTGCCCTTACCGTGGCGGCGTGCACCATCAATCAAGTATCTCCTTCTGCAGACTGCGCCTGATCGTAGTGGCAAGAAGAAGGACGAAGACGTACCCCCACAACTGGCCGGTGAGATGACCCGCGCCATCCTGACCGGCAGTCGCTATCCGCGCAGTCTGCTGGCCACCCTAATCATGCGCATGCGTGCCGATGGCGATGTTTCAGGCATGCGCGTCGCGCTGTGCAAGGCCGTGCTCGCCCGCGAGGCGCGCCTGAGCGGCAATGCCCACCAAGAGGAGATACCCATGAGTCTCGACAAGGACGCTAGCAACCCCGGCTATCGCTTAGGGAGGCTGTTCGCCGTACTTGAAAGCATCCAGCGGTTGGCGCACGGCAAGGAGATCAATGCCACCATCCGCGATCGCTACTACGGTACAGCATCCGCCACTCCTGCCACGGTCTTCCCGCTGCTGTTGCGCAACACCCAAAACCATCTGGCCAAGCTGCGAAAGCACAAGCCTGGACTGGCGGTGAACCTGCAGTGCGATATCGGCGAAATCATCGGCGGTATGCCGGGTCAGTTTCCGCGCAGCCTGCGCCTGGAAGACCAGGGTCGCTTCGCCATCGGTTACTACCAACAGCGTTTTACTCGTGTACCCAATTCCATCGAGCCTGCCGACCAAGGAGCAGAAGAATGACCGTCATCTCCAACCGTTATGAGTTTGTTTACCTGTTCGATGTCAGCAATGGCAATCCTAATGGCGACCCGGATGCCGGCAACATGCCGCGCCTCGACCCGGAAACCAATCATGGGTTGGTCACCGACGTGTGCCTCAAGCGCAAGATTCGCAACTACGTTAGCCTGGAGCAGGACGCCGCCCCCGGCTATGCCATATATGTGCAGGAAAAGGCTGTGCTGAATAACCAGCACAAACAGGCCTATGAGGCGCTCGGTATTGAACCCGATGAAAAAAAGCTGCCCAAGGACGAAGCCAAGGCGTACGAGTTGACCGCTTGGATGTGCAAGAACTTCTTTGACGTGCGCGCCTTCGGGGCTGTGATGACAACAAAGGTTAATGCAGGACAAGTTCGTGGCCCGATTCAAATCGCTTTCGCTACTTCTATTGATCCGGTTATTCCGCTGGAAATTTCAATCACTCGGGTAGCGGTTACGAGTAAGGAAGATGCCGAAAAGAAAGACAGGGAGATGGGACGGAAACACATCGTGCCATATGGTTTGTACCGGGTTCACGGTTTCATCTCTGCCAAGCTGGCCGAGCGTACGGGGTTCTCCGAGAATGATCTGGAGCTGCTGTGGCGTGCACTTGCGAATATGTTCGAACATGACCGCTCGGCGGCACGCGGCGAGATGGCGGCGCGCAAATTGATCGTCTTCAAGCACGAGCATGTCATGGGCAATGCCCCCGCGCATGTGCTGTTTGATCTGGTTAAGGTCGAACGCGTTGACGGTGCTGTGGATGCACCGGCGCGAAATTTTCAGGATTACCGAATCAGTATCAATACGGAGACTTTGCCCCGGGGCGTTAGTGTGCAAGAGTTCTTCTAAGGAAGGCGGTTAGAACGGTAGATTGCGAGTTCGCGTTTAGGCGTCATTTTCAGCTTATCTATCAAGTAGTTGCTATTGGGGAGTCGCACCTTCATGGGTGCGTGGATTGAAACAGACATTTGACCGATGGCAATGCTGTCGTTGGTAGGTCGCACCTTCATGGGTGCGTGGATTGAAACTGAACAGCAGTATGGACGAGATGCTGGCAAGCCTGTCGCACCTTCATGGGTGCGTGGATTGAAACAGCACTGGTGCCCGGGCAACCGACCCCTACACCGTGTCGCACCTTCATGGGTGCGTGGATTGAAACAGCTGGTTGCGCTCAGCGAAGTAGTTAGCCGAACGTCGCACTTTCATGGATGCGTGGATTGAAACTTCAACGCGGCTGGAATGCCGGTCCAGGTGATGAGGTCGCACCTTCATGGGTGTGTGGATTGAAACGTCGGCACGACTGGCGAACCTGGCCCTAAAACTGAGGTCGCACCCTCATGGGTGCGTGGATTGAAATCAGATCCTCCAGGGCGCTGCGGGCACTGGTAAATCGTCGCCCCCTCAGGGGGTGTGGATTGAAATTGGATGAATTTCCGCAGGGTGTTGTATGTGACGAGTCGCCCCTGCTGGGGGCGTGGGTTGATCAATAGAAGCGGTGACCTTATGAAGACCAAGAGTCGCGAGCCCAAGTTGAAGCGTGTCGCTCAGTTCGAAGCCGAGGCCCGTGAGCTTGCCGGGGCGCCATCGGCGAACCAGGTGCGGTTTCTTCGCGTGGCGAAAGAGAAGGGGGAGGAGTTGGAGCCGGTGGGGCCTTTGGCTGGCTCTCCCGAGAGCCGTGGGGCCTGAGTGGGCCCCAGAAACAAGAAGGCCCGAACATAGTGCCGGACATGCCAGCACCAGAGGATCGGGCGCGATTGCCAGCATTTTGCGTGATCACGGTAGAGCCGGCAACCAGTAGCCGTGATCTTCCTCAGGGTTCTTGATCCAGGGAGATTTGCTGGTCTTCGTCGCGGGATGACGCGAGGAGTATCAGCCGGCCGAGCGCCCTGCAGGTCGGATCGCTCTCTGCCTCAATACACGCGGCCTTCATGGCCTGTGGTGAGGTCCCACTCCAATCGATACTGTAGCCGTGGTCTCTGGCCACCAGGCGCAACAACTCCCGCTGCGTCCGTCCGTTGCCTTCACGGAACGGGTGGGCATGGTTGAGCAGGCCGAGGAAGATGCCCGCTGCGCTGCAGAAGACACGCTGATCTTCCATCGGGGCGCCGCGCAGACCACTTACCTGCAGGTGCTCGTCGATTCGCTCGAAGTACGCATTGATCTTGGCCTGTTCCAGGAAAAGCGTATCGCCCTTGTAGATGTCGACTTGACGGATCTCGCCTGCCCACGGATAGATGTCGCCGAAGATGTGGCGATGGATCGCACAGGCATGCGCCAAGTCGTATTCGCCTTCAATGGGGCTGATCGCCAGCTGGGTGATGCGGAGTTCGGTGAGGGTATTTTCGGCGGCGTTCAGATCCTGGGTGTTCTGGATGCCCAGGTTGTTGATCAGGACGCCGTTTGGATAGACGTGTGGGTCGTTCTGGGGGCCGGATGTGCCGTAGTAGCCGTGTTCATCCTCATCGCGCGAGGCCATAGAAGCTCCGCGCCTCTTTGATGGCATCGTCGATAGAGATATCGCCGTCGATGAACTTCTGGGCCAGCGTGCTGCCCAGGCGGCTCTGGCGTACGCCTTCGAGCGCGCAAGTAGCCCGCGCATACTGCACGGCTTCAATCCGGCTGCGATCTGGGGCGTTACGGTTCGGCTTGCGCATGCTGAGCCTCCAGCGAAAGGCTTGTGTATGCGTCAGGCTACTTGGAGGGGCAGGGCCTGTCAAAGTTTCAACAGCAAGGCTGTTGCCGTGGTTACCCGGAATCTTTAGCTGATAGGCACCTTTGGCCGCCCTGGCCTGAGTGATGTCACGTTACCTGAAAGTCGTAGGCGTGCAGACACTGGATTGGTAACCGTCACGCAATAAAAAACCCCTGAGCAATCTCGGCACCGAAGTGCTTCAACCGACAGGGGTCGTGTTGCTTCCAATTATAGGCAGCTGAGCCATTACGGCAACCGCCGCGGGGCGTCATTCAGGGCTGCGGTTGTCCGGAATCTTTAGCTGATAAGCCCTCAGGCCGCTGTGCGTGAGTGATGTCAGGTTACCAGAAAGCGCCGCAGGTGCGCAGTTACCCCGATGCCCGCTGGGGATTCCTCAGGGTGGGCGGATACCCGGAATCCTTAGCTGATAAGCCCCCAGGCTGCTGGGCGTGAGTGATGTCACGTTACCTGGAAGCGCCGCAGGTGCGCAGTTACCCCGATGCCAGCTGGGGATTCCTCAGGGTGGGGCGGTTGCCCGGAATCTTTAGCTGCTAGGCACGCCGGGCCGCTGGGTGTGAGTGATGTCACGTAGCTTGGAGCCCAGATCCATAGTGCTGGGGATCGTTTGAGTATCCGGTATGCTTTAAACTGTTCGATAGCACAACATGCGTCTATGGAGCAGTTTCATGCGCAAGGCGTCCCGATACTTACCGCTTCTGAGTCCTTTCGAGGCGGTGCGTGGTCAGCTCCTGACAGTTCAAGGCTCCGGTAAGTATGCAGATGCTGCAATCCGGTTGTGGCAGGCGCGAGCCGAGGCCGGTGTTGCCATCTGGAACCGCGAGAATCCCGACAACCCGACCACCATTGAGGCCTGGGCCGCGCGCTACCCGGTCGAGATCGTCAGCGAGCGCTCCACCGGCTTCCGGCCAGGCGCCCGTGCGCTGTCGCAGTTCGCCGGCGCGCGAGCTCGCACCGCTGACCTTGCCCGGCTTTCGCTCGCGCAGGAGGCGGAGGACTCGGGTATACCGGCCGAGCAGATTCGTCTGCAGACCGGCTGGCACCGAGGTGTCGATCGCGTCTGGCGATTCGAACTCGACGATTCTGAGGCCTGCCTGGGGCCCCAGGTGCTGCAGCGTCAGCAGCAGGCCTCCGCCGAACTGAAAACCGCACTGGCGGCGCTCAACAGCCGTGCCGATCAGCTGCGATCGCAGGTGCGTGCGGGCGAGTTATCGCCGGAAGCTGCCGAACAGGCCTATGAGGAGGCGCGTGCACCGGTGCTCGTGCTCCAGGATCGACTGCAACCGTTGCTGGCGATCGCACCAAGTGCAATGCGCGGCCTGGCCGCCGGCGCAACGCGGCGTCTGGATGAGGTGCTCTTCCATCCAGCACTGTTTGCGGCCTATCCCGAGCTGGCGGCGCTTGAGGTCCGTGGCTTCGACGCGGATCCGTTCGACGAGACGCAGGGCTATTTCGACGGCCGCACGCTGAACGTTCGCGTGAGCGGCGCGACGGCCGATCACCAGCTCGACGTGATCATCCACGAGCTGCAGCACGCCATCCAGCACATAGAGGGCTTTGCCCCCGGTGGGATGGTCGAGTATTTCAAGGACATCTCCCTGGTTGATCAGCTGACGGCACCGATCACCAAGCGCCTGCATGAGCTGCTGGATTCCGATCCCGAATTCGGGAGACTCAAGCGCCTGCAGCATCGAACCTTTTCGTCGATCATCGGCGCCTACGGCACCGACGCGGCGCGTGGGCGCGCCCTGGACTGGGATCAGGTGCCGGATGCCGAGCGGGAGGCTTACTTCGCCCTGGGCGAGCAGCTGCAGGCCTTCGAGCAATACTGGGAGTACATGGATCTCGAAGACCAGCGCAGCCGCATCGAGCGCGACAGGCCGGTGCTGAGCGCTGTTGAGCAGTACCGGCGACTGGCGGGAGAAGTGGAGGCGCGCAACACCGTTTCGCGCCGGCGGCTCGATGCGGCCACTCGGCAGGCCACCCCGCCAGATCAGACCGAGGACATCGCGCGTGACCTGCAGGCCGTCGATATCCCCGGGCGTCGGCCGCGCCTGGCGGCCGACCAGACCCCAGATGGCGTTCGTGTGCTGTCACAGTCTGCAGCGCTGCCCGCGGCCACGCTGCGCGAGATGAACCTTCAGCGCTGGAGTACGGAGCGCCCCGCGCTGCGCGCGGCCGATGGAAGCCTGCAGGTGCTTTATCACGGCACGCAGGCGGGCGAAGCCCTGACGCACTTCATCCCGGGTGGTGTCGATGGCGTTCAGCTGACCGGTGATGCATACGGCGTGGCCAGCTACTTCACTTCCAGCCCGGGCGAGGCCAGCGCCTACGGCACCGACGGCGCGGTATTTCCGGTCTATATCCGCGGCGAGCTCCTGGACCTGGCGGCGCCGGAGCTGCCGGCCGAAGAGGTTGCCCGTCTGAGCGCATTTGCCAACGAGGTGCTGCTGCCGGCCGATCGCGCCCGCTTCCCGGTGGGCCGGCGAGAGCGCCGCTTCACCGAGGAGCAGCTGGAAGACGCGAAGACGTTCTTCCAGTCCTGCCGTGATAGCTGGCAGCGCCTTGGCGATGGCATGGAGCGGGCCAGGCCCGAGGTGGACAAGGACGGTGATGATTTCATCGTCCGGTTCACTGACTTCGATGCCCAAGTCGAGATCCGCACCGGTGAGCAAGCGCACACGCTGTTTAAGGCGATCGGCTGGGACAACCTGCCGGCCGCCGGCTATGACGGCATGGTGATGACGCGCGAAGGCGGGCAGAGGTGGGTCGTCATGCACCGTCCAAGCGGCAACGTGAAAAGCGCGATCGGCAACTCGGGCGAGTTCAACGGCTTCGATCCCCACATCCTCCACCAGGTGGCTGGTGGAGGTGTCGAGCGAGGCCAGATCCGCATTGGTCGAGACCTGTCCTTCCAGATTGCACTGTTCGAGCATGCCGACGCGAGCACCTTCATCCATGAGTCAGCGCATGCCTATCTGGAGATCCTCCGTGATATGGCCGTGCGCACCCGCGCCGCTGATTCGCAGCTGCGAAGGGACTGGCAGACCGTCAAGGAATGGCTCGGCGTGGCAAATCTTGGTGATGATGAGCCGATCCCCGAACAGGCTCACGAGCAGTTCGCCCGTGGATGGGAAGCGTACATGAGGGATGGTATCGCGCCGAATGATGACCTGCAGGGTGTCTTCGAGCGCTTCAGCGAGTGGCTGTGCGAGATCTACCGCTCAATCCGGGATCTGTTCGTGGAGCTTACGCCCGAGGTGGTGGAGGTCATGGATCGAATGCTTGATGCGGGTGATCAGCGTATGTGCGACTTGGCCTACATCTACAAATACTAATGCCCACAAATGTGGGCATTAGTATTCGCTTATTTGCATGTCACGGTGTTGACTGGGACGCTGCTGAGTAGTCATAGCCAGCTATTGGGGGCTCGTAATCATTATTGAATCCCCAGCAGGTTGTTTCAGGTTGTTCTGCCAGTTTACCTTCTTCGATATCGGTTTGATCGAAGAGAGGCAGTTGCTTCAGTGCGTCCTGGCCGATAAGGATCAAGTCACCTGCTGAGAAATAAGTGGGGTAGGTGATCTGAAACGGTTCTTGACTATCGGTCCAGCTAACGCCGTGGCCCATGGCTTCCATAGGGATGTAATGCCCGAACTTCTTCAGCAGCTCCGTTTTGTCATCATCAGGATTAGCTCCTAATGCTCGGCGCAAAAGATCAACTACGGTGCATTGATTTTCGTGTTCCAGCTTTCGAATGAGGTAGTCGGCAGCACGCATTGCGGGTTCAGGTGTTTCAGTCGTGACTAGGTTGAACCAATCTGCGCCAGATATTCCGGGATACCCTACTTCTTCAGCTGTGTCTGCCAGTGTTACGACAAACAGTGTGCGTGCAAATTCCTCCTGGATTCGCGTACGGGCCTGTTCCTCGACGGTGCGTGGGGTGGCTTGGTGTTCATCTTGTGCTGAGTTGGGGGATTTCATTGTTCAACTCCTTTCTGTGATTTCGTCGTGTTTCGAGCAAAAACTTGGCAGCGGTTGATGCCGCCATTATGGGGTAGATATCTCGTATGAATAAGGCATCTGAGTAGCGCAAATTACTTCAGCGATCGCCTCGCACGTCACAACCCTGCCGTCCTGGTCGGTGAGCTGTGTTTGCACCGGGACGCAATAGCCCTTTTGACGAACCGCTTCCAGCAGCTCAATGCCCTGGGTGCAGTGCAGGCGGCCAGCAGCATCGAGCACGAACGTCGAGTTATGCTCCAGGTTGCCTACCTCCAGGCCCCAGACCAGCGTTTCGACGCGCGCGGGGTCTGGCGCCTCCGCCGGCGCGGAGACCTCGCCCAGGGCGAGGCTGTCCAACGTGGTGGCCACCATGATCGGTGCATCGCCAGGCAGGCCGGCGATCGCCTGATCAAAGCGCTCCTGGTGAACCGCGATGACCTCCGCTGGTACTTCATGGCCAAGGGCGATGGCGCGTACAGTCTCGCTGAAGTGCCACTGGAGCAGATCCTCTGTGAGGTACTGCTCAGCGGTGCGGGGCCATTCCTTCGAAAAATCTCGTTGCGTTGCCGCGATGATCCGGACGGCGCCGGCTTCATGCAGGGCTTTCATCGTGCTTGCCGAGAACCCGATGGAGGAGTGCCCGACATTGCCCATCCTGGGCGACTGGCAGAAATCATGGATGCGCACTGCCTCCTTGCCTGCCTGGAAAGCCGTCCTGAAAGAGTTGACCATGTGGTACTGGGGATTGGTCAGATCAGGGTCTTCGCCGGCGCTGAGGTCGTGTGCGATCTCCTCCTGTGGGTGGGGGATCATCACCAGGCGACCGTATGGCGTGGCTGCGGCAGGAACGGCAACTGAGCGCCTGCTGCCGTCTGGCATCTGCTTGAAGGAGGTTTTCACTCGAAAATTTTCGTTGTCGTAGCCTTCCCCGGTGTATCCGAGACCTTCGAGGAAGCTCCTGACTTCTTGGTACGAGACTGTCTTGCCGTAACTCCAGCTCTGGGCCCGGCCGATCTGGTCCTTGCTGTGCACGGTCGCCGTGGCGCCCAGCTGCTGAGCAACATCCCAAGCAAAGCTCTGCTCATCAGGCCTCACAGGGTCATCGAGCTGATAGCTGCTGATGCTGAAGCCAATGGTGGAATACCAGCTTGGGATGTAGATCTGTGCGATGAGCGGTTGCTCTGCTGTCCAGAACACCTTGTCATAGCCGCCTGGGCTTGGGACAGGTTTCTGCCATGGTTCACAGCTGCCATGGAACAGGGCGATTTCGGCGAATTGCTGTGGGGTCAGCAGCCAGGGTTGGGAGAAACTCATCGAGGCACCTTGGGGCTATCAGAGGCCGTATGCCGGCGCGGGATCGGGCTGGTAGTCTTGCTCCGCTTCTGCCTGGCACTGCTCGACCAGGGCATCGAAGGCGATCTGCAGGAGCGGCTTGTGAGCCTCGGCCGACTGGTCTGTGTCCATCTGGTCGAAAGCGGTGACGGTATCGAACCAGGTGAAGAAGGCCTCGAAATTCTGGAATGCGAGCAGCTGGCGGACACCTTCGTCATGGCCATCGGCATTGAGCAAAGCCTGAAGCGATTCGATCATCTTCTCAAAAGAGGGGAGGGGCTCATCGGAGGGGATCTGTGCGGCCGCGGCCTCATAGGCTTCGCGGTAGCGAACGTCAGACATGGCGACTCCTTTGTTCAGAAAGCACAGGAGCGGCACATGGCCGCCCCTGAGGTTCGTGGTGGTTAGCGAGAAGGGCCGGCAGGCTGATCCCAGTTGTCAGGGATGAAGTCCTTCGGTCGATTCCAATCTTCCGGAACCGGTTCGTTCGCCATCAGGGTGTCGGCCTGGTGGCCGAACATCTTGCCCTGCTCGACGATCGCATGGCGCTTATCCATCGAATCGGAATGGAGCTCCAGGGCGCGTTCGGCGTTCTGCTTGGCATCGGTCAACCGGCGCTCGATCTCGGCGTTGCCTGGGTCGTTGCGCTGATCGGTCTCCAGCATGTAGACGATATTTTGCTTCTCGCGGAGCTGGCGTTCGGTATGGCCGAACTCGGCGCGCGAAGTTTTTTCGCGTCGAGCCCAGTCTTCGAATGCGGCGTCCACGTTGCTGTGGGTCTGGGTGATCGGGACCGAACTGATTTGCAGCAGGCTCATCAGATCGGTGCCAGCCCGAGCAGGCTCGGAAGGGTTCTGGAGCGCCTGAAGCTCGGTCTGCTTCTGCTGCAGCTTGCGAGTGTTGTCGGCGATCTGGGACTCAAAGTCGGCGATGAGGCCCGGATGAACGCCCGGGGTGCTCTTGGCCTTGTCGAGGTTGGCTTGAAGGCCGCGGCCCACGTCCTTGGCGAGTTGAATCTCCCATTCGAGATCCGAAATTTTCTCGTCGGCCGGGCTGCGCGGCGTGACAGCCGCCGGAGTCGCGGTCTCACCGGCCTTGATCAGGTCGCCGAGCGGCGTCTGGTTATGGGTTCGGACGCTGGCTTCTTTCAGCGCCGATGTCAGCTTGCCGAGCACGGTGATGGCCACAGCGAGGGCCGGGGCCACCACGAATGCGGCTTTCATCAGAAAGCCTGATTTGGCGTTATCGTTGCTCAGCAGGCTCTGCACGAAGCCCGCCTTACTGCCATTGCTCAGCTGGTCTTGCAGCAGCGTCAGACCCTTCCGCTTGAAGAGGTCGACCAGCGCATTCGAGGTGGTGGACTTGTCCGGGCCATCCGGAGAGATGAGGTCCGCGCCCTTGGCTACCAGGCCCTGGAGGCGAGGGCTGTCTTTGAAAAGGCCAGACATCCGATTGAAGATGGCGCGGCTGCCGGTGTTCATCAGCGATTTCGTGATGCCCATGGTCAGGCCTCCTGTGCTGCGGTCTGTTCAACCAGGTCGCAGAACTCGTCTAGGTTAACGATGGCGGCGACCACATCCGGTTCCTCTTCAGTAGCGCCGTCGGCTTCAACGCCTTTGAGCAACGCGGTGTAGCCGGCGATGTAACTCAGGCTTTCAGCCTTCGATTCATCGGTTTCGCCGCTGCTCTGGATGAGCTCCGCGCAGCGCTCCAGGCGCTGAAGGCGTTTTGCGGTTTCGATTTGCATGGTTCACTCCTTGAGGTCGCTTTACTTAGGCCCGGCTTCGAGATCGCTGGGAGGGTATTGTTGATCTGGCGCTTCGAATAGTTGGGCTGCCGCTTCCTTGTTCTGATCAGCCGGGGTGGGGGCAATCAGAGAAGCGAGAGGGGTTCCCACTGTGCTTGGTGATGACGAGCGCAGCGCATCGGTAAGCTGCTGCACTTCGGGAGCCAGGAGGGCACGAACATGGGAATAGGCAGGGTCTTGAATTAGTTGCGGGATGATCTGCTGCAACTCTTGAGGCGTCATCACGTCAAACATAACGCGGAAATGCCCCCTGAGATCTTCGACTGCCTCTTGACGCGATGGGCCGAACAGCTTGGCTACAAGCGACGGATTGTTGATCCGTTCCGCCATATTCTTGAGGTCACTGAGCGCTAAGTCCCAGCCTGCGCGAGTGTGGGCGTGCCCCAGGTAACTCATCGTCGAACTCCTTAGGCCGCGCCGCGGATCTTGTAATGATGGCGCTCGCGCGCCTCCTGACGTTGCTTGGCTTCGATGCACAGCGTGGCGGTGGGGCGCAGCAGCAGGCGCTGCAGGCCGATCGGCTCGCCCGTTTCCTCACACCAGCCGTAGCTGCCGTCGTGGATGCGCTCCAGGGCCTTGCTGATCTTGCGGCAGAGCTGCTCATTGCGCTCTGCCTGACGCAGCGCGTTGGTGCGCTCTTCTTCGGAACTGGCCCAGTCGGAGATGTCCGCGATGTTGGGGCGGTCCTGCATAGTCTCTCGCGCGTCGTGGTGACGTTGGCGAGCTTCTTCCAACTCGGACTGCAGCAGGGTCTCGAAGAACTTCAGTTGGGTTTCCGTCATGTACTGATCGGCCGGCATGGCGAGCAGTGCTTCGCGGGTGAGGGTCGACATGGGAGGCGTCTCCGTATCAGCGTGGTGAGGCCTGGCTCAACTCTTCGTTGAACAGACACTCAGGTTCAGGGATTGGGGTATGAAGCAAGGCCGCTTGCGGGTGCCGCTGCAGCTCCTCGCAGAATGCTTCCAGGGCGCGGAGCAGAACTTGTCGGGATTGCGCGGCCGTAGCGGCGCCCGGAACTGAATCCTCGATCACTTCACTGGCGACTGTCAGGGCGCGGTCCCCGCGGCGGGTGCGAAGGCAGGCGCTGAGCTGATCGGCGAGGTGCGTCGATGCGAGCGCTTGCTGCAGGACACCTTTCGCCGCTGTGCGGGCTTCGCGGCTCGGGTAGCTGCCCAGGCCAGACAGGTGGAAGTTCACTTCGAGAACAGCATGAGGAATCAGATCTTCGTGCGGACCCAGATCTGCCGGGTAGGCAACGTTCTTCTGGAAGTCGACATAAACAACTTGTCCCCTCAGCCCCTCTGGCGTGTGGCCCGCCGCAAGCGCCTCGTCCGCAAGTGCGACGCCCACCGGTTGGTCGTCATTCAGCACGACCAATTCTTCAAATTCGGTGAGCGCGCCGGCTTGGTGCTGGTTGCTTCCTGGCAAGTATGCGTTGGGTTGCCTCATTGCTGCTCCTGCGGGCTTCTCGCATGTTTACAAATAGGATTGCGGTAATATAGCAGCGTTGTTTGAGATAAACAAAACCATAAGGACGGTCAGAAATTACCACTAATCCAACAAACGCCTTGTCGCGCTCACCGATCCCCTCTGTCCAACCAGGCAAACAGAGGTGGGGGGGGAGGATTAGCGAGCATAGTTGGATTAGTGGTAATCCCTTTCCTGGCCCGGGCGCCCGCCCGGGATTCGATGTCGTAGGGTGTATGGCGCAAAAGCGAGGCATAAAGGCGCATCGTTTGGCATAACAATGCGCGGTTATGCATCAGAGTGACGGCTCGGCCGAATCCACGAGTTCAATGGACCGCTCCTGTAGAAGGATCTGTCCGGCGAGAAAGTCTGCGAATGCGGCCCCCATGCCGCTGCTGCTGATGAACTGGTGCATCTCCTCGGCGTAGTCTGCTGGATCGATGCGTCGGCCACGAAAAATTTCGTCGGCCGGCGCGTCCGGACTCATGCCTTCGGCTTTTGCGAGCAACTGCAGGTTGACTCGGCCGTCCCCGCGGGCGCGGATGACTTCGCACCACACATGACCCGCGCCATTGGCGGCGAACCAGTCCCGTTCAGCTTCGGGCATTGACTCATCCTCACCCTCGGCGAACAACTCCCACGCGGTTTCCCAGCGAGCCAGATCTGTATCGCTCAGCCCTGGTAACGGACGTGGAACACCGTCGTTGAGGCCAGGCTTTGCCTGGCACATGGATCTGAAGTCCGCATACTCGGCGTCGAGCAGGTAATCGGTCAGCGCGGTGACGTTGGGTGTGCGAGCGGCGGCAAGCGCCGCTGCATGGTCGATTTGATTGCTCATGTCTGCATCCTCGGGCCTACAGTCCACGTCAGTACCTCTGCCCGAAACTGCCGTACTGGTAGTCGCGGATGGTGCTGTTGACCTCGCGAGTCGCCTCCTGGGTTGCGCCTCGTGTAGCGGTGGCCATGCCAGAACGCAGTCCTGCGGCCGGACCGTTAGTGATGGCTTGCGAGATGCCCTGCAGCAGGGAGTTGCTCAGGATCCTCTTGGAGGCACTAGCGGTGTAGGGCGCCTGATAAACAGGTGCCGGCGTGTACTGGTAGCGCTGTTGAGTCTGGGAAGGCCGGTACTGCTGCGGCTGCTGGTACTGCGTATGGGGTTGCTGTTGATAGACCGGCTGCACTGCGCCGGCGGCGCCAGGTGTCACGGTCATCTCGACTCGACGGTTGGCCGCTCGCCCCTGGGCATTGTTGTTGTCGGCGATCGGTGCGCTGTCGCCAGCGGCCAGGACAGTCAGGCGAGAAGGCTCCACGCCTTGGCTCTGCAGGTACACCGAAACCGCATTCGCGCGCAGCTGGCTCAGCTGCAGGTTGGACTGAGGCGTGCCGGTTGCATCGGCGTGACCAGTGATGATCAGGCTGCTGCCTGGGTAGCGCTGCAGCGAAGCAGCCACTTCGTTGAGCGCTTGCTGCACCTGGGGAGTGAGGCGGTAGCTGCCGGTCTCGAAGGTGATGCTGTCGGGCAGCACGAGGTTGATCTTGTCGCCGTCGCGCTTAACGGTGATGCCTGTCCCGAGCATCTTCGAGCGCAGCTCGGCTTCTTGCTTGTCGACATACAGTCCGTAGCCGGCGCCGCCCGCTCCACCCAGTACGCCACCCAGAAGCGCCCCCTGGGCTCGGTTGTCGTGGTTGATGACTGCACCGGCGACCGCCCCGGCAAGCGCGCCGATGCCGCCGAACTTCGCGGTGTTCTGGTAATCCTGCGGAATGCTGGAGCAGCCGGTAAGGATCGTGAGCATCAGGGCAGGGGTGATGAGCTTCTTCATTGGTGCGGTCTCCGCGCATGTTTGATGGGCAGAATTTACGCTTCGCTTGCGCTTTAGTCCAATGTTTTGCTATTGATATTGCGTTAGCAAACATTCAGGGCCCATCAGCCCGCACCGAAGGGGATACACCATGTGGTTCCGCAACCTGCTCATCTACCGCCTGACCCAGAACATCAACCTCAATGCCGAGGCGCTGGAAGCCGCGCTGGCCACCAAGCCTGCGCGCGCCTGTGCCAACCAGGAGCTGGTGACCTACGGCTTCGTCGCTCCGGTCGGGAAGGGGCCGGATGCCCCGTTGGTTCATTCGACCAATGGATTCCTGCTGATCGCGGCCCGTAAGGAAGAGCGAATTCTGCCGGGCAGCGTGGTGCGTGATGCGCTGCAGGAGAAGGTCGAGGAAATCGAGGCCGAGCAGATGCGCAAGGTGTACAAAAAAGAGCGCGACCAGCTGAAAGACGAGATCGTTCAGGCCTTCCTGCCGCGGGCGTTCATCCGCAAGAGCGTCACCTATGCCGCAATCGACGTGGCCTCCAACCTCATCTACGTCGATGCCTCCAGCTCCAACAAGGCGGAAGACATTCTGTCCACCATGCGTGAGGCGATCGGCTCCCTGCCGGTTCGTCCGATCAGCGTCAAAATCGCCCCGACAGCGACACTTACCGATTGGCTCAAGACCGGCCAAGCCAGCGAGGGGTTCTTCGTCCTGGACGAGTGCGAACTCCGTGACACCCACGAGGATGGCGGCGTTGTCCGCTGCAAGCGGCAGGACCTCACCAGTGAAGAAATCCAGCTGCACCTCTCCTCCGGTAAGCAGGTCACTCAACTGGCGATTGCTTGGAGCGACAAGCTGTCCTTCGTGCTCGACAGCAAGCTGACGATCAAGCGCCTGCGCTTCGAAGACCTCCTGCAGGACCAGGCCGCGCAAGATGGTGGCGACGATGCTGCCGGCCAGCTCGACGCGAGCTTCAATCTGATGATGCTCACGCTGCAAGGGATGATGCCGGCGCTGCTGGAGGGCTTCGGTGGCGAGGAAATTCCGCAGGGCCTGGGCACCGAAGCGCCGGCAAACGTTGAAACGGACGATCCTCTCTACGACCAGGCTGTTTCGTATGTCCTGACTTCGCGTCGCGCGGGTGTCTCAGCTGTCCAGCGCAGCCTCAACATCGGTTACAACCGTGCAGCGCGCTTGCTGGAGTTGATGGAGGCCGCCGGCGTTGTTAGTGCGGCTTCAGCTGAGGGCCGGCGCAGCGTGCTGATGGCGCCGCCGGCAGCTCAGGTGGCCTGAAATGAGTGACCTGTTCTGGCGTGGGGTAGCGTGTGCATTGGCACGCTACCCCCGGTTGCTCAATCGGCTGCTTCAGGTCGCCTATCGGAACCCGTACTTCCATCTGCCGGGATACATGGAGCGCTGGTGGCTATTGCCTGCTCCGCCGAAAGAGGACGAAGTGCACGACTATCCTGGTGCGTTGCCGCGTCTGACTCGGCTGGCTAACCGGCTGGGGGTGGCTGCGCGATTCCATCGCATTCTTCGAGCAGATCAAGGTCGGCACGGGCATTCGCATCCGTGGCCGTTTCGAACGCTGATCCTGCAAGGCTGGTACATCGAAGAAATCTACAACCGCAACGGCGAACTTGTTGGTGAGCGTCGGCTGCGCGCGGGGATGACTGCATACAAAACCCCGGATGAGTTTCACCGGATCCGTGCGATCTCTCCGGGCGGCGTCCTCACGCTTGTCATTCATGGTAAGCCGACGGGGAAGGGGTGGTTCTTCAACCGTGGTGGTGAATTGATTCCATGGCGCGTTTATCTCGGTCTGGAGCGTAAATGATGAGTGTTCCAGAGGATGTCATCGTGCTCGATGAGTTGCGCTCTAAGGTGTACCAGGATCTTCGCCAGCTTTCCTTGCGAATGCCTGTCGGCGTGAACATTGAGTCATGCACTATCGTTGGTCAGCCCGCTGGCCAGGGTTCGCTATTTGATCCTCCGGCGGCGGATGCTGTTGCGGGTTATGAGTGGCCGCCGGGTAGCGGGCGGTGCCTGACGGTTCAGCAGCTGATCGACAGCTGCCCCGTTGGCAGAGAGGGCGATCAGGTCCCGGTCACGGGGCTCGATCGATACAACAAAGGCTCGCCTTTGGCGGACGCGCGGATCTTGGCTGTCAGCCTCGGACGCCTGGAGGACATTTCAGATGACGAGATCCACGCTGAAGGCTATGCGAACTGGACGGAGTACGCGTTCCACTGGAATCAGCGCTACCCGAAGGCCCCCTGGGATCTGAATCCGCTGTGCTGGATTATCCGGGTCGTCCAGGGGTGAAGAAAAAAGGCCGGCTGATGCCGGCCTTTTCCGTTGTCACTGCTTTGCCAGTTCCTGCTCGAACGCGTCAGCGAGCTCGTCGTCGGTCACGTAGTCCGGGATCATGTTGCGCAGGCCCTGCATTGCGCGGCCGCACTCAGGGGACCCATGGCGAAGGCCATCGGAGAGTGCCGGCTTGAGCATGTTCACCGCGCCGACAAAGCCAGTGTACTGGCCAACGGCATGCCCCTCGAAAAAGCCTTGCTGTCTGCCGATCTCCAGGCCTTTCACAAAGGCCGCTTTCGACGGTCCAAGCGCATAGCGATCAAACAATTCGTCAGCAATTTCGTCTGGTGTCATAGGGTTCTCCTTCAATTTCAAGTTGGATTGCGCCCCGATGCATCAGCGTAACCCAGCTTGCATTCAGGCCTTGAAAGCATAGCGCCATGACTTGCGGCCGACCAGCGCGCGGCGCGCGGGATGCTCTTTTCAGCCCAGGCATTGCATCGCAATGCCTGGGACCCCGCGGGAGCGCTCAGGCTGTGCCTGGTGCAGTTCCACTGTTGCTGAGCGCTTGAAGAAGCTGCCCTGCTTGAGTCTCAAGCATGCGGATGGCTACGCGGCCTACATTGCGTGCATCGTCGATGCCGCGATGATGAGTGCCAACCCATTCAAGCTGTAGCTGGCGGACGGCCTGGCGCAACCCCACCGCCTTGGACTTGTGCTCCTTGGCGAAGCATCTCTTCAGGTTGATGTGTTTCGCCGGCGGCAGAAGCGGAGCAATCCCATGAAGCTGCCCGTCCTTGATCAGCTGGTTTCGATCGTAGTTCCCCCAGGAGCACCAGAGCCACTCATCGCCGAAGGGCTGGAGAAAGTCATTGATGGCGGCGAGCACATCCGAATACCTGGGGGCCGAATCCACATCCTGCTGAGTGATCGTGGTGAGCTCCATGCAGAAAGGGGTGAGCAGAGGCTTGATCGTCGGCCGTATGAAGCTGCTGAATTCAGCAACAGGCTCGCCCTCGGCCAGGTCAAGCATGACGGCGCCGAACTCAATAGCTTCCATGAACTGCTCGAAGCCTGGGCTGCTGTCGCATGTAGCCTCCAGGTCAACGCACAGCAGGTAGCGCACCCTCATCCTCATATCCTAGATGCCCATAAACGTGTACTCTCAGGCTAGCAATAATACACAAAGATCAACGGATTCGATCAAATGGCTGCGGTGGATACGGCCCGTGTAGACCCGGTGTCGATAATTGAGGTGCTTGAGCAGATCGAGCGCTTCAAGTCGGCGCTGTGCGCGTGGAATACAGCTCACCAGGAGCTGTTTGCCGGCACACAGGCCGATCACCGGGGCGGCTGGATCTCCGGTGCCCGCGGCCTTCAGCCGTTCCAGCCGAACGAGGCGATTCCTGATGATCTGCGCCGCGCTCTATGTGGCCTTGAATCAGATGAGCCAAGCTTCTTCCGCGCCAGTGGCCCTGTTTTTGTCGGTGGTGAGTTGGCAAGCCTGGTGCGGCAAGCCCACCAGGCTCGTGTGGATCTCGATGTTGCCAGCAGGCCGCTGCGGCGATTGCGCGCTGGCTTGCTGGCACGCCTTCCTCAAGGCGGAGAGATCGGTGGCGGCAACCTGCAGCACTGGCTCAAGCTCAAGCCGCACCAGAGCATATGGCGCGCTGTTACTGCGACATGCGGTGTTCCTCGCCTGCAGATCAGGTATGCGGTTCGGCCGCTTCTGCTTGCCGGCGCGCAACCGATTCTTCCGCGCAAGGCCTCGTTCAGTCTCACCCCACACCGGGTCATCAGCCGCCGACATCCCGAAAAGGTTCTACGGGCACTCGAAGAGCTGCTGGAGTCCGCTGAACGAGTGGATGCGGCCAGGCGAGACCTTGCCCGATTGGCGTCTCTGCTTCGCGCTCCAGTTCAGCCAGACCTGGCCTACATCTACAGCGGAGACATCATCAACCATGTCAACTTCACCTGGGGCGACGGCAGTCGCCGCAAGGTGAAAACATCGCTTCCACTGTTCTGGTGTGGTCCGCCGATAGACATCCCTCCGCCGGATCCGGCAGCCGTACCTCGGCGCCGCCGGTCGGATACCAAGTACAGCAATGTCCCGATCCTGGAAACCCTGCCGATATACGCCTCCATCAAGGGTGTCGATAGGTTGAGCAGTACCCCTGCACAGCTGGTCGACCGCCCGGTCATGACTTCCGACTAAAGTCGGAATGCCGGAGCGGCATGGGCCGATTTCGTTCAATGTGGCGGTTTTATAGCGCCAAACATTTGTAACAAATCGAATTTTTGAATTTATAAGCTTGTTAGAATGTGAGACAGTTCGCAGGTGGCAAACAGCCATCACTGTCCGCTCCTAGCAGTTTTGAAGCGCCTCTTTATGGATAAAGTATTACCGGTCAGTACCAGGGCCTGGCGCGAAGCTGCTGAACAGCGCTTTGCGAACGAAACAAGCTCTTCCGCACGTTTCACCGCGTACACCAATGACAACTGGGTTGCCGCAGAGCCTGCTCTGAAGGCATCGGGAAGCTGCTGGGGGAATGTCCTGGTGCAATCACCGATCGCTGACGAAGGGCCGCATGATGCCTGGCCGTCTATTCGCTTTCTGTCGACTTCGGGGACCGTTGTGTGGGTGTCGCGCCCAGATGAGCACGGCATTGGTCTGAAGCTGCACGACGATGAGTCGAAGGAGTTTTTCGTCTCTTTGCCCGTTGCACATGACGCGTTCGCTTTCGGCGAGCGGATCTCCATCGTGCATGCAATTCACCCCGCCACGGCGCCATTGCACCTGGCCAGCGTGAATCTGACGAAGGGGGAGTGGTGGGAGCACCAAACATCCCGCGGTGTCGCCAACTTCTTCGACGTTGACTCGCCGGCCTTCAGCGATCGGATGGATACGCGCATTCGCGATCTGATCGGCTCGATGGCGCCCGGGGCGCCGATGAAGCTGGTCGGGGCCCGAGCGAATTTGCGACTAGCCTGAAGCGTAAAGGCCTGGCTTACCTGGCCTTTACGCGGTTCGCTGCGGATGAATTTAGCTGGCGAATGAAGCTGCGTTTCGGCGCCCGATGCGCTCCAGTAAATTCCTGGCAGCCTCCATTTCCGCGTCGCTTGTTTCTTGTCGCTTAGCCAGTCGGCCGAACATGGCAAGAAGATCTGCCAGAGAAATATTCTCATCCTCCAGTGCGGCCGCGATCTCCTGGTTCTCACGAATCCTCTTAGCCTGTTCGAGGGCGTTGCTCGTCTTCACAGAAGGAATACGTTCGATGCCGGTCGCCGCTGCCGACGCGCCGGTTTCACCCTCAGCGCTGGCTACTTGCTCTACGGCCAGCTGCTCAAGCCGCATATAAAGCTCAGGAGAGACATGCTTGCTTGGCGTTTCGCCTTTCTCGACCGAGGCTTCAGCCGTTCGCCAATTCTTGAATGCGTGTGCAGCCGCTACGGCCTCCAGGGCTTGTGAGTGAGTTATCTCAATGCCTTGGCTGGAGAAATGTGCGCGCAGGAGTTTTGCCTGCGACTTGAGAGATTTAGTCGTGTGCATGGTGTGCCTCTACGATACTGGCGCGCATGAGAGCGTGTCGCTCCCTCCGTTACGACGTGCCAGCCGTTAAGACCACCACGAAGAGAAGAGCTTGCTTTCGCCATACCTGAAGAGGCGGAGGGGGGAGGCAGCAAGCGGCCTCCGCATAGCGTAAACAGGTCGATACCGTTTGTCACCCTTGAGCATTCGAGGGGACTTTCTCCAGCTGCTCAGCAGCCCGTTGCAGCGTTGTGATCCTTTCCGTGAGCTCGGCCAAGCGCGCAGACGAAGCGATTGCTTCAGCCTGGAGCACCTGGTTGCGTTGCTCCAGTGCTGATCGCTGAGTCGAAAGGTCCTCAACCTGCCGGAGAAGAGCGGCGTTCTCTCCCTCGGCCTGGGCCGTCTTCTGCTTCGCATCACTGAGCTGCGTCTGCAAGCCGGAAACCGATCCGTTCAACACCTTCAGTTCCTTGCGATGTTCGGTGCGCTCTTGGTCGAGCTGCCGCATGAACTTGGCGGTGTCCTTCTCGTAGCGTTCCAGTTCGTTTCTGATCTCCAGTTCAAGCCGTGCGACCCTGGCCTGATGCTCGGTCGCCATCTCGGCCACCACCTGGTGGCGATGCTGGGTCTCTGTATCCAGCTTGCCCTGCCAATGGCGTATCTCTTGATCTTTCTCCGCAAGGGCTTGCTGGTGAGCCAGGTGTGCAGTCGAGAGTTTCTCCTGCTCCTGGACGAGCCGCGCGCCCAGTTGGCGCAGCTGCTCTGTAAGGCCTTCCTCGCGCTGCGAGGCCATATCCAGCTGTTGCTGCAGCAGCTCGACCTGCCGGTCTCGTTCCGCGAGCTTTTCCCTGGTCTGCGCGGCCAGCTGCTCAGCCTGGCTGGCTGTCTCCTGGGCGCGCCGGTTCTCCTCATGGAGGAAGGCGCGCAACTCGTCGAGCTCGCCGCGGGCGGCCGCTTTCAGCTCCAGCCAGAGGGTGCAGAACGCATCCTGTACCGGCTTGGGGTAGTCGCCGGCGGAGGCGCGCTCCGCAACCTCTGCGAGGATCTGCTTGACCTCCGCGAGGATCGTGTTGCTCGACCCCTTGCCGGTGATCTCGCGAACGCGCCGCCATGCAGGGGTTTCCCCGGCGCGCAGAAGGGACATGACAGCTTCGAAAGTCTCAGGGCTGTACTTGTTGCGCATCAGTCACTCCCGCGCTGGCACGCTGCCGGCGCCGCTTGCATTTGGGTGAGGGCGGCCTGCAGCCGAACGACCTTGCGGAACACTGCGTCGAAGTCGGGTGCTGGCATCCTTGGATAGGTGTTCCGCCAGTCCTCGCCATAGAGCATCTCCAGAATCGCTTCCGGCATCTCGTCGACTTGCTCGGTCAGCGGTATCGCTTCAGCGGCTCGGTAGAAGATGCGGGCAGTAGGCAGATCAATGGTCCGCAGGCGACGCCGGCGGATGATCATTGACTTCGCCTGGCGTGCGATCTCGGCTTGATCAGGAGACGCTCCGCTCCTCTGCGTCAGCAGCTGAGCAAGGTGTTCTGGGGAGGCTTGTGCGATGAAATCCAGAGGCGAGGCCGGTACGCTGTGCAGAAATGTCCATGCATCGGACGCCGCGCCATCAGCGATCGTCAGCAGTAACAGGCTCGGCCCCGGCTGATCGATGTAGGCGGTGAATGGTTCACCGCCTTCTATCGCGATGGCGGTGCATTGCTTGAGCCGGGCTGTCATCGGGAATCCTAGTTTTCACGTCATCCCAATATATGCTTTTGCAATGCACAAAATCAATATTTCGGCATCAGCTAGGTGCGCTGTCGTCACCCTGGTATGACCGAGGATCAGGGAGCTCGTACATGTGTGCAGGAACCTCACTGGCTTCCACAGGCACGTTGGACTTGATACAGGCGGGGTTAAAAATCACACCAAGCACCTCATTGCCCTCGGCGCTTTCAAAGCTGGCATCGATGCCGTTTGCCAGGAAAAGCGCGGCTAGCGCGAGGCCCCGGGCCCCATGGGCCAGGTCAGCTTCCACGCAGAGGTTCAATATCGACTCGGCCAGGCAGTGAGGAGCCTCTCCTACCAGAACCCTGGAGGCGAGGTCCCGCCGTCCGGATGCCGCGCGGAGCTGGGTTAGGAGTTCCACCTGGGCGCGCTTGGGGATCTGCTTGCGGACGAAGCTCTCCACCTCCGCTATGGGAATAGCTGCGGATTCAAGGAGCAGACGCGGCTCTAGTTCGAGCTTGCGAACCTGTCCATCGCCCCTGGCGTTTTTCTGCGCGCTGAGGAAGTGGGTTGTGCAGTGGATGCCCGGCGCTCGCTCGTTGCGGCTTTTGCGGCCGGGGTGAATGTCGGCGGCGCCGTCCCACTGCCGGCCGCCGTGCCACATGACAATACGGGGAAGCTTTGTGTTCGATGAGTGCATTGTGACTCCTTTCTTGGGCCAAACAACGCATCATCATCTCACGGAGTCGCTACCAGATCATTGGCCGGTGCTGGGGAACGCTGAACGAGTTGGGCCATGACTCTTTCGACGCCGTGTTGCCAGAGCATGGCCTCAAGAATCCCCGCCGCCGTCATGGCGTCACCGTCAGCGCGGTGCGCCGTCCCTGGTGTCACCTCGTAGGCCTTGGCGACCGCGGCGAGCTTGCCGCGCTGGGACCCGCTGACTTCAATCCAGATATCCCGGACATCGAGCTGCAGTTCAGGCTCACAGATCGGGAGGCTGTACCGAGCCATGCAAGCCTGCAGCACGCCTACATCAAACGCCCGGCTGTTGAAGCCTGCAACGACATGCTTCTCGAATACGGTGGAAACCCAGGGGTGAAGGCTTGGATAGTCACGGGCCTCGGAAACCATCTGGTCCGTGATCCGGTGTACGTCTGTTGCGCTTGCAGGAATAGGGAAGCCAGGGTTCACCAGGGTGGCCTCACGCTTGACCACCCCGCTCGGTGAGACCCCCAGATAGCCCAGTTCAACGATTGCGACATCCGGGTCCAGAAAGCCTGTTGACTCACAGTCGATGATGAAGATCGACCGCTTGAGCTCGCGAGCGAGCTTTGTGATCAGAGGGTAAGGGTTCATGTCTCGCCTTGGGCTTATGCTGGAAAAGATTGCTTGATATTCTATCGCAATATCATAAAGCAATGCTGCAGGGCCTTCGGCGCCTTGCGCGACGGTGGACCATGAAGACGCTCAATGCTCAGTTGCCGATTCAAGCAGCAGTCGACGCAGGTAGCTCTGGGCGCATTCGATCGCTTGATCTCATCAAGTGGATGGCCATCGTCCTGATGGTTCTCGACCACTTGCGCGCCGTCTGGCCTGCAGCTGAACCGCTAACGGTTCCAGGCCGGATGGCGCTGCCTCTTTTCTGTCTCGCGATGGCGGCGAATGTAGCTCGGCAAGCCCAGGGGGAAGCCCCCTGGGCGCAGAACCGGCGCTATGTCATCTCATTGATCGTATTCGCGGTGATCAGCCAGGCTCCGTATCAGGCCCTGTTCGGCCCCGGGCTGAACATCATGTGGCTGCTTCTTCCTGCGCTTCTCATTGCCGTGGCGATTCACCACCAGGGACACGCGGTTTGGCTAGGAGTCATTGGTCTCGTGGTTACGATCGCCGCCAGCAGCCGGCTTGGCTACCACGCGAGCGCGGTGCTGATTCCCGCAGCTATGGTGGGAGCCATCACGGCTGAGGGCTGGGTCCGAGTTTTCTGGGCGTGCTGCTCCGCAACCCTCTGTGTAACGGCCAATCTGCTGATACCAGGTGTTCCAGCATTGGCGTCCGATGGCGAGCCATTTGTTCTGCTGATGATGGGGGCGGCATTTGTGGCCCCGGTGTTGGGCTTGTGGTTGCTGCGACAGCGCGTCCAATTCCTCCTGCCCCCGGTTGGGCGGTGGGGTTACTTATTCTACCCAGCGCACCTCGCAGCCTTTGCGCTGCTGCGCCTGCTCACACACTAGGAGTTGAGCGCCATGAAAAAGCAAAAGCCAATGCCGACCGAGAAAATGGAGAAACCGAAGGGGCAGACCAAAAGGCACGATAGTGAGCTTCGCGAGCAGATGGGGCCTTGGCTTTCCTGCCCGCCGGTCATTGATCCCTGGGAGGATGGCCCGGCCGTTCGCTGACAGCGTGCTCGCGTCTGCTCGCCTATGCACGGTGCATAGAGTACCGGCAGAATCAATAGCGCGTTTAGCTCCGTTATTTACTATTGCAATTGCGTTTAGATACTTCTAGTCTACTCCTGACCATTACCACAGGAGTTGGCAGCATGCCCATCCGCCACAGCATCGTTCACCTGATCGACAAGAAGCCCGACGGCAATCCTGCAGTGCTGCATGCTCGCGAGAACGAGTTGGCCGCAACGGAAGCCATGGAGAATCTGCTGGCTGACCTCAACGAAAGTTACAACGCCAAGCAGGGCAAGGCCTGGGGCTTCTTCCACGAGGAGTCCGGCGCATACCCGTTCAGTGGCTGGCTGAAGGCCTACCTCAATGACGAGCAGGACTTCACGACCTTCAGCCGCCAATCTGTCGAGCAGCTGCAGAAACTGATGGAAGAGTCCAACCTGTCCACCGGCGGACACGTTCTTTTCGCCCACTATCAGCAGGGCATGACCGACTACCTGACCATTGCCCTGCTACTGCACAGCGATGGGGTGGTGGTGACCGACACGCTCGAACTCACTCCGTCCAAACACCTGGATCTCGGCCAGCTGCACCTGGCCGCGCGCATCAATCTCAGCGAGTGGCAAAACAACAAGCAGTCCAAGCAGTACATCTCGTTCATCAAAGGCAAGAACGGGAGGAAGGTATCGGACTACTTCCGCGACTTCATCGGCTGCCAAGAGGGCGTTGACGCCCCCAGCGAGACCCGCACGCTGCTCAAAGCCTTCAGCGACTTCGTGGAGAGCGAAGATCTCCCAGAAGACGCCGCGCGCGAGAAGACCGGTATCCTGGTCGACTATGCATCCTCGCAAGCCAAGATGGGCGCGCCGATCACCCTGGATGAGCTGTCCGGCCTGATCGATGAAGATCGTCCTCGGGCGTTCTACGACCACATCCGCAACAAGGATTACGGGATGTCCCCCGAATTCCCCGCGGATAAGCGCACTCTCAACCAATTCCGGCGTTTCACCGGAAGGGCCGAGGGGCTGTCGATCAGTTTCGAAGCCCACCTGCTGGGCTCGAAGGTCGAATTTGACGCGGAGCGCAATACGCTCCTCGTCCGCGGGCTGCCGACCCAGCTGGTCGACCAACTCAAGCGTCAGAAGGGCTGATTCCCATGCATCATGCAGTCGTGACAACCCGCGATCTGACGCTGAAGCGGACCACCTATCGGCGCGGTGAAGTGGTCTCTTTGCATCGCGATTCCTTCTCTGCCCGCGATAACGCGCGGAAGCTGAATACCAAGAGCAACGCAAGTTGGAAGGAGGACGACTTTGTAGCCGTCCATTGCGCTGATGGACTGAAGAAAGGTGATGTCCGCGAGGATCTGGTGCTTGAGGCAGAGAAGCAACAGATCCGTGACAAGGGCTTCCGCCTGATGCAGGCGATCCTGGCGGAAGAATTGACCGGCAAGCCAGATGTGTATGCCGAAAGTGCCGGGCTGATTCTGTTTGACCTCGGGCTGACTCTTGAGCAGCTGCGCGAGATGTACGAGGCCGAAGTACGGCAGAAGCATGCCGAGCACGTACTGTGGACTCAAGAAATGGCACAACGCAAGGCTCGTGGCTTCGAGGCGCAACAGAGCGTCAACTCGCTGCGCAACCAACTCACCTTCAGCGTGCCGGCTGTGCGCGGCGTCCAGGCAGGCAAAGAGTTCTACCTGACTCAGGTGCCCTACGGCGTGCTGGCGAAGATGTTCGTATTCGATGACGAGCAGGTGCCCGCGGAGCTCCGCGCGCAACGCACTCTGAACCCCAAGCGGGCCCAGGGCATCAGTGAATACATGCTGTCGAATCGGGATGACTATGTGCTTCCGTCCCTGACGGCCAGCGTCGACAAGGCCATGTGTTTCGAGCCGATCGAGGGTAACGACCGCCTGGGGACTCTGTACATCCCCATGGACGCTACCATGCTCATCAACGACGGCCAGCACCGGCGCTACGCGATCGAGCTGTGCCTGAAGGCAGACGCTGGCTTCCAGCACGAGACCGCGCCGGTGCAGATCCACTTCGACCAGGGGCTCAAGCGCAGCCAGCAGATCTTCTCGGACATCAACAGCCGCCAGGTGAAGCCGAGCAGCTCGATCAACGCGCTGTACGACCACCGCAACCCATTCAATGCCTGGGTGCTGGATTTGCTGGCGGCTATGCCGGATGTAAAACGCCGGATCGACTTTGAGAACGCGAACCCCGGGGCTCGCTCTTACAAGCTGTGGAGCCTCGTCTCCTTCAAGCGCTTCGTCACCCTTCTGACGGGTGTTGGCGACAAGACGATCGGCTTGATCGACAAGGACCGCCTCGGTGAGATCAGTGGGTTCGTCGTCCGCTTCATGGAGGAGTGCAGCAACCACATTCCTCAATGGAATCCCATGCTTCAGGCGCAGATCCCGGCGTTCGATGTACGAGAGCAATTCGTTATCGGGCATGCAGTGTTTCTTGAGGCCCTGGGCATGTTCGCGCGCGTGGCGCTGTTCCATGGCACCTACCTGACGGCCGCCGAGCGTGATGCGAAGCTGATCACGCCGGATCGAGCCAAGTGGATGCGCCTGGTAATGCTGCAGGGTATCTCGCCGGCCAAGGACCATCCTGACTGGCAAGGCCGCTGCGTATACCTGGGCAAGATGCAGAAAACCACTGATGGCGTGAAGTCGACCGCAGCGCTGCTGCTCAAGCTGGCCAGCATCGAGCTGCCAGCTGAGCTGGCTCAGGTTGATGCCCGCGTACTGGCAGCCAGGGACGGGAGTTGAGTATGCCCACCTCCGACAATGACGAGACGCTGTACCGCGTTGGAAACTTCCTCCAGCCTCTGCCAGGCGACCCTGCGGTAAAGGGGATCGTCATGGCCCGGGAGGAGGCCCGACGCATGGCCAAGGCCGCGTCGTGCACTCCGATCGCCATCTGGGGGCAGCATGACGAAACCATTGCGCTCTTCCTCAACGGGGAAGAGTTCCAGCCTGTTTGATCTCTGAAGGAATTCCAGAATGGTCGCAACCGCCAAGAAGCTGAGCAAGGCACAGCAATTCATCAAGGGCATGATCCGCCACCGCGGTATTGAATTCGCTCAGATCGGAATGATGGTCGAGGTAGATGGGGCCATCGGCACGATCCAGGGCATGAACGACAGTGCGAACCTGGATGTTGTGTTCACCAATAAGCTCAAATACGGCAAGCATGCACACAACTGCCACCCTACGTGGCGAGTGAAGTATTTCGATGCCGAGGGCAAGCTGATCGCTCATCATGATGGCGATCGCTGGCTGATCAGGCCGGAGCAGAAGGCCGTTGTTGTATGAGTTCGCCCACGAAGCAATCAACACGGCTGAGTGCCAATATGCGCTGGGTTCTGCAGGGGCTTTGTGACGGCAAGCCGCACGATCATGGCTGTTCCGGCCGGTCCGAACACGGTGCTCGTATTCAAACGCTGATTGCACTGCGTAGACGAGGGTTGATTGACGAACATAACCGCCCAACTACTGACGGCTTAGCGCTGTGCCCGCCTGCGAGCACCAGGTAACCTGGCATTCGCGCGTATCTGTTGGACTGCCATGTTGCATGCGTCTGGCTCGCCTCGGCTATGACGACGCCGCCCACGGCCGCGCCATTCGACCAGATGCCGAAGCTTGGTCATGTCTGAATGGACAAATCAGTCAGGGCTGAAGGAGCGGGGCGGTTCGGACAGCGCAAGCTGCACCGAGGCGATCTGAAGAGCAATCTCGATCACCTTGTCTGCAGGGATCGTGACCGCGGTATCCAATAGCCCCTCAGGACTCTCGTACTCTTCAGCCCTTATCGGGCTGTGCGTAGATGGGATGCGGTAGGTCTGGATTTTTCGAGGTAGCGATGGAAGCAGGCACTCCTCGACGAGCCGGATGAGGACCGCATGGGCAAACGAGAATGAGCGGCCATCACCATCGCCCAGCGCTTCATCAGAAACCAGAGCAGGGCACTGGTCCTCAATGTCATACAGCACGTCATCCAGTACGCCGCCGTCGGCGAATCCCCAGTTGCTGAACAGATCAGCAGCGCTGAGGGTTACGCTGACTTGATGTGCGAGCCTCATGGCTGCTGCGGAATGTCGTCTGGATGGATCCCAAAGAGCCTGGCCACAGGCTCACGGAGCGCATTACGCAGGCTGGCCAATTCCTCTTCCAGGTACGCGATACGGGCCTGGGTTTCGGACACACCGGTCTCGGCCATGAGCGCAGCGGCGGCATAGGTTTCCATCCGGACGTAGCTCAACTCACCAAAACCACTGAGGCTGTAGCCGGTCAGTTGAGCGAACTGCTCGCGATCTTCAGCGCTGAAGTCTTTGCAGGCCAGCATGTTCATGTCGATGGCGCCATTGTCGAGCAAGTAACTCACGATCGCATTCGACTTGAAGCGCAGTGTGCCTTGCGAGTCAATGATCAGCGGTTGGATCGGGTGGTTCATGTGCGGGAGCTCCTCTGTTTGACTGCAGTATAATAGGCACATGTGCCTATTGGCGCAACAGTGCTCCGCCGGCACCGGCCGGCAGTGCCGTTACGCATCCTGCCTCAGGGGTAGGATGGGGAAGCGGATTGCAGGTCGAGCTCCTTGCGCTCTTCCTTCGCCAGGATCGCCCGATCGCGCACCACGGCTGCAGCCTGCAGAGCAAGCTCCAGATTGTCCGAGGCCTCTTCCTCAACGGTGCGCCGGTAGACCGGACTCGCATCCATGCCATCCAGGATGACCTGCAGCATGTCTTGCTCAAGCGGTGAACCGGTGAAACCGTAATATTGAACCAGGTGCTTGTTGGCCAGCGCATAGGCGCTGTTATCGCGGCGCATCTGGTCGCTGATCTTCTCCAGTTTGATGATGGAGTCGTTGAACTGGTTGATTTCCTTTAAGGCGTCGAGATCATCCTCATCATGTTCTTGTGCCGCCTGAGCCTGCAGTTCAGCGACCTTCGCCTCGATCTCGGCCGACTGGGGGGCGGTCTGAAGAGGGGTAGTAGGACCCGGGTTAATCCAGACTGGCTCTTGCGCTGGGGTGCGGTCATTTCGCATGGCGTCGGTCTCCTGACCTTGGGTTGGCAACACGTTGGCGGCAGGCAGCTGAACGCTGTCCTGCAAATATTGGGAAATCTTCACGTAGTCCTCTCGACCGAAGATGGTCTGGATCTCAGCGAGGCGCTCCGCTTCACAGCGGAACAGCTCGCAGATGTCCGAAGGCGAACCCTGGGACAGCATGCGAGGGACTTCGACGGCAGGGTTGTCGCCGGCGAGGTCGGCATCGAGTGGCGCGGGCACATACAGGCGGCGGCCGTAGCGCAGTGCGGCTTTTGCAGTGTGCATGCTCCCACCGTCCGGCTTGCTCTGAACCATGACAACCGCCTGGCTCAATCCAGCCTGGATTCGGTCTCTTTCGAACAGGCGTCTTGGCACAAGCGGAGTACCGAAGGGGTATTCGCTTATCAGGGCGCCGCCCTGATCCAGGATCCGCTCAGCAAGCGCTGCATGCTCACGCGGGTAGATGGTTTGCAGACCATGCCCGAGCACCGCCACAGTGTGCCCGCCGGCATCGAGCGCGGCGAGATGCGCCGCAGCATCGATACCAACGGCCAGGCCGCTCACGATGGATACGCCAGAGGAGGCGAAGTGGCCCGCGATCTTGCTTGCCACAACAGAGCCCCGCGGGGTTGGTGCGCGTGTCCCGATTACAGCGAGGGTGTTCTGCAGGGGCAGCGTACCTTTCACGTAGAGAAAGAACGGAGCGTCTGCGGCCATCCCCAGCAAAGCTGGGTAGCCTGGCCCGCCATGGGTGAACAACTGAACGCCCGCTTTGGTGGCTTGCTCGCGATCGGACTCAGCTGCTCGCATTGCTGCTTCCCACGCTCCGGCCTCAGCCAGCGCGCGGGCAATACGCGGGTCGATCGCGGACAGCTCAGCAACATCCATAGACTCAATACCGTCTTGGGCTGCAGCTTTGCGCAGCGTTGCAGCACCGACGCCTGGAAGCCAGCCGAGGGCGATTAGAGTGGTCAATCGATCAGTCATGGGGCAGGACCTCTTCCAGATAGGATTGCCGACGGCCAGAGGGGTACTCAGAAACACCGTCGCGAGGAAACTCAGCGCTCAGCTGCCGATGTAGCCCCAAAAGCTCAGCCAGGCTGCCAATGGCGATGAATTTCACTTCCTCTGGGTCGACGAGCGACTCTCGCAACGCGATGTAGCCTCGGTCGACACAGGCGACCTCGGCGCTGCAGCCGCCGCTGTCCAGGTGGAAGAAGTGCTCCTTTGCGCCCTTGGCCACCTGATCGGTGCCGGTGATCGCGAAGATGCAGACAGATTCCGGTTGCGTCGTGCTCATTTGCCAGAAGCGCTCCGTAGTGACAGGCTTATCGAGGTCCCTCTGGATCTGCAGGAGAGAGTGTGAGGAAAGACGAATTGCGTGAGCTTCTGGAGAAGCGCACGAAAATTTTCGAAGATGTTTACGGTGGATCGGTAACCACTTATGCAGCAGAGCCCGCACCAGAGCGTAAGCCCTGGCGGAAGAGGCCCAGCTTGCTCGATGAGGCCTTTCAGGCCGAAATCGACAAGGAAGAGCAGCGCCAAGCATCGCTGCCTGAGCCGTAGCAAGACGGCCGGCTTCACGCCGCCGCCTTGCGCTTGAGGAATTGCTCGGCCAGCGCCTGGATCCGGGACTTGTCGGAATGCCGCTGGGTGAGCGGAGCGTTCGGATCGACGATGCCGGAGGACTGAGACGCCTTGAGGCCGAGTAACTCGACCATGGGCGGGTCGGACCCGTCATCGCTGTTGAGGTAGATGGCCGTTACCTGCTCTTCCTGACCTTCCCGCTCCAACCGTCCAATCACCTGCTCATGAATTTTCGGCGACCAATCAAGCTCCCCGAAGATAACCGTCGAACAGCGGTACTGAAGCCCATCCAGTCCAGCGCCTGAGCGCAAGCTCATGATGAACAGGTTGGTTTTGCCAGAGACGAAGGCCTCTTTGGCTTCGTTTTTCTGCTTGTCACTCTCGCTCCCTGTGTACATCACAGGATTGAAGTCGGCCAATTCCCTGAGCCAGATGTCGTAAACATCGCGGTGCCAGCCCATCAGCATGACGGGCACATCGGCCTCCAAGAGCAGCCTGGCGTACTGAGCCACAAAACGCGCCTTGGCCACGCCTGTGATCCGTCGCATGAGCAAGTCAAGCTCTCGACCAGCACGCCCGCGCTCCATGAAGGAGCCCTCTGTTGTCCTGATGGCCAACTGGCGGGCCAGCTGCTCGACCGACCGAAGCGTCTCCGAATCGGAGCCAACTTCTTCGACGATCACATTGAGCGGCGGCATCTGCTGGCCAACGTCGCGTTTGGTCCGACGCAGGAAGACTTTCTGCTCACGAAGATAGGTGCCGAGGGCTTGAGGGTCTTTGACCTTCTTGTCGCCATCTGTCCACTCGCGCATGAATTCCTCGTGGTTGCCGAGCAACCCCGGATCAACGGCCTGCATAATGTTCCAGAGCTCGACGCCGTAGTTGTAGATCGGGGTCGCAGACAGCCCAAGCCGGTACTGCACGCTGTTGGCCAGGGCATGAGCGGCTTGGCCCTTGCCACTCTGGGCTCCGGTTCGGAGCTCCTGGATCTCATCGAAGATGGCAGCCTTGAAAAAGCCGTCCTGGAAGGTGTCGATCCAGCCAAGCAGCTGGCTGTACTTGAAAATGTAAACGTCTGCCGGCGGCAGGTCATAGGGCCGTGTGCCCTTGATGCAGTGGATGGTCAGATCGGTGAATCCGCCAAGCTTCTCGGCCCACTGACGTTGCAGGTGGGTCTGGACAACGACCGCTGCAGGCCGGGTCTCCATGTGCAGGATCAGCGCGGCGGCCGTGTAGGTCTTTCCAAGCCCTACGTCGTCGCCCAGGAGCAGCGACTTGCGCGCGAGCGTGAGGTCTACCGCTTGGCTCTGGTAGTGCCGGATCACACAGCCAGGACGCAGGCCAACAGTTTCGGAGGGGCTGTATTCGGGACGGAGGATCTCCTCCATCCGCGCCTGCTCTCGCTCGAAACTTTGCCTTCCCCAATCCAGCGCCGCGGCATCCGCCGGCGAGATGGTCAACGGGTAGCGAGTCGTGAACCAGGAAAGATCTGCGCAATGGGCAAGATCATTGGGGAAGAAGTATTCGTCGGTCACCCACTTCGGAATGCGCGGGAAGAGTTGCTTGAGACGGATCGCCACATGCGGCGCGACCCCACGCATGACCCACTGGGAACCATCGACCAGGGCGAGGTGGCCATAGCTTCGATTCATAGCCAGCCACCTCCCATGGATACGACCGCCGCCGGCTTCCCGTTAATCGTTGAGGGCAGCCCCATGGCCGTCCCGGTCATCAATAGCAGGCAGTCGACGATGCCATGCTCTGCGTAACGCTCAAGCTGCCGAAAGATGGCTTTGCGTTGCGCCCGGGTCTTCAACTCCAGCGCGACGGTGATCCCCTCGACCTTCACGAGGAAGTCAGGGATATCGCTCTTCGACAGAGGCTTTTCGCGCTCGAACTCAAGGCCCGCAGCCTGCAGGGCTGATTCGAGGTCGGCTTGGGCGCGCTTCTCCAACGCCATGTCCAGGCGCAGCCTGGAACAGAAGTCCCCCAGCCTGGCCAGGGCACGCTCTTGCGGTGAGTAGGTTTTCTCGGAGTTCATGGGTGTCCCTGCCCTCAGTGCTTGGTCTTTCCTTCAGCCATCAGTGCGGCGATCTCCTCAGGCGGGACCGCGACAAGCTGGACGCCAAACGGTAAGGAACCGGTGCCTTCGAGGAAGGCCAACAGCATGTCGAGCTGTTGCGCCTGAGAGTCTGGAAGGGTTTCGAGCAGTCGCTGGCAGCGCTGCAGCGTGTGGACGCGCCGACGCATGTTCTCGTACTGGCCGCGAACATCGGCATGCCGCTGCTTGAGATCCTCGTTGCTGCATGCCTCCAGCTCTCGGCGGTCTTCTTCAACCAGGTGGTAGATCGTGGGTTCCTTGTGCGAGCACCCAACGGTGCCGCTACGGGCCCACATCGTCCGCGGGGTCATTTGGGATGCCAATCCGAGAAAGTTCAGGCCAATGGCCAGAATCTGGTCACGCTGGATGTAGAGGGATCGATCCTCAATGGGGCCAACGCCGCCTGATGCGTTCTTGCCACGGATGACCACATTTACGGTGTCGAACATCGGGTCCTGGGCATCGGCGATATAGCCGGAACCACCCTCGACAGTGACGAACTTGTTGCCGATCGCGAACTTGAGGTGCACATCGCGCTTAGCCATTGGCTTGCTCCGAATCCAGGGGGTGGGGTAACCATCGAACAGCTGGCCGTCCAGCAGGCGTCCAGCGGCTTGCTTGCCTACGCGCAGCATGGGCAGCGCACCGTCGGCGGTAGTGGGGCTTTCAAAGCAATGCACGGTGCCATTCTTCGCCACGATGAAGGCAGGGACACGTTGGGCGCGGCCCATGGCGGTAGAGAACTCCTCCCCGTCAAGTGGCGGACGCCATTCGCCCCACTGCTTGAACAGGAACGGCACGCCATTGGCGCTGCATTGATCGCGCAGGGCGGCAACCCAGCTCGGGTTCATCGGACGCGCATCACGTCCAGACTCACCACCAACGACCACCCAGTCGATGCGCTGCAGGCCTGCGTGGCTGGGGTTTTCTCGGGCCATATCCGTGCACCCGCCGCATCGGCACAGGATGTCGCCCGCCGGCGTAGCCAAAAGATCGACGGGGCCAAGCAGCGGCTCCATCGACAGCCAACGAACGGCCGCAGGCGACTGGAGCAGCAGCGGGATGCGCTCGTTTGCGGCGTCCTGATTTTCAACAGAGACGCCCAGCCAGACGTTCTTCACGGGCCAACTGCTGCGATCAGCCTCACTGGGGCGGCGGGGGCGCAGGCCGAAGCTACCGCGCAAAGCATCCAGGGAGTGACGCAAGATGTCGGAGACGCCATCCGCGCCGCGGCAGTTTTCGACTGCGCGCTCCCACGAGAAATTGCAGAGGTAGTCCTTCATGCGCTGGGGGCGCTTCGTCAGCACCTGAAAGGTGTGCTGAGCGGCCAGGGCCATAACCACGAAGATGCGGTCAATGGCCTGTTCCGAGACATTCTCGTGAAACAGGTCCGACATGCTGTTGACGAAGATCAGGCGACTTTTTTGCCAGCGCAGCGGTTGATCGAGCACGCTGTCGACCGTCTTGATCGTGCCGTTCCATTGGCCCCCTTTAGCCAGCAGTCCGTCATAGGCCCCATTGCCTTCCGGCACCTGGCGGCCGCGATCCATCGCAATGACTCGCGCGGCCACTGCTTCGGCATAGCAGTACCGGCAGCCTTCACTTACACGCGAACAACCCCGGATAGGATTCCAGGTTGCATCGGTCCATTCGATCTTCGTCTTATCAGCCATGGCTCACCATCGGAATATGCCAACATATAGCCGATAGTAAAGCACGACGATTTATAAAATGCGATTACTTTTGGCGAGCTATCGCTTGTCCAGTAGCGGCCGTATAGCCGGGTCGATCCCTCGGTCGATCGCCGGCGTCCTGCTGCTGCAGGATCTGCGGGGGGAGGCAATTAAACATCGGAGCAATACGGGGAGCGGAGTGCCTGTCAGGCAGAGCCCTGAGTACGATTCCAGGCGGGGCTAAAGGTTGAGATCGAGGTCAGTCCATTCAACAGGCTTGCCTTGAGGGAACCGCTTCAAGTGCATCGCCAGTTGCGCGGCCATGCCGGTGATGAAGACATCAATCGGAGGTGTTTTTTCGCTCTCGAACAACATGGGTCTCATCACTAAGTTGCCGTCAGGCTCTCTCCAATCAGTCACTACGAAGTGAATTCCTGGTGTTTCTGTGAGGGACGGTAGGTGCTGCCAGGTTTGAGTGGTGCGGGCGAAGGCCGCGATTGAAATACAGAGTGGTTTGTACAACTCGCGGAGCTCGGCATCATTGCCGGCAGCAGCCGCATCGTCATAACCTGCGATTGCGCTGCCGAGCAGATGGTTGGGCTGGTAGCCAGCTTGCTTAATCCGCTCAATGACCCCGCGTTCTTGCTGAAGGTCTCGAAAGAACTCAGCGCTCAGCTGGGTGCCCAGCCGGGGCCCATGTACAAGGCTGATTGAGTAGAGCCACACCCTTACTGCGCTTGGATCCAGTTGGGCCTCAAGCAAGCGCCAGCCGCTATCCTCAATGGTGGCCTCCAGGCGCCGCCGAATCGCTTCGCTCATGTCCATCGGTCATCCCCATCGCTGGCCCATTCAAAGCGACAATTACCCTAACGGCAGAGTCTAGCCGATATGCCCTCTATGTCAGTCAGGCCCCGACAGGGCGTTCGGGAGCCTAACAGGCGGATGTCAGGGCAGGGGAAAGACTGTCACGGCCGGTTATCCGCGCTGCAGTTGGGGCAGTCCTGATACACCTGAACCTGACTCAAGAAGCGGCCGCAACCGGCGCAGTTCGCAAGGTAGCGGCGCACGCGCGGACGCTTGATTTTCGGCAGCTTCAGATGCACGGCCCGCAACGCCTCACGATGATTCATTGAGGTCACCGAAATCAGGCGCCGGGCCTTGCCTTCAATGTACGAGGCTTCCATCGGCGTGACGTGGAACTCGTCCGCGAGCAGATCGCTGATCTCCTCACGGGTGAAGGTTCTGGCCTTGCCGAGGTCACTGGATCGCGAAAGACTCCGGGTGATCCAGATCAGATCGTTTCCGTTCCAGTCTCCTTCGATGAAGGCGTAGAACGCTTCACCTTCGGCGCCCTCGCTCTTATGCACGTACTGGCAGTCCACCCCACGATGCGCGCGCTCATCGATGTATGCCGCCGGCCAGGGCAGATCCGTTTCACGGCTCTCGAACTGTTTCAGGGCACGCTCGCGCGTAAAAAGCTCCGCCTGATCGAGGCTGGTGGTGTAACCAGCTCCGTCCTTTGCCCACCACATTGCGCCCGTACCGACATTGCTGCGGCTGTCTTGCAAGTAGAAAAGGTCAGACATTGGTGTTCACCTGGTAGTTGATATCGAAGAGGCTAAGACGGCCCTTGCACGGCATGAATGGAAGAGGGGTAGCCTCGCTCATCTCCCATCCATATTTCCCGGAAAACCAAGGCGAGTCGCTTTCATCTACGCAACCGATGACGCTGACCCGTCCTACGACGCCGCCACGCTCCAGCGCAGAAAACTCAGGGAGCTCAACGCCAAGTTTGTTGCACAACGAAAGCGCTTCGGCGTATTCGTCCTTCGTCATGCCTTGGGATGCATGGATCAGCAGATCACCACGGTATCCGGTCTTCCAGGAGCGGTTTTCTATTGGCTTGTGGCGGTTGACAATCAACCAGGCCCAAGGCTGGCGAACGCTGAGGGCTTTCATGCGACAGCCTCCTGCTGCAGGGTGGCGGCAGGCTCCGCAGGGGCGGAGACCAGCCCGAGACGAATGCCGGCTGCGCGGACGAGCAGGATGTCTTCTTCGTAGCCCCAGGGGTTGTTGAAGCCGTTGTCCATCACCGGCTGGAAGTAGCCATGGCGAAGGCGGGAGCCAGCCAGCACATGCCGGCCGATGGACTGCAGCAGTCCCTTGAGCGTTCCTCCATGCGAGAATCCAGCCCAGTCTCCCTCCTTCGAGATGTTGATCCGCTGGCCGGTGTAATCGTCATGGAACCAAACGATCGTGCCCCGCGGATTCAGGCTGAGGAAGCCGTTATGGCCAGCCCCTCGATCCCGGAAGAAGTGGCGACCACAGCTAGCGATCACCTGGATGAATTCGTTTGCCGCGTTGCAGCGTTGTACGCGCATCTGCAGCGCAGTTTGCTTCTTGCCGTCTTGCACGCTGGTCATCCGTTCGCTCCTTCTTTCACCCACCGGCGAACCTTGAGTTCGCACCCAGAAATCAATGCAACGCCATTGGCCATGCCAATGTGGGTGGCGCGGTGCTTGCAGCCACAACTGCACCGCCGGCGCGACGTAGAAGCCGCTGGCTCCGCATAGCGGATATGCCCCGGTAGACCGCCTACTTGCCCCCAGCCGCTCGTTCCGCCGCGCATGGCGGCAGAACGGGCAGCGGGGGAGAGATCGTTGAGGTTCATGCTGCGATCCTCGACAGTTGGCGCGCCTTCCAAGGGTCGTTGCGGCGAGCGATTGCTGCCATCGTCCCAGGGCTGACGCTGTTGCCGCACATGTGCACCTGCTCGGTTTTCGTGAAACGCCGGCCGTCATGGCCGTGCTCGATGATGTAGCAGTCAGGGAACCCTTGGGCCCTGTACAGCTCGCGCGGCTTGAGCATCCGCAGGCAGATATCGACGATGATGAAGGGGTTGCCATCAATCCATACCGTGACCCGAGCAAGCTTGGCCGCAACGCTTTCGTCGGCGTCGGCATCGTCTCCCTCCAGGTAGCGGCCCAGGAAGTCAGCACACCAAAGGGCTCCGTCTAACTGCTCGGCGCTGAGCCCTGCATCAACCAGATCTGCAGTAACCAAGGCGTGGTGCTCGGCACCGGTCTGAGTGCCCATGGGCGCGTCCACGCTGCTACCGGTAGATCCTTTGCGCAGAGTTACCAGATTGGCGGTTACCAGCTGCTGCTGACTGCCTGTACGGGTTACTGCGCTGATCGGCGCATCTACAGGGCGGCTGTGGGTGACGTTGTAGCCACCATTTGCCTGGGCCAGAAATGCGGTAGCGAGTCCGTGGTGCTGGCCTCCGGCGCTGACGACGTGCAGCGGATGCTCTACAGGCCGAGAGTCACAGTTCCCCCTGAAATGGACCAAGCTCGCTGAAGCCAGAGCGAAGGACCCGCCCCTCGGCCAAGCAGTAATCGTATTGAGCGGCTTGTCCGAAGGGAGCACCGCCTCCCGAGACCAATTGGCAATCGGAACGATGAAGGGTTTACCGCGCCCCAGCACCTCCTTCTTCATGCCTTTGGCGATTCTGCGATTGGTCGCTTCAGCCAGAGGCTTTTTCCTGTTGCGGATGGACTGCCCCAGATCGTTCCAATCAATGCATTCCGCAGCAGTCCGATAGGGTTTCAGCCCCTTCTCCGGCGACTCGGCATGAGTCTTCTCCGGCTTCAGGGGTTCATACCCGTCCGCCGTGGCCACCAGATACAGGCGTTCCCGCGTAGTGGGATCGCCGTAGTCGCAATTTTTCTCGACCCAGTATTCCACCTGATAGCCCAGGCCGCGCAGAGCATCGAGGAAGCGGCGCCAGGTACTCCCTTTACGCTTCGGGTCAGGGATCAGGAACTGCTCGTGACGAGGCACTCGTTCACCACGCTCAGCCACGGTGCCATCGAGCCGAACAACGCGGCCGGTCGCTGCATCTCGCTTCGCGATCAGAGGTCCCCAGGCCTGGATCTGCTTCACGTTCTCCAGGCTAACCAGCCAAGGTCCTTGCCCTCGCTTGCGCAGCATGCCTGCCCACTTGATCACCACCCAGGACAGGTCGCGGATTTCCTTCTTCCGAGGCTGCCCACCGGCGGCCTGGCTGTGGTGGGTACAATCTGGGGAGGCGTGCAGCCATCCGACAATTCGCTTCATCACAGCAGCCAGTGGATCCACGGCCCAAACATCATTCTGCAGATGCTTGGCGTGCGGATGGTTTGCCGTGTGCATGCTGATTGCAGCCGGGTTGTGGTTGATGGCAATGGCCACCTGGCGGCCAAGGCCGATTTCGAGCCCAGTGCTTGCGCCGCCCCCCCCGGCGAACAGATCCACGATGATGGCGTCATCCGAATCGTCCAAGGCAAGGCCATACTGGGTGTTGAAGTCGAGCGGAGCGGGCTTCTTCAGCGAGGTCATAAGGATTTTCCTTGTCAGACGAACAGCAACGGCTGCACCGAGCCATCGGCGTTGATTTGATCCATAGGGGTGTCAGCAGTCGGTTCGTCACCATCCCATCCCTGCGGCCAGGTCTCAGCAGCAATCAGCTCACGAATGCGCGCTTCTTCTTCTGCGTTGATCAGGTCAACACGGGGGCGGCCGAGGCGATCGGCTGCATCGTTGATTTCTTTCTGGATAGTGAGGATTCGTTCGAGACCCATCAGACGGGCTTCGAAGGTGATCGGCCCCATGCGCTGCGGGTTTGCGGCGGTGCTGCCATCCTTCAAATACTCATAACCAGCCTTGCGGAGGCGGTTGTGCGGCTCCCGCAACTCCCGCCACAGCTGCTTGATACCCTTCAGTGGCGCCAGGTAGGCCCAGGACGGATTGAGAAGGATGGTGTCGAGTGCGGTGTCCTTGCTCGCAAGCGGGCAGCCTGTACAACCGGTTCGAGCGTTGACCTCCTCGGCTTCGTCGCCGCCGTAGGCGTCTGCGATGGTCGCCGTCGACCAGTCGCCGAACTCAACCAGGGGAGCCCAGTGTTTCAGCCATTCCCAGACGTGGCAGACCCGCCAGTGCAGGAGCGGGGCGAGGGTGGCCAGACGCCCCTTTAGCCCTTTCGACTCCGGCAGGACTTTCTGATACCAGCCCTGGCCGCACTCGGCGCCGTCCTTGCCGCAGGACATTTCGATGCGCTTATCGCGAATTGCACTCTCACCCTGGCGCACGCCGGTGATCATCAGGACATTGCCATCCAACTCGGCCAGGCGCTGCTCCAGCGCGGCTTGCATCGGGTCGATCTTGATTTGGCGAGTGCACCACCGCAGCGTGTTGTTGTTTGGCGGAGGAACCCCGCGGCCGAGGATGTAGACCATGAAGCGCTTATCCAACGGCGCAGTGACGACCTCGACATGGGTCCCCCGCTCGACGAGCTCGTCCATGATCTGCTTGGCAGCGATCGCCAGCGGCGGCAGCTCCTGGCGGGTGTCGGCGTAGAACACCGTCAGAGACTTCGGCGCCTTGACCTTCCCGGAGTCGATCAGCCACATGATCAGGGTCAGCGTCGAGCTACTATCCTTGCCCCCTGACCAGGCGATCGCCCAGTGATCGTGGGACTCGCCATAGGCTTGCAGAGACTGAATGGTGAGCTCGATGCTTTCGGTCATCTGCAGGCGCTGAGCGCCTTCGGCGAAGATATCGATCTGCCGGCTCATGCCTGCTGCCCCCAAGCGGTGGAGGTGAGCAGCGGCTCTGCGCAGTCGGGCGCGACCTCTTCAAGCTGCAGGCCCAGCTGCTCTTCAAGATCTGCGCCGGGCGCGGACGCCTGGCTCGCCGCGGTATCCATCGCGCTGCCGAGGGCATAGCCTCGGCGGAGCTTCTGCGACCAGAGCCCCATGATGTGCGCCGGCGTGTACCAGTGCTCGCGCTCTTCCAGCGCCAGGGTATTACCGAGGATCACGACTGCAGGGATGTGGAGCAGGCTGAGTTGGACATAGGCCATGTGCACGGCGCGGGAGTCGACATCCTGTGCGGTGACATGCATGCACTGCTGGTAGTTCATGCCGCGCTCTTGCATGGCTTCAGCCATGGCAATAACCATCGCGCCGGCGCCGCAGGCCGGCTCGCTCACCCGAATGAACCCTTGTTTTTCGATCAACCCATCCAGGTGACCGGCGCCATCGATCTGCAGGCGCGCCATCAAGGCGCAGACGTGATAGGGCGTGAAGAACTGGCCGCGCGCGGCGTTATGCAACTCCAACTCGCCGAATACGCGACCCAGCACGTCATCGGGCCCGTACTCCAGCGCGGAGGTGAGTTCGGCGAGCATCTGCGGGAAGCGAGCAACTTCGTCCGGCTCATAGCGCTTGACGATGGACATGTAGCGTTTTTCGCGCTGCTCGGCCTGCGCCCAATCCACAGCATTGGCGAGCGACAGCGCCGCCATCTCGATGAAGTCACCGAAGACATCCCAGAGATTCCGGCGACGGCTGTTTGCCTCCAGAAGCTTGATCAGCTGCTTGCGGTGTTCTGCTGGATTGCTGGGTTGGTTCTTCTTCGGCGCTCGCATAACTGCCTCGGTGTGTGCGTTTGTGATTGCTAAACTATAACTTGCTTGTTTTTGTGTCAACGATGAAAATTAAGCACAGAAGCTAGCGATCGCCAATTCAGAGGCGCGCTTCATTCTTTGAATCTGTAATGTGCAATACAGAAAATGGCGGGGAGGTGGACGGGTGAAATTCAAAAGACCGACAGAGGAAGCGTACGAGGAGCTACAGGCTGCCTACGACTACTACAACGACCATCTCTTCGAGGCGTTGCTGCCGCCGTGCCTGATCACCTTCCAACGCGAGAAGCGCTCGATGGGGTATTTTTCCAAGTCGCGCTTCATCCGCCGCGACGGTGTTCAAACCGACGAGATTGCGATGAACCCGGACTTCTTTGCGGTCGTTCCGCTGGTCGAGATACTGCAGACCCTGGTGCATGAGATGGCCCACCTCTGGCAGGCCCACTTCGGCACCCCAAGTCGAGCCTGCTATCACAATCGCGAGTGGGCCCTGAAGATGGAGCGCATTGGCCTGATGCCTTCGGATACCGGCCAGCCTGGCGGGAAGAAGGTCGGCCAGAGCATGAACGACTACGTGATCCCGGGCGGCCGCTTCGACAAGGTGACCAGGCAGTTACTTGAGCGCGGCTTTGCAATCTCCTGGATGGATAGATACCCCTCGCCCTATCAGTCCCCCAGTCAGCCCGCACAAGCCTTCGCGCCCATCGGCGCGCCGCAGGCGGAGCAGGGCGATGAAGCGGCCGGCCACGCAACCGCGCGATTCGAAGCTGCCTTGCAGATACCTGCCGCGAACGGTCTTGATGTCTCGATCCGCGAGGTTGGCGACAAGAGCAACCGAGTGAAGTATTCGTGCCCTGGCTGCAAGTCCAACGTATGGGGGAAGCCGGGACTGAAGCTGATTTGTGAGCCGTGCGAGATGCGCCTGGAGTGAGCGCTCACGGAGGTGCTGATTCTTGACAAGTTCTGATTAACAGAACCATTATTCGCGCGACGAACTGACGCTGCCAAGGAGCACTTGCGTGGTATCCGTACATGAGACCCTGAATCCGTCAGGACCTGGCCGCTGGCATAGAAAAAAAGACTGAGGATCTGAGCATGTCGAGTAAAAGCAAGTACGGAAACATGCCACCGGCACCGGAGTATCGTGCGCGGGTTAGGGGCGATGCTGGCGTGTATAAGGTGTGGGGGGTCGACTGGCTCAACCACAGGGTTCTGCTGGACCGCGCTGGCCTTGAGTGGGCGCCGATCAAGAACGTGGCGTTCGAGCCCTTGCCAGCAGAGGCCGACCAGCAGCTTCTAGGGGCAGAAGATCTTCGCCAAGCGCAGGGCTTCTCTGTCGAGCCCATCATCACCGCCGGCGCCGGCGAGAAACAATCCAGATCAGAGGAATAGGCGATGGCCACCAGCGCTGCCAGCTACGCGACTGACGCAACCGAACTCCTGACGGCCCTGGGTGTTCATCAGGCATCGCCAGGGGTATGGGCGTTTACCGACATCCAAACGGCCAGCGGAACCTACATCCACCACTCGCAGCAGCCGGTCGCACTGGCGGCGTACGCCGCGGTCAACGCTACGTTCGCAGCCGGCCGGTTCCCAGGCTACGCCCTGGTGAACCTGGTCGACAAAGTTCCGAGCATGGATTACGCGGAGTACGCGGCATTAGCCATGGTGTGCGGCGCGCCGATGCCCTCTTTTGAAGGGTCGGACGCGCGAGCCCACAGATTCGGCAAGGCCGCCTGGGATATCGTCGAGAAGTACGAGCTTCAGGGGTGTTTCGAAAGACACAACCAACAGCACCCGGGTAACGGCGATCATTACAACATGCGACCTCGCGGCTACGACTGGGCAGGGAACTGGGACGCGGTTCCGGCCGACCTGAAGGCTATGCGCAAGTCCTATCGAGCGATGTCGCCACTCCAGCAGGTGATGACACTGACGCTCCTGCACCTGTACAGCCAGGGTCCGGACAAGTTCTTCCTGACTGGCGGGTGCCCAACGAAGATCCACGCTGCCGACGCGATGAGCGTACTTCGGGCGCATGCGGCACTGCCCGATTGGAGCCAGCTGGTGACGAACTACGCCGGGTGGTAACGAAGTGACCCTTAGCGACCAAGGCATGCAGCTGCTCCGCGAAGGCGGGCTGTCAATTGAGCTCGAAGCCGTTGTGCTCAGCGCCAGGACGTTCAGTGCGGCCGGCGAGCTCGTTGCGAAGGTGACCGTCATCGGATCCCCTGGCGGGCCAATGGGACAGGGCGTGAACTGCAAACCCTACGGCATCTTCGAGCTGGATGCTGATCTCGATGTGTACCGCGCGTTGGAGGGCATGCTGGCAGAGCCTGTGCGGGTTCGGTTCCAGGCTGACCTGAAGCCGATCAACTCTTTCGGGGGGTATGTAGTTCACCTGCTCAAGGCGCTGGCGACGTGTATAGAAAAGTGAGATTTTCTATACACGTCAGGAGAACGCGCATAGAAAACGGGCCAGATCGACGCACATCCACGACCTGATGAAATTCCTATAGAAGCCGCGAGAAAACTATATTCTGGGTGGTTTTCTGCGAAAAACTTATACCTGATCAAGCAACCTCGGGAACGGCGTACCGCCCGCGGCCGGTTCTCCGCGCCCGGGCTTGGCAGATCTTGCGAACTTGCTCCTTCCAGTGCGGATTCGCGGTCGGCCGGCGTGCACAAACATAGTCGTAGATGTCGGTCAGCGCCGCCTCGCCGCCGGCGGCCGTGATGGCGCTGATTACAAGCCCTCCCCAGGTAACCGGCCCTTCGACGAGGGCCTCCTGCAGGTCATCCGGCAGCGCCTGAACGAAAGCGGCTTCGTGATAGAGCGATAACCCGATCATCATCTGCCGCCGATCCTTCCTGAAGATGGCGAACATCAGCGGCTTCGAGAGCCCTGGATAGATCGATCGCGGAATCATCTGCTGCTGAAGGCTCCAGTCGGAGCTGTATCGCACGACCCGTCCCGCAGTTTGGAACGCGTAACAGGGCAGGATCAGTCCGACCCGACCTTCATCCTGCAGGAGGTCATGAGCGCGATCGAGGAGGCGATCGACCAAGGCCAGTTTGAATGGCGGGTTGCCGATGAACGCTGTTGGCCGGGCTGGGAGTTCAACCTTGAAGAAGTCGCCGGTAATCACCTGGCGGCCAGTCAGGCTGCGCGCAACGCCGGCCAGCTCTGGATCGATCTCGACCCCAAATGCACTGACATGCGGCGGCACGGCCTGAAGGAATCGCCCAGGGCCGCAGGTTGGGTCCACAACCACATCAGCGGTGCTCAGATCCGCGAAGTGCTCCCGAACCAAGCATTCAGCGACCCACGCCGGCGTGGGGTACTGATCCAGCGCTTTCTTCTGACTCATCTCGCCGCCTCGATTTCGTTTTGACATTGCAAAACTAAACGCACTGCCACGAGGCGTCAACCATGATTGCATGTGTAACGACGTTGGAATAAACGAAATCATCTTAAAGCCGCGCCCTGAAAGGGCTTTACTCGCATCACCGCCATACGCAATGGCAATACCAATTGCACATGCAACAAATTAAGCAAAAGAAGGGCGCTAAATTGCTGATAACCGTACTTATCAGCAATGCATGGACGCAGAGAGGAGGGCCGCCCGGCCGCTAGCGTAGCTCTTCGGCCTAGACACCTCCCAGCTGCGTTTTGCATTCTTCCCAACTACAAACCACTCATTGGGCGCTTACCTGTGATCAACACAGCCGAAATTCGGAAGCAGACGGTTCAAATCGGCCTGGTGGCCATGCTGGCGAGCATCGCGGTCTCAGCTGTCCCGCTCTTCGCCGGCCACGTGACCTGGTGGAGAGCTGTCGCTCATTTCCTGGGTTTTGCAGGCATGGCCGCCTGGCTTGTCTCGCTCTTGAGCAGAGATCAAGGCGAACGCATTGAGGACAGTTTGCCGAGGATATTGATGGCAGCTACGGCCGGGATCGGTGTTATCTGGTTGGCGAATCACGCCGGCAAGATGAGCGGCGTCGCAGCATCAGCCATAGCGATGGCCATCATGGTTGGTGCTTTTCTGCGAGCAATTCTCGGCGAAGTCGTGACCTGGACAGCCGGCCGCTACGCAGTAAGCCTGACACTGCTGTTTTGCCTGGTTGTCTCAGGGCTTTGGGAGCTTCTCAACCAGCCCTTCGTGGATGCTTACGGCGCAGGGCCGCGCGGCCTTTTCCAGTGGGAGCAAGTGATAGCCGATACGGCCGGGACCGTGCTCGGTGCCCGCTGGGCAGTCAGACGCCTACGCCATGAGGTGGCAGGCTGAACACCCGCTGAATTGAATCAGAACCAATACTGTGAATTTATATTTTGGCGAGATATTCTATTGCAATCGCTAATGCATTAATGCGTCTGAATGAGGGGTTACCTGGTGGATCAACCTAAGCCTGAATCTGGAACATCGCTCACCGAATTGCTCCGGGGCGGCTCATTTCTTCGCGATGATCGCCCGCTAGATAGCTCGGCGAGTAAGACCCAAGAGATCGAGGTCGTCGACTTCACTTTTGCGCTACTCCTCAATGAACAGCGCGATCCAGTCTGCGTTGGATTCCCGCTGGAAGGCTTGGATGGTGATGTCCAGGCTGCTGCGCATTCAGCAACACAGGCGGAAATTAGCGCCGGAGATCTGGTGCTTCATGGCCCGAAAAAAACTCTGAAACTTCTCAATGTTCAACCTGCAATCAGCGCTGCACTTGATAGCGGGCTGGCCTTGGTGGTTTTTGACAAGCTGCGAGGGATTGAGCGCGTCATCCCTCTCACACGGTAAATAAAGGGAGATTTACAGAATGGCAAACTACATAGCCAACGAAGGAATTCTCAGCCGACTGGGAGTAAAAACCGGGGTTTTGTTCCAACACGGAGAAGACCCGAACCGCAGAATAATGTCGGCCCTGGCGATCGCAGCCATGCTCTCGACAACCATTACATCTACTGCCTTTGCTATGCAGCCCCCGCCCATTGCTGTGCAGGCACCTAGCTACAACCAGGTTGTGCAGGTCGCCAAGACCAGCGCGCCGACTACCACCCTGGCAATGGTTGGGAAAGACGGTGCTCTGATCACGATTTCTTCTGAACAGCCCGCAGAACTTGATTCAACCTTCGCGAAAACTCTCAAAAAAGACCTCGAAAAGAGCATTGCGATTTTTCAGAAAACGAAGAGTTGGGACATGGTAATGGCCGAAGTCGTTGCACCAGGCCTGCAGTCTAAAAATCCTCAGGACGTTCAATCGGCAGTTGGTGTTCTGAACTTTTACCACTACTCCGCCGGACGAGCTGCCGGTAGCGAAGTAAAACCGGCAACGAACAATGCAGCCGAATATCTTGAAGTCCGCGGCCCTGCGCTAGAGAAAGAGCGCCAAGTGGCTGCTGCCCTCAATACGCTGGATTTGGCCTCGCAGTCTATTAGCGGCGAGATCACAGACCAGACGCTCGCCACGGTAATCGATACTCAGAACCCCGGAGCATTTGAGAAGATTGCCGCCCTAATCAATCCACCGGCCTATGGCACTGAGAAAGTAGCAGACCACCTTGCTTTTTATCAGGAGTATCAGCTTTCTATCCTTAACCAGGTAGCCCAGTACCAGGCCGGTAACCCAGGTAAAATGATTCCCTCGGTTGATGCCAAGGCTGCAGAACTCGACGCAAAGTACCCTTACCCCATGATCGTGGACGACTATCTAGGAAATCCGAAGTCCCACGAACTGGACATTATGGCTCTTAACGAACATGGCCAAGCTGAACATATCCGCGACTCCTTCGCGCATCCTGCTAACGCCAAGGAAGCGCTTCAAGGTATGGCGTTATGGGCTAACAAATTTCGATCCATGGATATGGAATCAAACTCTCCGCGAATCTGATGTGCCATCAGCTACAGCCAGGCAGACCGCCTGGCTGTAGCTTGATAGGTTCTCACGCTGCCATGAGTAGTTTCTCTACCGCCACTGCTTTGGCCCTATCCTCATCAAGATCATCAGGATCAATAAGATCCCGGGCTACTGCCCGTTTCGCCGCCAACATCTCCCACAGCCCTTGGTCGATTGAATCTTCAACTAGCGGGATCTTGACCACCACCATCCGCAGTTGGCCATTACGGTAGGCCCTGTCCTCCGCCTGGTCCTGGAGCGCCGGCGTCCAGGGAAGGCTCGCGAAAAGCACATAGTTCGCCGCGGTGAGATTGATGCCGGTGCCGGCCGCAGAGGTAGTACCGATGAACACCCGCACGCCCTCGTCCGACTGGAAGCGATCGACCGATCGCTGACGCTGCGTTCGGGACATCTTGCCGGTGAGCGTCACGACGCTGATGCCGCATGCCTCCAGCTGTTCTTTCAGCCAGTCGACGGTCTCGATGAACTCGCAGAAGACAATCGCCTTGTCCTCTGCATCGAGATCTCGAACCATTTCGAGACAGGCATTGGCCTTGGAGCGCTCCATCAGCGATCGCAGCGCGCCGATGCGCGCAAGCGGCGTCTTGTCACCTGAGAGGATCGCCTTGTAGGCATCCCGATCAGCTGCGGACAGTCGCGTTGCGAACGTCTGACGCTGCTTCCCTTTGAGGCCTGTGAGCACGTCCTTCGAACGGCGCAGCATCCAATCGGAAAGACGGGCCCGTAGCGTCGCGCGGAACTCACTGTTGCCGGCGAACTGCTCGCAGAAGGCCTTGAGCGGCATCTGGCCGATCGGGTGTCCGGACAGACGAAGCAGTGTATGGAGTTCGCTCTCCCTGTTCAGCACCGGTGTGCCGGTCAGCAGGTAGCGATTGGGTATCTGCGAAGCGATATCGAACGCATGCCGCGTCCACTCGGCCGTTGGCTCCTTGAGGCGATGCGCCTCATCGATCACCATCACCGAGAAGTGCCCGGCCAGTTTGACGAATTGGCCAAGCCGCTCGTAATTGATGATGACCCACTGAGCCTCGGGATCGTATTCCTGGATGGCCACGCGATCGCCCGGCTTCACCGCGGCGATCTCGCGGGCCCAGTTGATCACGAGACTGGCCAGGCAGATGATCAGCGTCGGCCGGCCCTGCGCCTGGATGTCAGCAGCAACGATGGACTGTCGGGTTTTACCGAGGCCCATATCGTCAGCGAGAAGCGCGCTGCTCCGGCGCACCAGGTGCGCTACGCCGGCACGCTGATAGTCATACAGCTCATACCGCGTCAAAGCTTCGGCCAGGGCAGCCTGGGTCCAGTTGGTGCGAGTGATCTCAGGAATACTGGCCAGATAGACTTCGTTTTCGCTCAGGTCACCGTCTTCGCCAGTTGGCTCCGGCCTTGTGCCGCCGACCGCGATGGAATCCCACTCACGAGCCTGAGTCAGGGAGCCGTCCTCCAGCAGCTCGTGCACCCCTTCGAGTATCTCGACCTGATCCTCGCTGAGGCCAAGGCCTTCAATGAGGTTGCTGCGCAGAACTTCAGGGGTGCAGTTGATCTTCCAGGCCTTGCTCGGCCCCAGAAAAACCCCGCGCATGCGCCGGTAGATCGCCACCAGCCCGGGGTGATAGTCGCCGCGGGCGAGCACCTTGCCGTCGGCCATGGCCGAAAGCCGAACACAGATCCCAGCAGTGAAGGCGTCCGCCACCGGCTCAGCCCTGGCCTGATCGAGCTTGCGAGTGAACGTCTCCAGCGTTTCGGGAAAGGCATCGCCGGCGACTGCCTGGATCGCCGCAAAAAACTCGCTGAGATCTTCGTGCACGACCGATTTCGGCACTCGCCACGCGTTGTGAAGGCGATGGCCAGGCCTGCGAAAGCACCGGGCCTTATGAGCGCCGAGCGCCCGGCCCAAGCCCTCGACATAGGCAAATGAAAGCCCGTAGTCATAGCCGTCGAAGACAGCTCGACCGAGTAACTCCTGTGGCTGAGTTGTGCGGCGCTTGAACATAGTGCGCGGGCACCGTGGCAATAAATGTGTTGCTATCGTAATCGCTTTTGCACGTTTTGCTAGCCACCAATCGGAAATGCTCTGTTATTCTATCGAAAGCACAAACAGATGCTTAGGGGCTGCCCATGAGTAACGCCGATGCTGCACAGAGCTCTGCCATTCCGACATACCGGGGCCAGGTGGTTGTTTACCCAAGCCTCAAGGCCAAGGAGATCTTGCTGGTGGACGAGGCAAGACCTGGAGACTCGGGCCAGCTCGAATGGCAGCCGGTCAGCGACCCTCACCTCATCAGAGCCGCGCTCGCCGGATACCGCAGTATCCCGGAAGAAGGCGACTTTTCGTATTACGTGCGTCTTTCAACGCTGCGCCAGTACGCCGCGAACCTCATGGCCCGGGCGCAGCTGTCCTTCTCGATCGTTGGCGACGGACTCACACAGCAGACCGCATCGGGAGTCGCAGACCTGCTAATGCACAAGCACTCCGGCTACGAGATTGTGCAATTTGCTGTCGATCAGGGCCTTGAGGCCGTCCGCCCCTGCCTGGCCCAGATCGAGCATGCGCTGGCGATCGCAACCACGGCATCCCTTCCCTCCTCCACGACCCAGGCACTGGAGTGTCTGCGAGGCGGTGAACCCTCCCGCTCGATGTTCACTGTCGACGAGGAACTCTCATCGATCCTGCTTCAACATCATGAGTTGCACGCCGTTGATTTGTATGGCGCGTGCACGCTCAGTAACCAGCTGGCGTTGCCAGCCGCATAGCGTCAAAAGGAGTCCCATGCGTATCGAAACTCAAGAACGGACCAAGCGCCTGGAAGGCGCCGCGAAACTTCTCCTGAACAGCCAGGAAAGCGCCGAGGTGAAAGCTGAGGTCGCACTGCAGATCAACGTCTATCACACCATCCTGGTGCAACTGGAAGGCGCACCGGACCACACGTCGGACATGGAAAAGGTCGTCGAGCCGATCGACGAATTCTGCACCCTGACCGAACGCACCTTCGCAGCCGCACGGAGACACTGAGATGAGCCAAATGCTTCCCACCCAGGGCACGAGCCTTTACCAGATGATGTCGCGCTCCATCTTCGAGAAGTGCAGCGAGGCGCTGCGCAACACCCCAACCCTGCAGACCCTGGCTCTGGCTGCGGCCCCCGGCCTGATGATGTTCATGGGCGGAGTTACGATGGACTCCATGTATACCAGCGACATCATGACCGAGGGCGGTCCAAGGGTCACTGAAGCCGGTGCGATGGCATACAAGCAGTACATCGCTGGCATCGAGAAACTGCCGCTGCTCGATGCAATCAAGCATGGTGTCGCCGGCGGCTACGAGTCCCTCGGCACTAATATCGCGATGGCCGGCGCCGGCGCAGCTCATGGACTTCCAGTGCTCGCACTCATTGCAAAGGCCGCCTCACACATCGAGAAATTCATGCGCGATAAGTTCGGTGTGGACAAAGATCGTGAACAGATCCAAGAGGCTGACTTCACTCCCGCGCCCCGCTAAATACAAGTGGCGCCAGTCACCTGGCGCCACTCCATCACCTCGCCTGAAATACGGCAATACTTCACTATCGCCACTATTTAATATAGCCTCATTGCGCTCGGGACCACCGAAATAGACGCCTCGTCGCTATTTCAGGCCAGGGTAGCTTGCCTACTGAAACTCCGTTTATAAGCGGAAGACGACTATAGTCGGAACCGCTGAGAATCCCGGCCCTTATCATGTGTTGAAGCCGGGAAAGCAGCATCCGCAAGCATAATCAGGCCTTCGGAAAGGCTCTCCGCGAACTGCGCAAGCAGAAACGCCTCACCCAGGAAAAGCTCGGGTTCGAGGCAGGGCTTGATCGCACCTACATATCTGTCCTGGAGCTCGGGCAGCGCTCTCCTACGCTCGACACATTGTTCTCCCTTTGCGAAGTGCTTGATGTGTCTCTGGTCGACCTGGCTTTGAGGACGCAGGCGCGACTGGACGATATGCATGACCGAGATGACGCTGAAGGAAGCCCTGCACGAGTACAAGACTAGGGTTTCGATCCTCAAAAAAGGCTACCAGCAGGAGTGCTACCGAGTAGAGCACCTGGCCAACTCCATCCTTGGCGGCAAGATCACCAGGCAGATTACCTCGGTCGACATTGCAACCTACCGCGATCAGCGCCTGCAGCAGGTCAATGCGAAAACCGGAAAGACCCTCTCGCCGGCGACTGTTCGGCTGGAGATGTCGCTGCTGTCGAACCTTTTCGAACTGGGCCGCATTGAATGGGGTATCTGCGACGACAATCCCGTCCTGAAGGTACGCAAGCCAAAGAGCCCTCCCGGCCGAGAGAGACGGCTGACGCCCCGCGAGGAGCGCCAGATCATTCGCTATGCGCACAATCACCGAAACACAGAGCTGTTCTCGATCATCGTCATCGCGCTTGAGACGGCCATGCGCCAGGGCGAGATCCTCAAGCTGCAGTGGGAGAACATCAACCTCAAGTCGCGCGTTGCGCACCTCCCAGACACCAAGAACGGGACCAGGCGCGACGTTCCGCTCTCGCTCAAGGCGAGAGACGCCCTGATCCGGCTCGGCGTCCAGTCCAAGGGCCCAGTGTTCTCCTACAAGTCTCAGGGCATCAAGTCGACCTGGAGGGTGATGCTACAGCGCCTCGGCATTGAGGACCTGCACTTCCATGATCTGCGGCATGAGGCAATCAGCAGGCTTTTCGAGTTGGGAACCCTGGACATGATGGAAGTGGCCGCCATCAGCGGACACAAGTCGCTCAGCATGCTGAAGCGATATACGCACCTCAAGGCACAGCGCCTGGTGAAAAAACTCGAAGGCGGCAAAAGCAAGGGACGCCAGGTGGTGATCAACCACCTGATCCCCTACCCTGCAGCCGTCTCGCAGACGAGCACAGGGGTAACGATCCGACTGCTCGACTTCGAAGACCTGAGCGCAACCAGTGAATCGCGTGAAACGGCGCTGAGCCTCGCCCAGGACCAGCTGCTCAGGCGCTTGATGACCTCGCTTCGCGATGCCGACCCGATCCCACCTCCTGACCAGTACCTGGAGATGATCGATGAAAGGCGTGTGGTGATGGTGGATCCACTCGCGGCCGCGTGCTGAGACAATTTTTTCAATAAAGTATCAGGAGAAAATGCTTGGAAGCCGCGCTATAGCTGCCGTTTTGCCAATCCGGGGT
>Ga0209643_1000159_pt1 | contig 160923 bp, 150 predicted proteins | sample AutmiccBRH37_all_FD_187383 | JGI IMG/M metagenome (GOLD analysis project Ga0209643, IMG submission 187383) | Deep subsurface microbial communities from Mt. Terri, Switzerland - Autotrophic microbial communities BRH/37_all (SPAdes) (version 2) | ecosystem: Environmental > Aquatic > Deep...
TTTGCCGCCGGCTTCCTTCAGATTCCGTCTCGCGACGGACACCCTTGCCTTTGGCTAACGGTAGGCGCTCGCCAGCCCCCGTTCGGGACTTTCACCCTAGAGATGACGCCCATGCTGGGCGTACTAACAAAGAAGCAGGAATCATTAAGTGATTCCTGCTTCTTTATTCTCTAATACATTATCTTGTAATGGTAATTCCCTTTGTGGGGCCATCATAATCCACCTGCGCACCTAATGTTTCACTTACGAATCGCAGGGGAACAAATGTTCTGCCGGTCGACATCACTTCCGGTGCACTGTCCATTACGGTTTTTTCACCATCAATCAACGCGTCTAATGAGCCTATCCCTAGGGTAATCGTTTTAGTATCTTTAATCACAATTTGGCGTGTTTCGGCTAACCAATCCACCTGTGCCCCAAGGGCTTCACTGACAAAACGCAGAGGAACCATTGTTCTTTGTGCCTCATTATTTACATAAGGTTCACAATCTAAAGTATACGGACTATCATTTACGCTGGCTTCTACTTTTCCAATGGTTAAATTAATGACTTTGCTTGTGGCTGGCGTTTCGTTTTGCTGTTCGCCAGGTTGCTCGCTATTAGGTTGTTCGTTATTAGTTTGTTCACTAGGTTGTTCTTCGTCTACCAAAGGGCCACTATAATCTACGATGAGGTTAACATTTGGAACACCGTTCTCACCGCTAATAGCACCTGAAACCCATAATAATGAATTGGACTCAGCCGCGTAATCTTTTCCGTCAATGGTTACTTTAAAAGTAACCGATTTATTCATGGTTGTCGGGTCTCCTTCAACGATTAGGGTCGTATACGAGCCGTTTGTAAATTCTAGTTCACCCTTTAGCTCGTTTTCAATAAAGGCTTTTATCGTACCAGATTTTATAGTGTTTCCCTCAGTATTTTTAACAGTACCATCATAAAATGCGGGTACTATCGGAGGAAGATCTTCAGTTGCATAGGCTGTTCCGCTTAATAAAAAAACGCAAATTAGCATTGCAAGGATCATATATGTTTTACGCATCAAATATCACCTCATGTTTTAATTTTTTTGCGCATGGTTAAGTTATAACCACCCTGGCCACTTATTCACAATTTAACATATTCTGAATGCTACCTATTGAATCACCCCCAGGTTCCTTAAAATTTAAAGTTTGTGTTTGCTTTTTTATCTAACAACATATAGCTTAATTACATATTCATGTTAGCATATTAAATATAGGGTGCCATCCGGCGTTAGTATGACAAAAGTATGAGTAGTGGAATAGTTGCATAATACCAGCCTAACACTTTCCTCAAAGTGCCCCGCGCTCACTTTCAAGTACGATATTAACTATTTGCACTACGTCCCTGACAGTCACCTGGCCGTCACCGTTAACATCGGCGGATGCTAACTCAACTCCCGTAGGGTTGTCTTTATACAAGGCAATGTTTATCGTCTTGATTATATCCTCAACGGTTATCTTGCCATCGCCATTAACATCACCTTTGTTACTAATACCTCCCGCTAAAGTCGAAAATGTTAAAGCATACCCCTCACTCCATCCTTTTGAATTATGTGCCATGGCTTTAAATTCATATGTTCTGTTAGGTTTGAGTTCAGCGAGATCAAAATCAAATAACCCCTTACCAAACATTCCCTGCTCATAACCAACATCGACCCATGTATCTGTTCCTTTCTCTTTGTATGCAAATTTTCTCTGGTCACAGTATGGACCGCCTGTATTAATGATGTTTCCAGTCAATATTGCGGAATGCTCAGTAACATTTGTTGCAGTACTTGTCTCAACCGACGGTTGAGCGTAACAATCTGCTCAACCAGCGTATGCTGATGTAGGAATAACTACAGTTAAAAAGATACAAACAATTACGAAATAAAAGACTTTTTTCAAACAACCCATTAACTTAACCTCCTTAAAAACTAAAACATAGCTAAGCAATAAATTATTACTTTGAAAACATGCTGCTCATTTAAAAACTAAGCTCCCCTCAAGGGGAAGCTTAGTCTAAGTAATTTAGTATTGTAGCATTGTCTAGTTGGTTTTGCCTAAAGCTATATTTACTATTGCAACTACGTCAGCTACACTAATTCTTCCATCGCCGTTCATATCTACTGCAAGTAATTCTTCCGGTGAAGGTGTACTTTTACCCAAAGCAAAGTTAACTGTCTGAACCACATCGGAAACAGTTACCTTACCATCACCGTTAGCATCACCTTTTATAAGGCTGGCTACTTCAAATGAGCCGTTGGTTGATGTAAAATCAGTTACTATGCTACCATCTGCATCGGTAGCTTCAATACTACTAAATTCAAGAGCACATGACTGCCCGGACTGCGTAGCATCATTCACCTGGAAGTTAAGGTTAGTAATTACACCAGTCCCTCCCGGTATTGTACCTCCGTCCATTGTATTAACAATAATTCTTGTAACAGAATCATTAATTTGATTGCCACTAACGTTAAAACCTTGTACCAGGTCACCTGCTTCTACGCCCTGGTAAGTAAGCAGTTGGTTGTCAAAGTCTATTTCAAACTGTACTCCAGCGACTCCGCCCGTGCTGGTAAAGTTTACAGGCACCTGCACAACATCCTCGGGTTGGCCTTTCACAGAAGGAATGGATATTGAAGCACTTATTATATTAATACTTTCTTGGGTTTTAAATGACTGTGGATCTCCATAACCTGTGTCTTCGCTGTTTGTTGCGTATGCCTTGTAATAATAAGTAGTGTCAGGCTCAAGGCTGCCCAAAGAAATCTCAAATGTTCCTGTCGCGTCGGTATTTCCTACTGGTTTTGTTGCGAGGGTAGATTGATCAGTACCCCACATAAAACCATATTCTGTGACTGGCGCACCGCCGTTGTTAATTATACTTCCGTTTAACTTGGCCGAATTCTCCGTTACATTAGAAGCAGCATTAGTTTGAACAGATGGTGGGTTAACCACTGGCCCTGGCGAATCGGTTTGAACAGTTAAGTTAACAATTTTGATACTTCCTGACCTCCAAAGGACTTGCTCATTAGGTATCGCCTCGTATTCTGTGTTGCCAATTAGTACTTTAAAAGCAACCGGACTATCCCATTGTGGGTAGTCACCGTTTACTAAAAAATCCATATAGCTACCGTTATTTATTTGGGAATTTGGATCCTCATCTAAGCTTGCTTGTATACCACCAATGTATGCTCTTATAAGCCCTGACTCAACCGGTGTTCCATTTGCGTAAACCACATCACCGTCATAAAATGCAGGTAGTAGCGGAGGTGTATCATCCGCTGCGAATGCAGCGGTATTCACCAATAACATCAGCATTAAAACCAAAATCCAAATAAGATGTTTTCTTTTCATAAACACCCACCTCGCTAATTTTATTAAAAATTAAAACTGTATTTTAATCACTTTAAATCACTCACTAAATATTACTTAGGTAACGGCGCCGCCATCGAAGACAGCGCCGTTAAACCTATGGATGCTAATGTTTATTCAGATATTTAATTACCGAGTAATGGTAATACCCTGAGTAGTACTATAATAATCTACTTGTGCACCCAATGCCTCGCTTACGAAACGCAGTGGTACAAAGGTACGACTGTTATTTATTGTCGCCGGGGCATCTAATGCTTTGGTTTGACCATTTACTATTACGCTGGCAGTTTCAATGGGGAGCACGATTGTTACATCCCCATCCTCAATTATTACCTGGCGATTGTCAGCATCCCATTCCACCTTGGCACCAAGGGCTTCACTGACGAATCGTATAGGTACAAGGGTTCTGTTTGCTTCAGTAACAAACGGAGCCGCATCCAGTGTATAAGAGTTACCGTCAACAACCGCCTGCAACTGACCAATGGTAAGGTTAATTACTTTAACCTTGGTACTGAAAACCGCAAATTTTGTTAGATGATCGACTTCTACGCAAGCAATGTTCTTATTGCCATCGTATTTGGTGTTTGTATTTAGCTTGCTCCACTGCTCGGTAATTTCGTCATAATAATGGACGATCGCATACTCCCCTTCAGCAATGCAGTCTACGTCGTAAGGTAAGCAAATGGTGATATTCTTTTTGAAATTTGTACTGCCATCTGTTGTGATCTCATATACATAACCGCATAACTTCACACGCAAGCTTGATGGAACAACGTCATCAGAGTCGCTAGATGAAAGCTTCTTGATGGTAAACTTGGCATCTGCCTCGAGTGCGCCGGCAGGGATATCCACAGTGGCACCTTCATAGCTTAGGCTGCCGCCATCTTCAGCATCAATGTCTTTACTACTGGACGTGTCAGGCACACCGCCACCGCCACCGCCACCACCACCGATGCTGGCACTGCTGGTCTTGAATTCTAGAACATCGCCAGAGGTTGTGCCATACTCATTGGTGGCATAAGCCTCATAGTAATAGGTTGTACTCGCATTTAGACCTGATAAGCTTTTGTTAAAAGCTCCGTTGAAGTTACTGTTGCCAACTACAACAGTTGTCCAGTTTTCCTTATCGGAACTCCAGTTAAAACCGTATGCAGTGACAGGAGCCCCACCGTTGGATGTAATGGAACCATTTAGCTTGGCGGATGATGTTGTAATGCTTGAAGCGTTATTTGATTTTACAACTGGCGGTGTTGGCGTTGGCGTAACTTGGTCGGGAACAGTGAATAAGCCGTTTATTGCAACTACCCCATCAATGATATTTGCATTTTGATTTGATGCCTCAGTACCACTGAGAATCAGCGGGCAGCTCTCGGCGGGTTGTGCATCGCCTGCTACTTTGAAGGTTAGTATAGCTACAATGCCTTCACCCTGCTCTATATTGGCGTCATTAGAAGGGTTGTATATGAATACCCTGGTTTTACTTTCCCCAATGACGTTGGAAAGCACTTCAAAGGCAGGGCTTGATGTAATGCTACCAGCTTCTGTTTCTTGGTAATCCAGTAAGCTACTATCGTAAGCCAGGTCAAACTGAATACCCGCTATATTACCTGTACTTTTCAGAGTTATTGGTACCTGAACTTCCTCCCCTGCTGCCCCTCGTACATCGATAGGAGCAGATATGACCGTATCAGCATCCGTGTCTGTAAAAATAAATGTCATTACGTCGCCATAGCTGGTACCTTCTGAATTTTTGGCATAAGCCTTAATATAGTAAATTATATTTGCTGTTAATTCGGTTAATTCATAAGAAAAATCTCCCGACAGGTCGTCTGCGCCAACCGTTTCAGTCGTCCAATTTTCCTGGTCGGTACTCCATTTAAACCCATATTCGTCAATAGCTGCGCCGCCATTTTCAACAATGCTTCCGTTAAGGATAGCGGAAGTGCCTGTAATTTCGGAGATATTTACAGTAGTCACTGTTGGCTTATCTTTACATGGGTTAGTTTCCCCAGTGCTGAATTTGATAGTTACTGCATCAGAAGTATTACCAGCATGGTCTCTTATCGAACCATACGGTATGTCAATTGTGTAAATTTCATCCTCAACAAGAAAACTCTTTGGTGTAATTACCAGTTTATTATCCTGTATTTTTTTACCGTACTCCTCATCAAGTAATACATCTTGACCTGATGAGTCTTTAAATGTAATAATTTCCAGGTTGCATTTACTTGCATCCAAAAACTCATTTTCATTGAAATAGCAAACTACAACCTCCAACGGCGTTGGGACATCTGTCTGACAATTCGTGGGATTAGACCACTCCAGTGCTGGTGGAGTGCTGTCAGTTTCGGCCAGAGCAACCGTTGATACCATAGTACATATTAACAAAACTAATAGCATTGTCAGCATCAAGGTCATTTTCTTAGCCGGGTGTATTGATATCAAGATATTTCCCCCCTTGATCCGGATTATTAGATTAAATAATGCAAAATTGTTACATTAAACAAGATATAGCAACATGCTTGTCCTTTGTTAAAAGGTATGTCTTTCTAAAGAATAAAACTTCATCGGGCGTCGATATGCAAAATTTTTAGGTTGGGATGGGTCAGGAGACCCATCCCATTAATTATTTAGTTACCGTCATTAATCAGATCTTGACCGACAGTTGCTGTTAATGTCTGCCAATCAGTCAGATAGACCCAATATCCATCTCCATTGAATACATCATAATTGTCGTCTGTATCATCGCTAGCATTTGAACCAATCCAGGAGGCGCTAATGAAGTCTGCCAGGTTGCCAACATATTCACCAGGGTTCCAAACTAACTTGGCACCCTTATAAACAGCGCCCATAGCCACATAAATGTTATCAGATTGCCAAACTTGGTCGGTAGCACCGTTTTTAGTGTCATCAACTGCTATACCGACAACATTCCATCCAGCGTCTAGCGGGCGTACTTTCGGCACCATTGCGCCCAGGTCAGTTACACGGGCGAAAACATAATCTACTTCATAGGAAGAAGGTTGATTAGGCACCGTGCCCTGGGTAGTCTTCACAAAATATGCTTGCAGAGGCACAACAACTTCACTAGGACTTACAACGCGCCAACCATTTTGTTCCCATGTTAGAATCTTGGAGTATCTTACGTTAGCTAACAGCTCTGCAAAAGTACCATAATTAGCAGGGTTACCATTTGCAGCTACGCATTCTTTAGCCAAGTACCTGGGGGTAGAAATCAACTGCCAGGTATCGACAGCCAGTTCACGCTTCAGCTCAATACCGGTAACAAAGTTATCAATGGGCATTGTTCCTGAGGAGATTGTGTCACCGTTTTCATTTTTAAAAGAAACACTAATTTTTACGTCTTTGCCTGCCCATGCTTCAGTTGTGTAAATGTAAAAGTGATTTTTAACTGTGCAGTATTCAGCATTGAAGGTTTTTCCTTTTATGCACCCTTGCTCAAGGTCATCAGTATCATTAGGATCACAAACTCCATAAGCAGGGATTAGTGTTCTACTAACTGAGAAAGGTAATTCATTATCATTTTCATCAACTGCAGATACCGTTATTTTATAGTCGCCTGCTGCGCCCATTTCAGGGTAAAGTGAACTGTCTAACCATGCGGCGGCAGCTAGTGGCCAGCCTGCCCTTGGTTTATCGGTGTTTGTTTTCCAAACCATAGACCTTACTTCCAGTTCAACTTTATCTGTATAAGCAATTGCAGCTTTAACTTCATCACCTTCTAAACCTGTGGAACTTGCCTTTAAGGTAATCATCGTGCCCGGTCTTCTTGAATCTTTTTCAATTGGTTTAAAGTATACCGTCACAAAATTTTCATCTGCGGGTATGGTGATTTGACCAATCTGGTTTTGGTCGGCAGCACAGTCTTCCGGTGTAGCGTAAAAGTGGCCGGCAACCACAGGGGCACCAAACCAAGGAGACAAATAAGCATCTAACTTAATGACACGGTTCTCAGAGTTGGTGGCTAAGTTATCGTTACAATTATCCAGCAGGTTAATAGTTAGTTCATTGCACTTGTTATACTTGACAATACCTTTGCAATCATCAACACATTCAACCGTAAGTCTTTCGTCATCACGGCATACAACACGTGGTAATTCCCATGCAACCTTTGCTGCATCATTACCAACTATGGTAAGGGAGAAAGCATCCGATTTAAAAGTATAATTATCGGGGACGAATAAATCTCCATTGTCCTTCTTGTTGTAGTGCTGAGCTACAACCCTAATTTCGTATTCTCCTGTTTCAATAGGATTTTCAAAACAAATGTTGAAGGTACGGTCTGCGTTTAATTCAAACTCATCAGAAACATCTGCCCATGAGCCACCTAAAGGGCGCAGTTCCAGATGTACTTTACTATTGTCAAGTATATCACCATTACAATTTTCTAAAGAACCGGTAGTGCAGGTATCGTCACATGCGTATCCTTCATCGTCATAGGTTAGGTTTACATCTACGGGTACATCGTAGATGGAGAATACTTTGGTAACACTAAAACTGTTGCAGCCGCTTAAAGCTACGTCAATGCAGAAAGATTCATCTGCACAGGGGTTTTTGACAATAAACGGTTGGTTGCGGTCACCAATTTGCATCTTGGTGGCGAATTCACCGTTAACGTCATCAGGATTGCCCAACTCTTCAAAAGCCGGAAGCGTAAATGTAGCTGTATTTCCGTTAATAATTGGAGTCGGCTGGGCGAAGTACCAGTGTCCATCAATAAAAATACTAACCGGGACAGTCAGCCCATTTGTTGCGGAAAGGTCAAAACCATCTTCAAAAGTAACAGTGAGTTCATTTTTGCCGTCTAAGGTAAAACAAGACGCGTCAACTGCAATGCCATCGATGTTAATGATATAGGGCACATTTTCTTGGTCAGCTATTCCATATGGCAAACCGTCCGCATCTACTTCCACTTGAGGTGCTGCTAGCGCAACCCCTGCAAACATAAAACAACACAGAACAACAACTGCCATAATCATGGACAGTCTGCTCCATTTATTTGGTAGGTGCATTTAATTTTACCCCCTTAAATAGTATTGCTTTTGAACTAGTTAAATAAAAACTAAATTCTAAATTTTCTGCAGTTAGACATTTGGAATTTGTTTTTATCCTTACTCAACCTATTGCCTGACAACATACCCCCTTTCAGTCACTAGAGGTTTTTGTAATGCATCACCCCTTTCTAAAGGGTAATAATCCCTTATTTACGTTTAAAGCAGGGTGGTTTAATAAACCCTTGCCTTAATGCAACTACCAACGATAGTATATTTAGTAGATATAAAATATTTTCCAGCTATTTAAACCTAATATGTTTGCAATATTAACCATATCTAATAATTAAAATAAATGGGTTAATTCAAAATCCCCTCCAACGGAGGAACTTACTTGCTCCCTCACCCGCCGCATCCGATGGTGTTTCCGCCGCTGTCTTCCATATCCGCGCGTATTGCTTTGTCCGCCGACTTTGTCCCCTGCCAGGCAATATCAAAGCCGTACATCATACTTTTTACCGGTATGCCTTTGGCACCAAGAACTCCGGCAGCTAAACCGGAGGTATTGCCGGTATAGCAGTATAAAACAATTTCCTTTTTGCCCCCGTTTTTAACGTGTTCATTAAGAAGGTTATTTAATTGGTCAATACTGTCTTGTTCGGCTATTCTCTCCACCCCGGTTATCCACACCGCCCCGGGTATATGCGAGGTATCGTAATCCGTTTGGTTCCTTATATCCACCACCAGCGGGTCGTTGGCGATATCATCCCCGCCGCTGCGTCCGTTGCGGTAGTCGGCCAGTTCGCCATCCCCGTCTTCATCGAGGATATCTTTAAGCTCCGCTGCTTTGACCAGATTGTTCATGATACCTGAACTACCACCCGGTACATTCTGGCCCTTCAAGTAGAGGTCTCCTTGCTGTTGGTTAATCAGTACAGCGTTGTTTTTGTCATCCCACTGCACCTGGGCACCGAAATGCTCGGCCACAACCCTGATGGGCACGTATACCTGACCATTTGACAAAATAGAGCCGGGTTCAACCATCATCAATTGGTTATCAATAAATAATTTGACCGACTTGACCGCAGCTTCGGCATAGACCCCCGTGAAAAGCAGTGCTATTGCCAGAATGACAGTGTAAATTTTAGTCACATTGTCCCCTCCTATACTTGGTAATTACCGCCTAAACGGTTCTTTTGAAATTAATGTTAGCATAGGCATAAATTGTCAACATCCTGCCCAGGTATGAGGAAAGTTTGATTTTAATCTGCTATGTATACCTAGTTCTTGCCGGAGAGGTTTTCCGGCAGGGCCATGTGGACTTTTTCCTTGGTTTCCGGCTTGATGTCCTTGGATGAGCCCAAAAAGAAAAAATAACCCGAATAACAGGCCAGCTCCACGGCTTTCAACAAATATCCGGGTAATATGGGCCCTTGCAAGTAACCGTCACATAGCCCCAGGAACTTTTTCAAACTTTCCTTATTTAAAGGCCCGGCACTGAAAAGGATTAACTTGGTCCAGCTGCAGGTTTCCTTAAATTTGCAGAGGACTTCGTATTCACTGTCTTGTGTGGAAACCAGTTCGTAAAATAGGAGGTCCGGTTGTAATTCATAAGCCTCCTTTAAAACATCTGCCCCCTCACTACCGACAACCTCTAAATTTTGGGCGGTATTAATAATCAGGGCCACCCCGCCCCGTATCACCTTGCGGTTACTGGTGACTATCACCTTCACCTTTTGCATGTTAATCCTCCTAAGGGCCTTTGCTAAAAACCTAGGGCAAACATGTAAAAAACCTCCATTTTAAGGAGGTTATTATAAATTTTAGATATATTTGTTTTATAAAACAATCGGACTGGGGTATGAAATAAAAACCGGGGTAGTAATACTCTTTTAGGAAGGGTTGTTGAGCAGACCGGTCTGGTAAGCATAGACTATGGCCTGGGATCTGTTTTTCTGGCCCAGCTTGCGCAGGATGCTGCTGACGTGCGTCTTCACCGTGGGCTCGCTGATAAACAAGTTGGAGGCAATTTCGCGGTTGGAATAATCCTTGGCCACCAACTGGAGGATTTCTTTTTCCCTTCTGGTAAGAAAGTCATTTTGATTGGAATTTGGGGCTCTCTGTTGGTCCAAGTCAATCACAAGTGCTCCGGCGGACTGGATGAATTTTTCCTTGTAATCGCCGGGCAGGCAAAACACTCCGGCACGGCAGGTCAGCTCTACCGCCTTGACCAGGCAGACACGCATGATGCTGCGGGGCACACATCCGTCCACGCCCAGCTCGATTATTTTGCCGATTTTTTCTAACTGCTCGTCTGCCACCAGGGCAATGATTAAGCTACAGGGGCACTCGCTTTTGATCTGACCAACCTGTTTGCCGAATTGATTTACGTCGCCGGATATATCGGCCAGGATTATGTCGGGTTGGATCAACATCGCCTTCCGGATGGATTCTTCCATGTTAAAACTGCCAAGCACTTCGAAAATTTTTTCCGAGTTGAATATAATCATCAACCCGCGCCTCACACGAGAATCCTCACTGGTTATCAGCAGGCGTATTTTATCCATATCCAACTCTCCCCAAACTCATCGTAGCCGATTTCACTGGGCAGTCACTATTCGTGCACGGCGTAAGATTCGTTAACCAGGCCCACCTGGTAGGAGTAGACCACGGCCTGGGCGCGGTTGCTTTTGCCCAGTTTACGCAGGATACTGCTGACGTGGGTCTTAACCGTCGGTTCACTGATGAACAACTTGCTTGCAATTTCCCGATTAGAATAATTCCCGGCCATAATCTTCAGTATTTCCATCTCCCGCCTGGTCAGGGCTTCCCCGTTGCCAACGGTACGGTTGTTGAAATGGGCCACATGCCGGTGTATTTGCGGGTTGGAACTCGACACCACCTTTTTAAAAGAACCAGGCAGGCATAAAATACCGGTTCGGCAGGTTAGTTCTATAGTTTTGACTAAGCATCCGCGCATCATATTTTTAGGGATGCAGCTGTCAATGCCCAGGGCCAGTATAGCAGCCAGCCTGTCAGGGTGGTCGTTTTCCACAAGCGCCACAACCAGGCTGCACGGGCATTCATGCTTCATCCTGTTTATCCTATCGCCGTTACCCTGCACCGGCAGGTCGCGAGGAATATCAATCAGGACAGCATCCGGCTGCAATGCGGCCGACTTATTTACTGCATCGTCCAGGGCGAAACTTCCCAGCACCTGAAAAGCGTTTTCCGAAGCAAATATGGCAGCCAGTCCCCTTCTGGCAGATGAATCATCACTGGCAATTAAAAGGCGAATCTCATCCATGCTTATGACCCCCGTCAATAATAATTGACCACTCAAAGAAAGCACCAACCCGGTCCTATCTTCGGCAGCCAGTCTATCATTCCCGAGGTATTTCGGATGACCATGGCTTTGCGCTCCCCTTAGAGTAGGAGATTGCCCTTTCGGTATAGGAACATAAGGTAGTACACCAAGTTGTACCGGTTCAAATGAAATACTTCCGGTTACTATCATACTGAACCTTATATTCATTGATGGTATGAGTAACTCCTGCCGCGAAACTCTTGTTATAATGGAACATCTTGTTAGATAGTATTAGATGTTTCCAGAACACCCATTTCTATTGCAGTTTTGGTTATGGTATTATAAAAAAAATATTTCTCTCATTAAAAAGGGCTATTTTTATGTGACCAACCCGGGTCAATAATTCCATAGCCCTGTCGAATCCGTGCCCTACCTGGTTGGGCAAATGGGCGTCAGAGCCCATGGTTACTGGCACGCCGTTGTTTCGACACGCCCGCAGGAAACCCTCGGCGGGGTATATTTCACCGGCTGGAACCCGCAGGCCGGCGGTATTGACTTCAGCACAAACGTCGGCTTCGGCAAAGGCCCGGGCGGTTTCGTCGTATAACCCCTGCAGGTCGCAGGTGGGTTTAAAGTCGAACTTTTTGACTAGATCCGGGTGGGCTATAATATCGAAAAGGCGGCTTTGGGCGGCTTGCTGCACCAGTTTAAAATAACGGCGGTATAGTTCATCCAGGTCGCAGGTTTCATACCGGTGGATGTAAGCCGGGTTGTCGAAGCCCCACCCGTCCACGTAATGCACCGAGCCCAGCACGTAGTCGAAGGGGTGCCGTTCCAGGATGCGCCGGGCCTGGTTTTCATGACCCGGGATGTAGTCCACCTCGATGCCTAGGCGGATGGTGATATCGGGGTATAGTTCTCGCTGCCTTTCCACCTCGGCCACATAGCCACCCAGGTCGCACTCGGGCATGGCCAGTTCCGGGTCACGGTCGCCCTCTTGCAGCCAGTACATGGGAATATGGTCGGCGAAGCCAATTTCTTTAAGGCCCAGGGCCAGGGCATGTTCTATGTATTCTTCCATCCTGCCGGCAGCGTGGCCACAGCGGGCGGTGTGGATGTGATAGTCGGGTAGTAACATGTTTTTACCTCGCTTCTGTGGAATTAAAAATAGAACCTGACACTTTTACATAAATCGAAAAAAGGTGCCAGGAGCCATTGAAAAAGTCTAGGTCCGTGTCATTCTGAATGAAACGAAGTGAAATGAAGAATCTTTCTCCGTTAAATACCAGAATTTTCGCTGCGCTCAGAATGACAATCTATGGACACAAAGCTTTTACTTTTTCCGATACCTCGCGGGTAAGCCTGTAAATCCGCTTCGCCAGGGCCGGTTCCAGTAGGCCGGTGCCGCAGGCCGGGGTGATTAGACTTTGGCGCAGCATCATTTCCCGGTCTACTCCCCGTTTGCTCAACTCTGCCCACAGTTCTTCCAACCGCTGCAGCAATGATTCGGCGTCTTCTTCAAAGGCCTTGTCAAAGGTGGGCACGATGCCCCAGGCCATAACTCCGCCCCGTTCCAGGTAGGGTTTCATTTCCTTTACGTAGGGCAGCAAAGATTCCCCGTACTGGTAGATATCCAAATTAACTATCTCCAGGTCGGATTCATATAGTACCGACCAGTCGATGGCGTCGCAGGAATGCACGCCGGCAATTCCGCCGGCGGTATGGATAGCGGCAAAAATAGTGTTTAGGTCGGCCAGCACCATTTCCCTGGTCACGGTAATGTAGCTGCTGCTGCCGTACACCCGGACGGCCGGCTCGTCCATGAAGATGATTACCGGCAGGCCAAACTTGCCCAGTTCTGAAATTTGCCAGCTGGCATGCATGGCCAGTGTTTTCACCAGCAGGTCGCGCTGTTGATCCTGGTAGTAGGCCAGGCGGCCGCGCTCGTCCTTCAGTTGAAAACCTACCGTTAGCGGTCCGGTCATGTGCCCTTTTAGGTAGCGGGCCGGGCCGGTGCCGTTTTGGCGCAGGTTTTCTAAGAAGGCATAAAAACCCGTGGCCGAGGCTGCGGGGAATGCAAAGGTGGCCAGCGCTTCCGGATCGCCGGACTCGGCGTCCATGAAGACGGTGTAGAATTCGGTTAGCCGATCGGGCCAGTCCGGTGCATCCACCGGGAAAACAACCCTGTCACCCCTTTTTTCCAGCAGGCCCATCCGCACCAAGGGATCCAAGAATTGGTGCACGAAGCCCTCGTCACTGCCCAATTGCGGCAACTGTGGCCAGTGGGGCGCTTGGGGCATATTTTCTTTGATTAGCTTAAGTGCGGTTTCAGTATCTTTAAAGGGCAGGCTGCCGATGCCGGTGGCCATGCCCCGGGGTATAAAGTTCATCAAGTAAAGACCTCCTTAGTTAAGAATGAATGAATACAACTTAATGTTAATTACTTTAGTATAATGCCAAAGTACGTATGTAATCAAAGTGTTTATCAAAAAAGTTGACATGTTATGCAGTAATGAATCCGTCGAAGAAAATTTTACTGTATACAAAAGCCAGGCTTGCCGCCCGGCTTGATTAACATAACTTTATTGTTTAGAACCTAGCTTTAATCTCAACAATCGAAATCAAGAACGTTCCCCGGGCCACGATTCCAACCGGTGCTTTATTTGATCCACCACTGCTTCCGCCGCAGCTTCCCCCTGGTGGATGCAGTAATCAATCCGGTCAAAATCCCAGGGGCCCATGTTTTTAATCACCGGGCGAATTACCAGATCGGCGTACTGTTCCAGTTTAAGGTTGATGCTCTCGGAAGATACTATCTCCAGGCTCTGGGTTAAAACGTCAACTATACTTTCCAACCGATGAGGGAGGTGTCCGCTGTACCCCACATCCACAGCGATGATGAAATCAGCGCCCATTTGCCGCAACACGTAAGCGGGGATGTTTTCTCTGAGCCCCCCGTCCACCAACAGCCGCTCGCCCATCCGCACCGGTTCAAACAGTCCGGGTACCGCGGTGCTAGCCCTTACCGCCGTAGCTACAGGCAACTCCCGAACAAAAACGTCCTTAGGCGGAATGATGGTTCGCACCTCGAAGGCGACCTCCTGGAAGATAACCAACGTTCCGTCCCTGGCGTCCACCGCGGTAATGCCCAACGGGATTTTAGTCTCCCCGAACAGCCGCTGCTTACCAAGTAACCTGTTCATTAACGCTTTTAATTTGCTGCCATTCATCAACCCCAGCGGGCGGCGGCCGGGAAAGGGAATACGCAGTAACTTGCAAAGGTAGTCTGCGGACATTAAAAAAAGGTTCACTGCCGCCGGGCCGTAATCAAAAACATCCCGGGGATGTAAGGCAAAGGTTATTTCCTCCATTTTATCGGGAGTATATCCCGCCGCGTAAAGCGCTGCCACAATACTCCCGGCGCTGGTGCCCGCCACCATGTGCACCGGGATGCCTGATTTTTGAAATGCCTTAAGCACCCCAATGTGGGCAACACCCCGTAAAAAACCGCCCCCCAGTGCCAACCCCACCGCAGGTTCGCTGTTCATTACCAAACACCGCCCGGAAGCATAAAATACTATTCAACAGTAGTTATAAATATATTACTATTTTATGTGGCGGTAGTGGTAATGTGCGATTAATTCTCTTCTTTTAACTGTTCCAGCTCCTCTTCTAGTTCCTCCAACTGGCTGATCATGGCTGGTTTAACGGAATGGGCCGGCAGCCTGCGCTTAATGTCGGCAATTTCTGCTTCGATTTCTTTAACTCTTTCGTCACGCTCGTTTTGATCCTTGATAATACTCACCACCTGAAAAATGGGCCAATCAGACCCTAATAAAAAATCCATGCCCTTGGACATGGAAGACCACTTTATCCGTTATTCTGCTGCGCGCATTTCCGGCACCAGCCGAATATCTTCAGCTCATGGTCGGTAATCACAAAATCGTACCTTTGGGTCACCCGTTGTTCCAGTTCTTCCAGCAGGTCTTCGTTCACCTCCATAATTCGTCCGCAGTTAATGCAGATTAGGTGGTGGTGTCGGTGGCCCTCATTGCTTTTAGATCCGAACTCGTACCGCTTTCTACCGTCCCCAAAATCCATACTATGGATAATATCATAATTAATAAACAGTTCCAGAGTGCGGTACACGGTGGCCAACCCCACGTCGGGAGCCCTGAGTTTAACTAAATTGTATACTTCTTCGGCGCTCAGGTGCTTATCCTTGTTTTCAAGTAAAACCTTTAGCACATGCTCCCGCTTGGGGGTCATTTTATGGTCATTGGCGCGCAGTTTCTCCCCTATCTCCCCTATTACCCTGCGCATGCGAGGTCACCCCCAACATTTCATTCTTTCCTAATTATAACTAAAATTTAACACGTATGTCAATATGAACGTATGTCAATAATAAATAATTTATACTCCTGTAATATCGTAGTGCCGCCGGCCAATAAGAATATAGCACACGGGCAAAGGAGGCACATCTTTTTGCTAATCGCTTTGGGCGCATGCGTTGGCCTTTATTTTCTACTGCAAGGCATGCGGATCATGAAAGAGGGATTGGAAAACCTTTCTCGAGAAAAAATGAGGCGTTCCCTGGCCGTGCTGACGGCAACGCCGGTTCGCGGTGCTTTAACGGGTACTTTATTAACTACGCTGACCCAGAGCAGTACTGCCATATCGGTGCTCTCATTGGGTTTCGTCAACGCCGGCCTGATGGGACTGGAACAGGCGGTGGCCATCCTTTTAGGGGCCAACGTGGGTACCTGTGTTACGGTACAGCTTATTTCGCTTGACCTCTTCCGGCTGGCCATCCCCGCTGCCATGCTGGGCCTGGTGCTTTGGGCACTAAAAGGTCGCAGCCCGGTGGGGCAGTTGGGACGTGCTTTATTCGGTTTTGGGCTGGTTTTTACCGGGTTGTGGCTAATGGCCAAATCCCTGGCGCCCTTGCAGCATGCGTCGTGGTTTACGGTTACTATTATGTATTTGCAGCATAACCACCTGCTGTCGGTGCTGGCTGGTGTCCTGGCCTCGGCGCTGCTGCATAGCAGTGCTGCTGCAACGGGTATTGTAATGCTTTTGTCCAACCAGAATTTAATTGAATTACCTACCGCAGTGGCGATGGTGCTGGGTAATAATATTGGCACCTGCATAACCGCAGTATTGGCCAGTATTAGTGGGCCCAGGGCCGGTAAACAGGTGGCCGCCGCCCACGTATTACTTAACATATTTGGGGCAATAATCTTCCTGCCTCTGATTAAACCATTTGCCCTGCTGGTAGGGTTAACCGCGGGGGATCTGCCCCGCCAAGTGGCTAACGCCCATACTATTTTCAACGTCGCCAGCAGCCTTCTTGTACTGCCGGTGGTGCGTCCCTTTACCGCGCTGATACGCCTTCTGGTACCCGACCGCTAGGGGTCAGGCCCTGCATAACTCCAAATTACAAATTGGAGTTATGCAGTTATGCAGGGCCTGACCCCTTAGTATTTGCGTTTGGGGTAGGCCAGCCTGGACCGGCGCTTGCGGCGGCGCACAAAAAGCCAGCGTAAAAACGAAAGTATGGTAATACCGCCCACCACCCATACCCAGGGGTAACTAGTGGTGCTGCGCTGAACGGCGCTCACCGTCACCAGGGGTACCCGGCCCAACTCCCGGCCCTGAGCTTCCAGCACTAGTTCGCCCAGTTGTTGTCCGGCTTCCAAGGGCGCCTCTATGTTTTCGTCGGCCAGCTCAAACCGGCGGGTTATCTCGGGTTTTTCATCTATGGGAAAGTTGTAGTAAAAGTATCCGGCAGTTTCCAGTACTGCTTTTTCCGCCCCGTTTTTGACCGGGGTATCAGTAATCATTTGCCGCGGCGTCATTAGTTCCACCGGCGCAAAAGCCTGAAAGCCGTAATCCAGCATCACGCCGGCGTCACTCCACAGGTTGGAGCCCTGGCTGTTTAATAACACGGCAATCATCTCCCGCCCGTCCCGCCGGGCCGAGGCCACAATACACTGCCCTGCGTCCACTGTATATCCTGTCTTGATACCGTTGGCCCCTTTATAACCATAATAACTGCCAGTCAGAAGCCGGTTGTGGGTGTAAAAGTCCTCCTGCAGCGGTCCGTGGATTTGCTCCAATTTTTCAACGCTCTGCAGCACTTCCGGAGACATATATTTTTTCCGATCCAGTTTGATGTTTACGGTGCCGGTAATACGGCGAAAATTCTCGTTCTGCATAGCTTCACGACCAATTAAAGCCAGGTCCCGGGCGGTGGTGTAATGCTGGGGATCGGGCAAACCGTGCGGGTTGGTGAAGTTGGTGTTACGAGCACCCAGTTCCCTGGCTCGTTGGTTCATCATTTTAGCAAACCCGTCCACAGAACCGCCAATATGTTCGGCGATGGCCTCGGCGGAGTCATTGGCCGAGGTTAGCATCAGCATGTACAACAGGTGTTCCATGGGCAGTTTTTCCCCGGGTTGCAGACCTACACGTGAACCGTCCACCGAGGAAGCCTGCTGGCTTACTTCCACCATCTCGTCCAGAGACGACTTTTCCAGTGCCACCAGCGCGGTCATGATTTTGGTGGTGCTGGCCGGGTACATTTGTTTTTCTGCTTCCTTACCGTACAGCACCTGACCGTTTTCGGCGTCCATTACCAGCGCCGCTGTGCCCGTCGTAACCGGTTCCGCAGGCGGCCCGGCCGCTGCCGGAATAGCGATTGGGCATATGAAAAGTATCAATGTCAAGATGATAATTATTTTCCTAATCAAAATATTTCTCCCGTTAGGTTAATTTAAACTTTTTGTTACTATATTTTTAAACGTACAACTTTTTTATTTTATCACAAGCCCACATGTTTAACCAGTTTCCCGCTGCCGTGAGACCGCCACGATTATAAAAAGGGCCAGCATTACTGTCAGGGCGGTTAGGGGCAGTACCAGGGTCGGGCTGATCCCCTGAAAGAAGTGCACCAGGTGGGCCACCAGCCCGCCAAACAGGAAGGCCAGAATCAATATGGACAGCCATACAGTCACCCCTTCCCGCCAGCCCCGCTCCTTAAAGATAACCAGTGTGGTAGCGATACAAGGCACAAACAGGGTCAGGGTAACTAAGGCCACGAACATCTGCAGCGGCTCCATGGGGATGCTGATAATCCCGGCGGTGCCAAAATCCCGGCGGATAAAACCCATAATGAACGCGTAAGCGGTTTCCCCGGGCAGTAACAGCCATCCCGTGGTCAGCGGTTCCATGGCCCGTTCAATCCGCTCCATCAGACCGGTCACCCTAAGGATGCTTAAAGTTAAAGCGCCGCCCAAAAAGATTGGAAAAGCTTCCTTAATAAAACCGAAAGTCCGGGCCCAGGTTTTCATCAGCACATTGCTCGGCCGGGGCAGGCGCATAGTGGGCAGGTCGATAAGCAGTGGAACAGTTTGCCCGGGCAGGAACCGCCCCAGCACAGTGCCCACCCCCAACATAATACTCAAAATCAATAACCCGTACAAAATAACATAACCTGCCCCCAGGCTGCCCAGGATGGCCGCTACAAAGGCCAGCTGGGCCGAGCAGGGCACGGTAAGAGCCAGCAGGAACGTGGCAATGCGCCGCTCCCGATCCGAGGCCAGCATACGGGTGGTGATAATGGCCATGGTTACGCAGCCAAAGCCCAGTACCAGCGGGATTACGGCTTGCCCGTTCAGCCCCAGATAACTCATCACCCGGTCGGTTAAGATAGCAATCCGGGGTAAGTAACCCGAATCTTCCAGCATGGACAGCACCAGGTAAAAACCCGCCACCAAGGGGAACAATAGGCCAAACAGGTAAGTAATAGCCATAGTTAATAGCCCGAACTGCCCAGCCAGGATTGTACCTAGTGGAGCATCCAGGTCGAGGAAACGGGACAACAGTGAACGCACCAGCGGCTCATAGTAACCACCCATCAACGTACCTTCGGTAAAACCAACCACTGTTTGGGCAAAGAAAACGCCTACCAGTTCGTAAGTTAACCATAAGGTGAATATCAAGGCCGGTATACCGGTTAGGGGGTTAATCAGCCAGTGCCCCAACCGGGTAGCCAACCCGGCGTCAGCACCCCTCTCGAACAGCACGGCCGAAGCGGTATCGTTAACCCGCCGCCGCCTTGCGGCATAGATAGCATCCCTCTCTTGCCCCGGCTCCACCCCACGGCGGACGGACACATCGGAATCGCCTTCCAGCACCAACAGTGCTTCGGCCCGGCCCAGATTCGGGTATCGTGCCAGCATCTTTTCCACTTCGGGGTCGCATAGTCCCGGCCGTGCTTCCGCCAGCCTTTCCCTAAGGCGGTCGACACCCTCACCGGTGATGGCTACCGTGGATATTACCGGCACGCCCAGCCGGCGTTCCAGTTCTTCGGCGTCCACTTCTAGTCCCCTGGCCTTAAGCTCGTCCACCATGTTCAGGGCTACCACCATGGGCACCCCGGCGTCAGCCAGCTGGTAAGTTAGAAAGATATCCCGGTACAGATGCACCGAGTCCACCACGTTTATTACCACGTCGGCCGAGAGCACCTCGTCCCGCACCTGTGCTTCTTCCGGGGTAAATGATGACAGTCCGTAAGCCCCGGGAGTATCCACCAGAAAGTCGCACCCGAACCGGGAACAAATAAACTCCATGGTCGTGCCGGGGAAGTTGGATACATCCACGTAATGGCCGGTAAGCCGGTGAAAGTAAACCGACTTGCCCACATTGGGGTTACCGACCAGGACCACCTTAAGGGGCTTGTTGTTTTCTACAGCATCTTTTTTTATAGCCATTGAAATCCTCTGCTTAAGATAGTCTAAGTAAATAAAAAAGCCCCGCCGCCCGGGGTCAATGGTATTAAGTAGCGAACTTACTCTGCACCAACAGGCACTTAATAGAGCCCGCCTTCCAGAGCGGCCATGCCTGCTTTAGTCTGCCTCACCGGAGCCAGCATTTCCACGTTGATGTGCCGGGCCAGTTCCCGGCCTACTGCTATTTCCTGCCGGTGCTTGCTTAAAACCACCGGACCGGCGGGAATGACACCGGCGCAGGTAAATTCTTCACCCTCGTCAATACCCATGCGGAAGGCCTGCTCCCTGATTCTTTCGTCAGCTATGGATATTATTTTGACCCAATCACCGGTTCGCACCTGATCCAAAGTCATGCCGCATCCTCCATGGTAATTGATAAAGATAACCGTTCTCATCCATATTATATTTTACCTGGACAGCCCGGTCAATATTTAATTTACTGCTGTTTTAAAAAAATTGGGCACCGGAGCATAAAATTCTTTTAAAATTATCAGTGTGTAAAAAAAAAGCGGGTCGGAAAAACTACCCCCGAAAGGAGTTGAGCGTATGACTCAAATAGATACCAAAGGCATGTCTGTGGCACAATTGGATGACCAGCAGTTACAGCGCCTCATGACGGCGGAGAAGGACCTTAACAACGCTGCAGGCCAGGAAATCTACCTGCTGGCGGTGGCCCGCCAACCCGGCAAGTAATCTTTAGGTGTTATCCTGAGTTGTAGGGGCATCCCTTGCGGGTGCCCGAATTAATGATGCGAGGTTATGAGTGAACCGGGCACCCGCAAGGGGTGCCCCTACTTCGTTCAAATTGAATAGGTTTTCTATCCTCTAATATTTTAGGAAGCCAGCCAAACAAAAAAGGCCATTAAAAAAGAGCTGATGGTAAAGAATAAAAATAACAACAGGAATACGGGATCGATATGCAGCCTGCCGATCCTGATTTTTTTATAGCCCTCCGGGCCCTTATTTTTCCCCTCACCAGTCATAACATTTCCCCCTCTAGGTTCAAGTTGGGGACATTCAAGTCAAGAACCGTCCCCAACTTGAACTAGACAAATTTGCGGCGAATGCTTTCCAGGTGTTTTTTTAGGTTGCCCGGTTCGCCCATATCCCGCAAAAGACCTTCGACATAGCGATGCCTGGACGGGTCACGCATATCATCCATAAACCTGTACACACCTGCTCTGCGTCCTACCTGGAAATTGGCTTTCTCATCTCCGGGTAAGTCCTGATAACGGTCGATAACACTCAGCAATCTGTCCCGATCCCCGGGTAAATTTCCTTCCAATTCCTGCAGTAAATTTAAAATATGGTCACTGACCAACCTGGTGGTAACTCCCTGCAGTGATTCGATTAACAGACGAATTTCGGCCACAATTTCGTCCTCGTCCAATGGTTCGAATACACCGCTGGTCATCAAATCGTGCAGCGGGGTTCTTTTTAGTACCGACAGGGTTCTAAGGCGCACGTGCTCCGGGTTTACTGTGTTAATCCGGGCCGCGGTTTCCAACGCGTGTTCCCGGGAATACTGCCTGCCACCCAGGCCGGGCATAACGTACCAGCATATTGATATCCCGGCCGCCTTGATTTTACAGCCGGCTTCTTCCAATTGAGCAGCGGTAACGCCCTTTTGGATTAGCTTAAGCACCTGGTCGGAACCCGATTCCATGCCCATATGAATTCTGTTCAGCCCTGCTTCACGCAGCGCAGTCAATTCATGCTCTTTTTTACGAGCTACCGTATCAGCGCGGGCATATGTGGTTATTCTGTCCACAGCCGGGAAAACTTGACGAATATAATCAACAACCCGCACCAAATCATCTGTTTTTAGAATTATGGAATTGGCATCCTGAAGAAAAACGTTTTGTCCGCCATTATACAGCCAGGCACCCACATGATAATGCAGGTGACCGTGCCGTGCGCCGGCCTCGTGCACCACATCGGCGGTTACGCTTCCCTCTCGCCCCATCTCCCGCGATATTTCCCCTACCTGTTTGGCCACCCGACTAACCGTATCCACATCTGCCAGGACGTCCTCGACGGGACGGCGACTGAACTGTTCACCCTTAAAAGTTTTACAGAAGGCGCACCTGTTCCAGGGGCAGTTGCGTGTAACCCTGATTAGAAGGCTGTCTGCCTCACTGGGCGGTCTGATAGGCCCCTGTTCGATAAACATATTTTCACCACCCCACTTAAAATTTAACAAGTTAAATTAGATTTTATCATATTTTTATTATTATAGTACGTAGACACATTTTTTCAGAAGACACTATTCTAGTAAAATTAGCTTGTCATCTAGTTTTGAAGAAGGATTTCCATGTCCCAAGGGAGAAACATACCTAACACATAGCATCATCTTTTTCAAAGTCATACTTAAAGCATACTATAGCATTTTTAGGTATTAGAACATACCCTCGGCGCAACAAGGAGGTTTCAATATGAACTTGCCGATACGGCTAGCTGAGATTGCCAGGGTTTCCCCCGGTCAGGAAGCGATAGTTTTTCAAAACCGCCGCATGACATACGCACAGTTGGATACTCGGGTGAGCCAACTGGCCAGTGGGATGCAACAGTTGGGAGTAAAGCCGGGCGACCGGGTTTTGCTGGCTCTGGGTAACTGCCCTGAATTTGTCATCGCTTATTATGCCGTGATAAGAATGAAGGGAGTAGTAGTTCCGGTCAGCCCCATGTATACGATTAACGAAATTGGTGTAATCATGAGGGACTGTCAACCTAGCTTGGTAATTACCTGCCCGGAACTTCAGCAGACCTTTATTAAGCTTAAAGAAAGCATCGACATTCCCCAGGGGATCATTGTTAACAGTTGTAATTTGGAAAACGAAACTTTCCTAACCTATGAACAGGTATGCAGCAAGGGGGCCAACGCTTTCCCGGGAACCAAATACAGCCGTGAAGATCTGGCTGTAATTCTGTACACCGCCGGTTTAGCTGGTAAACCCAAGGGGGCCATGCTGACTAACTTCAACATGTACAGTAACGCCCTTACTTACTCCCAGTTATGCAACATGGGCCCGCCCGACCGGGCGCTGCTCACTGCCCCTGCTTATCATGCCGGTGCCCAGACCTGTATTATGAACAACGCCATCGTAGCCGGCGCCACCCTGGTAATCCAGGAAGGCTGGCGGGGAGCTGAAGAACTACTCCGAATTATGCAAGAAGAAAAAGTAACTTTTTTCTTTGGCACACCCACCATGTACAAATTTATTGCCGACTGTCCCAACCTGACCAAATACGATGTCAGTTCTCTGCGCATAGCATTTACAGGTGCAGCCAGCATGCCTGCCGATCTATACGATGAATTTAGAAACAAAATGAATATGCATTTAACAGAAGGCTATGGCCTAGCCGAAACTTCCCCGGTGGTTACGGTAAATTTCATAAATAAATCCGGCAAACAGGGTTCCATCGGTATTCCCATCCCCGGCGTGGAAGTTAGAATTTTTGACTACGAAGACCGGGAAGTACCCCAGGGTCAGGTGGGTGAAATCGTGGTTCGCGGCCCCAATGTTATGCTGGGCTATTATAACCGGGACGAGGAAACCCGCTGGGCGCTGCGTAATGGGTGGTTCCATACCGGCGACCTGGCCTATGCCGACCCGGATGGGTACCTTTACATTGTAGATCGCAAAAAAGATTTGATTATCCGTGGCGGTGTTAATATTAACCCGCGTGAAGTTGAGGAAGTTTTATACGCCCATCCCGGTATCTTCGATGTAGCTGTGGTAGGAGTTCCCGACGCTGTAATGGGTGAAGAGTTGCTGGCTTTTGTCATGGTCAGGGATGGACAGGAACTAGGTGACGCAGATATTAAAGATTTTTGCCAGGGCAAAATAGCTAAATATAAAATACCACGCTACTACCGGTTTGTGGCCAGCCTGCCCAAGACATCTTCCGGTAAACTGATGCGTAAAGAACTGCAGACCTGGATAAGTAAATAGAACTAACTCACCACCAATAATTTTGAGGTTATCAAGCCTCCGGCCAAACAGCCGGGGGCTTTTTGGTTACCGTAGCCAAAAAAACAACCAAATTAATCTAGTTTTTACACCACTTCTTTTTCTAAATTATGAACTGGCAACACTTAACCCCCTATCCTGGAAGAGAAATTTAGCTTGTGAATTTTTTTACAAAACCTATTGACAAATGTGGTGCTTAGAAATATTCTAAGGATAAGGAAGCGGGTTACTGAATTGCTTGAGTAAGTTCTTAATTACACAATCTTTAAGCTACTGGTTAACAGCGTAAAGACTAGAAACAGCAACGCAAAGGCAGCCCGCGTATATTTAACCGAGTAAGGGGGTGGCACATAGAATTAGAGCCGAGAGCGACTTGTCATCACGTTAGTGAAATATTTCACCAACATCATGGGCCATAATGTTACCTTTACTCTAGTAGACTAAAAATCATTTGTCATCACGGACGCGGCCTAGAACTGCTCCATCTTACCACAAACAAAAAAACATAATTCAAATGATTAACCGACTGTTCTTTAAAGTTTATAGAGAAAATTAAACTGATTAAAAAGAGTATTACCAAACAAAAATTAATAACCCATTTAAGGGGGTTAAGCAATGAAATCTCTATACGAAAACTTTATGTACGCAGCCAGGGCCCACGCCAAGTGGGAAATCGCAACAACACAGGTTATAGTTAAAGACCGTAAAAAATTATTAATCCTGCTGGTATTGTTTCTGCCAATTCTGATACCAGCTATCGCTCATGCCGGTTCAGTACTGCCCGGATTCATCGGTGGCAAGTCTTCCTTTGGACCTTCGTTCTTTTCACCTACCACGTTTTACGGGTCCATTCTAATTGGGGTTTGCGCCGGCTTGATTACCGGTTGTATCGGCGCTGGCGGCGGATTCATCATCACCCCGGCTCTGATGAGCCTGGGGGTTAAAGGAATTATGGCCGTTGGTACCGACATGTTCCACATTTTCGCCAAGGCCATTATGGGTACCGCTGTGCACAAAAAACTTGGCAACGTGCACGTTGGTCTGGCCATCGCCTTCTTGGCCGGCTCTTTTATCGGAGTTACCGGAGGCGGCGTACTTAACAGAGCCATATTTAACCACAACCCGGTAGTCAGTGACTTCGTTATTAGCATGCTGTACGTGTTCATGCTGGGGTTCCTGGGCTTTTACGCCCTGGCTGATTACCTTAAGTCCAAGAATAAGATCGGTGACGAAGCAGGCGATGCTCACGGCGGACCTTCCGGACTGACTGGCACGGCATTAAAGATGCAGTCTATAAAAATCCCGCCCATGATTACCTTCGACGAAGACATTTATCCCGGCGGCAGGAAAATCTCCGGCGTATTTGTAGCCCTGTGCGGTGGTCTTGTGGGATTTGTGGCAGCCATCATGGGTGTTGGCGGCGGCTTCCTGACCTTCCCGATATTTGTTTACGCTCTGGGCGTGTCCTCCTTCACCACTGTGGGAACAGATATTCTACAAATTATCTTCACCGCGGGTTACGGTTCCATCACCCAGTATGCTGTCTACGGCTACGTGTTCTACACCCTGGCCATGGGCATGCTGGTGGGATCCCTGCTGGGCATTCAAATCGGCGCTATCACCACCAAGGTGGTGCCCGGTATACAAATTAGGGGCTTCTACGCTGTAGCCATCCTGGCAGGTTTTATAAACCGGTTGTTTGTGCTGCCCGATAAGCTGCGCATTATGGGCTATATCAACATGAGTCAGGCAACAACTAAAACGCTTGAAACCATTGGTGCAGTCATTTTCTTCGGCCTGGTAACCGTATTCGCATTATGGATAATTTCCACCTTTGTACGCAATATCCCCAACCTGAGAGCCGAAGCAATGGCGGCCAGCTCTGGTGGAAAGGGAGTGAGCAAATGATTACTAATAAGAAAACTTTCGCTCTCGGCATGATTATGTTAATTTCCTTCTCCCTAGTGTTCGTGCTAATAATGTCACCTATTTTCGGTGCAGGCAGGAACGGGTTGGTATATGCTGACGACATGTTCAATTCACTATCAAAGGGTTCTGCTTACTTCATTGATCAGGAAGTAACAAAAGCCGAAAAGTATGCGGGTACCGGCATTGAGGTTACACTTGCAGCTGCCGATGAAACACAGGCCCAGGTCTGGACCACCCTGTATACCGCGGCGGGAGCAGATGTTAAAACAGCCGGCACAGAAGTTGCGATTAAGGGCGACCTGGGTAATATCATGAACACTGTCCTGGTCGACGCCGATGCCATGTACTACAACAATGGCACCGCACTTACCGATAAGTACGGCCTTGAGGGCAGGGAAGCAACTTATGCATGGTACAATTCCTTTAAAGTAATGGATGAGGCACTTAAGAATCAGCAGCGTTTTGCTGAATCAGCGGCCATAAACAGCGTGATTAAAAAAGCTGTAGAGCCGGCATACAATTACTACGATATTGAAATTAAAAAAGTGGTCGACTACAAAGGAATTGTGTTCTTCCTGATGGCCTTCTACCTGGTATACACCCTGTGGTACGGGTTCGCCATCTACTACATTTGTGATGGTGTGGGCATCTCCATGACCAAGGCCGCTAAAAAAGTGGAAGCTTAGTTTAAACGAAATTAGCATTCTCTTCTCAACCCAATAATTTGGCAGACATATCAAATAAAGCTAAACGGCGACCGTGGCGGCCGCCGTTTAGCTTCACCTTGACTATAAGTTTAAAACTTATGTTATATAACGCGCTGGTCTTTAAACAAACCAAGGGCCGTTAAAATGTTTTCCTGAACCGGCGACAAACTGGAGGATTTGATTTCGTGATCGTCCAGCTGATTAATAGCTACCTTTATATCTTCAAGTAAATTGATGGCTTGCCGGACATCCAGGTTAAGGCCCGCCTGATTAATCATTCTTTCCATGAGTTTTTCCATCATAAACCCCAAAACACAGATAAAAAGGTTGGCCGAAATTTTAAGTTCGGCGTACAGTATGTTTTGCCACGGCTCAAAATTCTTAATTTCCCGGAATGACTCACCCATAATCGTTAGGCTGGTATAAGCCTTTACTATTTCCACGGCCTGTAGAAATTCATTGTTTGTTTCCAGTAGGAACGAACCGGCCAGTCCGCTTTCACGCACAATCAAGTCTTCCCGGCGGCGGTAAGCCAGTTCCTGGGTAGATTCGCTGTAACGCCAGTCAAAGTATTTGCGGAAATGGCTATCCTTTAAAAGAGGTATGTTTTTGGCCTTTAGGAACCGCTTTTCGCCTACGGTTTTCTGAATCTCTTTTAGCTCGTTTTCTATTGCATCCAACCGCTCCCTCAACAATACGTGGGTTTGTTCAGCAGCCCCGGGATTGTAACACAACATGTATCGCTTAGCATCTTCATTTCTTATTTCCTTGAACCATAAACCCTCGTCAACTTGGTGAAATCCTTTTTGATAAGTGTTCAATTCACCGGCAATCAAATCTCTTTCCAATTCAGTCATGTGTTTGCGCCCGATGATATAATCATAACCTTGGGCAACCAATACTTCCAGGCCCGGGTTATCAAGTACACTGCGGTCACCCACGAAGATGCATTTGTCAATGTCAAAAGAATTTTTTAGGTAATCAAGTATATTCCTGTATTCCCATTCTTCGGCAATTTCGCGCAATATACTATGCCCCAGAGGTACACCATCCCCGCTGACCAGTAAACCAAAATTAATCCGTTGTAATTCCTCTGATTCCCCAAGAACATATTTACCATAGGAAGACAAATTAAGCTCTTCACGGGGGGCGGGTTCAATAGTTCCCGTTGTCAATCGACAAAAAGCCATATTAGTGTTAATGTGCATTAACTTACGTAAATTTGCATATACTTTTTCTTCCAGCTCTTCTTTATACTCGGCAACAATATCCAGGGCACGATAAAAATGGTGCGGCAAAATCTCCATTCCTTCAAGGGCCGGCATATAAAGACTGTGATACCAGTCGCTGATAGCTTCTTTATGCTGGGGTTGTATTATTTGGTTGATGGCCATAAGCTCAACCAAAAGCGAGACGTTAACAATATCATCGTCTTCTAAACCGGCAACTTTGTTAATAACCGGCTCAACACCAAGCAACTCCCATACTTTATGAATAGCAAGAACCTCACCATAACGAAGAGTTTTTTGGGCCTCAAACTTATTAGGATGATTAGGTAATCCGCAGATTTTTGACAAACCTGTAATTAGGCCGTTTACCTTATCCGGTGTAAGTTTTTCGAGGCTGCCAAGATTGGCTATAACCCGCTGTTTTACCTTGTTACCTTCTCTGTAATTCTCTATAAGCTTTAGATAGGTATACTCTTTACCGTTGCTTTTACTGGTTACCTTTCGAAAAAACATAAATATCACCACCCTTGACAAGTAATTTTGCAGTCGGTTTGATAAAGCTTATCTCTCTACTTTTCTTTTTTGTAAAACGCTTTTAAACACTACCTTTTTTCCTACATCTTTATTGCATGTACTTTAATTCACTAACTAATTTTCCAGATACCTACTCTTTTAAATTATATCATATGTTAACTGGTTGTGCAATTTATCCAACAATCTTGCGGGGTAAAATACTGGTAGCTAACGGTTTTACATCTCGTTTTTAAACCTTTTGTCACTAAGTTTGATTACCAAATGCCAATTGCAAACCACCATAGCCCTGCAAGCCCAATTATGGAAAGAACCAGGGAGATTACGAAAAGAACACTGCCGGCCTTCAAAAAGTCCGAGGCTTTTAAAAAGCCTGGCCCGTAGACAATGGCGTTGGCGGGAGTGGCGATAACCAGTAAATAGGAAAAAGCAGCACCCAGGGAAGTTGCCACTCCTATAGCCAAAGGCGAAGTGTCGGCCAGTTCTGCTACCTTGATAAAAACAGGCCCTAGCATGGCCACAGCAGGACCATCGGCCATGGTGTTAGTTACAAATGCAGTTATTGTAGTGGTTGCTGCCAAGAGCGGTAACCCCTTGGCAACCTCAAAGGCTGTGGCAGCATATAGAATTTTTTGGGCCAGCCAGGCGGCAGCTCCTGTGGATACCAACATTTTGCCCATGGATATGGCCCCCGCATAAAGGACTACAACACCCCACTGGGTTTTCTGCTGCAAGTAATTCCAATCCACCAGCCTTAAAATTACAGCCAGAATTACCCCGACCATGGCGATATTACCCACCCCAAACTGGCGACTGAACAATACCCAACCCACAACCACACCTAAAAATATCACCAGGGCCATTTTAGCCTGCTTGGTCATAGGCCCGTCTGCGTTCAATTCCTGTTGAATTCTTTCCAAGACTTCCTTTAAATCATCAACTTCAGGTTTAAATAGTCTTAATAACCAGTATGTGACGATGGGAATTAAAATTAGGGTCAAAGGTAAAGCCATGAGCATCCATTGACCGTAGCTTACGTGAATGCCAATACCGCTCAAAAAGCTTAGCATTAATGCATTTCGAGCACCACCGGAGGGGGTGGCCATACCACCGATAATAACCCCGTAAGCAATGGTCAGCATCATCAGCTTGCCGAGCTTGGGCACTTTTTTTATGCCGCCGCTCAAAGAAACAATACCCACCCCAATGGGAAACATAATGGTTACTGTGGCGTGTTCGGTGATAAAAGCGGCGCTCAAAGCACAAAAGGCTACCATGCCCAGCACAACCCGGTCAATTCGGGTGCCTGATATTCTAAGCATATGCAGAGCCACTTTGTTATGGATATTATATTTTACTAACAATGCGCCAAGCATCAATACTCCCATGATAAAAACGACAGCATCGTCCATAAAAGTACGGGGCACTTCTTGAAAGCTATGAATACCCGTCGCAACCTGGTAGGTGCCGATAATCATGGCAGTTACCGGCAAGGGGACTGCCTCGGTTAAAAAGCATATGACAATGAAGATCCAAAGACCTATGGCATATTTGCCCTCGTTGGAGAGCCCGTCCGGGGTTGGTAGGCAAATTACTAAAGCAAAAATAACAATCCCCAGCAGCAGCCATCTTCTATCTTTGAAAAAGTCCACTAACTGCCGTTTGAATCCACCGTTCCCCGGCGGGCCGCCAGGACCCGGCAGTTGAAACCCCGTATGCTTGTCCTTATTTTTATAATTTTGCAAATCAAAAATTCTGCTTTTGCTCACGCATTCACCCGCTTAAAAAACATATATCAAATAATTAACTGGCATAATTGTTTTTATATTGTACCTTAATTTGAACAAAAAAACATCTAATTATATAAACCGCAAATGCCGGGTGAACAAAAAAAGCTGCCGTAAATATTGGCAGCTTTTTAACATCATCTTTTAACATTTCCATTGTATTCCATTATGTTTTAATTATTTTACTCCATTTAGGAAACAAACCTGTAACCGGCGGAGAAATGCATCAAATACATTGGCCCGTCCATTTCCCAATATCCCGGCGGGGGTGCTGCTTCACGCCTGACCGAATCTACGGAAAACTTGCAATTACTTATCACTATGGAGGCACATTTCCCTACCTGAGCTTTTTCCCCGGGGCCTATAATTTGGTAGTTACCCTGGTATCCGGCACGCTCAAAAATACATAAATAACATTCTCCGGCATCAATAGAAGTAACCGGACTCATATTCTGAAAGTTTTTAATAGCCGTATTCTGAATTAGTTTATAAGAAAAGTCACCGTGCCAGATGCGGGCATATTTGGTGACACTGGACGTTCTAAAAAAACCCTCCAGCGATTTAATTATTCTTTTAAGTCTGGATGCCGGCGCCCAATCAAGGCCTCTATCTCCTGTTTGAGAGATGCTTGACATTTTAAATCCCCCCTGATTACTAACATGATAATCCACTAAGATGAAGATGGCATCAGTTTAGTGTTGAAAAGCCAAATAATACACCCAAAATGCCATAGTATTTGGGGAACGTTTCACAAATAGGCACAGCCCTTAACAATTTCAGAACATTCACAATAATTAATTTCAGCTTTTTATATTTTACTTGTCATTACATTTTTTATCAAGTGCATTCTTAGTTTTATTTATATACAGTAGCTTTTTGCTTATTTATTATTAATCTTTGTCATTGCTTTTTGTGAATATTATCTCGGCATGACAAATCCCGCATTTGCGCTTTACAGCATTTATTTGACCATATAACTTGAAAAAAGATAAAAACGTCTTGTCTTGGACCGGAAACATCAATAAAATATAATAGTAATAGAATAATTCATAAAGGAGCTAAAAGGATGAAACTAGCTTCAATATACGGCGTAACCAAGCAAAGCGGTAACACTACCATAGCCGAAGAACTTTCTTTAATGAGCCAAAACAAAGGGTACAAAACACTTTTGGTGGATCTGGATATCCACAAAGGCGATGTAACCGAAAGACTTAAATTGCACCATACCCCCAACATCAGCGACTGGTGTGAAGACATTTACCTGGAAAGTAAAAAAAATGGCATTATTAATGTTGAGTATAAACAGTCAGACTGGGCGCACTTCTTACAGAAACACGAGTCCGGACTGGACGTCCTGGCCAGCAACACCAACCGCAAATTACCTGATTATGGTAATATCTATTATGAAATGAGAATAATTCATAATGCACTTAAAAATAGCGATTACGATATCGTTATAGTTGACATGGGCAACAAACACACCAGCTTCAACTTTGCGTTCCTGGAGGATTCTGATTTTCCACTACTGGTGGTAGACACCTTCAGATACAATGTGAAAGCACTAAAGCATTTCATTTGGGATTTGGAAGACGTCCACTTCCCGGTTAACAAGTTACAGTTACTGTTTAACAGGGAAGCTTCACCCATCGAAGACCTGCCAGAGACCGTAGCCAAGGAATTTAACCTGCCGGCGCTTGGAGTTTTACCTGAAATGCATAAAGTAGATGGCTGCATGATTAAGGATGATTTCTGCCAGAAAATAGATTCTATTCTTGAAAAAATTATGACCAGCTAAAATATGGATAATCAGGTCTGTTAACTAATTTAAACGCGCTTTGGAAAAGCAAAAAGATTCGGCTTTGTGATATATGATTCACAAGCCGAATCTTTTTATTGTTACCACTAACTACTGAAAATCGTTTGGTTTTTCCCCTACCTCTACGGTAATAGATACAATAGCTCGTTCGCGATAAACCGTGAGTGAAATCTTTTGTCCTATTTCAACCCCTTTAATGCGATCAGCCAGCGCATTGGCATCCTTTACAGTTTTTTTATCTATCTGTAGTATTATGTCACCCTGGATCAATCCCGCCCGTTGCGCAGGGCTGTCTGGAACGACCCCCACCACCATAACGCCTTCGGTGCTGTCCAATGCGAAGTATTCCGCTATATCGGGTGTTATATCGTGCATCTGTATACCTAACCAGGGTCTGATTACTTTGCCACTCTGTTTAAGGTCATTTAAAACGCTATGCACTGTACTGGTAGGTATGGCAAACCCTATTCCCTGCGCTTGAGCTACCGCCGTATTAATTCCCACTACATCTCCCTGTAAATTTAGTAAAGGACCGCCACTGTTTCCCGGGTTGATGGCGGCATCGGTTTGCAAAAGGTTTTTATAATAACGCCCTTCCACCGGCACCGGTCTTTGCTTGGCACTAATTACACCCACCGTGACGGTATGATCAAAACCGTAGGGGTTACCTATAGCGATGACCCAGTTGCCAACTTCTATTTTTTCTGAGTCCCCAAGTTTTAATGATGGTAGTTCTTGACTAACTTGAATCTTTAAAACGGCCAGATCCAGATCATAATCGGCACCTATTAAACTAGCCGGGTAATCTTTATTCTCATCCTGCACAGTTACCGTAATCTTATCGGCGCCGGAAATAACATGCTCATTTGTCAGAATATAACCGTCACCGGAAATAATAAAACCAGAGCCCAAACCTGTCTCAGTACGTTCCCGCTGAGGCTGGGGTGTGGTCCCAAAAAAGTTCCTAAAGAACGGATCGTTAAAGAAGGGGTCGGAACTGTAACCGGCAGTTTTCTTTTCAACACTTATTTGTACAACCGCCGGGCCGGCTTTTTTCACGATGTCGGCTATAGTTTCGGAGTTTACCCCCGGAAGACCCTGCTGGGTGTTGGATGAATTCTCATTTTCTGAAGCAGATAAACCGCTGCCGGCATCCCGATTGTTAAAAGCAGAACAGCCTGCGGCAAACACAATCATCCCCGCCATAAAAGTAGTTAGAACACTCAACAAAACTATACGTCTGATAAGTGCAGCCATTTAACCACCCCCGTAAAAATTAAATCCGGACAGGTCTAACAAATATCATAGCAAATATAAAAAGATTTTTCTACTGTTAAAATAAAAGCTTCCTTTTATAATTTATCTTATTTTCATTATCACGTCTGCGTAATTAATTCAAGCGTTTAATAATAGAATTGGTGCTTATTTTTGTTTTCCAAATACCGGCATCTTGTCATCAGGAACCGTAAGCGAATGAGCACCTGGTATATCTGAATACAATGGCTACGTCATTGTCAGAATATTAATATTTCTTTCGGGGGCATGTGAAACATTGCACTATCATTTGATATCATATATAATAGCTATAAGATGTAATAGATGTAAGGACTAAAAATATTGGCTTGTGAATTTTATTACAACCAACTAGAGCGGGAGGTGGGGGTTGATAAGGTATGATTTGACGTATTAAAAAACTTGGCGGGATAATAAGTATATTAAATAAAGAGCATCAAGTGAAAAAATTAATTAGCGGCCCTAAAAAACAAAAGCCATGCTTTTAGCTTACTTTGCGCTAAAAACAGAACAAGAGGGTGTGTCTTTAAACTGGCTGCCACCAGTGACACGCTCCCTCTTACCACAAATAATTCAATACATTAACCGACTGCTCCCACTTGTCAGGGGAACAAATTTAAAACAAAATATGAACATATGTTTGAATACAAGACATATAAGCTATAGTCACTACTTCATTTATGTTCTTTTTAATATTATCATAAACCACAACCCCTGACAACACCTAAACCTAAAATTTTGTCACTACTATAACCATAAAACGTGGTGACAACGAGTCCAGAAGGTGAGGAGGTTATCCTGGTATGGAAAATCTCAAAGAAAAAAAAGTCAGGGATATAATGATTCCTATATATGAATATCCATTGATTTCTTCAGAGGCCACACTAAAGACCACGCTAAAAGTAATGCAAGATTTATGGTATCCACAAGTTAATAAGCCCAAAACAGGGCGACGTTGCGTTGTAGTTTTCGAAGATAGCTTACCAGTTGGCACTTTTGGCATCAACGAAATGTTTAAGGCCATAGAACCGCAGTATCTGGAAAGCGTAACCTTCGTGGGTATGAAATTGCCAAGTTCATCTGTGCCAATTTTTTGGGCAGGTCTCTTTACCGATCGATGCATGGAAGTGGCTCAAAATACAATTAAAAGATATACAACTCCCTTTGAACACTTCGCCAATGCTGATGATTCACTACTAAGGACATCCTGCAACCTGGCCAAATACAAGTTGGAATTTTTGCCGGTCAAAAGCAATAACCGGCTGGTTGGCATGGTACTTAATGAAGATATTTTCAGGGAGATTTCTAACCTGGTTGCTAATGGCGAATCTTATTCAGACACCCGAACTGATAAATTGGCATAAGCTCAATAAATTGTTTCGAATTTCATTAATTGCCATAACTCCCTGCCGGACTAAACAAGAAGACTCCCATTAACCAGGGGAGTCTTCTTGTTTACCTATAAGCAAATTTAAGTTGTTAATTTATTTAGCTTTAGCTGCTAATATCCTTTTTGGCACTTTTCTTAGCCGCACTCTTCTCAAGCGCTTTGTTAATGGGCATTGCTGCCAACGCCACCAAGCCACCAAACAACAGGGTCACGATAATGGTGATTGTCTCAGGAAATATAAACCACAGGTACATATAAACGGTGGCCAGGACTAGCGACATAATCATCAAAGGGAACGCCACTACGAAAAACTTGACGAAGGTAATGTGGTAGCCCCGCTTTTCGGCCATACCTATAACAACAACGTTGGCCGAAGCGCCAATGATAGTTCCGTTGCCACCCAGACAGGCGCCCAGAGACAGCGACCACCAGAAGAAGTTCAGTGCGCTGGGGTCGGTTACGCCCATGAGTTCCCCCATGTTATGAATAAGCGGAATCATGGTGGCGACAAATGGTATGTTATCTATAAATGCCGATGCTATACCCGACAGCCATAATATGAGCATGGCAGTGGGAATCATCGCGCCGCCGGTGAGTTCAAGGGAATACTCGGCGATAGCCTCAATCACGCCTACCTTTTCAAGGCTACCCACCAGTACAAACAGTCCGATGAAAAAGAAGATAACCGGCCATTCCACGGCATGCAGCGCGTGTTCCGGATCTTCCTTGCTGACCAGCAGCAGCAGGCTGGCCCCGGTAAGAGCAATAACCGAAGACTCTAGGTGCACATATTGGTGTAGGACAAAACCTAAAATGGTCAGGCTCAGGACAATCATACACTTTTTAAGCAGCACCATATCTTTGAGCTCTGCGTACTCGTCCATTTCCATGATGCTTTTCTGGCGCTCCGGGTCGGACACCAACTGTGACCGGTAAATCAGCCTCAGCAGTGTTAAAGTGCAAACGTAAACCACTACAACAATGGGTGTCAGGTTAATAATAAAATCCATAAAACCAAGGTGGGTAGCACTGCCAATCATAATGTTGGGGGGGTCGCCGATTAAAGTAGCGGTACCACCGACGTTGGAAGCAATAATTTCAGCTATTAAAATTGGAATGGGGTTTATTCTTAGCTTTTGGGCTATGGCGAAGGTAACAGGAACGATTAAAAGTACCGTAGTCACATTATCCAAAAGGGCAGATAATATCGCGGTTACCAGCGACAGTGCGGCCATGATTTTTAGCGGCTCGCCCTTGGAACTCTTGGCCGCCTTGATGGCCAGGAACTCAAATACCCCCGTCTGGCGGGTGATGCCGACAATAATCATCATACCAACCAGCAAGCCGATGGTATTAAAGTCAATTGCGTGTACCGCCTCTTCCGGATCCATAATCTTAAAAACGGCAATAAGCGCCGCACCTACCAGGGCAATAACAGCCCGGTGGATCTTTTCGGAGACGATGATGGCGTAAGTAATTAAAAAAACAGCTACAGCAAAATAAATTTGTAAATGTTCAGGCAAGACCATACCTCCTTTATAACACTAAAAAAATATTGAAAACTTTTAATAATTAATTATTTAATTAAATGTTTTAAAATTCCTTCTTTTTGAATTTAAACAACGTATTATTTTTAAGGAGACATCAAATAGGAACCAGATGTAAAAAAGCGGCCTTTATAAAGATAGATTAATAAAAATTTAATTATTATGACAATGTTTAGTAACACTATAAAAATATGTAATTTAAAATAAATAAATCTTTTACAGGGGGGATAAGTAGTAAAATACAAACAATACAAGTGAGAAGACTGCGCAATGACAAAATAACCTTCAATAATTACCATGTGAAATAATATACTATCTGCAATACTTTCATCACCCTTTTTTACACTCACATATTGCATTTATCATAACCAAAACCACGGCACAAGCAATTTTACTGCACAATAACATAATGATTCTTTACCGTTTTTATACACTAAAAAAATTAAAGCCCCCTGCTAACACGGGAGCTTTTAGCACTGTATAACGGTGCTACGCTTATTAAACTAATTCTATCTTTTATTTTGCGAATTGCAATAAAGCACCATGAGGAGAGACAATGTTGTATTTCAAGGCCTGGGCCTCGGGAGATAACCCGAAGGCTACGGCCATCAGCTGGGTAAAAAACAGCACCGGAATATTAAAACTGGTACCATATTTTCTATTAACCAGCTTTTGATAGGCATCCAAATTAAGTTGGCACATCGGGCACGGGGTTACCATAACCTGCGCACCACCGGATGAAGCAGATTCAAAAAGTTTATAACCCAGATCCAGCACAATGTCCCTGGCGGGTATGGTACTGGAACTACCGCAGCAACGCGCCCGCAGTGGGAAATCAGCTGGCGTTGCACCCAAGGCTTCTATTAACCTGTCCATGAACACCGGCTGTTCCGGGTCATCGAACTCGTATGGAAGTGCCCGTACGGTCTGGCAACCTACATATCCAGCCACGGTAAGACCCTTAAGGGGTTTTTTAACCTTTTGAGCTACCTTTTCGAGTCCCACATCGTTATAAATCACATCCAGGAACTGGCGCACTTGCAGGGTACCGTTGTACTGCATTCCGGCAGCAGACAACGCTTCGTTGGCCATGGTGCGGAAATGCTCGTCTTCCTTAAACTTCTTATTGGCGACAGCCAGGGTCATGTAGCAAGAACTACAGCCTGTCACCACATCCTGACCCTTGGCTTCGGCAATAGCCAGGTTACGGGCTGTGACCACCAACTGCGTAAAGTCTCCCACCACACCGGAAGCCACGGTGGCACCGCAACAGTTCCAGTCCGGTATTTCTTCCAACTGTACATCCAACGCTTTGGCCACACCTTCAATGGAGTGTGCGTTTGCCTTGGCCGTAGCTTCGCTGGAGCATCCGGGATAATAGCTATATCTCATTACCTGGCCTCCTTCCGATCAAGTTCCTGGGCCTTACTAATGATTTTCTTTAAACCGCCCAGCCCCCTGATTTTTTTCGGCGGCAGCAGGGGCATCCGACCATGCTTAAGCATGTCGATACCCACGTCCTTCATGTCCATAGCCTTTAAAATCTCGTCAAGACCGCGGATTAGGAAGTAGCGAGCTGTCATACCACCCTCGAACATTCTGCCCCGAACGGACATTTCGTTCCAAAAAGCCTTGTAGAAGGCAGCTTGCGGGTAGTTAGTGTAACCATGGTCAATAGCGTATTTCTTTAAGTCATGCATCACATCAATAATGGGAATACCCCTGGGACAGCGGGCTTTACAAGTACAGCAGGAAGTACAGGACCAGAATGTATTGGACGTCAAGACTTCCTCTTTTTTACCTAGTTTAATTAGATTAAAAAGCTGCCTGGGAGAATAGTCCATAACATCCCTGGTGGCGCAAGAAATGGCGCACATACCGCAGTTCATGCACTGCTTGATGTATGAGCCGTTCTCCAGACGAAAAATTTCCCGGGCAAATGTTAAATCATACTTAACAGGTTCTGAAAAAACATTCTTTTGCTCCATAAAGTAATTATCTCCTTTTCTATTTTTTAAAGGAGTGCAGGACGGCCTATTTGGCCGTCCTTTCTTTATCTGGAGTTACCGTCGAGTTCCAATAAAACGAACCCACGGGAACATTCCTCGGCCATCCCATCGGGGACATTCCTCGACCCCAAAGGAATACCCATTACCTGAGGTGTGTCCCCTTTCCTATTAAGCGAAGTCTTTCATTGGGTTCGGGCCCAGTTCCTCAAGATCCGCGGCAAATTCGTCCAGCATAGCCGGTATCTTGTCGTAATCCATGATGTTTACCGTAGTGGCGCGCACCCGCTCGGATTCCAGGCCCAGGCGATCCAGGGTCTCGGAAATCTTGGAGAGCCGAATCTCCGCCAGTTCGCTGCCCTTCATGAAGTGGCACTGGTAATCATCACCGTGTTTGCAACCCATCAAGAGTACGCCGTCAAAGCCGCCGCCCATGGCGTCGTTAATCCACACCAGGTTAAGGGAACCCAAGCAGCGCAGAGGAATAATCCGCACCCAGGCGTTATACTGCAGGCGGTTGATGCCGGCCATATCCAGGGCGGGAATGGCATCATTCTCGCAGGCGAAGATTAGGATCCTGGGCTTCTCTTCGTCTTCTTCCGGCATTTCAATGGTCTTGACCATGTTACCAACCATTGGCACCGAGTAGTTCTTGAAGGAAATAATCCGTTCGGGGCAGGCGCCCATACAGGTGCCGCACCTTCTGCAACGGGAGGGGTTGGGTAGCGGGTTGCCCTTCTCGTCTTCGTTAATGGCACCAAAGGGACATTCCTCAGTGCACCGTTTACATTGGGTGCAGCGGTTCATATTGAATTCTGGGAATGACATATCGCCGGAACGCGGGTGCACAGCCTGGCCCATTTCAGTGGCCTCGACACACTGGACGGCTTTCATGGCCGCACCGGCACCGTCTTCAACTGCTGAAAGCATATCCATGGGCGCCCGTACCACACCGGCGGCGTAAATACCTGTGCGCCTGGTTTCATACGGGAAGCATATATAGTGGGAATCCGGGAAGCCGTATTTTAGAGCCGGCAGTTCCGGACCCTGTCTGTAGGCCAGGTTAAGCAGGTTGGCCTTAATTACCGGGGGAGTAGATGCCTTGGGCTCGTCGGAAGCGGCTGCCGCTTCATCGGCGGCCGGCTCTTCTTCCACCAAATCACCCAGCGCTGCTGTGGGTACCATGCCGTTGGCCAGTACCACGTAGTCAAACTCGTCCGCCAGGGAGGTGGTGCCCATTGTTTTGTCGTCTGCTTCAATGGTGAGTTTGCCGTCTTCCTCGGTAATCTCGGTCACATCGCCCTTGACAAAGACAACGCCTTCCTGCTGGGCCTTCATGTAGAAATGTTCATACTGCCCGTTGGAACGAATGTCCTTATAGTAAACATATACGTTGGCTTCAGCATTCTTTTCCTTAACGTACAGCGCCTGTTTGATGGACTCGATGCAGCACGCGGCGGAGCAGTAAGGCAGGTGCTCCTGGTCGCGTGAGCCCGCGCACTGAATAAAGGCCACTTTGCTGGCTTCCAGCTTACCTGCAGTCGCCATTTCCTCGAACATGGACTGAGTGATAACGTTGGGAAACTTACCAAAGCCCAGGTGACCCAGTTTGTCTGCCTCGTAAGGTTTGGCACCGGTGGCCAGCACAATCGCACCAACCCGCTCCTGAACAGTACTGTCACCCTGCTTAATGGTAACGTCGAACATACCCGGCGCGCCTGCGGTATTCTCAACGGTGGCCGACTTGTAAATCTTAACTCCGGCATCCTCGGCAGCTTTAACCAAGTTGGGGATACAGTTCTCTTCCAGGTCGGTATAAGGTGGTTTCATAGGTACTTGTTTGTACATTTTGCCCACGTAACCGCCCAGTTCCGCATCCTTCTCCACTAGTATGGTGGAGTAACCAGCTTTGGCCGATTCCACCGCGGCAGTCAGACCGGTCAGGCCGCCGCCCACCACCAGGATATTCCGGGAAAAGCTTTCCACCTGATAGGGTTCGGGGACGTACATGTTCTTTTGTTTGACCAGGCCCATGCGCATATAGTCCTCGGCCAGCATCTGAGTGTCCTCGTCGTCGGCTGTATGGCACCAGATAACCTGTTCACGCAGATTGATCCGCTCGACAATATTATCCGGGCCGAATTTAAATACATCAAAATTAACCCTGGCTGAACATCCGGCAATAACGACTGTGTTCACACCTTCACTCTCGATATCCTGCTTGATTAAAGCAACGCCTTCAGGCCCGCAGAGCTGCCCGTCGGTCTTGCAGATCGGCACCTTAAATTCACTTTTTGCTACCTTGGACAGGGCATCGATGTCCAGAGCATCACCAATTCCACAGCCTGTGCAAATATATACGGCTATTTTCTTTTCCATCGTTACTGCCCCCTCACTGTAGATTGGATCGCCTTAAGCGCTGCAGCGGTAGCATCCCTTACAGCTGAGGCCACATCCAACGGGTTTTTGACGCATCCGGCCACCACGATACCTGCAGTCCCTGCTCCCGGTACCACAAAGCCGTCTTCATCGTATGCCATGTCAGCGGGAATAGCAGCTGTCGCGGTGGAAGGTGCCATGCCGGTGGCCAGCACCACCAGGTCGTAACTCTTCCTGGTTACTTGCTTGGCTTCCTGGTCCTCAGCAATTACCACCAGTTGTCCGTTGGTTTGGTCTTCCTCGATTTCGCCGGCCTTACCCTTGATTAAGGTAACGTTGGCTTCTTCCTGGACCTTAGTGAAGAAATCTTCATATTTGCCGCGCGCCCTGATGTCAATATAGTAAATACTAATCTCCGCGTCGGGGTATTGCTCCCTTACATAGGTGGCATGTTTTAATGAAGCCAGACAGCAAACGGATGAACATGCCTTAAGGTGGTTTTCGTCCCGGGAACCGGCGCATTGCACAAAGGCAATGCTCTTAATTTCCTTACCGTCTGACGGGCGGACGATTTTACCGCCGGTGGGGCCGTTCATGGCGGCCATCCGCTCCAACATTACGTTGGTAACCACGTTTTTAAAACGACCAAAGCCGTAATAACTAAGCTTGTTGGCATCGTATGGATTCCAACCGGTGGCCCATACAATGGCACCCACGTTCAGGTTCATGGTCTTGGACTGCATGTCGGGCTCAATGGCCTTGTACTCGCAAACCTCGGCGCACTTGCCGGCACATCCGGCTTCTTTACAGGCATCAGCCTTGATAACGTACTTCATGGGGAAAGCAAAATCATGCGGCAAATGAATTGCCTTGATTTTATTCATCCCATAGTTAAAGGGATTGTCAACTTCCACCGGGCAGGCTTCCACACATTTACCGCAACCGGTGCAATTATCATTTACATAACGGGGATTAATTTTTAATGTTACGTCAAAGTTGCCTTCTTGGCCGGAAATGTTTTCTACTTCAGCCAAGGTAAAGAAGTTTATCCGGGGGTTATTTCTAATCCGTTGGAAGTTAATCTCCAGCCCGCAGTTTGGCGGGCATAACTTGGGGAAGTATTGGTTAATCTGCGTTACCCTGCCACCCAGGTATGGGTTTTTTTCTGCAATATAAACTTCACAGCCTGCTTCTGCAGCTTCCAGGGCAGCGGTAATGCCGCTGATTCCTCCCCCAACAACAAGTATGCTTTTATTTGCCATAAATTTTCACCACACCATTCTCCCGTGTAGATTTTTATCATTACAGTTTACCTGTTAATAAAGTATATATATAGCATGCAACCGACAATGATTTATTCATTTACTGCCACCGGGACTAAAAAAAACTCCAGGCAACCCGTAAGGACGCCTGGTAAATGGTCCAATTCCTAAATTAACGCCCAGTCCCCACGAGTGAGTACCAGCCAGGGCTGTTATCGTAACTATGCAATATGCCCATTTTAATACAATATACAGCACCGAGCCCGTGGCCGAAGCCACGGGCTCTTGCGCCGTGGAATGGCACAATGCATTTAGTTACCCGATCTCGCCCAGGACATGGGGTGAGACCAATTGTTGACTATCAAATCAGACTTACAGGCGGATAATGGGCTTCTTGAATACATCCCATTCGTCTGTGTTGGGATCCCACTTAATGTTAACGAAGGACAGCCAGTTCTCTTCGTCCATTTTCGGGAAGTCAGCGCGGAAGTAGTAACCGGGCCAACGGGTTTCTTCACGGAACATTACTGTACGAACGTGGGATTCGGCTTGCCACATCCGGTGAACGTTCTCCCAGCATCTCATCAGCTCATGTAGGTCGGCAGCGCCAAGCTTTTCGGCGTCTTCCTTCAGGAAGGCCAGCAGTTCCATAGCCCTATTCAGGCTGGGAGTGTTGGTGCTAAAGTTCGCGCTCACACCACCTACATACTCGTCCATCATCTTCTGCAGACGGAACATGAACATTTTAGGCTTAATGTAAGCCGGGTTGACTTCGGGGTCGGTGGTAAAGCCCTTGTTGGCTTCGTAAGTTTCCATCGGCTGGTAGGCTTTGGCTTTCAGTTCTTCCACTTTGGCCATATCTACGTTGGGCTGGGTGTTGTTTTCCACGATGAACTTAATGGCTGCCTTGGCGGCAATACGGCCTTCAGCGTGGGAACCCGAGGAGAACTTGTGGCTGGAAGCGCCGGAAGCGTCACCAGCGGCAAACAGACCCTTAACGGTGGTCATGTTGGCATAACCCCAGAAATAGTCGGCCGGAGCAATGTCTTTAGGACCTGATACCCAAGCGCCGGATGCGCCGGAGTGAGAACCGATGAAGTAAGGCTCAGCAGCGGCAATCTCTGAAGGCTTCTCTTCCGGTTCAATGTTAGTGGCCGCCCACAGCAGTGCCTGTGAGATGGTCATATCGAGGAAATCTTCCCAAGCTTCGGATTCCAGTTCCTTCATTTTCTTCTTGAAGGCCTTGGGGTCGTCTTCATATTTCTTGGCGATATTAGCGATAGCTTCGTTGGTCATCATCATGAGGGGGCCTTTGCCTTCGCTGACATCCAGCATGCCGAGGTAGTTACGCAGGTTGGCCGGAATCGGCTTCACCAGACCGTAAGGAGCCCAGTTTTGCAGCTCGTCGCGGCGCTCTACCATGTACTCGCCACCGATAGCACTGATGGCTCTGGATTTGAACAGTAGGAACCAAGCACCAACCGGGCCGTAAGCATCCTTAAAGCGAACCGGGATGAAGCGTACTTCTTGACAAGTCATTTCAGCGCCCGCGCGGAGGGTGAAGTATGCGCTGGAACCAGTGCTGAAAGGAGGATACCAGGAACGGCCAAGACCTTCACCAGTGGAGCGGGGCTTGAACACGCCTACCGCACCGCCCATGGCGGCCAGAACAGCTTTAGCCTTGAAAACGTAGAATTTATTTTCCCGTACGCTGAAACCAACAGCGCCGGCAACCCTGTCGCCATCCATCAGCGGCTCAATGATGAAGATACGCTCGTAGATGTTGTCCATGCCCAAGGCATTCTTGGCAGCTTCAGCGACGATGACCTTGTAGGATTCACCGTTCAGCATGATTTGCCAGCGGCCTTCATTTACGTAGTTACCATCATCATCGGTCCAGATGGGCAGGCCCCACTTTTCAAACAGGTGCACGGAACCGTCAACGTGACGGGCAATGTTGTAAACGAGGTCGTCACGGGCAACACCCATCAGATCCTGGCGTACATAATCAACGTATTGCTCAACTGTGTTTTTGCCTTTGCCAACACCCAGGTACTGGTTAATGGCGGAAAGACCCATAGCCACAGCGCCGGAACGGTCGATGGAAGCTTTGTCAACCATGGTAACTTTCAGGCCTTGTTTCTTCGCCCAGTAAGCCGCTTCCACAGCTGCCCCGCAGGACGCCATGCCGCCGCCCACGATAAGAAAATCAGTGGTAACTTCAACAGTTTCAAAATTCATCGGCATTTATATTAACCTCCTCCGTAAAGTTCTTAATAAACGTATTTGGGACAACTTACTTATTAATGGTGGGCACAGCGTCCATCAACAGGGAAGCCGGCTCGGTGTACAGGTTCTCGTCGTTCAGGTCGTTCTGGTCAGCCGGGAATCCGCCGTCGGGCACTGCAGTGCCTTCTTCAGTGGTACGGATGGGGAATTTGAAGCGTTTGACCATACCGTTACGAAACTTGATGGTCCACATAATGCTGTCGGAACCTCTCAGAGGAGTCGCGGTCGCGCCCATGGGGACAAAGTCAGCATATCCGCGCAGATCCATAGCTTGCTGCGGGCAAGCCTTGGCGCAGCATAGGCATTCCCAGCAGGCCCAAGGATCACGGTTGGTGGCCTTCATGGTTTCTTTATTCAACACCATAAGGTCGTTAGGGCATGCATACATGCAAGCGGTTTTGTCCTGACCCTTGCAGCCGTCACATTTTTCGGTCATTACAAAAGTTGGCATTAATTCAACCTCCTGTTACCAATTTTTAATAAACAAGGTTTCTACCACGGCACCGGTATAGCAATTAATTAACTGACCGGTACCTCGGCATATGAGGAGTCAAAAGCAATTACAGAAACTATAACCCTTTCTCTCTCTCAAAATACCTCAACGTTAAGTGTTTGTTCGCACCCGGTGTAACATAATTACACCTTGCGGCTCCCTTTAACCACCTCCCCCAATAACTGTGAAGATCGTCAGTAGGTACTGAACCCAGAACCGTTTGGAGCACTCAACCGGACACGTTGGTGAGGGCAATAAACACCGTTACCACCGGCCCGCACTTGTGATAATTATCTCTTTACCAAACGGCCCCTTTGATTAAGGAAAAGTTAAAGTTATACTAAAAAGAAGTTAAGCTTATATGTGTTTATTTTCGACGCCGGAACACGCGGCTCCTTCTTTTATCGCAGATAATTTTTTTTTGTTTATTGCCCGTCCCGGGAAAGCCCGAGACGGGCAAATTAACCAATGACTATTTCTTTGCTCCCGGCATATCTTCGTAGGCACCCTTCTTGATTTCAACCTTTTCCGCAGTCTGATAATACTCACGGAGAATTTCCATCACTTCGGGACGACCAAACTCGATGGGAATCTCTTCGCCATCTTGCATCATGCGGCGGAACTTGGTGCCGCTGACCACACAGCGATCTTCCGGGCCGTGGGGGCAGGTGCGCTGACTGGCCATACTCTGGCACTTGTAGCAGAAGAAGGTCCAGGCAATATTCATGGGCTCCAGTTCAAGGGCGCCCGGCCAAAGCTTTTTGAAGATGGTTTGGGCATCGAAAGGACCATAGTAGTCGCCTACGCCGGCATGGTCGCGACCAACGATAAGGTACTTGCAACCCCAGTTTTGACGGAATACGGCGTGCAGCAGAGCTTCGCGAGGGCCGCCGTAACGCATTTCCATGGGATATACGCCCAGGGCAATGAACTCCTGCGGGAAATATTTTTCCACCAACACTTCATAGCACTTAGTGCGAACTTCACCCGGAATGTCACCAGGCTTTAACGCACCCACGATGGCGTGGATAAAGCAACCGTCCACCAGTCCGCTTTCCATGGCGAACTTGCACAGATACTCGTGCGAGCGGTGCATGGGGTTTCTGGTCTGGAAAGCTACAACATTGGACCAGCCTTTGGATTCAAACAGCTTGCGTGCTTCTTCCGGATAGAGGTAGTGTTTTGGATACTTCTGCGGGTATACGCCTTCGTTGAGAACCTTAATCGATCCACCGACATTGTACTCGCCCTGACTCATAACGCTGGCGACACCGGGGTGTCCTTCGGCATCCAGAGTTGTGAATACTTCCTTGCACTCGGCTTCTTTGTCGTAGGTGTAGATGTCTTCCACTTTCATGGTGGCATAGAGCTCACCGGAAGCCTTGTCAATTAGGGCTACTTCAGAGCCAACATTCAGGCCAATAGCGTCTTTCTCTGCTCCGGTGATGGAAAGGGTAACCGGCATGGGCCACATAGTGCCGTCAGCCAATTTAAGGTCAAATACACAACCGGTATAATCGTCTTTCTTCATGAAACCATCCAGGGGAGTGAATGCACCAATGCCGAGCATTAAAACGTCAGATGTTTCCCTGGAACTCATGTACACTTTGGGCATTTCTTGGGCCCGCTTGATTTCAGCTTCCCTCGCCTCGCCGTACAACAGCAGTGGCTTCAGTTTTCCTTCAGGACCATGCGGTTTGGGTAACGCCATAGATAATTTTCCCTCCTACTACTTTTATTTTAATTTTGCAACTAGGGAACTAAAGTTCCCAATGAAAACCCAATCTCCACTGGTGGGGACATTCTAAATTCTCTGGTGTGTGTCCCCTTTCTGGTGAATCCCTTGTCCCTTTTCAAAGCAAGTCATAATCCATCTTTCTATTATCAAACAACTACGGCAATGTCATACAAAAGACATTAATATGTCGCCAATGCGATAAAATCTGAAACACAGTACACTTATAATAAGACTGGATTATTGCGCCCTACTATTAAAAATGCATTTAAACTCATTTGACACAAGTAGGGTAAAGTCCTTCTTTTAGTTAGTTATTTTTTTAAGAAGGTCACAACATGTTCTTTTGTGAATATATGCACATAAGATGCATTAATTAATCACAATAAAAAGAAATATCTACCAAACCCTTACATTCATGGTTACACTATAAAATATAGCATGTTTATCAGCCATTGACAAGCATTATTAACCATGACAATACCTATCTGTATTTCTACATTTGCCCCATAAACATGCTATATCCTGCAAAATAATTTAAAACCACTTTAAAATGTTATGTTTTTAAATTTTTCAACATAACCTTCCAGTAATTCACTACGCCCAGTTTCCAAAAAATCTTTCATCACCCGGGGACGCCGGTATCTGGCACCTTCGCTGACCACGCTCATGACTAGGTGGTTTACATAAGGAACGAAAGTGTACTGACTGTCCACAACCGTTGGCGGCACAAAAAAGGTCTCCAATTGTCCAATATCGGCAGCAAGTAACTGCACTAAGTCCTGCGGTTTTTTACCTTTTTGATTTACAACCCGTACCTTGTCGCACCGGGGCAGTTCAAATTTAACGATATCCTCGGGAAGCTCAATGCCGTGTTCCTGCCTGTACTTATCAGCCAGTTTTTGCATGTTGCCGAGCATCTCTGCATTGTTAACACTGTTGCCCAGCAGACCGTATAAACGGCAGGTGAAAGGACGCACTTCGTAGACCCGGCAGTCGTTATCTGAACCGAGAAACGGGCAGCGCTGGTTGACATCAACCAGCTCTAAAAAATAGTAGCGCACCGCGTTGGCAATTAAATCCGGCCAGGCTTCAGGCATGCGGTTGTTGACATAACGAAACATATTTAAAAATTCTACTACATACGCAGGTTGAGGCACTGTGCAGCAAGTGGCGCATTTGTCACATTCAGTTTCCGGAACCTGATCGTACACCGCCTGTAATTTATCGAACAGCCCTTCTTCCCCGGCCTGACTGATAGCCTGGTGCAATTTGTTCAGAGGTAGCATGAAAACAACTCCTTCCATGTCCGATGCAATGTATTGAAGTACAGCTTTATACATTATACATTAAATCTAATTATACCTTTTATTATTCCTTTATTAATTCCAAAACAGGACAAAAAAACACCCCGGACATAAACGTCTTGCGGGGTACAAAGGTTAACCACACCGAAATAAGAATCCTTGCCGAATTAGGAGTAAGTGCTATATGATGTTTTACGGGGTGATTATTTTGATTGTATTAAGTTTTTTATTTATCTTAACCGGTTTATGCGTAGTTTCAGCCTGCGTGCTGCTGTTGACATTACACATTGCCGGTAGTGGTAAATGGCCGGGTTTTCTTCCTCATCAATGGGATAACCGGTTAAGAAAATTGTTGCTTGGCACCGGGAGCGGTTTAATTTTAACCCTGGTCGGCATACTGACCGGTTACGGTATTTAAATTGCCGGGCTAGCTATGATGACAACCGTGGCCATGTTCGCCGTGGTGATTGCAACAGGCAGCTTTCGTTGTGTCCAATTCGCCTCTTACGAAGGAAGCCACCACTTCCTCTATACTTCCGCTAGCACCGCTAATTACCTTTAATCCGCTTTCTTCAAGGGCAATTAAAGCCTTGGCCCCTATTCCGCCGGTTATAACCACATTCACATTCTCAGACCGCATTAACCCGGCCAAACCTTCATGGTTGTGCTGTAATTGGTCGGCCGATACGATTTTTTGATCCTTAATCACGCCATCTTCTACATCAACAACGACAAACTCCCTGCTTCTTCCAAAATGCTGATTTATTCTTCCCTGTTCAAAAGGCATTGCTAGTTTCACTGCTAGTTCCCTCCATTTAAAATTATGTTAAAGAAATATTACTGCTGTCCCTTGAGTTTTATATAATCATCGTTTTCGGGCCAATTAACCGTACCAGCATCGCTCCCGTTGCCGTATCCATAGCCTGTATTTGTATTGGAACCGACTGTCTCCCCCCCGGCGCCGCGCCCGAGTATCGCCGGTCGGGACATTATTCTTTCGGTACTGTTACCTCCGCAATTCCGGCATGTACATAAATCTCTCTCTTTAATTGTAAAAACTAGGTTTTCGGTTATTGTTCCGCAATCCCGGCACTTAAATTCATAAATCGGCATTGCAGCCCCTCCCTTTACCTCTATTATGGACATTGGTTCATTTTTTTCATTTTAAGCCTTAGCAATGCCGGTTGTCAATATTAATTTGAACTAATGAACAAAAAAATCCCACCTTGTCGGTGGGATTGGTTTGTAAAAGTTAATTCGGTTTCAGACTATACACAACCGGTGGGCTTAGGCAGACCTGCCAGTTTGCATGCGCCCTTGGCCGGGCCAGACGGGAACAATTCATAAATCTGCTTCAGACTGTAACCAGTTTGTTTGCACATTTTCCGAACCATCGGGGCAACTTGGAACTGCTTGTAATAGTCACGCAGATAGCGGATTACTTTCCAGTGATCCTCAGTAAGTTCCTTAATCCCTTCAGACTCAGCAAAGTATAAAGCTACATCGTCGTTCCATTCCTCAGGATTAACAATAAAACCGTCTTCATCAAGTTCGACCTGTTTACCGCCAAATTCCATAAAAGCCATTAATTTCACCTCCGAAATATTTGACAAAACAATTTTTCATTTTCCCCTAAAAACCACTTTATAATTTTATATATTTTTTTTAGGGCAAAAAGCTATCCTCACATGCACTATATTATCATCCAGACTAAAAGAGCGCAACATGTTCATGCATTAAAACCTTTTAATTAAATAATCAATTAGAGAAACCAGTTCCTCATCCCTGTTCCAACGGGCTAACAACTACATATAACAACCATACTTTGCGCTTGCACTTTCATTTGCGCTTTCAATTCAATGGAACCGGACCGGGTTATTCAACGTGCAGTGTTAACTTCACCTGGCTTTTAAAGTTCCACATTAAATAACTGGCCCATCACCTCCCTTTTCGGGGGCAGATCGGCGCCATGGGCGCTTGATGCGCCGGCGTCGGCCCTTCCCGGCCAAAGTTCCATTTCACGTAGTTGTTGGCCGGTCCTTGTTGATGTTATAAAGTTATATATTTTAATACGACAAAACCTTTACTATTTCCTGCAACCATGGCGGTATGAATTTCATGCCAATTGGTTATTCTTCATTGGCAATCAGTTTGCTGGCCACTTTTACTTTTTGGCGTTCCACAGCTCCCATTTCACCCAGTACATATTCGGCAATGTTTACTGCGTGGTCACCAACCCGTTCCATATTGCTAAGCATATCAAGAAATATTGAACCCTCGGCGCCTGTACAGATACCTTCGTTAAGACGCATTATATGACCCTCACGGAACTCTTTCTCCAGGTTATCTATGATTACCTCGTTCTTAATAACCTGCCGGGCCAGGCTGCTATCTCCTGTTTCCAGAGCTTTAAGGGCCATTTCCAGGGTTTCTCCGGTTAAATCGGCCATAGAACGGACACTGGCCCGGGCTTCATCGGAAAAGTTAATGCGATGCTCGACGCCGTAAACAGTTAATTCCACTATGTTGTCGGCATGGTCGCCAATTCGCTCCAGGTCACTTACCGCCTGTAACAGCGTGGTAGTGTAATTGGACTGGTCGGTGTTTAGTTTATTTTCACCGGATAGTTTGACTAAATAGTCGGTGATATCGGCGTCCAGCCGGTTAATTAACTCCTCTTTCTGTTCTAAATACATGGGGTTTAGCTCCTTGCTCCGGGGATTAAAGAAAAAGTCCACTGATTGGTTAAAGAATTGTCTGGCATGCCGGCCCAGGCGCATCACTTCTCTGGTGGCCTGGCCCAGGGCCACAGCCGGGTTGGTCAACAGGCGCGGTTCCAGGAAGCGGGGTTCCATACTAAACAAGGCATCCGGCCCCGGTACCAGCTTGGTTACGGCCCAAGCTAGGGAACCAACAAAAGGAAGCTGAATTAAGGTATTGGTAATGTTGAACATGCCATGGGTCTGCGCAATCTGCATCCGGATATTTAGTGAATCCCAAGTTCCTTCAGAACCCGGCAGCAGGACAAATACATAATCAGTTGATAAACGGATTACCTCGGGGAATATGCCCAGGAGGAAAAGCGGTAAAAATATGACTGTACCGCTCAGGTTGAAAAGAGTGTGCGTAAGGGCCGCCCGCCGGGCCGCTACAGTGGTACCAATAGAGGCCAGTAGCGCGGTGATGGTGGTACCGATGTTATCCCCAAATAATATAGGCACTGCCTGCTGGTAAGTAACCGCACCCTGTTCGGCCAGGCCCTGCAGCACACCAATGGTGGCGCTGCTGCTCTGGACAACAAATGTAAACACGGTACCTATTAATACGCCAATAAGCGGGTTATGCTGCACTTCCAGCATCAGGTTAAGAAATAAATCCCAGTCTTTAAGGGGCTTCAAACCCTCACCCATAATACTCATGCCATAAAAAAGCATCCCGAAACCAAAAATAACCTGGCCCACATTGGCAACTTTTTTATTCTTGATAAAGAAAAGCATAATCACCCCGACGGCAATGATGGGCAGCGAATAATGTTCGAGCTTAAATCCAATTAGGTAAGCCGTCATGGTGGTGCCAATGTTGGCTCCCATAATAACTCCGATGGCCTGGCGCAAGCTCAACAGCCCGGCGTTGACTAGGCCCACCGTCAACACCGTGGTACCGCTGCTGCTTTGTATTAGGGCGGTTACCAGGGCGCCGGTAATTACGCCGCGCATTGGTGTTTTGGTTCCCTTCTCCAAAAACTGGCGCATGCGTGTGCCGGCCACCGTTTGTAATCCCTCTGACATATATTTAATGCCAAAAAGAAAAATTCCCAGCCCACCCAGAGCATAAAACAATACTTCTTGAACCGAGAAAGGCATACTTTGTCCTCCCGAAGGTTATTAAAATCCCAAATAGATTTTAACAGCTTCCTTACCTGTGTTTAACTGTTTTGCATGCATTTTAACAATAAATTAACAATGCATCACTTTTGATGATCAAAGAACATGGACGTACCTTGTTACCCCCGGATAAATAAGTTAAACTGAGTTTTGGGGAGAGTGATTAAATCGTGATTGTACTACAGGCCGCGCACATTAATAAATCATTTGGCGGGGTGCAAATACTTGCAGATGCCACCCTGGCTGTAAAGCAAGGGGAACGGGTGGGCCTGGTAGGGCGTAACGGGGCTGGCAAATCCACGCTGCTAAAAATTATCACCGGGCAGATACAGCCCGACAGCGGAGATGTAACCCAGCCCAAAACAACGACTATTGGTTACCTGGCCCAGGGTGGAGGTCTTGAATCCGGGCGGGTTGTAATGGAAGAGATGCTCTCCGTTTTTGACCATTTGCGTAAGACCGAACAAAATCTGCGTTTTTTGGAAGCCGAAATGGGACGCCCGGAGATATCCTCAGTCCCGGATCGGCTGGATAAAATACAGGAAGAATACATCCGATTGCGGGAAAATTTCAGCCGCGGAGGCGGATACGAGTACGAAGCGGTAACCCGCAGCGTACTGCATGGCTTAAAATTTACAAGTCAGTACTATAACGCACCGGTAGACAGGCTCAGCGGCGGTGAAAAAACTCGCTTGGCCTTGGCTAAACTGCTATTAGCCAAACCTGATTTGCTTATCCTGGATGAGCCTACCAATTACCTGGACATGGAAACGCTAGGCTGGCTGGAAAAATATTTACAGTCTTACCCCGGTGCCATTTTGGCTGTTTCTCATGACAGGTTTTTTCTGGACGCGCTGGCCGAGGTGATTTACGAATTGGAGAACACGCAGCTAAACCGGTATGCGGGAAATTATTCCCGTTACCTGGTCACGAAAGCAGAGGAAATGGAGCGCCAGGCCGCCCGCTACTACCGCCAGCAGGAAGAGATAACCAGGATGCAGGACTTTGTGCAGCGCAATATTGCCCGGGCTTCAACTACAAACCGGGCTAAAAGCAGGCAAAAAGCGCTAGAAAAAATAAAACCTCTGGAAAAACCGGCCGGAGAAGATAAAAAAATGGCTATGACGCTGGATGTCAGCCGGGCAAGCGGTAGTGAGGTACTAGTGGTAAAGGATTTGGATATAGGGTACCGGGGTCATGTGCTGGCTAGGGATATAAATTTCAACATCCAAAGGGGCGAACGGGTAGCCCTGCTGGGCCCTAACGGCACGGGTAAAACCACCATGTTAAAAAACATTGCCGGGCTACAGCCTGCTCTAGCCGGCAAAACAAAAGTAGGTCACCATGTTAAAATTCAGTATTACGACCAGGAACAAAGGAACCTTTCCCCGGTGAAGAACGTGCTGCAGGAACTATGGGATGACTTTCCACACCTTGAGGAGAGGGTGGTGCGAACCCTGTTAGGCCGGTTCCTGTTCAGCGGCCCGGAGGTGGAAAAAAAGGTCGGGGATCTTAGCGGCGGTGAAAAATCCAGGTTGGCCCTGGCCAAGCTGTTATGCAGTCGGGGTAATTTTCTGCTGCTGGACGAGCCTACCAGTCACCTGGATATACCGGGGCGGGAGGCACTGGAAGACGCGCTTTTGGATTACACTGGTACTCTGCTTTTTGTATCCCATGACCGCTATTTTATCAATAAGATGGCCACCCGGATCATTGAACTTACCGAGGGCGGGGTAAAGGAATTCCAGGGTGATTTTGATTACTACCTAGCTAGAAAAGCGGCCGGAGAAGAATATGAAAAACAAAATTACAGCACCCGGGAAGACACTCCGATGGCCGCCGGCAAGCTCGAATTCCTGCAACGTAAGGAAATACAACGGGACGAGCGCCGGAAGCAGCGACGAATGGATGAACTGGAAAACCTTATTGAACAGGCGGAAAAAAAGATCGCCTTGCTGGAGAAGGAACTTTATCTTCCCGAGGTTTATGAAAATCACGAAACTTACCGGGATAAAAACAAACAACTGGCAGAATTACAAGATGAGCTGGAAAGCCAGATGGCAGAATGGGTGGAACTTACCGACTAAATAGACTTGATCAATGCGACCAGATCCGGCCAATTATCCACTAGAAAGTCTGGTTTAGAGTCACGCAAGTCTTCGGGTCCCGCCATGCCCCAGCTTACCGCCACGGTAACCACACCGGCTTGCCGGCCCGACATAATATCAAAACAGCTGTCTCCTATAAAAATGGCCTGCTCCGGTGAGGCATTGAACTTTTCAAGCCCACACAGTACCGGCTCAGGATTGGGTTTTGGCTTTTCTACATCTTCCAGGGCCACCAAATGCTGCATGTAGCGACCCAGGCCGGTTACAGACAGACCCCGCTGGGCCACGGGGCGCCTTTTTGAAGTCACTATTGCCATCCCCCTGACCAGAGGGCTTATATCCGCCAGCGCTTCCATAGTACCGGGAAAAACTTTTACATGCGCATCGTGGATGGTTAGCTGGTAACTAACATAACAATCGAAAAGCTCCTGCCACCGGTCGCCGCCAAACTGTTTACACGCGTCCCGCAGTGGAATACCTATAGTCTTCATAACCGCACCGTTAGCCCAGGGTATTTTTAACTGCTCAAAAGCATGGCGAAAGCTGGTTTCAATCAGCGGCAAAGTGTCCAGCAGTGTGCCGTCCAGGTCAAACAATACATATTCCTTTGGCATATTACAACCCCCGTAGTTAATTCAGTCTAAGGTCTACAAGTCTGCTTTGGAAGATTTATTCGACTTTTGACTTATGCTAATGATTATAACAGAATTGACCTTAATACGAGACTTTTTTAGCTCACTAGCAAGGCGCAACTTTCGGTTACACACCGCTTCATGGTATAATACACCTGCATGCCATTATGTGGACATGCTGATAGCATGCTGGCAGGCATGCCACTAACAATCACAGGAGGTATAATAATGTCCAAAGAAGTATTTGAAAAAGCAATGGCACTGGGTGTCAGTATTGTAGAATCAGAAGAATTCAAGGAAATTCAAAAAAGAGAAGATGACATAATTAAGGACGCTAACGCCCAGGTACTGCTTAAAAGATTTCATGAACTGCAGAATAAACAGCGGGAAATGACTAAAAAGGGCGAGTTTATGACTGATGAAGAAGTTATCGAATTGGAAAAAACACAGCTTAAAATGGTAGAAAACAAAACCGTTAAGTCTTTCTCGGCGGCGCAGGAAAAATTCCAGGCCATGATGAACCAGGTAATGAAAATTATCCGCGACGCAGGAGTCCAAAAAAATAAGGAATAACAAAATAACTCAGTAGTCAGGAATAAGAGAACGGTTTATCGTCCCCAAACTGAATTCTGACTACTGACTTCTGTATACCTATTATATGTCAGTTTGGTAAGGGGTTGACATTGTTGTCTGTAATTAAAGAAGCGGAATTGCCAGGGCTGGGTAAAAAATTTGAGGTTACCTTGGATAACGGCGACCAGGTGGTCGTCGTTATTCTAGACGAGGGAAACAGGGAGGTTTACCATTTTTCCAAGGGTGAGGAAGACGCCCTGTCATCAGTGACCATGACAGACCAGGAAGCCAGACAGGTGGGTTCCATCATAAGCGGTTCCTTTTACCAACCTCACCTGCTTGAAAAGTTGGAAACCGCCGTGGCCGACCTGCATATTGAATGGATTCAGGTGGAACAAGATTCCGAAATAGCTGGTAAAAGCATCGGAGAAATGGGCTTGCGCAAGAACCATGGGATTATAGTTATTGCAGCCATTGAAGACAAACACAAGGGCAAACAATGTAATTCCCGCATCAACCCCGGCCCTTCTTATATTTTCACTCCAGGCCACACCATTGTTGCTGCCGGCGTAAAGGATAAAATGAAACAATTTGAACAAATGCTAAAGGTTACCAAAAAGGAAGATGACAGTTGAACCCCGATTTAATCCTAAACCTCGGACTGGCCTTCACCTTTATTAGCCTGGCTATTTTTTTCGCCAATAAATTAAATTTTTCATCCATCCCTTTTCTAATCCTGGCGGGTATGCTGGTAGGGCCTCATGCCCCGGAAATAGCCGGCATATCTTCGGCTGTAGTTCAGCGAACTGAATCTATTGATCTGCTTTCACGCCTGGGCGTGCTGCTTATGCTGTTCTATTTGGGTCTGGAGTTTTCGGCCGGCAAACTGGCTTCTTCCGGGTCTTCGCTACTTAAGGGCGGCACTGTTTACGTAGCGTTAAATTTTCTGCGCGGTCTGGCCTTCGGATGGATTTTTTTTCACGGCTGGACGGAAGCTTTCGTGGTGGCCGGGATTACCGGTATATCCAGCAGTGCCATTATTACAAAACTGTTAGTTGATTTGAAGAGAACAGCCAACCCAGAAACGGAATTCGTCCTGGGCATCATGGTTTACGAGGATGTTTTCCTGGCTGTATACCTGTCGATTCTTTCGGGGCTGCTGTTTAGCGGTGGCGAAATTGAGCTAGCCCGCATTCTACCCAGCGTCATCTTAATTTTTATTTTCATCCTCTCTATTATTATTCTTGGCAGGCGCATAGGGGCGCTTCTGGAGCCGCGGCTGTCTGTAAAATCGGCAGAGAGTTTCGTGGTTATTGTTTTTACCCTGCTACTTCTGACCGCTGTGCTGGTGGATACAATTCACATAGAAGAGGCCATCGGTGCATTGCTGTTGGGGTTGGTAATGGCAGAAACAATACATTCCAAACGGGTAATTCAGTTAATTACTCCCATGCGGGATCTTTTCGGTGCGGTATTTTTCTTTGCTTTCGGCCTAGAAATCGACTACCGTATTTTCGGTACCGCCGTGGGTATAACCTTGGCTGCAGTGCTAATGACCGTAATCGGAAATATTATCAACGGTTTATTGGCTTCCTGGCTGGCTGGTTACAGCAGCAGACGCGGGTTTAACGTGGCCTTTATGATTATAGCCCGGGGCGAGTTCGCTGTCATTGTAGCCAGCCTGGCCGTGTCGGCGGGGGTTAACAAGCTTTTGCCGGCCTTTGCTGCGCTGTATGTGCTAATCCTGGCCTTTATAAGCCCGATACTGGCTAAAAACTCCCGCTTTTTCTACCAGCATTACATCCGGCTTGCCGGCCAGGTAATTAAACCGCGTGGAGAAAGCACCAAATAAATTAATTGCATATCAGGAATGCCCTTTTCACTATATGGTGAAAGGGGCTATTTTTTTTCTAGCAACGTTGGAATATACAGTTAATATCAATACTTTTATCACTCAATTGCATTAACTATGTGCATCTTTTACCGTTCATTACATAAACGGGGTACACTTTCCTGGAGTATGCATAAAGGTATGCCTCTTTAATTGCCGAATTCAAAAGAGTTCCACAAGTTTCCCCACCGCCAAGCAGCCAGGAGGTACATTAAATGATTAGATATATAACACTGGTAATAATATTAACTATTCTGTGCCTGAGCCTGTTACCTGCGCATTTTGCCTTGGCAGAGCAGGTATACCGGGTGGAATCCGGCGATAGTTTGAACCAAATAGCCTGGAAAAACGGCACAACTACGGAGGCAATACTGTTGCTTAACCCGTTCATTGAGCACTCAAACTATATTTACACCGGACAAATACTCATTTTACCTGAACAGGCTCCACCACAAGAGCCCGCAGTGGAACAAGAACAAGAGATTTTTCAAGAACCCTTGCCCGAGCAACCGGTTATTAAGCCTAAAAAAAATTACTGGTACAATGTATATCAACTCTTGGACTTGTTCCCAACCTCGTATTTTTTGACGGGGAAGCCCGACCAGAAATTAGTCGCTTTAACCTTTGACGACGGGCCGGACGGCATATACACGGCCCAAATCATCGAGATTCTTGCTCAATACAATATAAAGGCAACTTTTTTTCTTATTGGTTCGCTGGTTGACAAACATCCTTCCGTAATTATAGATATAGTAAATAGCGGCCACCTCGCGGCTAACCACAGTTGGTCGCACCCCAACTTGAGACTTAAAAATGCCGATGAAGTAAAACACGAACTTATGGGAACCACAGAGGCTATTAAAAATGCTACCGGGTTGGAACCGCTTTTGTTTCGCCCTCCTTACGGCGAAATGTCTTTGGAGGGAATGAGCCAGGCAAACCACCTGGGGTATACAGTGGCAGGTTGGTCGGTGGATTCAAAGGACTGGCAGGTCAGTACAGCTAATGAAATACTGGTTAACACACTGACTAACACCAAAAGGGGCAGCATAATTCTGCTGCACTCTGCCGGTAGCAACTTAGATGATACCTTAGAGGCACTGCCGGAACTTATCTACACCTTAAAAGCGCAAGGGTTTGAATTTGTTACTCTGGATAATTTACTGGACAGGTCGGCCTACCGGTATTAAAGAAACTACCTCTATTTGCCTGCATTTATAACGTTAGTTTACGCACAATAACTGTAGATAATGACCAATCAGGAGGGTTACTGATGGCTAAAAAAGAAAACCAGAGAAAACCAGCTTCCATGCCGGGCGCTGCTCCCTTTTGCCCGGACAAGGGAATCGCTGAACCCTTGCAGAACGATAAAGGGACTAGGAAAGATTTGGGCAAGTATCCCCAGATTAACGAGTAAGAGGCCTAAACAGCCCGCACATCTGTGCGGGTTTCATTTTTTTATGTTCTTGATATAAATCCACTGCCGGCGGAAAACAATAATGCCAAAGAATTCTACTACTTAGGAGGAACACTATGCAAAATAACGTTGCCGCTAAAATCATGGAACAACTTGCTGCCTGGGGTATAAAAAAAGTTTTCGGTTTTATTGGAGATGATGTATTTTACCTGTTTGATGCCCTGGCGCGTCAAACCGACATCAAATTTTACCAGGTACGACATGAAGAAACTGCTGCTTTCATGGCCTCAGCCCACGCCAAATTAACCGGCAGGTTGGGCGTCTGTTTGGCAGACGGAGGTCCCGGCACATTACACTTGCTAAACGGTCTGGCTGACGCTTATGCCGACCGAGTACCGGTACTGGCAATAACCGGGCAGGTAGCACGGAAGGATATCGGCACCAATGTCAAACAATACATAGACCAACAGTCTTTGTTAAGGCCTATTGCTTCTTATACAACTCTACTCTGCGACCCGGCGGCAACAATGCAGGTACTGGAGAAAGCCTACCGCTGTGCGGTCACCGATCGCACAGTAGCCCACATCAGCGTACCCATGGATGTGCTGCCCATGCCCTGTGACGGCAACATCATACCTGTACCCCCATACCTTGACACCCATCCGGCATCATCCCCCGGGGTAATCGATGGGGCCGTGGAAATAATGGAAAAAGCCAAACGCCCAATAATACTTGTGGGAGATGGGGGACGCCAAGCTGGTACGTTGCTGGCCGAATTATCAGCCCGTTGGGGGGCAGCCGTCATCAATACATTGCCCGGCACAGGAACAGTTGACCGTTCACTACCATTATATATTGGCGGTCTAGGCCATGCCGGCAGTCCTGCTGCAGCCAAGTTATTAAGCGAAGCTGATGTTTGCCTGCTAGTGGGAGCCAACTGGTGGCCCCCCAAATATGTACCAAGTGATATTAAAATAATACAAATGGCCGTTAACCCACCTGACATCGGTGCAACAACACCTGTATCCTATGGCCTGGTTGGTGAAACTGAAGCTGTAATACAACAGGTTTTAAACAAAATAAAAACCCACCCCAACCAGGAGTGGATTAAAAGAATGCAACAGGAAAACCAAAACTGGCTCAAGCAACTCAAGACCGAAACCAATACCCAGGGTTCACCAGTCCACCCTGCTGCCGTTATCGGGGCTATTCAGGACGAGGTTGCGGATGACGCCATAGTATGTCTTGACACTGGCGATCATACAGTATGGTTTGGCCGCGCTTTCAGGCCCACCCGGCAGCGAGTGTTAATATCCGGCAAGTGGCGCTCCATGGGTTTTGGGCTGCCGGCGGCACTAGCCGCCCAAATCGACAGCCCCGGTCAAATGGTCATCGCCCTGGTGGGAGACGGTGGTTTTACCATGAACATGTCGGACTTTCTTACAGCAGTTAAATACAGCCTCCCAATAAAAATCATGGTCATGAATAACAGTTCCCTGTCTATGGAAAAGAACAAAATGCTGGCCGGTGGATTGGTTCCCGAAGGAACAGCGCTGCTTAACCCCGATTTCGCAAAGTTTTCCGAATGCTGCGGTGGGCTGGGTTTCAAAGTAGAGCATTCTAATGAGCTTAAAGGTGTAATCCAGGAAGCTTTAAACAGCAACCGACCGGCTATAGTGGATATAAAGGTGTCCGACCTGGCCGTACCCGGTACTACTATGCCTTAATACTATCTGCTATTGCCATACCGAGTAAAACTAATTCGTGACTCCAATTACGGTCACGAATTAGTTTTAGGTTTTTAAATTATAATCAAGCCGGTGTAACGTCTCGGCTAAAACTAAACCGAATATAACAGCAGAAATTAAATCTGATGCTGCTGTATCAACGTGTAACGGTACAGTTCCTTCAATTTTATACATTAATGAAATACCGTAAAGCAAAAACCACATGGCTGAACCGAATAGAGCACCTCTAAATAGGTAATTGGTACTGGTTATTAGAGTTAAAAGATAAGCGAAGATAATACCCAGAATGCCTGTAAAAACAAGATGCGCAATTAATGCAAAAACAGTTTCCGCGATGCTTATAGGTTTGGCACCATAAATAACCAGGGCTGACCAATCCAGAAATCTTAACTCCGCTATGCCCAGGTAATAAGATGCCAGGTTAAAAACATCCATAACCACCCCGCCTGCCACCCCGGCCATAAAACCTCTCATAAGCCGATCTTTTATTTCCATAATGACCTCCCTGCAAAAACAATCATAGTGCCATTAGTATAACCATTTTTCAAGTCGGCACTATGTCGAGCACGTCACACAGATAATAAAAAAATAAGCCAGGGGAGTTAGAATTCAAATCCTACTTTACCATTCTGCAACACTAAAATTGCATCAAAATTTTTACCTGTTTTAGATTTAAAATCTTTAATTAAGGGGGTTTTACCCTTTTGTAATAAGTCTTGAACTTCGTTTACAGTGATCTTTTTACCGCAAATCTCTTTCCAGATTACGAATTTACAGCCTGCTTTATAGCCACTGCACCCATACCCTTTTGCAGATTCAATAACGTCTTGGCCACATAACGGACACTTACCATGAGGTTGTTTTTCGGTTTCGCTATCAAACAGGAATTCCACTTTGCCATCTTTCAACTGCAGTATTGCGTCAAATTTGTTACCTTTCTTTGATTTAAAGCCTTTGATGATACCGGTTTTACCTTTTTCTAGTAGAGTTTTAGCTTGTACCAGGCTAAGCTTTTTACCAGCAATTTTAATCCAGATTACAAATTTACATCCTTCCTTGTAGCCGCTGCAGCCGTAACCTTTGTTGCCTTCGATTACGTCTTTGCCGCATAACGGGCATTTTCCCAGGGACTCCTTTGTTGACTGTTGCTGCCTTGCAATCTGGTTGCGAGCTAGTTCAACAATCTCGGTGGTTAATTTCCTTATCCCGGCCATAAACTCTTCCGGATTAGCTGCGCCGGCTTCTATATCAGCTAATGTCTTTTCCCACTTACCGGTTAAATCAGGGTTTTTAATTATTTCCGGAACCAGGTTGATTAATTTTTCGCCTTTGGCGGTGGGCACTAAATTTTTCTTATGTCGCTCTATATAGCCCACTTTAATCAAACGTTCAATAATGGCCGCCCTGGTTGCCGGGGTACCGAGACCGTGCCCCTTCATGGCTTCTTTTAATTCCTTATCATCCAGTAACCGGCCGGCTCCTTCCATTACCGCCAGTAAGCTCGCTTCGGTATAGCGTTTAGGCGGCTTTGCTTTCTTTTCTCTGATTTCCGTTTTGGTGGTCTGTACTGATTCTCCCTGGCCTAGTTTTGGTATAACACCGGTGCCATCTTCTTCGCCGGGCTCATTTTCTAATAACGTGTACACCGTTTTCCAACCTTTGTCCAATTCCACCCGGCCGACGGTAAGAAATGTTTCGCCGGTAGCTTCGGTTGTCACTGAGGTCTTCTTATACCTGGCCGGCGGGAAGAAAATAGCTAGAAACCGGCGTACCACCAAATCGAAAATCTTTCGTTCGTCCGTAGGGAGGTTGTCCAAAACCGGATTAATATCCGTTGGGATTAGCGCGGTATGATCACTAACCTTGCTGTCGTCCACATAACGCTTACCCGGGGTGCCGGCAGCCATTGCAGTAGCGGTATATGGCATGTACTCAGTCGCGCTGGACAGAGCATTTAAGCGACCGGGAATGGTTTTGGCCAACTCCTTGGTTATGTGTCGACTGTCTGTACGGGGGTAGGTGAGTAGTTTTCTGGTCTCGTACAGAGATTGGGCCAGTTCCAACGTTCTGGCTGCCGCCAATCCGTACTTCTTATTGGCCTCCTTTTGTAAATCGTTAAGGTTGAACAGTAGTGGCGGCAGTTCAGTTATATCCTTTTCCTCCACTTGCTGCACGGCGGCCGGTTGCCCGTCAACCTTATCTTGTAACGCCCTGGCCGCAAGCGGGTCAGCAAAACGATTTTGCTCCCCTTTAAACCATCTGCCGGTGTATGTTTCGCCATTGTTTTTTGTAAATTTAGCGTATAGTTCCCAGTAGGGCGCGGTCACAAAATTGTTTATTTCCTGTTCGCGGTTGACAATCAAAGCCAGGGTGGGTGTTTGCACCCGACCGACAGATAATAAATCATTATGCTTGACCGTAAACGAACGAGTTGCATTAATACCAATTAGCCAATCAGACTGGCTGCGGGCCTGGGCTGCATAGCCCAACCGGTCAAATTCGATGCCGGGTCTTAAGTTCTCAAAACCTTTCTTTACCGCTGCTGGCGTTGTTTCCGACAACCAAAGTCTCACGAACGGTTTCTTGCTGCCGGAAAGGTGGTAAATATAGCGAAATATTAGCTCGCCCTCTCGGCCGGCGTCTGTTGCGCAAATAAGTTGTCCTATATCTGGGCGATTAAGTAGTTCTTTGACTACTTTAAATTGTTTTTTAGTCCCCGGATTTGCTTTGAGTTTAAATTCCTCGGGCAAAATGGGCAGTGTATTAAAAGACCATTTTTTCAATTGGGGGTTGTAATCTTCCGGGGCCGCCAGTTCTACTAAATGACCGATTGCCCAGGTGATTACATATTCATTGTTTTCCAAATAACCGTCTTTGCGATTAAATCGCCCCAATATACCGGCCAGGTCCCGGGCAACCGAAGGTTTTTCGGTGATTACCAACTTTTTTTCAGAATCCATTACAATCTCCTTCCACCATGGCCGAGTTATTTCCCCGTATCTGTTCAGTCCTTCCAACAGTTTAACATCTGTAAAGTTAAACGGCCAACCCAACAATTATATATCAACTTTTTAGCAAACCCAATGCGTATCACGTATTTGGACATAAAAAAGTAAATGCACCCACTAAAAACAGGGGTGCATTCACTGACATATTAACTGGTGCCGAAGACCGGAATCGAACCGGTACGAGTGTCACCACTCGCGGGATTTTAAGTCCCGTGCGTCTGCCAGTTCCGCCACTCCGGCATGTATAAAGCAATATTAATTATATGTGATTAGCCATTCCATGTCAATTAAAACAACACCGCGGTCCGAGAGTATTTCTTGCCAATTAACTATTCATCTCGTCGGTTAATTTAAAGGAAAGTATGTGCGGCAAGACAAATATATAATATTATAAAAGTACCTAAAAAAGGAGCTACAATCCATGCAAAAATTTTTAGCCGTACTAACCGCTCTGGTGACAATTATTACAGCGGTTTTGGGGATTGCTTCATACCTGGGATTGGAAAGCGCCCTGCGATTGCACCTGGTAACGGGATTACTGGCCCTGGTTTTGGTTCTTATAATTACCCACAAGCTCTTTTATGGCCCCGGAAGCAAAAAATAACCCCGTCTAAGATGTATATTTAACCCGTGTTTTGATATAATTTAACACGGGTCGAAAGGCTGCAAGCCTTGCGGAAATAAACTAACCGGCGCAGGCCGGTTCTTTATTTGCATACTTGCATACCCTATTAACGTATTTTATTCGGTGCCAATTAATTATTCTTATCTGATAGAGGTGAATTGCAGTGTCCAACCCGAATCCCATCGGGATTTTCGATTCGGGTGTGGGGGGAATATCGGTAATGAAGGAAATCCGGCACCTGCTGCCGGCCGAAGACATTATCTACTATGCCGATTCTGCCCATTGTCCATATGGAACAAAAGATCCGGCATTTATCCGTCGGCGTATTGAAAAAGTGACCGGCTTTTTGACCGGTTTCAAGGTCAAAATAATTGTGGCTGCCTGTAATACCGCTTCCATAGCCGGCCTGGATTTCCTGCGTCAGGTGTTCCCGCTCCCCATTGTGGGCATGGAACCGGCCGTCAAGCCCGCCGCATCCATCACACAAAACGGCAAGGTCGGTGTGATGGCCACGGGTGTAACTCTGGCAGGCGATAGATTTCATTCTCTGGTCAGCCGGTTTGCCGGCAACACTGAAATTATTACTGTCCCCTGTCCGGGGTTGGTGGAACGAGTGGAATCGGGGCTGATTAATGATCCCGAAACTGAGCGTTTATTGCGCAAGTTCCTGGATCCGCTATTATCATCCGGCGTGGATACTGTGGTTCTGGGTTGTACTCATTACCCGTTACTGAGGCCTCTGGTGGAGTTAATTATGGGACCGGATATTACAGTGTTAGATACCGGGAATGCGGTTGCCAGGCGGGTGGCCCAAGTGCTTACGGAGGACAATTTGCTCAAAGATAATGCCGGCTGTAGCAGGGAAATGTTTTTTACCAGCGGCAACCCGGATACGGTGGGCCGGGCTATTTCTATTCTGTGGGACAGCCCGGATGCAGAAGAAGTAAAACATGAAAAGCTTTAACCCTGGCAAATAGCCAGGGTCTTCATTTTAGTCCAGCACCTCCCCTTCCACATCAATGGTATTATCCCACTTGTCGTAGCCGTTACGGTCGTAGTAATTGGCCGCAATGCCGCCCACCCTCCGGCAGATGATATAGTTAACCGTTCCGGATATAATAGTCCCTAGCAGCGGGATAATTCTCAACACCGTCCGCTGGGTGGTTCTGATACCCATGACCAGCAGTATCTCCTGCACCAGACGCACAAAAGCCTGGTTGGACATCCCCTGTACTGCCGCCTTATTCATCGTTTTATTAGCCATGTCCGCACCCACAGCGGAACCCATAACCCATAACGCTTCCCTGGAAACTCCGGGTTTAGTCAGGTTGCGCCCGTGCACCGCAGACATTTCCAGTACCATCTCCGCCATTAGATACCCTACGGCCATTACGTCTAGAGTGGCACCCACGACCAGAGTCACCGCTGTACCTACCACCGGAAAGACTGCCGGCAAAGCAGTCACCGCACCGCTAAACCCACACAGGCGAGCTTTGCGGACAATTATTAACTCACACAGTTCCCGTTCGGAGAGATCTGGATGTGTAGCCCGCATCTTTTTCACTCTTTTAATTACTTCATCTCTGTTTACCAAGGCAAAAGGATTAAATAGCATTATGTCCATCCATCCTGCATGTTTTTTTAAGTAACATCCTTAATTATATTTTATAATAATTAGTCCCTGGTTTTAAACCCCTGGGGGCAGGTTGTGAAATATTTCAAGTGCCATGCTTGGAATTATATTACTTTTTTGTAGATTTAAAACATATATTATGCTACATTAAACGTGTAACCATTTTATTTGGAGGTTGCTCGTGAAATCAGTCAGACGCATGCTTACAGCCATTATTACGTTATTACTGTTCATGTCCGTCCCGGGATTGTACATGCCGCTTAAAAAACCTGCCCCTTCTGAATTGCCGAATTACGGTCCCCTCAAAAAAGAAATATCTGCTTACCTGGGAGAACAGCCAGGTACTTACGGACTTTATTTCATAGACTTGAACTCCGGCCAGCAATTTGGTCATAATGCGCTAACACCTTTTCACGCTGCCAGCACCTTTAAGCTGCCGCTAAACCTTTACCTTTACCGTGAAGCGGCAGAGGGCCGATTGGACTTGAACGAAGAACTACTTTATGCAGAGAAGCACTTAGAAGGCGGTACTGGTATTTTAAAGGAGCAGAAACCAGGTTCCCGATACACGGTGGCTCAGTTATCCGAGTTATCCATAATACAAAGCGATAATGTGGCTACCAACATGTTATTGGAAAGACTGGATCGCCGGAAGGTAAAAGAATTCATGCGTTCTCTGGGCGCCAGGGTAGTGGACGACAACGCCAATATTACCTGCCCGTTTGACCTGGGCATTTATATGTACGCAATGCTTGATTTTTCACGCTCTCGCACCACTGGCAGTACCATGTTGCTGAATCACCTGTTTAACTCCCGTTACAAGGATCGTATTCCTGCCCCGCTACCCGACGGCATCAGGGTGGCAAACAAAATTGGCACCTGGCCTCCGGAACATACTTATAACGATGTGGCCTATGTAGTACACCCCAGGCGTCCCTATATCCTAGTGTTAACCAGCAAAGATACCCCGGGATACGGTGATACAATACCGGTAATGCAATATCTTTCCAAAATGATTTACGATTATCAAACCGCGCTTGATTAGAGACCCTGTATGTGATAATATTTATATTGCACCAATTGGGGGGACGTTTTAAAAGGGGCGTGTAGCTCAGTGGGAGAGCACCGCGTTCGCAACGCGGGGGCCGGGGGTTCGAATCCCCTCTCGTCCACCAGTAAAAGGTTCTGCCGGTTATGGGCAGAACCTTTTCTAATAAAAATCATTAATTATACCAGATTATCCTTAAGTCTTTGTTGGGTTTAGTGTGCCTTGCTTTATGGCCGTTGATTGTACTACAATAATTGGTAAATAAGCAAGGGAGTGAATTTTTTGCATTGGGATAAAAAAGGACCTGATAATACAGACTCGACCATTAGGGAAGCGCTAAAAAGGGCAGCCGAACTGAACATAGAATACCTGGTGGTTGCTTCCAGCACCGGTGCCACCGCCAGACAACTGACCGGTTGCCAGCGCAACGTGGTGTGCGTAAGTTACCACGTGGGTTTTGACGGGCCCGGCATCAGACGGATGAGCGAAGACACTGAACGGGAGCTAAACGAGAGCGGGATAAAGGTACTGTTTACCACCCACCTGCTGGCCGGGGTGGACCGGGCCATCCGCAATAAGTTCGGCGGCGTTTACCCTGCGGAAATAATGGCCCAAACTCTGCGTATGTTCGGACAGGGTGTTAAGGTTTGTGTTGAGGTTGCAGGGATGGCCCTGGACGCCGGTCTTATACCATACGGTAAAGAAGTCATTGCCATCGGTGGGTCAGGCAAAGGCGCTGATACGGCAGCAGTGATTGTCCCCGCCCATTCCAATCATTTCTTTGATACCAAGATCAAGGAAATTATTTGCAAACCAAGTAATTTATAAAAAGAAACACTTACCACCAGGACTATTGCCTGGTGGTATATTTTTTTCGTGACTAGTTTGGCATTTGGCAAGGGGATACACCTCTATTTGGGGACTGGCTTTTGGGCTGAGGTATGTCTCCTAGCCGCGGTTTAGTTTTCCTTGAGTAGTTTGTCCTCTTCCATGTCGGCTACACCTGCTTCCTGGAAGGTAATCATCTCGTCCAGCACCCGGCAGGCAGCTTCTATTATATGCATCACCAGCGCTGCACCGGTACCCTCGCCAAGGCGCATGCCGGCCACCAACACAGGAGTCAATCCCAGCATCTCCAGCATCATGCGGTGACCTGGTTCAGCTGACTGGTGGGACGCAAACATGTAGTTTTTGGAGGCCGGCGCGATCGAAGCAGCCACCAACGCGGCGGCGCCGGTGATAAACCCGTCCACCAGTACAGGCACCCGCCGCGATGCACAGCCCAGTATCACTCCGGCCAAACCGGCAATTTCCAGGCCGCCCACTTTGGCCAGTACATCCACCCCGTCCGAACGATCCGGCTTGTTCACTTCTAGAGCCTTGACCACCGCCTGTCTTTTGTTCTCCAACACTTCGTCGTTAATCAGGGTGCCCCGCCCGGTTACATGTATGGCGTCATAACCGCCAAACACTGCCAGTATGGCGCTGGAAGGGGTGGTATTGCCAATGCCCATATCACCAAGGGCTATCAGGGTGCTGCCCTGTTCAGTTTCCGCCACTGCTACCGCGATACCCACTTCCAAGGCGGCCATTGCCTCATCCCTGGTCATCGCCGGGCCGGCAGCAATATTGCCGGTACCCGGCCTAACTTTACGGTTTAGTACACCGGGCACATTCACTTCGCCGACCACGCCAATATCTACAACGGTTAAAGTCGCCCCAGCGTGGCGAGCCAGCACCCCGATGCCGGCCACGCCGTTAATGAATGCAGGCAGCATTTGTCCGGTTACTTCCTGAGATGCTGCACTGACTCCCTCTTCTAACACACCGTGATCACCGGCCATAACAATTACCGAACGCTTGCCTACCTGTGGCCGCGGGTTGCCAGTAACCCCGGCTATCCTTACAGCCATTAACTCCAGCTCTCCGAGGCTGCCCGGCGGTTTAATCAAGTTGTCCATACGATCCCTGGCCTTACCCATGGCCTCCGCATCAAGCTCGCCAATCATCTGTACAGTTTGTTGCAATAACATAATTACCCCTCCTTTTTCTAGTTAACAAAAACAAAAAGCCCACAGTCAAATGACCGTGAACTTTTCCATCATCCACTTAAATGCCCAAAAACGGCGCATCGCGCAAGCAGGCAGGTCTCCTGGCTTCCGAATCAATCGCCCGTACCACCGCCTTCCCGGTTTTACCCAGTGGCGTTTCGGCGGGGGCTACCCCGGTTACAGTGGCGGGACCGCCCGGGATTCTCACCCGGTTCCCTATTCTCCCCGTGGGGCACCTGCTGCGCAATGTATTTAATTTTCCTTAGATTATATTCCACCCCCGCCGGTTATTTCCTGCCTGTCTAGCTTATGTGGCCCATTTTTTTTCATAGTCACCCTTCTATTATGCGCGGTTTTTTATTGACTACCTAAGCTGGCAGTATTAATATTCAATCATTAGATTGTAAAAACCAATTTATATATACAGAGAGGGGTCAGGCCTTGCAAAATTGCAATTTTAAAAATTTGCAATTTTGCAAGGCCTGACCCCCAAAAGGAGATACTAATGCAACAAGTGATTAAACAACTCACCGCAATAGCTGGTAAAGATAAAGTTTTTACCGCCCCGGAAGAGCTTTTTTGTTACGGGTATGACGCCACTTTCCGCAGTTTTATGCCCAACCTGGTAGTCAAACCCCAGGACAGAGACCAGGTTGCATCTATTGTCAAACTAGCCAATGAAAAGGGCATCCCTCTTTACCCCCGGGGCGCAGGCACCGGCCTAAGCGGCGGCTCGCTGCCCGTAAAAGGCGGCATTGTAATTGTACTCACCGACATGAACCGCATCCTGGAAATTGACAGGGAAAACCTGCTGGCTGTAGTGCAGCCCGGAGTGGTTACCGCCCAACTGCACCAGGCTGCCGAAAAGGTGGGGTTGTTTTACCCACCAGACCCGGCCAGCAGCGATGCATGCACCATCGGCGGAAACATTGCCGAGTGCGCCGGAGGCCCTAGGGGGTTTAAATACGGGGTCACCAGAGACTATGTACTGGGCCTGGAAATAGTGTCTCCCACCGGGGAAGTGCTACGCACAGGCGGTAAAACAGTAAAAAATGTTAGCGGCTATGACCTGACCAGGCTGCTGGTGGGCAGTGAAGGCACGCTGGGTATTATCACCGAGGCCACGCTAAGGCTTATCCCCCGTCCACGAGCAGTAAGAACGCTGATGGCGGCTTACGACGACCTGTTAAAAGCGGGGGAATCCGTCGTTAAGATCTCAACCTCAGGTGTCATTCCCGCCACTTTAGAGATTATGGATCGGATGACTATCCAGTGCGTAACTCGTTATTCCGGCTGTGAGCTGCCGCAGGACGCCGAGGCGATACTAATTATTGAAGTGGATGGTATGGAAAGCGCCGTGGCTGAAGAGGCGGATATTGTAGCCCGGGTATGCCGGGAAACCGGTGCCCGGGAAGTGGTGGTAGCTCAAAAACACGAGGAACGGGAAATGATCTGGCGGGCCAGGAAAGCAATTTCTGCAGCTCTGGTGCAAATCAAGCCCACCAAAATTTCCGAAGATGCAACAGTACCGCGCAGCAAAGTGCCGGAAATAATTATGCAATTGCAGCAAATCCGTGATAAGTACGGAATTAACCTGGTCATTTTCGGACACGCCGGAGACGGTAACTTGCACCCCAACATTATTGCCGACGAAAACGATCCCGAAGAAATGCAACGGGTGGAAGCGGCGATTGAAGAGATATTCCAGGCCGCGGTTGCTCTGGGCGGAACGCTTAGTGGAGAACATGGTATCGGCATCCTAAAAGCACCTTTTATGCACCTGGAGTTCAGTCCGCATGAGCTTGATTTTATGCGGCGAATTAAAGAAACCCTTGATCCCCAAGGCGTTTTAAATCCCGGTAAAATTTTCAGGAGCGGAAGGCATGAACACTAACACAGCCGATATATTACAGTCAATAGCCCGCTGCGGCCGCTGCGGTAAGTGCCGCTCAGTCTGTCCGATTTTCGCCGAACTGCCCAACGAGCCCATGGTAGCCCGGGGAAAAGTGCAGCTTTATAAAGCCATCCTCAATGGCACCCTGGAGCATACTGAACATTACCGCCGGATTATTTCGTACTGTCTACTATGCCGCCGATGCGAGGAGTACTGTCCCAACGGGGTTCCCACCGCCCGCCTGGTATTGGCAGCCCGGGAACAAGCCACGGAAAAGCTGTCCCTGCCCTTTGTCAAAAAAAACGTGCTGCAACACTTCTTAACCAATGAGGGCAGGCTTAACCTAGCTGCCAAAGGTCTGGCGTTATACCAGCAAAGCGGGATGCAAAGGCTGGTCAGAAAGGCCGAAATATTGCCCGGCGGGTGGCGGGAAAAAGAATCGCTACTGCCCCCTGTCGCTGCCCTACCTTTGCGCTCCGGGTTGCCCGGTATAGTCACAACGTCCGGCCGAACTCGGATGAGAGTTGGTTACTTCACCGGCTGCATGAGCAACTACATTTATACCGAGACTGGTAAAAATGTGGTCAAAGTTTTAACCGCTGTCGGGTGCAAGGTGGTTATCCCAGACCAGTTGTGCTGCGGCATGCCGGCGCTGGTTAGCGGCGAACGAAATTCTTTCCTGCATTTGGCCCAAAAGAATGCGGACTCCTTCCAGGCGGCCGGTGTTGAGGCACTGGTGGTAGACTGCGCTACCTGTGGTTCGGCCTGGAAACAGGATTACCCTGCGGCAGGCCTGAACCTGCCTTTCCCGGTTTACGACATCAGCGAGTTTTTAACTCGGGTGAACCTGCGTCCCGGCCGGCTGGGAACACCGGCCCGGGTAACCTACCACGACCCCTGCCACCTGGTTCGGTACCAGAACATAACCAAACAACCGCGATATTTACTTCAGTCCATTGACGGATTGGAGTTGGTTGAAATGAACAACGCCAACCACTGCTGCGGTGCATCCGGCTCGTTTCAACTAGAGCACCACGCCATATCCGGTGCCATCGGCCGCAAAAAATGTACCGCCATCCTGACGACGGGTGCCGATATAGTAGCCACCGGCTGCCCATCTTGCCGGATGCAGATACAGCGCTCGCTTAAGCAAGCAGGGAGCACTGCCAAGGTGGTTCACACCGTCGACTTGCTGGCCAGGAGCATGAAAACAGGCACCCGCTAGGGGTGCCCCTACAGGTGCCTGAAATAATGAGGCTGAGCATGGGTAAATAAATATAATTGCTAAACATGCGCCATGCTATTAAAGCTAAATAAACAATTTTTATTACGGAGGTCAAAATGAAGTTACCCAAAATGGTTAGTATCAAGCAAAACTTTCCCCACCAGCGCCTTGAAGACGTAACCGGCACAGTACGCGAAGAATTACGCCGATGTGGTCTGGCGGAAAAAATCAAACCCGGCCAGAAGGTGGGCGTTACCGCCGGTAGCCGGGGGATAACCAATATCACTGACATTTTATCCGAAGTGGTTAAATTTATTAAATCGTTAGATGCCAAACCGGAGATTATTGCCGCTATGGGCAGTCACGGGGGCGGCACCGACGATGGGCAGCGGCAGATCCTCGACGCATTGAAAATTACTGAAGATAACGTTGGCGCTCCAGTGCGTACCGGGGCTGAATGCAAGCAAGTTGGCGTTCTTGACCGGGGTGTTCAGGTATACGTAACCGAAATCGCCCGCCAGTGTGACGCCATAGTGGTAGTAAACCGGGTCAAAGAACATACCGCCTTCCACGGTCCCGCTGAAAGTGGGCTGCAAAAGATGATTACCATTGGACTGGGCGGGCCGGAAGGCGCCAGAACCCTGCACCGTTCCGGGGCTATGGAACTACATAAAATAATTCCGGACGCAGCCAGATTAATCATGGATAACATACCCATCGTAATGGGCCTGGCCATCCTAGAGGATGCCCACAAGGATACCATGAAAATAAAGGCTCTGCCACCGGAGCAGTTCGCCGCCGGTGAAGAAAAGCTGCTTAATGAAGCCAGAAAGATCCTACCCCGGTTACCCGTTAACAATCTAGATTTGCTCATCGTGGAAAAAATGGGCAAAAATTATAGCGGCACCGGCATGGATACCAATGTCATTGGCCGCATGCGCATCATGGGCGTCCATGAACCGGAACAACCTCGCATTCAGCACGTTGCGGTGCTGGATTTGACCGATGAGACCCATGGCAACGCCAACGGCATCGGCCTAGCAGATTTCACTACCAGGCGACTGGTAAGTAAAATTGACTGGGACGCCACTATTAAAAATGTGGTTACCAGCACTTTTATCAAGCGAGCCATGCAGCCCATCACTTTGCCGGACGACCGCGCCACCATTGAAACGGCGCTGGAGAGCCTGGGTTATGTACAACCTGAGGAAGCCCGGGTAATGCATATCAAAAATACGCTACAGCTTACCGACATGCGAGCGTCCACCGCCCTGCTTGCCGAGTTACGTCAGAACCAGGCCGTGGAAATAGTGGGCCATCCAGAGGAATTGGAATTTGACTGGCGGAGCAGGCTGGTACCCCTGCCATAATGCATAGGTTAAAGGTCGAAAGTCCAAAGTCAAAGAGTATGGACTTTCAATTTCCCGTGTATGAAAAAAGGCTAGGGTTCACAAAATAAACTCCGACCATATTTTAACACGGGGGTAGTACCATGCCACAACATGTTGACAATCAGACGGAGACGACCGGCCGGCAAACGGCTGCACCGGATGTACAAGAAATAAAAATATGGATTAATGATCGCGAAATAAGTGTTCCGGCGGATACGGCCAACCTCCTGGAGGCAGCCAGGCTGGCTGGCATTGATGTGCCGAGCCTCTGCTACCTGCAAGATATCAGCGCTGCCGGTTCCTGCCGCATCTGCTTGGTGGAGGTTGAAAGCGGCGGACGCCGTACGATGCAAGCATCCTGCGTTTACCCGGTGCAGGAAGGAATTCGTTTTTTTACCAACACCCCCCGAATTAGGCGGGCACGTAAACGGATGCTGGAACTGCTCCTTTCCGAGCATGACCTTGACTGTGTCAACTGCGTCAAAAACCGGAACTGCGATTTGCAAAGGCTGGCTGACGACCTGGGTGTACGCAGCATTCGCCTAACCGGCGAGCGGCTTGACCTGCCGGTTCAGAACAAAAATTCGTTTATTACTCGAAATTATAACAAATGCATTAAGTGCCGCCGTTGTGAGGCGGTATGTAAAAAAATCCAAGAAGTGAATGTATACTCGGCCCAGCGCAGAGGTTTCAACACCGTAATTGCACCGGCTTTCATGCAGGACATGTCCGAGGCCGACTGTATAGCCTGTGGCCAGTGCCTGACTGTCTGCCCAACCGCAGCCCTGGCCGAGAGAGAGTACATCCGGGAAGTATGGGATGCTATTGAGAATCCGGAGCAAATTACCGTTGTGCAAACAGCACCTGCCGCCCAAGTTTCACTGGGTGAGATTTTTGGCCTGCCGGTAGGCACGGTGGTGACCGGAAAAATGGTAGCAGCGTTACGGCGGATAGGGTTTGAACACGTATTTTCCACTGTTTTCGCCGCCGACCTGACCATTGTAGAAGAAGCCCACGAATTGCTGGACAGGCTAAATGACCATGGTAAACTTCCCCTTATATCATCCTGCAGCCCGGGGTGGGTTCGTTATTGCGAACGTTTCTTCCCGGAATACATGGCAAACCTGTCCACCTGCAAATCACCCCAGGAAATGCTGGGCGCACTGGTAAAAACATATTTTGCTGAAAAAAATAATTTAGATGCTAAAAAAATGGTGGTGGTGGCGGTGATGCCGTGTACCGCCAAAAAATACGAGGCCGCCAGACCGGAAATGGTTACCCGGGGCACCAGGGACGTGGATTATGTGCTTACTGTGCGCGAACTGGGACGCATGATCCGTGAAGCAGGGATTAATTTTGACGCGCTGCCGGACGAGGAATTCGATGAAACCCTCGGTATCAGCACGGGTGCGGGGAATATTTTTGGCGCCACCGGCGGTGTTATGGAGGCAGCGGTACGCACAGCTTCAGCCCTAGTCGGGGGGGCAGAAATAAAGGGCCGCATCGAATTTACAACTTTCCGTGGCATGAAAGGTGTTAAAGAAGCTACCGTAGAACTGGGCGACAAGACTGTCCGCCTGGCGGTGGCCCACGGCACCAGAAATGCCAGGCGCCTGCTGGAACGGGTAAAAGCCGGTGAAAAACTTGATTTCATTGAAATTATGGGTTGCCCCGGGGGTTGCATTGGCGGCGGTGGCCAACCGATATCTGCGGAACAAAGGAGCCGTAAGGCACTCGAAGAAGTACGCCGCAAAAGAGCCAACGCCCTATACAATATAGATTTAAACAAAAAAATTCGCCGGGCGCACGAAAACCCCGCCGTCCAGGAATTATATCGCAATTACCTGGGAGGCCCCTTGAGTAAAAAAGCAAAAGAAATCCTGCATGTACATTACCAACGGCCAACCGGTTCCAGATTCTCCACAAACAAAAGAAAACTACTCCATTGAAAAATGTGTTCCCGTTATTCCATATTAAGGTGTTAAATTATATACTATGTACACCGGGTAAAAATATAAACCGTTTAGATTTTAGACCTAAACGGCAATAGGGACATGCTTTAAGTATGAATTCTAATTCACATGTTATTATATAATATATTTCACAATCCAATACGAACTAATACTAATATATAAGGCCGCCCAAATATATAACAGGTCTATTACAATTTCATTAGAATGATTAGGGTGGTCGACACGAGATACATCTACCCTGCGCATTTCGGCTTCGAATAGAGGTTTCTCAAACCATCCTTCTATGCCTTTATTTTTGCCGGTATTTTTGCCACTATTGTTGCCATTCATTAGCTTTTTACTACGTCTCTCCTCCATATTCAATACAATGGCCATAACCCACTCCCCCTACACTTGGAAGTTTGTGTCCTTTTTAACATTATAAATGCACCCTGGGGAAAAAGCAACAATAGTTTGTGAAATATTTAATTTAAGCTGGCATTATTCATTGCTTTTGTGAATTACATAATTACCCCACGTTATTGCAGTTAGTGACATATATTATTATTAGGAATAAAAAAACGCCCTTAAATAATGCTTACCCTAACTAAGGCAGGGTACAGCTGCAAGCGGGCTAAGCTTGCGTACAAACATATAAAAACCGGCACCGTTTATACGGTGATAGCATCTTCAAGATATTCTTGATCAACCATCACGTTGTGTACTTCCTCGAAAATTTCGTTATCTCGAACCATCCCAACAAGATGGTTATTTTTGGTCACCGGCAAAGTACCCAGTTTATGTTTGATCATAGCGTGCACAGCTTTAATTAAGGTATCGTTTACGTCAAGGGCTATAAAGTTAAACGGATGCATTATTTCTTTAATGTTTTTTTTATTTTCAGCCCGGCATCTTTCAGAAAAAAGTCCCTCCCAGAATATCGGCACCGAAAAGCTTTGCGTTCTGGCAAAAAACGGTTCCAGAGCCTGTAATACCGAGCGAAAAGATACCATACCCAACGGGTTCCCGTAGTCATCGCAAACAATCACAGAACGGTGCGTATAACCGCCTTTACCGCGTTGGTAAAATGATTTATGCAACAACCTAACAGCATCTTCCACGGTGCAGTTATGTGAAATTGTTTTGTAATTACGCACAGGAATCATAACATCGGCGACCCTTTTTTCCGGCTGTTCCGACACTGGAGCATCCCTCCTGGAAAGTGAATTTACTATAGTCTTTTGCATTTTCTGTGCCAGCAGTTATATGCCGGCAACCCTGCTGTCAAATAAGTATAAATGCACTACATTGGCGCTTTTAGGCTACTCTATTTTAATTTTAGTTATATCATAATTAGATATGACCTAAACATGCGGCGTACAATTGTCTAATAACAGACATGTGCTGTTTGAAATAGCACACTCGTTAGCAATCAATTATATACTGAGGTTAAAAGCTGCCGACTAGAAAGGGGAATCGACACTACGATTCCCCAATTAGGGTATTTCTCTTAACTGCTGCAAGAGAACTAATTGCCAAACTGTTGGTATCAGCGGCGGAAGTCAAAACTTACATTACACCCAAATCATCCAGATAGGGCTTGGTGGCCCCCACAAAGTCCGCTAGCTTTTTAGCAGCCAGGCGAATATTCTTTTCCCTAACTACTTCATATGGAAGCATTAACTTTAAACGATATTTACCTGTAGCTTCAACCTTAGGCAACTCTCTTTCCAATGAGACACCCAATCGGCTTTCTATATTGTCCTTTTTTTCAAGTAGCGGTACGAATACCTGCTTTTTATTGCCGTCCATAACCAGGTCTACTACCAGGTATTCCCTACCTTTATTGGGGCCTTTACGAGGTTTTGTTTTGCCGATACGGTAAAATATATTGTTACTGCCAAAAACCTTAATGCACTTCCAGGATTCAGCAATACCTATTTGTTGACTTAATGACAGATAGGAGATTCTAATGCCCCGTTCCTGGAGAATTATCTTGGCTCTGTGCAGCACCTCATCCAAGAATGAATTAAAAGAATCGTTTTCAACAGCTTTAGGTTCCTTTTTGGTAGTTGTTTTTTTAAGCCATTGCTCAAAAAGTTCAAGCACCACTTTTTTACTATCTGCGCCATCCTTGAAATTAACCTCAACGTTACCGCTTTTTAACTCCTTGAGGAATTCATCCTTATAAACTGCGTATTGCTGCACAAAATCACTCATAAAAACCCCCCGCTTCCAATCTAAGGTCGAAAGTCATTTAATGGACTTTGAACCCTCTAGACTATTATTAATGAGCACCTACGGCCAAGACACCCGATGCCGCCAGAGTTAAAACCAGAATTTCTACCACCACGATGCTTGCGTAGGCTATATCTTTCTTGCGCAAGTAAGCCGGTAGCAGCAATACCAGGTAGCCAACAATGGTCAGCAGGGCCAGGAAAGCGATACCGAGCAGGTTTACAAAATCACCGTAGCCCAGCATACCAAGCCAACCCCAGCCAATTGGAGCACCGGTTTCCACCAGAAACTCATGTGCGCTCATTCCCCAATACATGGGCATTTCGCTGGCGGGAATGAACGGGCTGAAAAAACCACTCATATAGATAAGAAACGTTACTGCCAGCATGCCGATTCCGGCCCAGGAGCAATACAGCAACAGGTTAGCGTAAGCTAATTGCTCCGGTGGTACATCTACCTTGGGTACCGCCTTGGTCTGCTTGCTTGGTGCGGCCTTGGCGGATGTTTGTTTTTCAGCTCTTGCCTGACCACTCATATTTTTTACCCCCATCCGAAACCCTTGAAAGGGCTTAATATCCGAGTCCCTTGAGCAGGGACCTAATTCCAGCAAACAACAACATGCCAATTACGAGTTTCCGAACAAATGCTGGTTTGGCCCCGGCCAACAACTTAACCCCTACCAGGGAACCAATCATAATCCCAACCACCGAAGGCACCGCAATTATTGGCAGCACCGCACCCTGGTTCATGTATACCCAGGCCGCCGATGTATCAGTTATAGAGAGCAGGAACTTACTGGAACCAACTGCTATCTTAAGCGGTGCGCCCATCAGCAGGTTAAGTACCGGCACATTAGCCCAACCAGCCCCTAGTCCGAACATCCCCGCCACCATGCCGATGGCGATGAAGAGAAAGAAACCCTGGGGAGTACGCCAAACTGTCCAATCAACGGCTTTCCCCGCAGACGGCTCGTAATAGGAACCGCCAATTTTTAGTGCCTTGGTTACACTGTCTGGTTCGCCTACTTTGGGAAACTCACTGTTTTTGGAGAATATAAACAGTATGGCAATTAGCGTAATGGTAACTCCCAGTGCTATCTGCAGTATGTCGGTAGGAAGAGCCAGACCTACAATGGCACCGACGATACTGAAGGTTGACGCTATTAGGGCCACCGGCAGTGCCAGGCGAAGGTTTGCCAGGTTGGCTTTTAACAAGCCCGGCCCGGCAGCCAGAGCTCCGGCCAGGGCTACAATCAAGCCTGCGCCCCGGACAAAATCCAGGTGAAAGGGATAAAAACTTCCCACAATCGGCACAAACAATACGCCGCCCCCCACACCTGCCATTACCGCCACGATACCAAGCACAAAACATGTCACCAGTAGCATCGCAGGCCACGCCCACCAGGGTAAACCCGTTCCGGTTGCTTCCGTTACTGCAACAGCAGCCTGCGAGCTGTTAGCCATTTCCACCAACATAGTTGCTTTTAAAATCAGTCCATCCAGCATAAGCATCCCCCGCTATCTCGAATTAAATTGTTTCATCATTATCCCGCACTAACTTTCTGAGATTTAATTTTTACTAAAAGCTGGTTACCAAACGCTTTGCATGTTGTCACCGGGCAGTTTATACACCCTACTACATACCCGGCGCCTTAACAAATGTCTATCTCGTTTAAACTAAGACTGGTCACTTTGTTTTCCGGCACCCCTCCTTTACGATTTTCTTTATTGAAGATCGAGAATGTGATATAATGAATTTGTTTGAAATACTACGAATTTGGTATGTGAAAAAAATCTTATGTACTAATTAACCCTAACAATAATCGTGCCAGTGGTCGATATCCACAGTCCAGCGGTTTATAGGCTTTTTTAAATACACGTTTTTCAATTGATTGTTCAATATCAGACAATCTTTTATTCCTTTCATATAAGTCATGTTCAAGTCAATGATTACGCGACATATTCACTGTATGAAAACAAACAGATGACTGCATGTTTTCATACAGCCACTGTGAAATGTCCCCCATATCAATTGCAATCAGTTGTAAAAGGTGAATTTATTTTTTAAAGAACCTATCCTATTTAAGGTGCACGATAACCAGTACCGGTCGGGTTAGCCGGCCTGGAAAGGTAAAAAGGATGGAAAAAACCAAAACCATTTTTACTTTTTTTGATGGCAAAAGTTTAAGGTTCCAGTTTCTTATTGTTATAGCCACCCTCCTACTTATACCCGTGTTGGTAATACTATACGATATCTTTTTTGCCAGCCGGAGTGACGAAGCCATGTTAAAGGAAAGGGAGGATAAACTGGGATCGGTTATTGAAACCGTTGTCATACCGGATATTCAAAAAAACATCGACTATTATATGAAACAAAATAATTTACAGTATGACTCTTTAAACTCCATAAGCAAAGCGTCATACCTGCGAGAGGCTTTTAATGAGGCTACCAAACCGCTGGTGCTGAGCAACCTGGGTGTAAGATTCGGTTTATACATTCCTGAAACCGGTCAAATTTATGTGCAGGGTTTCCTGCACCAATACCGGTCACTGGATCCATCGGAACAAGAGGCCAGGGAGGAACGCATCAAAGAGGAAGCCAAAAGCGGACTGATTGCGGTAGCAGCCAGCGGTCAACCACTGGCGCGCCTTACCAGCAGTCTTGATGACGAAACTTATGAGTACCTTATGCCTGTACATGTCAACGGTGAACTAGCGGCTGTGGCCTGGGCAGACGAACGCATTCACCCCATATTTGCCCAGAGCCGGCATTTCCGTGCTATTACCCGTTATTTTACTTTATTTGCCGTGCTTATTGGCGCAATGGGGGCGCTGTTTGTAATTCACAATTTATCCAGCAGCGTGAGTGTAATTAAAAAGGGACTCGGCACAATGGAAAAAGACATTCATAACCAGATTCCTACACTGGCCGGAGAACCGGGGGAAATAGCGATAGCCATCAACAGGATGGCGGTATCGCTTGCGGAAAAGGAAAAACTGGAGGAAGAATTAAGGCGCTCCGAAAGGCTGGCCGCTCTGGGGAGACTGGTAACCGGAGTAGCTCACGAGTTGCGCAATCCCATTGGCATAATCAAAACCACGGTGCAACTAATGGAGAAAGACCTGGAAAAAGCAGTTGTAGGCCACGAATATTTTAAAGTTATCGAGGAACAAATTGAACGTCAGAACAGGGTGATTCAGGAGTTGTTGGATTTCGGTCGCCCCAGCAAACATATGGTGCAAAGTGCCAATATTAATTCATTAATAGAAAGGGTTCTGGTTTTTACTTTACCAATGCTTCGTCAGCACAATATCAAACTGGAAAAAATGTTGGATCAGGATTTGCCGCTTACCGAGGTTGATGCTGAAAGGATTAAGCAGGTTTTTGTGAACATCATTCTTAACGCCGTGCAGGCCATGCCTGAGGGAGGTAAGTTGATCATCTGTACGGGACATGACAGCGACTGGGTTAATATTGTATTTGAAGATACCGGTTCGGGTATCTTACCCACAGAAATAGCCAGTATCTTTGATCCGTTTTTTACAACCCGTGAATACGGTACGGGGCTAGGATTATCTATCAGCCACCAAATCATTAAAACGCACGACGGTCATATAAATGTCGACAGCACGATTGGATCGGGCACACGATTTACCGTTAATTTACCGTTAGTTGCAAAAACGGGGGGTGACACGGGTGGTTCCTAAAATACTGATCATTGACGACGAAGAGCATATGTGTTGGGCGCTGGATCGGGCTATGCGTCAGGAAGGCTACCAAACAGAGGTGGCTTACCGGGGCCGTGACGGTTTAAATTTAATCCGCGAAGAATCTCCATCGCTAACTATCCTTGACCTGCGCCTGCCCGACATGGACGGTCTGGAGGTCCTTAAAGAAGCCAAAGCGATAAATCCCAAGCTGCCGATTATTATGTTAACCGCGCACGGGACTATAGAAACAGCCATTGAAGCAATGAAAATCGGTGCTGCGGATTACATCACCAAGCCATTTGACCTGGAAGAACTGAAACTGGTAATCAAACAGAACTTGCTGGTAATCCAACTGGAAACTGAGGTTACTTTTTTGCGTTCGGAATTAACAGGTAAATACGGCAACATTATAGCCCAAAGCAAAATCATGCTTGACATCATCGCTCTTATTGAGCGAGTGGCACACAGTAATGCCAGTGTGCTTATTACCGGCGAAAGTGGCACCGGCAAGGAAGTGGCGGCGGTAGCTATACACCAAAACAGCCCGCGACACAATAAGCCGTTTATTCCGATTAACTGTGCCGCCCTGCCGGAACAACTCCTGGAAAGCGAGCTTTTCGGTCACGAGCGTGGTGCCTTTACCGGCGCAACCGCACGCAAACTCGGCCGTTTTGAACTGGCGGACAAAGGCACTATTTTCCTTGATGAAATAGCTGAGATGTCTCTAAACATGCAGGCCAAATTGCTCAGGGTGCTGCAGGAAAAGTCTTTTGAACGCGTGGGCGGCACTGAAACACTTTCCGTTGATGTAAGAGTCATTGCCGCCACTAACCGGGAGCTGGGTGAGGCCATTAAAAAAGGCACTTTTCGGGAAGATCTTTTTTACCGCTTAAACGTCATTCATATCCATCTGCCGCCCTTAAGGGAACGCAAGGAAGATATTCCATTGTTGGCCAAACATTTTATACAAAAATATGGCCATGTTTATCAGGTAGAGAAAATATCGCTCGAGGCCATGGAATTACTATGCAATTATCATTGGCCGGGCAACGTACGGGAACTGCAGAACATAATTGAACGTTCTGCCATTATTTGCCGAGGGAATGAAATAGAACCTGAGCACCTGCCCAGGGAACTTTACGCCCCACAGCGGTCTTCAAGCGATGTGGTGGTTGATTTTCCGGATAGCGGGATATCACTCGAAGGCTTGGAGAAAGAATTGATTTTAAAAGCCTTGGAAAAGAGCGGTGGTAATCAAACCAAAGCGGCCCAACTGCTTGGCATAACCAGATCCGCTCTGTTATATCGCTCACAAAAACATGACATCAACTGGAATTGAACGGTAAATACTGTAAACAAGAAAACAATTCCCTGTTTTTAGCCATTTCTTTGGGCAGGAATCAGGGAATTAAAAATAAAAATAATTCAATCTGGCAGGATTAACGATATTTATTCAGAATATTTTTAAAAACCATACCGTTAAACCAGACGGTTTGTACCGATATTTCGTTTATCTTCTTTAAAATTATGGAAGTGGTGGTGGCTATGACTAAGCAATTAACAACCGACAGAGGTACAGTAAATTTAGAAGGACCGGTTTCTCAGGCCAAACTGGAGTTAATGGACATAGACACAGGACTGGGTAATTTCAGATCTCCCCTGCGTCAAAAGGAAGCGCTAATGGAAATTGCCAATTTGTCCGAGGGTCTGGTTTATATAGCTCAAATAGATGAAAAAATAGTTGGTTATGTATTATTTCATTATCCCAGCGAATTTAGCCGCTGGATTAGACACCCGCGCCTACTTGAATTGGGAGCCATAGAAATAAGTCAAAACTGGCAAAAAAATGGTTTAGCCAAGGCGCTGCTGGCGGAAGCTTTTAAAAACCAGGCTTTAGAAGAATATATTATTATCACCACCGAGTTTAACTGGCACTGGGATTTAAAAAACAGCGGCCTTAACGTCTGGCAATACCGGGACATGCTAAAAAAGGTTTTTGGTTCGGTTGGTTTCAAAAGGCGTCACACCGACGATCCCGAAATCCTCGAGCACCAGGCAAATATGCTCATGGTTCGTGTTGGCAAAAACGTTTCCAAACACCATGCGGATATGTTTACCGATCTAACCTACCAGCATTCTATCCTGCTGTAAAACTAACGGCATAGACCTTAAAAAAAACCCGGGGCATATTGCCCCGGGTTTATTTTTAAGTATTCAGTATTCAGTAGTCAGTAGTCAGTAGTCAGAATTCAGAATACCCCGTTCCCCCATTAAGAATTCTGAATAGTTATGGTTTATAATACCGTTCCCGCCAGATAACCCTGGCGCACTGCGTCCAGTGCTTTACGCGGAGCTACAGCATCGCCCACCATATAAACTTCGGGCAACTTTTCCTTAATCTTTTCGCACAGTTCCGATGCCGGTCGGGAACCTACCGCCAGGAGCACGGTATCGGCTTCTATCAGCTGTTCATCCCCGTCTTGCTCCACCAACACACCTTGAGCGTTTATCGCGCTAACTTTAGCCCTGGTGACCACCCGCACCCCATAGCGGCGCAGTTCCTGAAGAATAATCCAACGTGAAGATATGCCGATATCCACACCAACAGATTTGCGCATTTCAACCACTGTAACATCTTTAATCCCCTTGGTGGCCAGTTCCTTTAACCGCTCCCAATCCTCCGCACCATTAATGGCTAGAAATTGTAGTGTATCCGCATCAATAGTGCCCTTTTGGGCCAGAAGTATAGCGGTTTCGCACCCCACAGCCCCGCCACCGACAATGACCACCCGCTTACCGGAAGAGGCCTTCCCGGCCAGCACATCCCATGCTTGGACAACACTTGGTTCATTCGCACCATCCACCGGAAGTTTCGCGGGAGTGGCTCCGGTGGCCATAATCACTGCATCTGCGCCAAAAGCTACAATATTATGATCGTCTGCATCCTTGCCTAATTCTACCTTAACGCCCAACCTGACCATTTCTGAAACAAGGTACTCGATAAAAGTGGCAAATTCTTTACGGCCGGGCGGAACCGCTGCCAAAACTAGCTGACCGCCAAGACGCTCACTTTTTTCCCATAACGTCACACTATGGCCCCGCTCTGCCGCAGTTCTGGCTGCTTCCATGCCAGCAGGCCCGCCGCCAACCACAAGCACTTTTTTCGGATGTTCGGCTTTGTGAAGACCACCTCCGCACTCCATGCCCGCTTGCGCGTTAACCAAACAGCCTACCGGTTGCATGGTAAATACCGCATCAAGGCATCCCTGGTTGCATCCTATGCATTTACGAATCTCTTTAAACCGTCCCTGGGCAGCCTTGGCCACCAGTTCGGGATCAGCAATCATAGCCCTGGCCATACCGACCAGATCAGCATACTCATTCTGCAATATTTCCTCGGCCAGAAGCGGATCGTTAATTCGGTTACAGGCAACGACGGGTACCTGTACCGCCTCGCGTATCCCCCGGGCCAGGTATGCAAAAGTGCCCCTGGGTACCGCCATGGTTATTTGGGGTACGGTGGTCTCATGCCAACCGCCGGTAACATTAAAGGCGTCAACCCCCTCCTTTTCCAACCGGGCGCAAAAAGCGGCTATTTCACGGTTAGTGTTACCGCCAGGCATATAGTCACTGCCCCCGACCCGGAACAGCACCGGGTAGTCCGGCCCCACAGCATCCCTGACCCGGGCGGCTACATCCAAACCAAACTTCATCCGTCGTTCAAAATCCCCACCGTATTCGTCTTCGCGCAAGTTCGTAACCGGAGAAAGAAACTGGGACACCAGATAACCCGCGCTAGCAATTACCTCTACAGCGTCAAAACCGGCTTCTTTGGCCCTGACTGCAGCCCGGGCAAACTTTTCTATCATGGCCTTTATTTCATCTAAAGTCAATTCCTTGGGCTTTTGTCTTGTCAACCGGGAAGCTACTGCCGACGGCGCAACAGGCTGAACGCCAGCCACAAAAGCATGTGAGTACCGTCCCGGCTGATACAACTGGGCCGCGATCTTTACGCCTTCTTCATGTACAGCCCCGACTAATTCCGCCAAACCAGGTATGTATTTGTCATCGTCAATCTTAATCATATTGCCTAAACAATGTTCATCAATGCTGCATCCGCCAACGAAAATCAAACCTACCCCGCCCCTGGCCCGGGCCCTGTAAAACTCCACTAGCCTTTCGGTAACCAAACCATCCTGGCAGTAACCAAGGTGCATAGCCGGCATAACCACCCGGTTATTAAGCTCCATCCCGCCTATTTTTACCGGAGTAAAAAGCTTCATTCCCCTACCTCCTGACAAAAGTATAATTTGTGATGTCTTAAAAATTATTTTAAATTGATTAAGTTAATTGACCAAATGGTTACCCCGATAATTCTACTTACCGGAACCATTTTCCTGCCGCCGTTCCGCGCCATAATCAATTCTTGAACACGTAGAAGCCACCCGGGGCCTAGCACGGGTGGCTTCTAAAAAAATGATGTTCTAATTCGTTTTTATTGACCGGAAGTATTACCACTGGTAACACTGTCCTTGACTTCCACGACATCTTTATCGGTTACAATACGGCATTCCCTGGAATCGAATCCGATAAATTGCTTGACTTTTTCAACCCTGGATTGGATATCTCCTGTAACTACTTTGTAAGGCACATTCATAATATCCAGGAAATTTTTGATTTTCTGATCCACCACCAAGGCAAAATCTTCATCCTGGTAGCGGATACCATCCTTTTCGCAGGCAAACTCCCGGGGCACGTAGAAAACTTCGTACCCGGGCAGATCTTTCATGGCCCATTCGTAAAGCTTCATCAGGGAGTATACTTCTTTGGGATTTTTAAAGTCACAGCTTAGTAGCCCGTAAACATAGTTCAGTATGGTGGCATTGTCGCAAAAGATGATATCGCAGTACCCCAGTTCCGCTTCGCGGCGCTTCTGGCCTTCGTACAGCAGGAACTGTTCGAAAATACTGTCCGGCGTACCGTAGCGGGCAATATAAGACCGGGCAAACTCCTGGCAAACATCGCAGACGTAACCGGCCATGCTGTAGTCCACGTCCAGTTGTTTACATAACGTTGTTTTACCTGTGCCAGGCCCCCCGAGAATAGCTATTTTCTTTGTCTTTTTAGCGGTCATGTTAATTTCACCTCTAAGTTTAATCAACTATTTTACTAATAACTTCTATGATTAATCCATTAATCCTTTTCAACCGTTTTAAAATACAGCAACAAAAAAATAATTATGGTATAATTTCACCTGACTGCATGGCACCATTAACTCGAATCGGCTCAAACCAAGGGTACGCTGCTTAAGGACCTAATGAGCCAGGCAGGGGCTTCCCGGCAGGAAACAGTTGCCATAGGTGACAGTGCCGGCGATATGGATATGTTTTTAGAGGCAGGCCTGGCCATTGCTGTCAACCCGCAAGCCAGCGACCTGAAATTTTACAGGCCCAAATCCCAAACCTAGTTACGGTACAGGATCTGCTTGAGGTATCCGGTGTTATACAATCGCAGTACGATGATAGTTAAATAAAGATTTTACTTGTCAGATGCAGGACATTATCACAAAAATGACGAATTATTATTATGTTTTGGCAAATATTTATGCCAGCGTAAGGGAAGGGGAGGAGAAATATGTCAGAAACAATTAATTACTTCGACGAGGTTAGAGAAGTAGTCCAGGAAATGGGCGGACAGGACATCACTGTCTGCATGCAGTGTGGGTTATGCAGCGGTTCCTGCCCCTGGGGAAGAATGGAAAAAGAGAGTCCCTTTAGCATTCGCCAGATGATCTATATGGGGCGTTTGGGTCTTGAGGGCTTTGAGAGTGACGATGTACTCTACGCCTGCACAACCTGCGGTCAGTGCGTGGTGCGCTGTCCCCGGGATATAAAGATAATTGATATCGTACGGGCTATGCGTTCCGTAGTTGCCGAAACCGGCGGTATTCCCAAAAATCTGAAAGCAGTTTTGGGTAGCATTAACAGTCAGGGCAACCCGTGGTCTCAGGACAGCGAAAAACGCACAGCTTGGGCCAAGGACCTGGATATTCCCACCTACACTGACCAGGAATACCTGCTGTACGTGTGCTGCACATCTGCTTTTGACGGTCGCAGTCAAAAGATTGCCCGGGCCATTGCTACAACCCTGCAAAAAGCCGGCGTTAGCTTCGGAATCATCGGCAACGAGGAAAAATGCTGCGGAGAAGCAGTCCGTAAAATCGGTGCTGAAGAAGAATTCACCAGCCTGGCCGAACATAATATTGAGCTTTTTAAAGAAAAAGGCGTTAAAAAGATCATCACCACCTCGCCCCACTGCTTCTACACATTCAAAAACGAGTATCCTGAATTGGGCGGCGACTTTGAAGTCATCCACTACACCGAACTGTACGCCAACCTGCTTAAGAAAGGCCAAATCAAGCCCGTTAAAGGATTGGCTAAAAAGGTTATTTATCACGAGCCTTGTTACCTGGGCAGACACAGCAAGATATTTGAAGCGCCTAGGGAAATCTTATCAGCCATTCCTGAAGTGCAAAATATTGAATTTGACAAGACCCAGGACAGCAGCATGTGCTGCAGCGGCGGCGGTGCCCGCATATGGATGGAAACTGAAGCTGGGCTTCGTTTCTCGGATGTTAAGGCCCAGGAAGCCATGGACAAGGAAGCCGACTACTTGGTAACGGCTTGCCCCTACTGCATTGTGATGCTGGAAGATAGCTTAAAAAACATTGACAAGGACGAAAAAATGGCTGTAAAAGACATTAGCGAGCTAATCAGCGAAAGTATTGACTAGATTAATTAAACTCCTGTTTAACTAAAAAAAAGTCCTCAAAACCCGGTCAAAAAAACGACCGGGTTTTGACTTATTAATTAAGCAAAAAATGCGCATACTACTTAGCAAATAAACAAACAGGAGGTTTTGAAGTAAACATGGTCTCAACAACCAGTCTGTCTGACTTTCTGCTCAAGGCTAACGAGAGACTGCCGGAAGAAGCCGAAAGGGTATTACATGCGCTATTACAACAAGGCAGCATGAACAAAGAAGAACTCTCACTAACCGCCCGGGTCAAACGGGCCGTTCTGGACCACATAATCATGCAGTTATATGCACTGGGACTGGTAGAGATTTCTACGGAAGGCAAAAGCAAAATATGTAGCGCAACCAAACTAGGCGATGAATTCTTTAGTTTGGTTAAAGCGGGATGAAGCACACTGCACTTAAGGTTGTTGGCAAGTAAGCCAACAACCTTTTCTTTTTTAATAGAATAAAAGATTAACGCGTTTTAAAACGTTCACACTTAGGCAAATCAAGTTTATAGCTCATCTTAAATATGTTATAATCATTCAAATCACTAGACAGCCCTATTGCACTGGGCAATCTTTGATTAAGAATAGACCAATACCATATTAGTGTTCTTAAGAAAGAAAAAAGGAGCGGTTATGGGAAGTAATCTGCAGTATATAAAAAAAATACCTCTTTTTGCCTATCTTGATGACGATCAACTGGGTGAAGTTGAACAAGTGATTCTAGAAAGAAACTATCAAAAAGGTCGTATAATTTTCATGGAGGATGAGCCTGGTGAGGCGGTCTTTTTCGTCAAATCCGGACGAATTAAAATATCCAAACAAACTTCTGACGGACGCGAACATATACTACATTTTATTAACCCGGGTGAGGTTTTTGCCGAGGTGGTAATGTTCGGGGATGGAACTTACCCGGCCACCGCTGAAGTGGTAGAAGATTGCACTATCGGAATGATTCGCAACGTGGATATGGAGAGGATTACCGGCGCCAATTCCGGCATTGCTCTAGGTTTATTAAAAATAATGGCCCGACGGTTAAGGATTTCGCAGCAGCAGTTAATTGAATTGGCCCTGCTTGACACCACCCGACGTGCCGCCAGCATGCTTTTGTTTCTGGCCGGCGAACAGGGCAAAAAAACCGAAAATGGCATTGAAATTGATATATCACTAACCAATCAGGATTTGGCCAACCTAATCGGCACATCTAGGGAAACAGCCAACCGCATCCTGAACGACTTCAGACGCCAAAAGGCAATTGCCGTGAATAAAAGCCGGGTTACCATACTGGATAAGTATAAGTTGAAGTCTTGGTTGTAGGAAATGTCACTTTAATATTTAAGACCCTGCGTGTCACTAACAGCAGGGTCTTAAGTATTATAAAAAGGTTTATTTGATTTAGCTCTCCTTGCAATAACAAAAATCTTATATGACATATTATGTATGTACATCACTTGTGAACAAATAACCTCCTATTTAATATCGTTTTAAAATCCCTACCAGCGGCAACGGGCGATGCTCGACAGAATGAATGATGCCATAACTAAAACGGAAAACCAACGACGCATTTGGGTAACCTCCTTTGTTAATTTGGTTAATCAATCCATACTTACAGTTTGTCTAGTCCTACCAGCGGCAACGGGCGATGCTCGACAGAATGAATGATGCCATAACTAAAACGGAAAACCAACGACGCATTTGGGTAACCTCCTTTGTTAGTTTAGTTAATCAATCCAACTTACAATTTGTCTAGTCCTACCAGCGGCAACGGGCGATGCTCGACAGAATGAATGATGCCATAACTAAAACGGAAAACCAACGACGCATTTGGGTAGCCTCCTTTGTTAGTTTAGTTAATCAATCCAACTTACAATTTGTCTAGTCCTACCAGCGGCAACGGGCGATGCTCGACAGAATGAATGATGCCATAACTAAAACGGAAAACCAACGACGCATTTGGGTAGCCTCCTTTGTTAGTTTAGTTAATCAATCCAACTTACAATTTGTCTAGTCCTACCAGCGGCAACGGGCGATGCTCGACAGAATGAATGATGCCATAACTAAAACGGAAAACCAACGACGCATTTGGGTAGCCTCCTTCACAAAATATTTTCATCCTTTAACTAATTTTTTTATGTTTTAAGTAGAAAGTGATAAACACTATGCCACCCAATGTAATAACGATATCCCCGATACTAAAAAGTTTTAATAATGGCCCACCCCATGGTATAGATAGAACATCCCCCAGAAATGAAAGTTTGGTATCAGGCGAACTTAGTATAAAGCTGTCAACTGGCAAACCGTTCTTTAATTTGTCCAGTTCAGAAGCGGTAAAAACAAGATGCGCATAACCCTCATCTATGGGCATATTTCCACCGTTAACCGATATAACCAATGTATTTAATAACAAACCAGCCCCAACAATGGGCACGCCACGATATGAAACATTAAGTAAAGCGAATACGATTACCAGCGATAACGATAAAATCCTTAAAAATGGGTTAATGGAGTCCGCCAAACCAACTATGTTATATAAACCAGAAATGCTTATTACTTTTATCATTACTGCAACCAGCACCAGCCATGGATGTTTAAATTGGCATTCAACAAGATTGGCCGGTCTACCACCGAAAAAAATAATTACAATTATTGCAGCAATTAGTAATGGTATTAGAAAAATCATTTATTCACTTCTCCCCTGGCCTGCTCTTCTTTTCCCAAACACTTATGAATGCTGCCACAATCTCAGGGTCGAATTGCTTTCCGGAATTTTGAATGAGTTCCTGCACTGCTTCTTCCTCACTCATGGCACTTCTATAAGGTCTGCTACTGGTCATAGCGTCATAGCTATCAGCTACAGCCAATATCCGGGCACCAAGGGGGATGTGGTTACCGATCAGTCCCTGCGGGTAACCTTTGCCATCAATTCTTTCATGATGGTAAAGGACATAAGACAACAAGTCTTTGTACATATCCAACGGTGATAATATGTTATATCCAGTTTCAGAGTGGGTTCTCATTAACTTAAATTCTTTATCAGATAACCGCTCATTCTTTTGCAGGATACTATCATCCACCGCGACCTTGCCAAGGTCATGAACCCTGCCGGCCATCCCTAACTTCTCCACCTGTTCGTATGGCAAACCCATTTCAGTGGCTATTTTTTCGGCATAATCTGCTACCCGTGATGAGTGGCTTGCTGTATAGGTATCACGCCTGTCCACTACATCCGCAAGCAATTCTATAGTCGTTCTGGCCTGTTTTCTAAGCTTCAAATAGTTTTCAAAACCGTTGTGTGCCAATGCCAACGGAGGTAGTATCAAAATTACGCTCCAAGGTTCGTTGGTATATAAAACTACTATCAAAAGGCTCATAGGGGCAAGAGAAAACAAGAATAATGCTACCATTCCCAAATCTTTTTTTATAACACTGAACAAGGGTATTTTATATGATAATGCAACTATAATTGCAACCAATAAAAAGTTAAACACTATATCGGTAAAGGCAGTAAATACAAAAGGAATTATATGCTCATTAATTACAAAAATTTCTTTTGTTTGTGGGCTTAATTTGCTATATATAGTACCAGCAGCAAAAATACTAATTGAGTATTGAGAGCAGTTAAAAATATTTTTTTGCCACCCTCGTTTACCAAGAATATCAGTCAGCACGCTGCCGACACTGGATACTACAATACAAAACCATGTTCCGTGAATTAACAGAAGCGCTAAGGACAAAGCAAACGAGAGAGAAACCTGACCTTTAATATCTAGGGATATAGGTCGTATGTCAATTATCATAAATACTAATATCCAAAATATGTAAACATACCACATGTTTAAATCAATGTTAATTAAACTAATTAATAGTATTAATAAGCCAGCTAGAACTACAACTAGAAAATAAACCCTAAATTTTAAATCCTGTACATCCAATATATATTGCCTCCCAGCAGGTTGACTAGAAGATTAGCCAATACACATACGCTGAAATAAATTACAAGTTGACTATACCCAGGAAGCTCATTGAAATAGTAGTAAATAAATTGTTATTTTATCTAATAGGTACTATTCAAGAATCAAAAAATCTGAGATAATATAAGATTAAGTAATTATAGCATTGCTATGTTTATATTTCAAGGAATTATATTCCAATTAGACATAATATTTTAAATAATTTCTTGAAAAGATGTAAAGTTTTAAAGTTTTAAGCCGAATATATTAGTTTAATGAAATTATAACACCAACTTATAACCAACTGTTACATGAAACTCCAATAATATCAACACAAATTACTACATTTTAACCTTATTCACGAGTTATATCGACAAAATTAATTATAATTTCTGCTTTTACGGCGAAAACAAGAAAATATTTTTTTCTCTTTATTATCTTAAGCATCCTGAAGGTAAAATTTAAAAAACCGTAGAATGTTGTATATATTTTCTGGAATTAGGATTAGATTTCCTAAAACATTGTACGGGGTACAAAATTAAATGTTTATTTACATATTGAAAAGGATGGCAACTTCATTGGTGACTATTTGGATGGTTGTCACCATTACCTTCTTCTTAATGCACGCCATACCCGGTGGACCTTTTACCCGGGAAAAGGCGTTGCCCCCCGCCGTAATGAAGAACATCGAAGAAAGATATCACCTTAACGACCCTCTATGGAAACAATACACTGACTACATACAAAACCTTGTCCGCGGTGACCTGGGCCCTTCTTTTAAGTACCAGGGCGTCACTGTCAACCAAATTATCGCTGAAAGTTTCCCCATTTCTGCCCAACTGGGTCTGGCGTCGTTGTTCATCATGTTGTTTGTGGGATTGCCCGCCGGTATCATTTCCGCCCTTAGGCAAACCAAATGGCAGGATCATCTGGCCATGTCCCTGGCTACCGTCGGGGTTGCCGTACCTAACTTCGTGGTTGCTACCCTACTTATGTACATCGTCGGCGTTAAGCTTGGCTGGCTGCCTACTGCCAGGTGGCTGTCCTGGCAAAGCGTAATTATGCCTTCCATTGCCCTGGCCGGCTACTACACAGCTTACGTGGCCAGGCTTACCCGTTCCAGTGTACTGGAAGTTCTACAGCAGGATTATATCCGCACCGCCAGGGCCAAGGGCTTGCCCGAGCGGGTTGTGGTTTACAAGCATGCCTTAAAAAACGCGCTCATACCCATCGTTACCTACCTGGGACCTATTTTAGCGGGAATACTGACGGGATCTTTCGTCATTGAAAAGATCTTCGCCATACCCGGACTGGGTGAACACTTTGTCGCCAGCATCTGGAACAGGGATTATACCGTAATCCTGGGGGTAACGGTTTTTTATGCCACCCTGCTAGTAATAGTTAACTTAATAGTCGACATACTATATTGTTTTATTGACCCCCGCATTAGGCTTGGCAAATAGGAGGAAACACCGCATGGCCGACATCCCAGTATCCGGTATACATGAAATTTCAAAAGATAAATTTACCCCTCTGCCGGCGCGCAAAAAAGATATTGCCGACATATCAAGGCCTAGCGTAACATACTGGGGGGACGCCTGGCGTAGGTTGCGTCAAAATAAGATGGCCATGCTGGGTATGTATACCATTATATTTATCATTTTATTAGCTATTTTAGGCCCGATTTTATCCCCACATTCTTACTCCGACCAATTCCTGGATAAACAGGGGCTTGGGCCCAACAATGAACACTGGTTCGGCACTGACAGTCTGGGTCGCGATCTGTTTGTGCGTGTCCTCTACGGGGCCAGGATATCCCTGGCTGTGGGTTTGGTGGCAAGTTTGCTTAACCTCACCGTAGGTGTGCTGTATGGTGGCATTGCCGGCCTCGCCGGCGGGCGGGTTGATAATGTGATGATGCGTATTGTGGATATGTTTTACTCAATACCTCTGGTGCTTTATGTAATTCTGATGATGGTGGTTATAGGGCCGGGACTGAAAAGTATTTTCATGGCCCTAGGGCTTGTTTACTGGCTGGAGATGGCCAGGGTGGTGCGGGCTCAGATTCTCACTCTCAAGGAGCAGGAGTTCGTCATGGCTGCCCGGGCGCTAGGAGCCAGCCAGGCCAGGATTCTCTTCCGGCACCTGATCCCAAACTGTATGGGCCCCATCATTATCACCGTATCCATGAATATTCCCCTGGCCATTTTCACCGAAGCTTTTTTAAGCTTCTTAGGCCTGGGAGTGGCCATTCCCATGGCCAGTTGGGGTGTGCTGGCTTCAGATGCCCTGCCGGCTATCCGGTCTTACCCCCACATGTTATTCTTCCCGGCTATGGCCATTTCGGTTACCATGCTGGCGTTTAACTTCCTGGGCGACGGTCTGCGGGATGCCTTAGATCCCCGTCTGCGCAAATAAGGAGCAGCCATGAAAAATATCTTAGAAGTTAAAAACCTAAGTACGTCGTTCTTTACCCATGCCGGGGAAGTTAAAGCCGTCAAAGACATTAGTTTTAATGTCGGGATAGGCGAAGCAATCGGTATTGTGGGCGAGTCCGGCAGCGGTAAAAGTGTCACTTCCCTTTCGATAATGAACCTGCTATCCTTTCCGGGTAAAGTTATCAATGGTTCCGTTTGTTTTGCCGGCACCGAACTGACTAATCTAAAGGAAAAGAAAATGCAACTGGTTAGAGGTAATGAGATAGGCATGATTTTTCAAGATCCCATGACCTCTTTAAACCCGGTGTATACCGTGGGCAACCAAATTATGGAATCGCTTTTACGCCATCAAAAACTAAACCGCGGCGAAGCAAGAAAGAAAGCAATTGAAATGCTTTCTCTGGTAGGCATTCCCGGGCCGGAAAACAGGCTAAACCAGTACCCACACGAGTTTAGCGGCGGCATGCGCCAAAGGGTCATGATCGCCATGGCGCTATGCTGCAAGCCCAAACTGCTCATTGCCGACGAGCCAACTACGGCGCTGGATGTTACCATCCAAGCCCAGATAATTGAATTACTTAAGGATCTGAAAGACAAGATTAACACTTCTATTATACTGATTACCCACGACCTGGGCGTAGTAGCTGAGTTGTGCAGCCGGGTTATAGTCATGTACGCCGGGAGCGTGGTGGAAAAGGGAACCACCCGGGACGTGTTTTACAATCCCAGGCACCCCTATACCTGGGGGCTTTTGAAGTCTATACCCATTGTAAACGCAGACCATAAAGAACGGCTGATACCCATAGACGGCCAGCCGCCAGATTTACTAAATACCCCGCCCGGATGCCCTTTTTGTCCTCGGTGTGACCATGCCATGCAAATTTGTGCCCAAACCCAGCCCCCACTGAGCCAACTGGGAGAGCAGCATCTGGCGGCCTGCTGGTTGCTTCACCCGGGGGCTCCCCGGGTGGAAAGGGGGCGCTAGAGATGGGCAAGGATCACATCTTATTAAAAACAGACGGTCTGGTTAAACACTTTGAACTAAACCAAGGTTTTTTTGGCCGCAAGGCCATAGTGCAGGCAGTTGACGACGTGAGCTTCCACATTTGCCGGGGTGAGACCCTGGGGTTGGTGGGAGAGAGCGGATGCGGTAAAACTACCGTAGGCAGAACCGTCATCAAACTGTATGAACCTACGGCAGGGAAAATTGTTTTTGACGGACAGGATATCACCGGCCTAAAAGAAAAAGAGATGCTTGCCTTGCGTAAAAGGATGCAGATTATTTTCCAGGATCCCTATGCGTCTCTTAACGCCCGCATGACCGTGGGTGACATTGTCAGCGAACCGCTGGATATACACGGTCTGGCCCGGGGCCCCAAGCTTAGGGAACAGGCCATGGAACTACTGCAAAAAGTGGGTATGAGCCCCGACCATATTAATCGTTACCCCCACGAATTTAGCGGCGGGCAGAGGCAACGAATCGGTATTGCCCGGGCACTGGCTGTTAATCCAGACTTTATTGTCTGCGACGAGCCCATTTCAGCCCTGGACGTGTCCATCCAAGCCCAGGTAGTTAACCTATTGGAAGATTTACAGCATGAGATGGGGCTGACCTACCTCTTCATTGCCCACGACCTGTCCATGGTAAAACATATTTCCAACCGCATCGGGGTTATGTACCTGGGCAAACTGGTGGAATTGGCGGAGAGCAGTGAACTTTACAAAAGACCTCTGCACCCTTATACCAGGGCACTTCTATCGGCCATCCCGGTTCCCGACCCTGATATAGCTGAGCATAAACAGCGGGTAATCCTTAAAGGTGATGTACCCAGTCCAATAAACCCGCCTGCTGGATGCCGTTTCAGAACCAGGTGTCAATATGCCCTTGATATTTGCAGCCAATTAAATCCCGAAATGGTTCAGGTTGGTGCCCAACACATGGTAGCTTGTCATCTCATGACTTAACCGAAATAACTTTTAAAAAATAATTAGTAAGGAGGCGAAAAAAGGAAAGAACCAAAATAAATGGAAATATAAATAAAGCACACGATTTAATTAAGGAGGAGGTAAGAATTTGAGCAAGAGAATTTTGTTTGTTCTGATGACATTGTTCCTGGTGGTGGCACTGGCAGCCGGATGCGGCGGCGGCGAAACCAAGGATACTGCCAACGAAGGCGGCGAGAAAGTGCTGCGGCACAACCATGGTGAAGAACCGGAATCTATTGACCCCGCATTAAACACTACTGTTGATGGCGGTTCTATTGTTATTGCCTGTTTTGAGGGACTGACTACACTGGACGAAAACGACCAGCCGGTAGCCGGCGTGGCCGAATCTTGGGATGTAAACGAAGATAAGACGCTGTACACTTTCCATCTACGCAAAGACGCCAAGTGGTCAGACGGCCAACCGGTAACGGCCAATGATTTCAATTACGCCTGGAAGCGGGCGCTGCACCCCGATACCGCTGCTGAGTATGCTTACCAGCTCTTTTACATTAAGAACGCTCCGGAGTACAACGAGGGCGCAGCCAACGCCGAAGATCTGGGCATCAAGGTGGTTGACGAATACACCCTGGAAGTGGAACTGAGCGCTCCCACCCCCTACTTCCTGGCGCTTACCACCTTCCCCACCCTGTTCCCGGTGCGGCAGGACATTGTTGAGGCCAACAGCGAACAGTGGGCACTTAACCCCGAAACATACATCGGCAACGGCCCCTTCAAGCTGGTGGAATGGCAAAGCAAAGACCACATGAAGTTTGTGCCTAACGAGCATTACTGGGATCGCGACCGGGTCAAGCTGGATGCAGTAGTCAAGACATTTATCGCTGAAGCCAGCACTATGTTGGCCGGGTATGAAGCCGGTGAAATCGACGTCATCGACTCCGTGCCCTTAAACGAAATCGACAATTTGAAACAAACCGGCGAATTCCAAATGATTACGCAACTTGGCACGTATTATTACTGCTTTAATGTAACCAGGCCGCCCTTTGACGACCCCAAGGTACGTAAAGCATTTGCCCTGGCCATTGACCGTGAGGATATCACTACCAAGGTCAGGAAATCCGGCGTTCCCGCTACCGCATTTGTTGCCCCCGGGGTGCCTGACACCGCCGCCGGCAAAGATTTCCGCGAAGTGGGCGGGGAATACTTCTCCATCAAGGCCCAGCCTGAAGAGGCCAAGAGACTGCTGGCTGAAGCTGGCTATCCCGATGGCCAAGGTTTGCCCGATGTGGCCTTTAATTTTAACAACAGCGAAGAGCACCAAATTATCGCTGAAGCTGCCCTGGAAATGTGGAAGCAAAATCTCGGCATTGAAAATGTCGCTATCAATAATCAGGAATGGGCGGTATTTATCAACACCAGACAAAACGGTGACTTCCAGATCGCACGGCACGGTTGGCTGGGTGACTACAACGACCCCATGACTTTCCTTGACCTGTTTACTACCGGCAACGGCAATAACGACGCTCAGTGGAGCAACAATGACTTCGACGCGTTAATTGATAAGGCCAGACTGGCCACTGACGAGAGCGAGCGGATGGCTACCCTGCACGAAGCTGAGAAGATAATCATGGAAGAAGCGATTATGATCCCCATCCTGCACTATACTGAAAACACTATGATCAAGCCTTACGTGAAAGGCCTGGTAAAATCAATGCTGGGCTTCACTTACTATGATAGAGCCGATATTGTCAAATAATACTGGCTCACTATTTTAAAACCGTAAATTATAAAGCTTAAAAAAGAAACGCTTTTCGGTTATCGAAAAGCGTTTCTTTTTAATCACCTACCCCTTCCACACCAAGACATACATCGACTCGAGTCAAGGAACCAGCCCTTAACTCCTTAGATTAATTTGCGTCTTAAGTAACTCGGCCTGGTAAAAAGGGTCTTGCAAGGATCTTTCAACCCATCCAGCCAGCCTTTTCAGCGTTGAATCTTTTGCGATAACGGGAGTCGCAGCTTCACGCGGCATAGCAACACCGACTGCAGCAACAGGCTCTGGTACGGTAATACCGCTCAAAAGTGCTTCAGCACGGCATAAGGAACTTGTCAGTGATTTATATACCACGTTATCAGCCAGGAACACATTATGTTCACCTACGCATTTTGTAAGATGACATTTCTCCATTTTTTCTTTCACTTCCGGACGAATGCCGCACAACAAAACCTTCTTGCCCTCATGTTGTACTTTTTCAATAAAGTTTTCAATAACCTCCATAGCGGTGATATCAATAAGCGACACGCCTTTAAACTTCAGTATGTATACGCTGGCATTCCCACGGGTAAGGCTTAATTTCTCTTCCAGGTCGGAAGCATTACCGAAGTAAAGGTTACCATCCAATTGTATGATGGCGATTGGTAAATTCAGGGGCAAATTACTCTTGGGTTGGACGTTGGTTTCCATAACTTTGCTACCTTCACTATCCAACAGCGAGAGCATGCGCACCGTAGCATGACCATTATCTTTAAGATAAAGAAATAATGAAATAAGTATGCCGGCGTAGATAGCATATTCCAATTCGGGTGCTAGGATGGTGGTCAGAAAGGTAACGGTCATAATCGCGGCATCGTTTTTATTGGACTTGAAAACCTTCCGAAAAGCATTTTTATCTACCATTGAATAGGCTACCACCATAATTACCCCCGCTAGGGCGGCGCTAGGTATATATTTGGCATAAGGAGCCATGAAAAGAAGAATTACCATCACCAGGCCACCGGCCATGACTCCGGACATCCTGGTGACTGCCCCGTTTTGAAAACTAATAGCCGACCTGGTAAAAGACCCGGAACCTGCGATGGCCCCAAAAAAAGCGCCCCCCATGTTGGCGACACCCTGTCCAATAAATTCCTGGTTCGAATCAAGTTTCTGCCCCGAGCGGGTGGCAATGGCCTTGGATATGGCTACGGCCTCTACCAAACCGATGACCGCAATAACCATGGCACCGTTAAAAAGAGCCCCCACAGCCTGCACATTAAAACTTAGAATCTGAAAAGGGGGAATTGCGGATGGTATTTCGCCTGTTAGTTTAATGCCGAAACGATCTAGCCCAAAGAATACAACCAAAAAACCACAGACGATAAGACCCAGCAGGGCACCTGGCAAATTTTTATTAATTTTCTTGGCCATAACGCTAATAATTATGGTCAGGAGACCCAGACCCAGTGCATAGTAGTTAGTCTGGCCCATGTGCTCAAAAGTAGCGATAACCTTTTCCACGGTGGAATGGATTCCCTGGGGCAAGGTAATACCCAACAACTGATTAAATTGCCCCAGAGCGATAATTACACCGGCCCCAGCGGTAAACCCGACAATTACCGAGTGTGATACATAATTAACCAGCTTGCCTAATTTCAGGGCTCCCATCATAAACTGGATGGCGCCGGCTAAAAACGTAAGCATCATTAGCATTTCAATTAAATTTGGTTTGCCAACATAAACTGCCATGTTACTGGCAATTAGCAGCGATATAGCGTTGGTAGGACCAGTTGCCAAGTGGTTCGAGTTTCCAAACATGGAACCCAGGATGGAAAGGACAATGGCGGAGTACAAGCCGTAAACCGGGTCAACGCCCGCAATGATGGCATAAGCCATAGACTGCGGAAGGGCCACAACCGCCACCGTTAGAGCGGCAATGAAATCAAACCGTAAATATTGCATCTTGTATGTAGACACTGTTTCAATAATTGGAACGAATTTTAATGCCCTTTGCACACTTGATACGCCTCCCAAAAATTATTAAAATCCTTTAAAGTTAAAACGAGCCTTTAAAGTACTTTTACAAAATTTTTATAAATCCTGCAACAAACATACTTTTTTCTAAAACTGCATTAATCAAACAGAGCCACCAAAATCTTAAGATTTAATCAGTAAGGAGAGCAAAAAATTAAAGGAGTAAAATTAATATAGCCCCGAGAGCTTAACTCATCGGGACTATATTAATTTCCGAGGTATCGCAACCCCGGGGTATTTAGATTTAGGAACTCACGACTGTAGCATATCCAGAAAATGATGCAGGATAATTGCCGTCATACCCCAGATAAAATAATCTTCGTACTCGTAAATGTAAGTCGGAAAAGACCACCGTTTCTGCCATCCCCCCCGGTATGACTCAGGAACCCGGTGGAGCGGGAAGTCTCGGTTATAACGGGTGGCCACATCTACAATGCTGGTTTGGGGCTGGTATGCAGTTAAAAAAGAAAGGGGAACGGTAAACGTGCTTTCCACTTCTTCCCGGTTAGGTTTAATACGTTCCGGGGAAAGTATGTAACCCACGTAAGGGTAGGTCACCGTACCCATGGGAGTAATCATTAAATCCATGGGTGCCAACAACTCTATATCGTTGCATTGCAGACCCAGCTCTTCAGCGGTCTCCCGAACCGCAGCAGCAGCCGGGTTATCCAGTTCGTGCCTTTCAACCCGCCCACCGGGAAAGCAAATCTCACCCGGTTGCCGGTGCAATAACATGGAACGTACCTCAAACAAAATCTCAGTTACCCCGTCTACTACCACTAGCGGCAGCAAAACCGCAGAAACCAGCAGATTTTCTTGGCCCATAATATTAGGAGTGCCCACTGCCAGTTTGTTAACTATTTTTTTCATATTATTCACCATGTTTTATTTTACACGAAGCTGGTCGTCATAGCATTAACAATTTACAAATTTTTACCTCATTTAACTAAATTTTATCCAGATCGTCATTTTCTTCTTCATACTGTTCCAATTGGGACTTAACTTTTTCCAGATCGTTTTGAATTTTGTGGTAAGAACGCAGGAGCCTGAGCATAAGGTCCGGACATTCCTGGATTTCCCCAAAATCCATGGAAAAAGAACACTTGGCATTAGGATTGTTAATGTCACACCCGGTGAGTAGTATTTGGGCCGGATTTTCCTTTAGATTATGCCCTAGCGCCATTAAGCTTTGCCCCAGGGCAATTAACTGTACATTGACATTACTTAATTCTTCCAATAAATACTCTTCCTTGGCGCTCAATCGCAGCTTCTCATTTGGCATGGAAGGCCCCCCATTCAGTAGCATATTTTCTAATATGATTACTATTCAGGTATGCAGGATTCAGTAGTCATAATTCAGAATCCTTTAAGACGTTAAACCGTTCAGCGCGGGCGCATCATTAATGCCGTCTCCTACTTACCCGCTCCGCCCCGGGTCTAATTTTGTCCGCAATGACTATGGCACCCAACAGTTAATAATTACGCCATAACTTTCAATTATCCTCCTGCTGCCCACAAGTACAGTTCGCCCGTCCACCAGCGAGCCGGACGCCCTGGTAATGCCGCGAAGGCGCTGCGGGCTATAGGGTATCCGGCCACCACCATGACTGCAATCATTAACACAGCGTTTAAACCGGATAACCCTTCAAACCGGCAATCCAGCCGGTGAAATAAGAAAGCCGCTTATCGCGGCCATACTGACTTCTGACTCCTGACTACTAATTACTTGATACTTTTCACCCCGTAGCCAAGTTTTTCCACAAGTTTTTTAATTTCGTCCTGTGATTGGCGGTCGGGGTCGAACTTAACCTTGGCCCGGCCAGTATTAAATGATACATCCACATTTTCCACCCCAGCCACGTTTTTTAACGCATCGTTAACCTTTTGAGCACAAACTGGGCAGGATAAGTCTTCCAGCTCCATAATAATTTCTTTCATTTACGTACACCTCGCATCCTTAATTTTTGTTATATTACCCAATATTATATTTTTCTCTCAACCGGCGGGAGATTCTTCTTACGGCATCATAGGCTCGCTCCACTGTAGCTGCACCGTCGGCGTTTACCAGACAACAGCGGGCCGGGGCTATCCAAGCCCGATCTAGGATTGTTGCCATTGGTATTCCCCGGCTCACTAAGTAAGCCCAGTATTCTTCAAGCTTGGCTGTTAAATGATCCGGGTTTTCAGTATCTAGTTCTTCGGTCAGCGTGGGAACAATACCCCAGGATAAGATGGCACCCCGCTCCAAAAAGCTTTTTATTTCATCAGCATAGCGGGTAAAAATGTGTCCGTTGCCGTAAATATCCACCGATAAAATATCCAGGTCCAGCCCGCTAAGCAGGAAAGACCAGTCTGGGTTACCGCATAAATGTACTCCCCGGGGGCCTTCCAGTGCATCAAGAAATGCTTTGAAATCCTTTTTAGCCAGGTCGCTTGAATAACCGGTAAATGAACCAAAAAGAATTTCCAGCCCTGGTTCGTCAATCCAGACAAAGGTATTCGGGTGCACTGCTAAAAGCTGACGGTATTGGGCGTTAATTTTTTGGGCGATAAAATCAAACATGAAGGATCGTATATCATCATTATAGATTATGGGCTTTTTGTTTTCGTCGGTGATTTTAAGACCAAAACTTAACGGCCCGATATTCTGCCCCCGCACAAGCTCAAACTTGCCCAGATCCTGACTTAAAAATGCGTCAAAGGCAGCCGAGTATTTTTTTGAAAGCTTGAAGGTTTCGGCATCCTCGCTACGCACCGCGTAATCAGCCAGTTCTTCGTAAAACGATCCGGTGTCCAGCCACAGCTTATTCTTGTCTTCGTCCAGCTTGATGCCGGGGAAATTCTCACTTACCTGCACATACATATCTTCATAAAAACTATAACGGGGCAACTGGGGCCAGAAAGGAATATCAACAGACAGGGACAACGGCATAGCGTCTTCAATTTTGGTGTGCGGTAAAATACCCATGGCCGTAGTCATACAATTTCCAGGCAGTTTTTTCATATCAATTCACCTCAGCTAAGCATTTCTGGTTTTAACGTATTATATAACCAATTGCCCCTGCCCGCTGTGACTGTTAAATTATTTTACTGTGATGTTAATCACAGTAAAATAATATTAACGTCTGACACCTGTGTCGCATAGGTACAGGCCCATGAAATGGTTTAATTTTTTCTTCTCGTAATTGTTAAACAATTGCTTCAGTTGGTCGTCAATTTCGGCCAGGAACTGGCGATAATAGCTTTTTTCCACATGCTCCACTAATGTGATGACCGGGTTTGGGTTGGGAATGTAATCAATTATCAGCACCTTCTGCCCGGCCAGCCTTTTCATTTCTCCCAACACCCGGGCCCGGTAGTCCGTGGGCATCTCATGCAGCGCAAATGCTGCCGACACCATATCGAAGCTGTCATCGCCAAACCGGCCGGGGGCATGAGCCGGGGCTTGAATAAAATGCACTCGGTGACCGTGTTTTTTTCTGGCCTGTTCAAGCATACCCCGTGAAATGTCTACTCCGGTCACTTTTGCTCCTTGGGCCGCAAAAGCCCCGGCCAGGGTACCGGTGCCCGTCCCGATGTCCATTATTGAAGGTGAGCTGTTCGAAGTTACTAACCTATCCAGGGCATATTCCGCTGCCCGCCGGTATGGACCGATAAACAAAGGGCGCACAATATCGAAGTAACGGGCCACCCTGTCGAACGTCCCGGCCAACTTGGTTAAGTCATGTTCAGACAAGTACGACCCTCCTTAATTGGGGGTATTGGTGTGTCCCCCACACTGTGCAATCACTAATCGAGATTAACTTGCTCAGGAAACCGTGAACCATGGTTCCTGTTCCACCCCCGAAACCATTATCTCCAAGGGCATGCCAGCAGCGGCCATGGCCAACGACAGGTTATCCCGCAGTTCGGGTAGCACCACGCGCTCAGTGGCAAAATGTCCGGCGTCCACAAAATGCATCCCTGCCGCATGCATGTCCCGGGCGGCGTGGTAACGTATATCACCGGTGACCAGCACATCTGCTCCTCTGCGCCGGGCCAGGGGCCATAAATCGCCGCCGGAGCCGCCGCATACCGCTATTTTTTTTACCAGAGCATCCGGGTGGCCGCCGTAACGCACGCTTTGGGCCTGTAAAATATTCTTAACCTTTACAGCTAGGCCGGCCAATGTGACGGGTAGCTCCAAAAAGCCTATCCGACCCAATCCCAACTTGGCGTCGTTGTTTTCCAGCGGGTACAGGTCATAGGCCACCTCTTCATAAGGATGAGCTTGTAGCATGGCACCCACCACCCGTCCAAGCTCACTTTTCCTGACCATGGTCTCTATACGCACCTCGTCCACCCGTTCCAGTTCACCCACCGTGCCGATATGAGGGCTAGCTCCCTCCCGGGGCCGAAAGGTACCTGTACCTCGCGTGTTGAAAGTGCAATCACTGTATTTACCGATCCAGCCTGCTCCTGCCCTACCCAGAGCCTCACGAAGCGTTTCGGCGTGTTCTTCCGGGACAAAAACAACCAGCTTGATAAACTGTTCGTGTTTGGCTGGTTGCAACACTTCCGATTCCCGCAAACCAAGCGACCGAGCCAATACTTCATTCACACCATCCCGGGCGCTGTCCAGGTTGGTGTGGGCGGCATAAACGCCTATCCCCGCCCCGATTAACCGGTATATCAAATCGCTGGACGGGTCATCACGACGAACTGATTTAATGCCTTTAAGGAGCACCGGATGATGGCTGATAATTAACTGGGCGCTGTATTTGGTAGCCTCTTTAGCCACTTCGGGCGTTACGTCCAGCGCTAAAAGCACCTTGTCGACCTCAGCCCCGGGGTCACCCACCTGCCAGCCGCTATTATCCCATTCCTCAGCCAATCTCGGCGGTGCCAGTTGTTCCAAAACAGCTACTACGTCCTTTGCTCTGACGGCCAACTATTAAGCACCTCCTCTATTTTATCTGCCTCCCTCTGTAACCGGAAGCTCTTTTCCATTACCCGTGTTCCCCGGACTGTCTGTAATTCTCTTAACACAGCCCCGATATCGGCTCTCCTTTTCAGCAAAAACCGGCGAAACACTGCGGAACGGTTTTCCATCAGGCGGGGGCCCAGTTCAAAAACTACACTATCCGTTATTTTTTCCCGGCCCGGCCTAGCCACAATAACCACGTAAAAATGGTTATCCTCATAAACCATGTCCTCATCGGTCATCTGCCAGCCGTTTTGAACCAGCCAGTGCCGCACCATAGCAGCATCACGCATGGGCTGCAAAATCAACCTTTCCAGCCTTTCCAAAACCGACCGGCCCGAGGCAAGAATACCACAGATGGTTCTGCCGCCCATACCCGCCAAGACCACAACGTTCACTTCACCAGGGTAAATTACCTGTAAACCATCACCTAAACGCACTTCAATTTGGCTGTCCAGCCCCGCTGTGCGCACAGCCTCAATTGCAATACGGTAAGGCCCGCGGGTCACCTCTCCGGCCACCACCCGGTCTACAATTCTATTTCTAACCAGATAAACAGGCAGGTAAGCGTGGTCAGTGCCGATATCCGCCACCACAGAACCCGTGGGTACATAGCAGGCTACACACGCCAACCGCGCAGACAATCTAACTGACATACCCTATACCCCCAAATGGCACTATAACCATATCTTTCCCCGTCGGCGGGCGTTTTCCTCCCGCCGACGCCTGTAATGAAGGGTACAGGTACTTTAGTATCTTTGAAAAATTTTGCAGGATGCTTAGTTATTACTTGCGCAAGCGGATTAAACGGTCATTCTACACCCCTAAACATACCAACAGTAGACAAACTCCCAAGTGAAAAATTCGACATTTAAAAACAGCCCCTAAAGGGTCAAAAAAGTCAAAACAGCAGCAACTCATTGCTTTAAAGAGACCCCGGATGTAATTTATAGATAAAGTAGAACACAAGAGGTGATTCAAATGGCCAAAATGCTTTTGGTCGTCAATGGCGCAGATTATTCAATGGAAGCGGTCAGAAAGGCGGTTTGGCTGGCTAAAAAGGACGGGGCCCAGGTGGAGGTACTTTACGTTAATCCCACGTGCGTGCAGTTGTACCCCAATGTCCCGGGCCTATGTTTCTGGATGCCGGAATTTGAATATAAAATTCGAGCCCGGCAACTGATGGAACGGGTGCTCAATGAGGATATTAAGCCTATACTCGACGAAGCCCAGCTAGATATCCAAATGCTCACTACCGAGCACGATCAGGACACTGAAATTAAACGATTAAGCGAAGTGAACAGTTATGACAAAATTTTTATTACCGGGCACTCCAAGTACTGCGTACCGGAGAGCTACAGCTGGCTAAGTTTATGGAGCAAGCCGCAAGATATTCCCACCGGAACGGTTTGCCTGATATAAAGAACGCCGACCAAAATTTAACCACCGTTATTAAAGAAAGATAATCAATACTCAAAAACCCTCCTTAGCCAAAGGAGGGTTTTCGTTTTAATAACCATGTGTAATTAAAAAAGGCATAATGCCGCCCAGGCCAGAAGCAAACCGGTCAGTATACTGAGCCAGACATAAAAAATACCCACCCATGGCTTACCCCGGCCCACCAGTATAAAACTTTCATACATCAGAGTGGAAAAGGTGGTGAAAGAACCCATAAACCCAATTCCCAGGGCGGCCCGGACTCCCCCGTTAAGCAACTGGCCGGCGAAGTACGGGTGGGCCACCAGAATCCCCAAGGCAAAGCTGCCCAGCATGTTGACCAGAAATGTACCCAGCGGAAAATCACCCCGCCAGAAACCGACCACCGCCCGACCCACCAGATAGCGGCCAGCAGCACCCATAAAACCACCAGCGCCTACCGCTATAACGTCAATCATTCCCCTTACCTCCCGCAAATACTTTGCCGCACCACCGCTCTCCCCAACCGGTACCCAAAACCAAATTCCCCAGAGCGCAGCCCGCCCAGGTGCAGATATAACCAAAAGTAAAGGTCAGTAAGAGATAAAGCAAGGCCAAATGTATAAAAGACTGCATTAACAGGATACTTTCCACGCTAATTGCTGAAAATGTGGTAAAAGAGCCAACAAATCCGGTGGACACCGCCAATACAAAAAATGAACCAACGCTAAATCCGCTAAGTACAATCGTGAGGAACAAGGCCAGCAAAAAACAACCCATCAGGTTCACAGCCAGTGTACCCCAGGGTATCAGATCCCTATCGTTTAGCCAAATAGAGATTCCATACCGGGCCAGGGCGCCAAAAGCGCCGCCCAGACCCACCATTAACACCCGCATCAATAAATCCCGCATGCCCAGCAGCATACCCTTGACACCACCTAAACCAAATTGTTCGAACCATTTTTATTTATAAGTAGTTACAATATTATACTACAGTGCATGTAAAAAGGTTGTCCATATATATAACTAGGCTAAGTATAAAGCATTAGCTGGCCGGGAAGTGAGATAAATAATGCATTTTGTGCGGTTTTCCAGAAATAATATAACCAGGCATAAAATTGTAGACAAAAGGAGATTGCTATGTCCGGCAAACGGAACAAAACAAAATGGCCATACTTATTAATGGGAGTCGGTACAATAACAGCCGGCACTCTTTTTCTGGGCCGAGCCCTGGCCGGGTATACATCAAAATGGATTGCCACCCGCTTTATGACCGAGCCTTACGAAAATAATTTGTGGGAAGGAGTATCAGCCGGTGCCCGAACCACGCCCCAGGTGATTGTGGAAACCAACATGAGGGCTGAAAATGGGAAAAAAATTTTACGCCCCTTCGGTGGGCCCAAAAGGTTCCCTGATTTTAGCGCTATCATGTTCGACGTAGCACAGCTGCATACATTTCCAGTTTCCGAAGATGTAGAAATCATAACATCCACTAAAATTGGCCCTCTGGCCCGGCGGCCCCTGTGCCTGGATATTCCCATCATGATATCGGGCATGGCCTACGGTTTTGCGCTTAGTGAGGAAGCTAAGCTGGCCCTGGCTAAGGGGGCGTCCCAGGCAGGAACAGCTACCAACAGCGGTTACGGCCCCTTCCTACAGGAAGAAAGGGACGCGGCTAAACACTTGATTGTGCAATACAGCAGAGGCAACTGGTCCAAGGAGCCGGAGATACTGAGAAAAGCCAATGCCGTGGAAATTCAACTTGGACAGGGAGCCCTTGGCGGAACCGGGGAAATTTTTAAACGGGATAAGATGGATCAAAAAATGATCCGCCTGCTTGGTTTAAAACCGGGTGAAAACGCTGTGCTGCACGCCCGAATGCCGGAAATTTCCTCACCCGCACAATTGGCCGGTTTGGTGGAAGATTTAAAGCAGATAACGGAAGGTATTCCGGTAGGGGTTAAAATAGCGGCAGGAAACAACCTGGAAAATGACCTGGCTTACATCATTGATGCCCAGGCAGATTTCGTTGCTATTGACGGCGCCCAGGGCGGCACCGCCGGTGCTGCGCCCATCTTGGAAGACGATTTCGGCCTGCCCACCATGCACGCTCTGTGCCGGGCAGTTAATTTTTTGGAACAACAAGGGGTTAAAAAAGAAATTAGTTTAATTATTGGCGGGGGGCTAAAAACACCTGGAGATTACCTTAAAGCTCTGGCTCTTGGAGCAGACGCTGTAGCCTTGGGAACCATCGCCCTGTGGGCCATGACCCACACCCAGGTATTTAAATCACTGCCCTACGAACCACCAGTGCAAGTAGTGTTTTTTGCAGGCCAAGATAAAGAAGCATTTGACGTAGACAAGGGCGCCCAAAACCTGGCCAATTATTTAGTTTCAACGGTAGATGAAATGAAAATAGCAGCTGCCGCCCTAGGCAAAAAATCTCTACAGGCAGTAAACAAGGAAGATTTATTCGCACTGGACAGGGATACTGCAGAAATCGCCGACATCTACCTGGCCTGGGATAATGGATGAGACCCTCCAGATGGGGTTGGACACTACCTTATTTCCACGGGCGTACCTACATCCACCAAGGTAAAAAGCTCCACCGCCTGCTCATTGTTCATCCTTATACACCCTCCCGACACGTGCCGGCCAATGGAATCGGGCTCGTTAGTGCCATGAATACCGTACTTTTTTCCCAGCGGCGCCCGGTCATCACTATCGGCCCGGTTATCTTTTTCATAGGGTACGCTGAGGCCCATCCAGCATTTCCCCAACTGTTCTTTAAGCTCATCCCCATAGTCCTCTACCTTATTGGCAATCTTGAAACTGCCTTCCGGTGTATATTGGGGTTCCTTACCCGTAGCGACGGGGTAAGTTTTGTACAACTCACCGACACGGTAAAAATACAGGGTGTTAGTGCTTTTGTTGATAATAATTTTATCTTCCCCTGTACCGGGGTTGGGAAAAGAATGCAGGTGTTTAAAACCGGGTTTGGTTTCTATGACATTAATCTCATCATTATTAATCAGCTTAATTCCTTCCGCTATACTTACTCCCACCAGTGGTGGAACTGTAGCGGGTTTATTCCTGATGGTCTTTACTGCCCGGCTTGGACTAACCTTTATTTCCTGTCCTGTTTGCTTATTTATAACCCTGGTCTCTACGGCATCCCTGTAAACCACTACCCGGTCATCCTCGAAAAAAACATTGTTTGACGGTACTTTTTTTTGCAGCGGCATTTCCCCCCGGATACTTCCTTGACCCTTCATACAACCGATGTTGACCATAATTACTGCCATAAGCATTATGGCGGCAATTAGTAATCTATATCTTGGCATTGAATCTCACCGCCAGCGATTGTAATTGTTCAAAAAATAGTGCATTTTTAGAACTTCTTTAATTATTCAAGTTCGCGAAGCTTATTGGCAAACCAGGCGGTATGGATATCTTCATCAATCAAATTGTCCCACAAAACGTCGAATAGATGACCGTCATTACCTACCCGCACGATTAAATCCTTATAGTCTTTCATGGCCTTTTCCTCTAGGTTGATATCCAATTTTAATATCGCCTTGGGCCCGGCTAATCCGCTTAAAAAACCCGCAGTTTTACCAAGCAGCGGAGAAATGACGTCTCCCAACCTGGTGGGTTCTGCACCTCTCCTTTTTATCTCTGCCGCCATGTTATCCACGTGCTGCTGCTCAATGGCCGCAATGCGGGCCAAAGTTTTGGCCAGGTAAATATCTTCCATAGCGTGAGCCTGGGCGGTATACAGATCCACCTGGTTTAATTCCAGGCTATAGAACCAGTTAAGTTTGGCAATTAATTCTTTTTCATGCACAAATATTACTCCCTTGATCCGGTACGATAAATAAAGTTTTACCGATTTTCATTTAATAATCCCCTTACCTTGCAAAGTTTATAGGTGTATGAAACAGCGCTGTTTAGATTTTTTATGGCATAAAACTTGCTAATTAGATAATGTACGGCTACTGTTCGATCATTGTGTTATCATTGGTGACAATGATTAAAGCTTGTTGTTGAGTTCATAAAGATTTTAAAGGAGGTTGGGTAAATGAAAATAATCGCCATCAACGGCAGCCACCGCAAAGGAAAGAATACGGCAGCGCTGCTGAACACCGTACTGGAAGAGGCAGCCACCCTGGGCGCAGAAACAGAGCTACTGGAACTAACCGATTACAACATTAAACTTTGCCTGTCCTGCAACAAGTGCCTCGGCAAAACCCAGTGCAGCATCACAGATGACGACATGGCAGGGATCGGTGAAAAAATGCTGGCAGCAGACGGGATAGTGTTGGGCTCTCCGGTTTACTGGGCCAACGTGACCACCCTGATGAAAAATTTTATGGATCGCACACGTTACATGCACGCAGTCAAGAACATGCTGTCCGGTAAGGTGGGCGCCGCTGTTACCAATGCCGGACTCATGCATGGTGGTCAGGAATGGACGGTGCAGATTATGGAATATTTTATGCAAGCCCAGGGTTTACACGTGGTGGACACTCGAGACCAGAACGGGCCCATCCTTGATTCCGGCGTACACGGCTCACTAATGGCCGGCATCAAGGATGGCAAAGTAGCCTGGTGGCGCAGTGCAGTGGATAACGAATTGAACGTCACTGCATGTAAGCAACTTGCCCGAAACATGAGCAAGCTGATTACACAATTGTCCACCAAGTAAACAGTCCGTATTAGGAAACATGTAATAACGGAGGTGTATTATTTTGCGGCTGCAGGGAAAAGTTGCCATTATCACCGGAGCCGCCAGGGGGATTGGCCGGGAGGCTGCTCTGCTGTTTACCCGAGAAGGGGCACGGGTGGCCGTAGCGGATTTTGACGAACAGGCCGGGTTAAGTACAGCGGAAGAAATCAACCACGGCGGCGGTGATGCTTTTTATGTCCAGGTTAATGTTGCAGACAGCGGGTCAGTACAAAACATGGTGCAGCAGGTTCTAAACAGGTACGGAACCGTTGACATTTTAATTAACAACGCCGGCATAACCCGGGACGGATTCCTGGTCAAAATGGCCGAAGCAGACTTTGACCAGGTGATTGATGTCAACCTGAAGGGAGTATTCAACTGCACCAAAGCAGTTGCTCCGATAATGATGGAAAGAGGCTGGGGTAAAGTAATTAACACATCTTCAGTAGTTGGTATTTACGGCAACATCGGCCAGACCAACTACTCGGCCACCAAGGCCGGGGTTATCGGCCTAACCAAGACATGGGCCCGGGAATTGGGCCTAAACGGAATCCGGGTAAACGCCGTAGCGCCCGGGTTTATCGAAACGGAAATGACGAGCACGGTACCTGATAAAGTTTTGCAGGCCGTCAGGCAAAAGACCCCCGTGGGCCGGCTGGGCCGACCTGCAGACATTGCCAATGCCTACCTGTTTTTAGCCTCAGACGAAGCTGATTTCATCAACGGCGTAATTTTAAGTGTTGACGGCGGACTGGTATTATAAGGCTCCGTTTATAAACTGCAATCCCCACCGCCAATGGATTTATGACGGTGGGGATTAGTTATTACTTAACCTAAAAACTTATAACCCGTACCCCACACGGTTTTTATGTAAATGGGGCTTGAAGGGTCATCCTCAATTTTTTCACGTAACCTACGAATATGCACGTTAACTGTGTTCTCATCGCCCTCATATGTACTTTCCCAAACACGTTCCAAAAGGTGCGGTTTGGTGAACACCTGGCCTGGGTGCGAAGCCATCAACCACAGCAATTCAAATTCTTTTGGCGTAAGGTTGATACTTCTTTCGCCGTTCTCTACCAGCCGCTTGTTGTAATCTATGACCAGCCCGCCGTATTTGATAATCTCTGCCGTCTTCTGCTTGGCTGATGATACGCTGCGCCGCAGCACCGCTTTTACACGCAAGGCCAGTTCCACCGGGCTAAATGGTTTGGTCTGGTAATCGTCCACACCCATGCGGAAACCAACCACCCGGTCTAATTCTTCACCACGGGCAGATAAAATAATTACCGGAACGTCTAAAAACTCTTTTAAATGCCGTAAGGTTTCAAAACCGTCCATGCCCGGCATCATAATATCCAGCAGTATCAGATCCGGTTTAGTTTCTTTAGCCCTTTCCAGGGCCTCAAAGCCGTCGGAAGCGCAGATAACCTCAAAACCTTCCCTGGTTAAGGAATGCTGTAATATTTTTAATACCTTTGCATCGTCATCCACAGCTAGTATTCTTTTTGTCATCCTACACCTCTCCTACTTAACTTAACACAATTCGTTTCCTGTAGTGCCAGTCGGTGTTTATGGTTATTAATAGATAGATATAATTTATACTTCGCATAATTTTTATAAAATCCTTTTACTATTAAACATTACGGTATAACAAACAATTAATTGTCGATACATTTTACAATAAAAAACCAACAACAAATTATTTAAATTGTCAGTCACTTGACAGAATTAAACGGTAATCAACATTATAATATGTATAACCCTAGAAGATAATTCAACCTCCTCTTTCTCCAATTTCCCTAATGAGCGCCCCTAATGCGGGGCGTTTTTTGATTTATATTCCTTTTGGCTTTAAATTGACCCAAATTTCAAGTGGGTTGCAAATAATTTAAAGTTGTTTTTTTTTAAGTAATAATGTTAAAGTAAGATATATCAGGAGCCGTGCATAGGATTTAAAAAACGGCACATTCTCGGAAAGGTGTGTATGACCTTGGGCTTGATATGGCTAACAATGTTGAGCGTGTCCCTTGTTCCACTAACTATAATTGCCACTATAATCTTTTTAATTAAAAGAGATCCCGTCTGGAAAAAGTGGCTGGTGGCTGCCATTGCATCATCTGCTTTTTTAATTGCTTTAATCATGGCCATACCGTTGCCTAAGTAGAGGTTAGAATAAACTGCTTTTTGACTGCAAAAAGGTTCGGCATCATTAAAATGATGCCGAACCTTTTTTTGGTGGGCGATGACGGGATCGAACCGCCGACATCCTGCTTGTAAGGCAGGCGCTCTCCCAGCTGAGCTAATCGCCCGTTGGTGACCCCACCGGGACTCGAACCCGGGTTACCGCCGTGAAAGGGCGGTGTCTTAGGCCACTTGACCATGGGGCCTTTTTGATGTCCTAGTTCGATATTCGAAGTTCGAACCCCGAAGGCTATTATAACTTATTTTCTCTTTTTTTTGTAGCTTTTTTTATCTTTTTTTAGAACTTATTTTTTCCAACCTCGAACCTCTAATTTCGAGCCTCGAATAAGTGGTGGGCCCACTAGGATTCGAACCTAGAACCAGCCGGTTATGAGCCGGATGCTCTACCATTGAGCTATGGGCCCGAGGATTGGCTCCCCGAGCTGGATTCGAACCAGCAACCCTCCGGTTAACAGCCGGATGCTCTACCGTTGAGCTATCGAGGAACGCTGCAAAAGTAATTATACAATACGTTACCCCCAAGGTCAATACAGAGTAGCCGAATAAATTATGTCAATCCAGGTAGTCTTTAAGCTTCTTGCTGCGACTGGGATGACGCAGTTTGCGGAGCGTCTTGGCCTCGATCTGGCGGATACGCTCTCGGGTAACACCGAATTTTTGCCCTACCTCTTCCAGAGTTCTGGCCCTTCCGTCGTCTAGGCCGAAACGAAGTCTCAGCACTTTTTGCTCCCGGTCAGTTAGAGTCTCAAGCACCTCGTCCAGTTGTTCCCGCAGTAGTGTAAACGACGCCTCCTCAGCAGGTGCACGGGCGTCATGGTCTTCGATAAAGTCGCCCAGATGCGAATCTTCTTCCTCACCAATAGGTGTCTCCAGCGAAACAGGCTCTTGGGCGATCTTTAAAATCTCCCGCACCTTGTCCTCGGTTATGCCCATTTCCCGGGCGATTTCTTCGGGGACAGGGTCGCGGCCAAGTTCCTGTAATAGCTGCCGACTGACCCGAATCAGCTTGTTGATAGTTTCCACCATGTGCACCGGTATGCGGATGGTGCGGGCCTGGTCGGCAATGGCTCTGGTTATGGCCTGCCGAATCCACCAGGTGGCATAGGTGCTGAACTTAAAACCTTTACGAAAATCGAACTTCTCCACGGCCTTAATCAGGCCCAGATTACCTTCCTGAATCAAATCCAGGAACAGCATGCCCCGGCCCACGTAACGTTTGGCTATGCTTACCACCAGACGCAGGTTGGCCTCTGCCAAGCGGCGCTTGGCCTCCTCGTCACCTTGTTCCATCCTTTGGGCCAGATTAATTTCTTCTTCCGGCGTAAGGAGAGGTACCCTACCGATTTCTTTCAGATACATACGTACCGGGTCATCTATACCAACGCCCTCGGGGACGGTTAAATCAACATCAACTTCCTCTGCAGCTCCGTCTTCCAGGGAAGTGCCGCTGGCCTCATCCGCATTCGGGGCTTCAGGAGTAACTTCAATACCCAACCCGGCCAATTTTTCATATACCTCATCAATTTGCTCCGGGGTAAGATCCACGCCCTGAAGACTATCCATTACCTCATGGTATGTGAGAACACCCTGCTTCCTGCCCTTTTCGATTAATTCCTTAACATCTTTAATGGGTTCGTTCTTATTTTGGCCTTCCCTCATGGCACATCTTCCCTCCTTTCAATGTCCTGTCGATGGTGCTTATTTGTTGTAAAATACGCGCCATTTCTTCCCTGTCTCCCGATTTCTCAGTGTCATCCAGCACCGCCTGTAGAGCATTGCGGGATTGCATGAGTTCCCGCCTTTTAATGGCCGCGATATAACCAGCCAGAATGGCGTCTATGTTATCTCCAGGGAACGGTTCCATCAGCAGGGCGCTCAATTGCTGCTGTTCATCTTCTTCCAAATAGTCAAGCAAAGCAGATAAACTAAAACCTGAATTTTGTATTATTGCTAAAACCTTATCGTAGACCCCATAACAAAAGGGATTTTTAAAGAAATTACCGGGCAGTTCACCAGTTACCTGACTTATTTTGCCGGTATTTTCAAGCATCAGCTTAAGCAGGCCCAATTCAGCTCTTTCTCCGAAATCAGACTTTTTCCTATTAATAATATTATGCTTATTATTAGTAATATTATCCGATTTTGTCCATTTTTTTCGTTGTTGAGCAGAAAATCTCGTTAATTCATCGGCTATCACGTGATAACCGGTATATAGCCTTGAAGACACCAGTTTTACGCCCTCGCTTCTTTCCAGTTCGCTGTTCATAGCTGCAAGTACAGGGAGCATTTCACCCAATACCGCTTCTTTATTAAAAGGGGTGTTGCCGTGTTTTTCCATCGCTTGTTTTAAGCGATACTCTACCAGTGGCGTGGCCTGTTCAATTTGCTGCTTGAAATCCCCGGCCCCACGCGCCCGCAAGAATTCATCGGGGTCTTTTCCTTCCGGCAAAGTAAGCACCCTTACCCGGCCGCCCAGTTCCTGTAATATATCCAACCCCCGCAACGAGGCGGCTACCCCGGCAGCATCAGCATCAAAGGCGATAATTATTTCACTGGCGTAATTCATTAATAAACGGCTGTGTTCACGGGTTAAACTGGTACCCAGAGCAGCCACGGTATTGGTAATGCCAAACTGGTGCGCAGCGATGGTATCCATGTACCCCTCGGTAATAACCAGGTAACCGGTATCGCGAACCGCCTGCCGGGCTCTATCAAGCCCGTACAAAACCTTGCCCTTGCTGAAGTATTCTGTTTCCTGTGTGTTCAGGTACTTGGGCAACCGGTCGTCCAGCACCCGACCGCCAAACCCCGCCACCCGCCCCAAGGCATCAGTGATGGGGAACATCAAACGGGAGCGAAATCGGTCGTAGGTTTTGCGATCCCCACTAACCGCCAGGCCAACTTCCAGCAAATCCTGTACACCAATACCCGAGCCCTGCATAGTTTTAATCAAATCATCCCAAGCCGGTAACGCAAAACCAAGTTTGAAATCACTGATTATCTCCCTGGTTATTCCACGGCGGGCCAGGTAATCCCTTGCTGATGCTCCGTCCGGGCTTTTCATTAAGACATCATGAAAATAGTCCCGTGCTAATGCGTTAATTTTCCAGGCCTTTTCCTCGCGGCGTAGCCGTTCACGAATCTGTGGAGTGTAACCGTCCGGCACCGCCACCCCAAACCGGTCGCCCAACATTTTCACCGCTTCGGGGAAAGTAACGTTATGATGCAGCATAATAAATTTAAAAACATTGCCTCCGGCACTGCAACCGAAACAATAGAACATATCCTTTTCCGGCGTGACGGTGAAAGAAGGGCTGCTTTCCTGGTGGAAAGGGCAGTTGCCCACGTAATTCTTGCCTTTTTTCTGCAAGTGCACGTAATCCGATATTACCTGCACTATGTCTGCCCGCATTCTTACGTTTTCTAGTATTTCCTCAGGTATGAATCCCCCCACCGTACACCACCCGTCCTAAAACAACTGCATTAATGAGGATGTTCGAAAAGTCCGCGCGAGCTCCACTTCGAAATTCTACGTTGGCTTGGCTTTCGAACATTCACTTGAGAATTCTCCCGGCAGGTTGGAATTCCCTTCCGGATTATTTTATTCGGCAGAAATATATTTAACGTTTAACTTTTATTCGCTACCACTATAAATTATCCTTCCTCATTCGACATTTTTTTACCTCATCCGCCTTCCCCGGGAATAGCAAATGAACTCGGTATAAATAAAGCCTTGAAGCGAGCAATGGCATAACGGTCGGTCATACCTGCTATGTAATCGCAGACAGCCCGCTGTACCCCTACTTGCTGAGCCCGCTCCCGATGTTCGGGGGGCATTTTGTCGGGATGCTCGGTCCAATACTGAAAGAGGTATTGGACAACATGCCGGGCTTTACCTTCCTCGCGCTTGGCATCCGTATCAATATACACGTTTTGAAACAGGTAAGTTCTCAGCTTATCGGTAGACTGCTGTACCCGCGAACTCATGCCGATAAAAGGCCTGTTGAGGCTACTTTCAATTAAATCCATCACCATGCTGTTAATGCGGGTGCGGTGTTCCCTGCCCAACACATCAAGACAACTGGCAGGCAGGTCGTTGACCCTGATTATCCCGCCCCTGATAGCATCGTCGATATCGTGATTAATATAGGCGACGCGGTCGGCTATTTTAACTATTTGCCCTTCCAGGGTGGTTGGCTTTTGGGGTCCGGTGTGGTTAAGTATGCCGTCCCGGACTTCGGCCGTTAGGTTAAGGCCCCGACCGCCTTCCAACTCTTCCACCACCCGCAGGCTTTGTCGGTTGTGTTTAAACCCACCAGGCATTACCTCTGCCAGTGCGCTCTCACCGGAGTGGCCAAATGGAGTGTGTCCCAGATCGTGCCCTAATGCAATGGCCTCGGTGAGGTCTTCATTCAACCGTAGCGCCCGGGCTATCGTCCTGCTAATCTGGGCCACTTCCAGGGTGTGGGTAAGCCGGGTGCGGTAGTGATCCCCCTCGGGGATGATAAAGACCTGCGTCTTATGCTTCAAACGGCGGAATGATTTGGAATGAATAATCCGGTCGCGGTCGCGCTGAAATTCTGTACGTACCTGGCAGAGTTCCTCACCTTTGATTCGCCCGACTGAGCGACTACTGTGAGCGGCAAATGGCGATAGATACTCATCTTCCAATAATTCCGTCTGCCGGCGAAAATCCACCCCGCACACACCTCCGCCCTAATTAAACTACTGACTTCTTGCAAATTAAACAGTTAACCCCCCCAGTTCATAAACCGGCGGGGCGTTCAGGATACTTATGTCAAGTCCTGTGAGCGCGAAGTTCCATGGTGGCTCTGGCCACCTGTAGAACCCGCCGGGCCAATACCCGGGTTCGTGTTATTCCGTTTTGGTCTTCGCTGGATGGGCGTTGGGCACAGGCGCCCAAGTGACCGGCATCATCATCGACAAAACCGTCACCCACCACGGTCATACCTTGACAAAGCATCATGTCCTGCATGGCACGCAGGGTGGTTTCCTGCCCGCCATAACGGGCAGCAGCCACGGAAAGGGCACCACCGGCAACGTTCAGGAGCGCTTTATCCTTACGCAATGACCTGGTTTTATCCCAAAATGACTTGAGCGGGGCCGATACAGTACAGAAATAAACCGGACTGCCCATGATAATGCCATCACAACGTCGTAGCAGGCTAAACGCGTCTTCAAGGGGCGTACCACTGTAACACTTGCCGTCGCACGGGTTGGAGCAAGCTATGCAGTAAGGAACTTTAGCCTTGGTGATCAGGTCACTTGCTTGCATAAAGTGGCCTTCGGCCCCCGCCCCGGCAACCTCATCCAGTGCAGTCCTAAGCATATGAGCGGTATTACCTCTAGGATTAGGACTTCCATTTATAGCGATAATAAACATTTTGTATCAACCTCTTTTCAAAAACGGCTCATTAAAAATGTATGCCCATGCAGGGGTTTTATACTTGGTAAACAGCCTATCAACCGCAGTAGATACGGCTGGAACTTGTTTCCGGGGCCAGGCCCGCGAACTGTCTGCTACACACCACTAAGTGTTACCCCGTCCACTACCGAATAAACCGGTCCCCTGCGAGTTAATTCGCTTTCCATCAATTCTATGGTTGTTACATCTACTCTGCCGAAACAGGCCGATTCCTGCGTCACTGTTAAAATTTTTTGTACCAGGTCTCCGACACCCTTTGGAGAACGAACCCGCCCCACGGTCAGATGCGGTGAAAAACCCTTGCCATCGGGTGGAAAACCAAACGCAATTAGGCTTTTTTCAACCAATTGGTGCAACCGGCGAAACTTTTCCACTTCACCCCTTACACCAACCCAGATTACCCGCGGTTGCCGTGAATGCGGGAAAAAGCCCGTCCCGTGAAGTTCCAGACTGATTGGCCCACTACCCGCCGCGGCAAGCTTCACTGCCTGCACAGTGTCATTAATCTTTGTGCGGTCCACATCGCCCATAAATTTAACAGTCAGATGCAGATTTTGTTGTTCCACCCACTTAACGTCAACCGGCACTCCCCGCATTAGGGATCGCAACGAAGCCAGTTTTGTTTTTATTTCAGCTGGTAAATTTACAGCCCAGAAGAGCCTGGCCTGATCCACGCCGCTACACCGCCTAAAATCTGCCCACTATGTTATGACATGCACAAGCAATATTTTTTTCCATTTGAAGGAATACTTACTTCTATATTTTTTTCCCATTTTCCTTTTTGTTAACAAATTTTTAATAAAAAATTAAGAATAACTAAATAATAGCTTTATTAATAGGCAAATTATGAAATTAGAAATTAAGATTACAGAAGACCAAAAATGGCGCAAAGAAGAGCCCGGTGGCTTTCCAAGAACGGAAAGGCACCGGGCCCTTTTGATGAGCCTTTCGTGTTAACCGTTTTTAACCTTGGCCTGGGCAGCGGCCAGACGGGCAATGGGTACCCGGAAGGGAGAGCAACTGACGTAATTTAATCCAATCAAGTGGCAAAACTCAATGGATGAAGGTTCTCCGCCATGCTCACCGCAAATACCAATTAACAAATCGGGTTTAACATCCCGGCCCAGTTTTACAGCCATTTCCATCAGTTTGCCCACACCCTTGCGATCCAGTACCGCAAAGGGGTTATCAGACAGGATTTTCTTTTCTGTGTAGTGCTGTAAAAACTTGCCCTCAGCATCGTCACGGCTAAAGCCCAGAGTGGTCTGAGTCAGATCATTGGTGCCAAAGGAGAAAAAGTCCGCAACAGCTGCTATTTCATCGGCCAAAAGGGCGGCCCGGGGCACTTCAATCATGGTACCCACGGTATATTCGAACGCAATGCCGGATTCCTTCATCACATCTGTGGCTGTCTGTTCCACCAGTGCACGCAGGTAAATCAGTTCTTTTACTTCTATAACCAGCGGGATTTCAACTTCGGGTATTACCTGGCAGCCTTCCTGCACCAACCGCGCCACCGCCTGGAAGATTGCCCTGGCCTGCATAGCGTAAACGTCAGGGAAAGTTATTCCCAGGCGGCATCCCCGGTGACCCAGCATGGGGTTAAATTCGGACAGGGAGCGCACTTTTCTAAGTAGTTCTTCTTTCTGTTGCAATTCCACGGCGTCGCCACCGGTAAGTTTCAACCTGGTGATCTCCACCATTAACTCTTCAGCATTGGGCAAAAATTCATGCAGCGGCGGGTCTAAGAGCCTAATTGTCACCGGCAGGCCTTCCATGGCCTTGAAAATGCCGTAAAAGTCTTCTTCCTGCATGGGCAGCAACTTGGCTAGGGCATCGTCCCTTTCTTCATCTGTGCCGGCCAGGATCATCTCCTGTACAATGGGTAATCGCTCCTGAGCCATAAACATGTGCTCAGTTCTGGTCAGTCCAATACCCTCGGCCCCGAATTCCCTGGCTTTGACTGAGTCTTCCGTGGTGTCGGCATTGGTACGCACGCCTAGGGTGCGTATTTCATCCGCCCAGATGAGCAATTTACGAAATTCCTCTCCCAGTTCGGGGTCAATCATAGGCACCTGGCCCATGATTACCTGGCCAGTGGATCCATCAATGGATACAATATCGCCCTTTTTAAGGGTTAACCCGTTAACTGAAAAAAGTTCCTGATCATAATCAATACGGATGGCCTCGCATCCGCAGACACAAGGTTTGCCCATACCCCGGGCCACCACAGCGGCGTGACTGGTCATCCCGCCTCTGGAAGTGAGGATACCCTGAGCGGCTACAATACCATGTATGTCGTCCGGGGTGGTCTCAGTACGCACCAGAATTACCTTGTGGCCTTCCTGAGCTAATTTTTCGGCTTCGTCGGAGCTAAATACCACCATGCCGCCGGCAGCTCCGGGCGATGCGGGGAGGCCGGTGGCTATTACATCAAGTTTAGCATCGGGATCAATGCGGCGATGCAGCAGGTGGTCCAGGTGAGCTGGTTCCACTCGCATAATGGCCTCTTCTTTGTTGATCAGCCCCTCGTTAACCATGTCGACAGCAATCTTCATGGCGGCTTGGGCTGTACGTTTACCGTTACGGGTCTGCAGCATGAAAAGTTTGCCGCGTTCAATGGTAAATTCGATATCTTGCATATTGCGATAGTGTTTTTCCAACAATCCGCAAATACGGTCAAACTCCTCGTAAACTGCGGGCATTTCGTTTTTCAGTGTGGCGATGGGCTGCGGCGTCCTGATACCTGCCACCACGTCCTCACCCTGGGCATTAATAAGATACTCGCCGTAAAGTTCCCTGGTACCGGTGGACGGGTCGCGGGTAAAAGCGACGCCGGTGCCACAGTCGTTGCCCAGATTGCCGAAAACCATGGCTTGGATGTTAACCGCGGTACCCAGGTCATCGGGTATCTTGTTAACCTTACGATATACAATAGCACGGTCACTATTCCAAGAGTTAAACACTGCATATAAAGCTTTAAATAACTGCTCCATGGGCTCCTGGGGGAACGGTTCCCCGGTTTCCCGCAGGATTAGTTTTTTGTAATCTTCTACCACAGCCTGCCATTGTTCATCACTTAACTGGTTGTCGTACCGGACTTCGGCTTTATCCTTATGTGTGCCAAGGATGCGTTCAAATTTATTATGGTCAATACCCAGTACCACGTCGCCGAACATATTAAGAAAACGACGGTAACAGTCCATGGCGAACCGGTTGTCTCCGGACTCTTGGGCCAGGCCGCGCACGGTATCGTCGTTCAAACCCAGGTTTAATACCGTGTCCATCATGCCGGGCATGGAAATAACCGCCCCGGAACGCACACTGACCAGCAGCGGGTTATCAGGGTTGCCGAATTGCTTGCCGGTTTTTTCCTCTAGGGTGCTCATTTTTTCCCGCACCTGGTCTTCCATCCCGGGCGGGAACTGTCTGTTTTCATTATAAAACTGAATGCACGCTTGGGTGGTAACTATGATACCGGGCGGAACAGGCAGGCCGATGTTGGTCATTTCTGCCAGGTTTGCGCCCTTGCCGCCCAGCAAGTCCTTCATATCGGCCCGGCCTTCTGCAAATGTGTAAACCCACTTTTTACTTGCCATACCTCTGCCCCCTGTAGTAAATTTCCAGCACTCTGCTGGCAGTTTCCTCAACAGCTTTGTTAGACACGTCGATAATTGAACAGCCGGCTTTTTTCATAATCCCTTCGGCGTATTCAAGTTCTCTAAGGATGCGCTCCATACTGGCGTAATCCGCGCTCGATGTAAGTCCCAGCGATTTGAGTCGTTCCCGACGGATTTCATTTAATATACTGGGTCTGATAGTCAGCCCGATCATCCGGTGGGAGGGCAAATGAAAAATCTCGTCCGGCGGCGCTACCTCAGGAACCAGGGGCACGTTGGCCGCTTTAATCCGTCGATGGGCCAGATACATACACAACGGTGTTTTAGAGGTGCGACTGACGCCGATGACCACCAGATCGGCCCGGGTAATACCCCGGGGGTCTTTACCATCATCATACTTAACTGCAAATTCAATGGCTTCTACTTTGCTAAAGTATTCCTGGTCGGTCTTACGCACAAGTCCCGGTTCCAGCCTGGGTGGGCGTCCCTCCAGTTTGGTCAACGCTTCCAGCACCGGCCCCATGATATCTACGGTAATTATGTTGTGCCTTTGGGCTTCCCTGATCAGGGTTGCCTTTAGCTCAGGCAGCACCAGAGTGTAGGCAATCATGCTGTTAAAACCAGCTACTTCTTCCACTATTTCCGGGATTTCGGATGCATCGTTGACGTAAGGTACTCTATGTATGTCCACGCCATCGCCGTTAAACTGGCTGGCGGCAGCCCGCACCACTAGTTCAGCCGTTTCACCGATGGAGTCCGAAATTATATATACTATACGGTTAGATTGGTTACTTGCTGCGGAAATGTAAACCGCCCCCCCAAATGAAACTTCCTACTTAAAAATTACCCTCGCCCAGTTCCACAAACAATCTGGTAATGTTAGTCTTGCTAATCCGACCGATGACCTCTAGGGCAGACATGCCGTTCTCACCTTTAAATTCTCTGACCACCGGCAATGCGTCGACCTCGTGGATAATTAGTTTACGAGCGGCTTCCCATACGGAATCTTCAGGCTCCACGTATACGACGTTGGGCATCCTGGTCATAATCACACCAACAGGCAGTTTATTAATATCCTGTCCGCCCAAGGTAAACTTAAGCAGGTCCTTGCGTGAAATAACCCCTTCCAGGTACCCGCCTTCCCGAACGGCAAACAAGGTGCCCACGTCCTCAATAAACATGGTCACCACGGCGTCATAAACTGTGCACTTTTCCGGCACCACCACCGGTACCGACTTAATTTCTCCCACCAGCACCTGGTGCAACTTGTCGGCCAGCATCCGGCCAGGCTTTTTACCACTGTAAAAATAGCCTACCCGGGGGCGCGCCTCTAGTATTCCGGACATGGTTAATATGGCCATATCCGGGCGCAGTGTAGCCCTGGTAAGATTTAGCCGCTCGGCAATTTGCTCGCCGGTAATGGGGCCTTCAGTTTTTACTATGTCTAATATATGCTCTTGCCGCTTGGTAAGCTGCATATCATCGCCCCTTAAGAGCAATTATGCCATACTAATAATGTTTATCTTAATAAATAATATATTACATACCGGCTTTGCATTTTCCTTCTAATGAAAAAAATATTTATTACAATTCAAGTATATACAATTCAGGAGTCAGAAATCAGAAGAATTAGAGACGATAAACCGTTCTTTATTCCTGACTCCTGACTCCTGAACCCTGGCTCTTGAGTTATTTTCCCGGCTGTACTATTTTATTCAGGTCGGCAATGCGGCCGGCCAGATCGGCGATCTGCTTAAGTAACGCCAAGCGGTTATCTCTGACCTGCTCGTTCTCCACCATCACCATAACATCAGCAAAGAAACGGTCCACCGGCTGCCGCAAATCGGCGACATATGCCAGCGCTCGGGCATAACCCCGGTTAGCCAGACCCGTTTCTACAGCGACAGATGCTGCCTGAAAAGCGCTGTACAGCTCTTTTTCAGCTTCAGTTTCAAAAAACGCCGGGTTCACCCGGTCATGCGCGGCTTTTTTGCCCAGGTTGTAGGCTCGAGTGAATGCGGTTAGCAGTGCACCAAAGGCCGGTTCGGCACGGAATTGCTGCAGCGCCCCGCCCCGCAGCCAGGCACCGGATATATCGTCGACACCGGAAGAAAGAACCGCATCCACGGTATCATAAGGCAAACCGCTTTCATTGAACATACCCCGCAGGCGCTGCCTAAAGAATTCATCCATCTCGGTAGTCACTTTGTCCAGAGATAGTTTCATTTTCACCCGTCCGGCGTAACCGCTGTAAGCTTTGTCAATGAGCTCCGTCAGGGACAGCACCAGGCCGCCTTCAATAATAATGTGGCAGATGCCCAAAGCCTGTCGCCTTAAAGCATAAGGATCCTGTGAACCGGTGGGCTGAATACCCACCCCGAAGCAGCCCGCCAGGGTGTCTATTTTGTCCGCGATACTTAGTATTTGACCAGGCAGAGTATTGGGCAGTTCATCACCGGCAAACCGGGGCAGGTAGTGCTCGTAAACAGCCTTGGTCACACCGGCGGATTCGCCCGAACGCAGTGCATATTCACGACCCATGATGCCCTGCAGTTCCGGAAATTCATATACCATGTTGGTTAAAAGGTCGGCCTTGGACAACTGCGCCGCCCGCAGGGCATCTTCCCTTTCAGCAGGTGACGCGCTAAGGCGCCCAGCCAGGAAATCAGCCAGGGCGGTAATCCGCTGCACTTTTTCGTATATAGTACCCAAGCTTTCCTGGAAAACAACTTTTTTTAACCCCTCCACCTTTTCCTCCAGCGGTGCTTTCAGGTCTTCCTGCCAGAAAAACGCGGCATCGGACAGCCGGGCCCGGAGCACCTTCTCGTTGCCCGCCCGGACGATGTCAATGTTATCGGCACCGCCATTGCTGACGGCAATAAACCGGGCCAGCAGCCGATCGTCACTGCCCCGTACCGGGAAATAGCGCTGGTGTTCCCGCATGGGGGTGATTAAAACCTCCTCGGGCATCTCCAGGTACCCCTCGTCGAAGCTGCCGCACAGGGCAGTGGGTAATTCCACCAGGTTGGTGACTTCGTCCAGTAGGTCGGGGTCAATATCGGCCCGACCGCCTTCCCGCCCGGCCACGGCAATTACCTGACGCCTGATTTCCTCCCGCCGCTCGTCAACATCTACCACAACATTGGCCTTACGCATTACGTCAAAGTATGCGTCGGCACCGGGTACTTCCACCCGCCCCGTGCTAAGAAAACGATGGCCGAAAGTGTGGCGCCCCGACTGCAGCCCGGCCAGTTCAAAACTAACCACGTTATCGCCGTACAGGCAAAGCAACCAGCGGATAGGTCTGGCAAACCGCATCTCCAGACTGCCCCAGCGCATGGGCTTAGCAAAATGCAGCCCCGTTACCAGTACCGGGGCCAGGGCTGGCAAAACCTTGCCGGCCGTACGGCCTTCCTCTTTTTTAACCGCAAAAACATACTCTACCGGGCCCACCGACCTACGCACCAAGTCATTCACCTGCACCCCATTGCTCTTGGCAAAACCGAGGGCGGCACGGGTGGGCTCACCCGTAGCGTTAAACGCCACCTTTACCGCCGGCCCTTTGACCTCTTGGGCCAGCGACTCCTGTTTATCCGCCACTTCCCGCACGTATAGAGTGATCCGTCGTGGCGTGCCGCAGGTAATAATCTCCCCATGGGCCAGCCTGTTCTCCTTCAACGCCGTTTGCGCTTGTTCACGCAGTTGTTCCAGGGCCGGCATTAAAAACCGGGCCGGCAGTTCTTCAACGCCTATTTCCAATAAGAAATCTTTAGCCATCTAGGCACCCTCCTTTTGAAGCAAGGGGTAACCCATTTCTTCCCGCTGGGCCACGTATTTTTCCGCACACAACCGGGCCATGTTGCGCACCCGGTGGATAAATCCGGTTCGTTCCGTGACGCTGATAGCGCCCCGAGCGTCTAATAAGTTAAAAGCGTGCGAACACTTCAACACGTAATCGTAAGCCGGCAGCACCAGACCTTTTTCGCCAATCCGGGTTGCTTCCCGCTCATACATTTCAAACAATTTAAATAGCATGTCGGTGTCGGCCTCGTTGAAGTTATAATGGGAATGCTCAACCTCGCCCCGGTGGTGCACATCACCGTAATTAATGTCTTTTACCCACTGGATATCGTAAACACTGTCCTTTTCCTGTATGTACATGGCCAGCCGTTCCAGGCCGTAAGTAATTTCGGCGCTCACCGGCCGGCAGTCAAGACCGCCACACTGTTGGAAATAGGTAAACTGGGTAATCTCCATGCCGTCCAGCCACACCTCCCAGCCCAGACCCCAGGCACCCAAAGTTGGGGATTCCCAGTTATCCTCCACGAACCGAATGTCGTGTTTAAGCGGGTCTACGCCGATGGCCCGCAGGCTGTCCAGGTAAACATCCAGCACATCGTCCGGTGACGGCTTTAAAATTACCTGGTACTGGTAATAATGCTGCAGCCGGTTGGGGTTTTCACCATAACGACCATCGGTGGGACGCCTGGATGGCTCCACGTAAGCCACCCGCCAGGGTTCCGGCCCCAGCGCCCGCAGTGAAGTGGCCGGGTTCATGGTGCCGGCGCCCTTTTCCACGTCATAGGGCTGCTGAATGATACAGTTCTGCCTGGCCCAAAATTCGTTCAGGGCCAATACGATTTCCTGAAAGTTCACAACCACAACCTCCTTTAATAACAGGTATTCAGGAGTCAGAATCAGAATAATTAAAGACGATAAACCAAGCTTTCCTTCTGACTCCTGACTCCTTACTCCTGAAATATAAAAACCCCCCGGCCCGGCTTATAGCCAGGGACGGGAGGTATTTCCCGCGGTTCCACCCTGTTTGACCCCCGGCAACACCGGGCGGCCCACTTTAAAAAGTGCAGGCTTTACTAACCGGCTAAAATTAAAACCGGCGTTCCTCCTGCGGCTCGGGAACCCCTTTCACCGGGCAATTCCACCGGCTTGCACCATCCGCCGGCTCTCTGGGCGAAACTAACCCGGATACTCTTTCCCTCATCGCATACTTTTATATTACTTAACAAAACAAATTTATCAAATTTGCGGCATAAAGTCAATTAATAACAGTTTATTGCAATTGGTCGTTTTTAAAAGTAAAAGTTTCTTTAATCTCGTTTGCTTCCACTCCGACTTCCTCTTTGTCGTTCTTATTAGTACGGTCAAATTCCAAGGTATATTTTTTAGACATGGCAGCCACCGAGCCAAGGGCGCCCAACAGCGCCAGTTCACTACTGGCCAGAGCTGCCAATATACCTACGGCCCCAACCGAAGCCGGTACTTCGAAAACAGTACGATCCCCCTGCTTGATCCTGATTCTGGTGGTCTGGCCCCGCTGCAATACATCCTTGATATTGTCCATTAGTTCATGCCCAAATACGTTTTGCCCGAATACTTTCTGACCGGCAAAGTCCTTGGCACCGCAATCCTTTGCCCCTTCTTCCAGGTTAATCAGCGCCTGCACCACGTCTCCACCGGCCTCTTCCAAAGCCTGCTTGGCTTCCCGGTAAGTTGCCCCGGTACGCTCTCTAATTACATCGATTTTTCCCAGTTCGTTACTCATATGCATTATCCCCCTTAGGTTTATTGCTTTAGGGGATAATTTAACCTTTTCAATAGCCAATATACATAATGCGTCAATCGGTCGTCCGGTATTCCTTGACACTCTCCAGAAAATGCATTGAACGGGAGCGCTTCTCGGTAAGCCACTGTAAGTATTCCCCCATCGCCTTGCGCATCTCATCCCGGGAACGTATGGAAACCCTCAGCCGGCCCACCTTGGCCGGATCCCAATTTAGCAGCAACCTCATTACTGCCACTGTCTCCCCGGTGCAAGGCACCTCACCTGTACCGGCAGCACAGCTTTTACAGAGTAAACCGCCGTTTGCCGCGCTAAAAACCGCCACCGGGTTCAAAGACTCGTTTCCACAGCTGACGCAACTATCCAAGTGCGGCCGGTAACCAAGCAAAGAAACCAGCCTTAGTTCAAAACCCCTTACCGTCAGATCAGGTACGTTTGCCGTCTCCAACTTACCCAGGGTACCCAACAGCAGGTCGAAGACCGCTTTGTTGGGCTCTCCGTCAACTGTCAGGCCGTCCACTATTTCGGAAACGTAGGCGGCGTAGCCCATTCTGTCCAGGTCGTTCCACAGCCCGGGAAAGATATCCCGGCCCTCGCACTGGCTGACGGTATCCAGTTCCCGGCCCCGGCGCAGCATAAATTCGCTGTGGCAAAAGGGTTGTACCGCCCCCCGCTTGCGGCTGGTGGGCTTGCTGACCCCATGGGCCACCGCTTGTATTTTCCCCTTTTCCCTGGAATACAGGGTCAGTACACGATCAGCGTCGCGCATCTGCCGCGAATTAAGCACTACCGCCTGCACGCCGTAAAGCTTCATATATTATCCACATCCTTTGTGTTAGGGGAGCGGTTCCTTTGGCACATCCCCCTGACACTAAACAAACGGCCTCACCGGGCCGCTTACCTGATAACATATAATAAATTCCTGCCGGACTGTTAAAATTATAGCATGGGGTAGAGCCTATCGCCACCCATAGTGTATGGGTAAAGGATAATGCCCGGCTGGCGTTGAAATTATATATTTAATTCCATTCTTTGATAAAAAGCGCGATTTTGAGCCAACCTTTGTATGAAAGGGAGTTATACATTGCGTATTGTTGTAGGCATTACTGGCGCCACAGGCGCGATTTACGGCATCACCCTAGTTCGCGAACTAACCAGGGCCGGCGTGGAAACTCACCTGGTGCTCAGCCAGTGGGCCAAGCGCACCATTGAGATAGAAACCGACTATAAAAATATTTCTATAGGGCAGTTGGCTGCCACAACGCACGATGCTGATGATATGACCGCTCCCATCGCCAGCGGTTCTTTTCGGCATGGAGGTATGGTGATAGCCCCGTGTAGCATGAAAACCCTGGCCGCGCTGGCCACCGGTTTTGCCGATAACCTGATTACCCGCGCCGCCGACGTGACCATGAAAGAGAAACGCCCGCTGATACTGCTGCCCCGTGAAACGCCGCTGCATGAGATTCACTTGGAAAACATGCTCAAACTGGCCCGGGCCGGAGCGGTAATTATGCCGCCGGTACCAGCCTTTTACCACCGGCCCACCACTATAACCGACCTGGTGATGCAGACCACCGGGCGGGTCATGGATCTATTGGGCATAGATAACAGCCTTGCACCCCGCTGGCGAGAAAACATTAAATCCAGTTCTTTTTCTTAAATATCATTAACATCCCGCCGGTGGCACCCAACAGCCCGGCGGTAATGGCCACAGTGGACCACACGCTTTGCTGATCGGGCAGCGGCACGTTCATACCGAAGAAACCGGTCACAAAGGTCAGAGGCATGAAAATAAACGATATCACCGTCAATACCCGGATGCTTTCGTTGGTCCGGGCGGTAATAGTAGAATAATAGGTTTCCAAGACGCCGTCCAGGAGGTCACGGAAACTGTTTAGAGAATCTGTGATCCGCTCGATATGGTCTAACAAGTCCAGATAATATGGTTCGTTTTCCTTGGCCACCTGGAATACGTACTTCCCGTTGACCCCGGAAAACATTCTCTTCTGCGGCTGGATGGCCCGGCGCATAGATAAAATAGTCCTTTTTAGGGCTAAAAACTCCTCGGTAATTTCCTTATTCGGCTGCTCGTAAAGCTGATCCTCTAGTTCGTCAACCCGTTGATCTACCCTGTCCAGGATGGGAAAATACTCGTCTGTTAATCCGTCAAGAATATGGTATAAAAATCTATCTGACCCGTTTTCCAGGTAAGCGGTTTTTTTATTCAGGCAATCCCTGGCTATGCGCCCCAGAGTGGGCAGCGGTCTGCGGTGTACAGTAACCACCAAATTGGCATTCAAAAAAACGTTTAATTGTTCCAGGGTAATTTCCTCGTCGCTGTCTTCCTTATAACGCAAGGCGTGAAGCACGAAGAAATAGAAACTTTCATATGCGTCCACCTTGGCCCGGGGGCTGTGCTGCAGGCAGTCCTCAACTGCCAGGTAATGAAAATCGAAAACCTTGGCTACGTAATTTAATTCTTGATCGTTAAAATCAAAAAGATCCACCCAGAGCAAATCATCCTGATGCCGAAATAAATCCTGCCGGGACAGGTCCACATCATGCAACAACTGCCCCCGAGTCGAGTCAAATAAGTATGTCTTGATCATTGGGGCCACCTCCATGGATTGCTAACATTTTAAGTTCACTATCGGCTGACATCCATCGTCGGTATGCCGATTCTTCCATGCAAGGTCACCCCCTCTTCAACCATATTGTTAAAAAATAAAAACAGCAAACTAACACAATAAACTTCCCTAAAAAAAATATAAAGGCCTCCACGTTTAGGAAGGCCAATAATAACAGACCATTATCCGCCTTCTTCACTCGTACAAGTTTTGGCTCAATACAGCTAGAGAAATAAAAATTTCTCAGCCACGTTAGATAAAACCTTATTTCGGTAATATCAGTTGACCCGTTACTGTCTCTCGACATTTCCGGGCAGTGGCCTGTGTCTGTACAGTAGCCTCACCTAACGAAGAATGCTGTTTAGTTATGTTTATATCATATTACTAGCCCGCGAGATGTGTCAATGAATTTTCCGGGATTCAATTCTCCATCAACCCGAAGTTTTTCATGTAGTTCTCCCGGTTGCGCCAATCTTTCTTCACTTTTACCCACAGTTCCAGGAATATATGTGAACCCAGCAGAACCTCGATTTCTTCCCGGGCCAGTTGGCCCACCTGTTTGAGCATCCCCCCGCCTTTGCCGATTAAGATCCCTTTTTGGCTGTCCCGCTCGGTGTAGATTGTGGCGCTCACCGCCAACAGGTCGTTGGGGCGTTCTTCGATTTGATCCACCACCACAGCTACGGAGTGAGGTATTTCCTGGCTGGTCAGGTGCAGCACTTTTTCCCTGATGATTTCGGACATGATAAACCGTTCGGGCCGATCCACTACCATATCGTCAGGGTAATACTGGGGCCCTTCGGGCATGTAAGCGGTAATTATCTCGGGCAGGCGCTGGACATTTTCACCGTTTAAGGCCGAAACGGGTACGATCTCTGCAAAGTTGTGTCCCTTTTGAAAGGTGTCGATAATTGCCAGCAAATCATTCTTATCCACCAAGTCAATTTTGTTGATTACCAGCATCACCGGGTTTTTTATATGCTTAATCTGCTCCAAAATGTAACGGTCGCCGGGGCCCGGCATGGCCGCTTCCACCATTAGCATTACCATGTCCACTTCCCGCAGTGTGTTCAGCGCCAGCTTAACCATGTGCTCGCCCAACCTGTGCTTGGGTTTGTGGATGCCCGGGGTATCTAGAAAAACAATTTGAAAGCCGTCCCCGGTAAGCGCAGCCTGAATTTTGTGCCGGGTAGTCTGGGGCTTGTCGGACATTATCGCCACCTTTTGCCCTACCATTTTGTTCAACAGGGTGGATTTACCCACGTTGGTGCGGCCTACAATGGATACAAAACCTGATTTAAAACCTGATTCAAGCATAAAATATCAAATCCTCCCGGGTCGCTTAGTTTCTATTAAATACTGTAATTAGGTAAAAAGCCGCTTCTGGGCTACATCTCTAAATTGAAGGCTGCCGGCAGCAGCTGGGCCACGGTCATTTCGCGGTATTCACCTTTACGGTTGGCCATGTACACTTTGGTACTGCCGCCGAATTCGGCCAGCACCTGGCGGCAGGCGCCGCACGGACTGCAGTAGTCGTCAGTGCCGGCAAAAATGGCGATGGCAGAAAAGTTGCGCTTGTCCAGGGAGACTGCCTTAAACAGTGCCACCCGCTCAGCGCAAACCGTCAGGCCGTAAGAGGCGTTTTCCACGTTGCAGCCGGTGAATACTTCCCCGTCATCGGTAAGTATAGCAGCTCCCACTTTGAAATGGGAGTAAGGGGCATATGCTTTTTCCCTGGCTTTCAGGGCATGTTGCACCAGTTCTTCAGGCTTCATACCATCACCTCAGTATTTGGTTTTTTAGGTAGGGCCAGATTAGCAGATAAGCCACTACAATGGCATTTACAGCGGTGAGCAATACCGCCCCGGCGGCAGCGTCCTTAGCCACCTTGGCCAGTGGGTGTCTGCGGCTGGTAGTCAGGTCAACCGTTGCCTCTACAGCGGTGTTGAACGTTTCCGCTACCAACACCATGAAGATGGCCAGGATTACAATGGCTAGTTCCAAGGCCGGCATATGCAATAATGACACACAAACTATTATAACCAGCAAAGCCGCTGCCAGGTGAATTTTCATATTGGGCTGGGTCATTGACACTTGCCGGATACCCGATAAGGCCCAGCCAAAGCTTTTCAGAAGTCTAAACAACCGCCTTCACCCTTCCCGGGCTTTCCGGTAAGCACCGCTGGGCCTTCCCTAAAAATATTCTTTGGGGCTGTCATCCTGAGCGTACCCGCACCACGATAAATGAACACAACTTTCTGGTTGGGCTTTGGTGCCAACCTTACCTTCACTTCGTTGGATTCATAGCAATGACATACGGTTCAGATTCTACCGCCGGGCAATACGCGATTTAAAATTGCTTCTTCCCGATCCCTCATTTGCTGTTTTTCTATCTCGGTGTCGTGGTCGAACCCTAAAAGGTGCAGCACACCGTGCACCGTCAAGTAGGCAACTTCGCGCTGGAAGCTGTGCCCGTACTCACCGGCCTGGCGGGTGGCCGTTTCCAGCGAAATAACCACATCTCCAAGCAGAGGGCCTTCATCTTCCCCGCCCGGCATGGGTTCTCCATCCTGTAGGGCAAAGCTCAGCACATCCGTCGGGCCTTCCACCGACCGGTACTGCCGGTTTAGGTCAGCGATATATTCGTCGTCAACAAACACCAGGCTAACCTCGGGGTCTCCGGCGACGCCGCAATCGCGCAGCGCTCCGTCCACCACTGCAATAAGCAGTTCCTCAAGCCCGTCGTCAACAGACACTTTATCCTGCAGATTATTTACAAACACCGCCATATTTACCAGCCCCTCTTTTTTAAGGAAGTCTGTGGCCTAGCCATCAGGCTTTCTTCTTAAACTCTTATTAAACAATTATTGCTAATAACTATAGTTTGGGATGATTATAAAATTTTTAGTATTGCATAATGAATTCGTGGCGTCAATTGGCAAAATAAAAAAGAGCAAAATGCTAAAAATTATTACGTAGTTAATATCTATATAAGGGGGACAAAGTATGAACCAACAGCATATCCACTGCCTTGTTGACACCTGTCACTATTATGCCCAAGGCAACAAGTGCGTCGCCAACGAAATTATGGTTACTAACGACGAGTTCGGCAGCCAACAACCCGACCGGATTGATGCCGCCATGGCCAAGCAATTGTCACCCACTCCGGCGGACACCTGCATGGCTACTTGCTGCAAGACCTTCGTGCCCAAGAATTCAAACAAAATTAACGCTGACAGCGTCCAAAAAATGTCTTAATAGCTTATTAGTTTTTCCTGATTAATCTTGGTGCGGACAATTGAAGTCAACAAAGACCCGGCCCCTGAAGCGGCACGGGTCTTTGTACGTTTATCCTAGATTCTGCAGGCCTTTGCGGCGTTTAGCTTTCTTAGCTGATTCCTTGTTCTGCAGCGATAGCGGATCCGGGTACTCAATCCGATTATGGAATATTCCCGACAGCACCCTAATAAAGGCGGCGGCAATGATGTCTAAATCCTTTAGGGTCAGGTCGCATTCATCCAGTTGACCGTCCATCAGCTTATCTTTAATAATTTTCCGCACAATCCCTTCCACCCTGCCGGATGTGCGGTTTTGTAAGGATCGAACCGCAGCCTCGATGGCATCGGCCAGCATAACCATGGCTGCTTCTTTGGTCTGGGGTTTGGGGCCCTCGTACCGGAACTCTTCTTCGGTAACGTTTTCATTTTTATTGTTTTCAACGGCCTTATGGTAGAAAAAACTACACAGACTGTTGCCGTGGTGCTGTTCGATTATTTCGGTAATCCCCTGGGGCAATTTTTGCTCCCTGGCCAATTCCACCCCGTCCTTGACGTGCGAGGTTAGAATCAGGGTGCTCAGCGTGGGGGCTATTTTATCATGGGGGTTATCTCCCATTTGGTTTTCAATAAAAAAGTACGGTCTTTTAATTTTGCCAATGTCATGGTAATAGGCAGCCACTCTCACCAGCAGTGCGTCACCGCCCACGGCGTTTGCCGCCGCCTCGGCCAGGTTACCAACCAGCAGGCTATGGTGGTAGGTGCCCGGCGCCTCAATCTGGAGCCGCCTGAGCAACGAGTTGCCCGGGTTAGATAACTCCAACAGTCGCACCGAAGAGGTGATTCCGAAGGCGCTTTCCAGGTAGGGGATGGCTCCGTTGGTCAAAATGGAAGATAGTATACCGTTTACTGAACCAAGTATCAGACTCGAGGTTAGCACCAGTCCGATGGATATTTCGCTTAAGAGCCCCATGGCAAATATGGCAGCCATACTGGCAGCGCCAGCGTAAAAACCAGCCCGGGCCAGATCACTGCGCTGGCTTAGCTTGCTTACCCCGTAAACCCCGGTGATACCTCCGATTAGGCCCACCACTGCAAAATTAATATCTCCGCCGGTCATCAGCCCCAGCATGAAGCCCATCACAGCCACCACCAGCACGGCTAGGCGGGAATCCAGTAGAATGGCGATTAGCATCCCTGCTGCCGCAATTGGCGCTAGGTAGCCAAATAGGGCTCCAAATTCAGGCCATTGGCCTACGTTAATGGCAATTATGGCTTTGGCCACTCCCAAAACACCTAACACAATGATGCCCAGCAGGTATAAGTGGCCAGCGTTGCGGTAAATCTCCCTGTTTTGCTGGTACAGGTAAAATAATACCACCACCATCATCAGACCCACCAGCAGGGCCGAGCCCAGCACGGATGATACCGGCAGTGTGGGACGGGTCAGGTTCAGCGCGTCCAGTTTGGCCAGGTGTTCATCGGTAACGATTTCACCCACACCAATGATCTTTTCATCCTTTTTAACGGTAACCATCACCGGGTTAACCGCTTCGCGGGCCGTGTCTTTTAAACGCTCTGTATTATCGGAATCATAAAAACGGTTAGGCCGCAAGTAGTTGCGTACCAGGCCGGTGGCCAGTTCATTATAAGCACCGGACAATTGTAATGATGGCACACCTGCGATAAGTTCTTTTTCCGCTTCGGACAAGTTTTCCTGGGCCACACCTTCCGGTGTGCCCATTACCCTGACTACCATGGCTGTAAGACCGGTTTCCAGGCGGTTCAGGTTTTGTTCCTGGTCAGGCTGGGCCAGCGACTTAATTACATCGTCAGACAGGTTGTATGGAATAATATCTTTCAACCGTTGCACCTTTTCAGTTTCATCCAGTGCCTCGTTTATTTGAACGGTTTTTATAGATTTAACCAGTTCGGAAATATTCTGTTGCACATCCACGCTGACGCGCGGATCCACGATATATTGTCTTTCAATTCTGGCCGCCGCCAATGCCCGGGCTTCTTCAGTACTGGCCTTATCCTCAAAAGTTACTCCTTGAGGGGCATGGATATCCCTTGGTGAGACTTGGCCTGCCACCAGGTTTACCTTTTGAGGCATAAAATCCACGGCTATAATTAGGGTCAAGGCGATAAAAAAAACTATAGCGGCCAACCCCCGGCGCACTTTCCTTTTACCGGCCAGATGGCTAAAGCCGTCCGCGATTTTTCCCTTAAACTTAACCGGAGGGCGCATGTCATCCACTCCTCTTAGTGTAGCGACCCACAAAAGTTCTTATTGTAAAAATGTCAACGCTACTCAACCGGTGTGTTTTCCTCGTCGTACGCCCTTACAATTTCCCGCACCAACGGGTGCCTTACAATGTCCTGGATGGATAATGACTGGAATGATATATCCTTGATGTTTTTCAATACCTGCCGGGCGTGAATCAAACCGGATTGCTGCCCCTTGGGCAGATCCACTTGGGTGACATCCCCGGTGATTATTGCCCGGGAACCATACCCCAGGCGGGTAAGGAACATTTTCATCTGTTCCGGGGTGGTATTTTGGGCCTCATCTAGAATGACGAAAGAATCCTCCAGCGTCCTGCCTCGCATGTAAGCCAGAGGGGCAATCTCGATAATGCGACGTTCCAGGTATTTTTGCGTACTTTCGAACCCCAGCACATCGTAAAGGCTGTCATATAATGGACGCAGGTAGGGATCTACTTTTTCCTGTAGGTCACCGGGTAAAAAGCCTAGTTTTTCCCCGGCTTCAACCGCCGGTCTGGTCAGAACAATTCGGTTTGCATTACGGTTGCGTAGTGCCCTGATGGCCATCACCACCGCCAGGTAAGTCTTCCCGGTACCGGCCGGGCCTACGGCAAACACAATGTCAAATTTCTGCAGAGCCTCGATATAATGCTGCTGACCCACCGTCTTAGGCTTGATTTTTTTGCCCCTTGGGGTTACCAGTACCACGTCCCTGGCCAAACCCTGGATGGCGTCAGTCTTGCCTGCTTTTACAGCGTCAATGGTATAATTAATCTCATGGGTTGTCAACCGGTTCCCGGCCCGGTAAAATTCTTGCAGTTGACCGATAACCACCCGGGTCGTTTCCACCTGTTCCCGGCTACCCATAATTAACAATTCTTCACCCCGGGCCACCATCTTAACGCCCAGAGCCTTCTCTAAAAGGGATAAATTTTGGTCATGCCGGCCGAATATCTCCGCCGCGGCACCTATATCATCCATTATTACTCGATCTTCCACGTTTTCCGTCAAACGCCGGAACCTCCTCCGCGGTACTAGTGCAGCGATACAAAAACTATAATGTAAGAATAATGGGTCATTATTAAAGTATTTAGCAATAGTAACAGTAGATTAATATTCAACATTTTTTAGTACTTATGAGTCAAGACTTTGGTGGGGCTGATCAATGCCTATATCCTCAAGTGTCTCAACCACGGCTCTGACTCGCACGGTACCGGAGTCGAGTGTTTCCACTTCTTCCAGCCTCTCATCAACTATTTTAGCACCTTCGGGCAGTTGCCCACGAATGCTGTCCAGAGCTTTCCGACCGGCCAGGCGCCGGGCTTCATCCCTGGTGTAACTTTTGGTGTAAGGATTTTCCTCATAGTACCTCACCGTTAGTAATTCGACGGGCACATCAATATTCCTCCAAACAGGTGCCCGTTTACCCTCAACGTGCACTGCATAGTGTTCAAAGGGGATTTTGCGCGGCCCTATTAGAATTATTTCCTTACTGCCGAATTTAATGCCAAACCTGGTAGTCTCATGGCCGGTAATCTCGGCTCCATTTTCCACTAGCCTCATATCAGCCACGCCCTCGTACCAGACCCTGGCTCTTACGATCCCCCGGGCGTGGACATAACGCAACGGCTGTTGCACTTCCGGTTCCAGGGCGTCTTCCCGGTTCCCATCTGGTGTTTCTTTTTCTTCATCCGTTACCGGAGGCGGGATAGCAGCCGATATCAGCACCTGTCCAGAAGTAACCGTATCTCCCTCTTTAACCTCGGGATGCCCGCTTAGCACCAGTATCTGTTTAACCAGTCCGTCCTTGATAGCCACCACATCCACCGGATGCCCGGTTTCATCCGGTGGCGGCAGTTTTTTCTCCACCACCTTGATGTATACCCTGGTGCCTTCAACGTAAACACCAACCCAGGACAAACCCGGTACCTGGTCAAGTATGGTTTCCTCCAGAGTAGTTACGTCCAGCGTCCACCGTGGCACTCCCAATTTCAGGCCGGCCTGGCGGGCTACCTGCTCTACCGCCTGGTCGGTTACCAGCTTATTGCCGGTGACCTCGATAAACCAGACAAAGGACGACAACACGTACAATGCTGCCACAAATATCAGAGCGCCTGCTGTCATAGCCCGGCGTCTCTTCATCCGGCTAACAAAGAAAGGCAGACCTTGGCGCTCGACTATTTTAAACCGGCAGCTCGTCATACGGGCTACGTGACGTAGAGCTTGTACACCGCTTAATCGTACTTTCATAGCTACCCGACCGGTACCTATGCCGGTTATATCCCATAAGAATACCCCCCGGGAAACGGCCAGGTTTACGAATTTTTCCAGACACCCCTCGGGCAGCGTTATAGTAACATACCCGCCTAAGCGCGACAGGATTCTAAACAGCAGCATTGCAGTTCGCCTCCTAATTAATTGTAAAAAGACAGGGAGTTAATCTGACCTTCCACGCATATTTCATCAGGCAAAATATTGCGCAAAGTCAGGCTCTCACCGGTGACTTCTACAATCTTGTCGTTTACGACGACCCGGACCAACTGCGGGTTATATTCCTGGATCCCACGATGATTTTCAATAAACACCTGCAGGTTACCCACCAGCACAATCTTGGGTAAATCAAGCATGATATCGCCGGGCAATTCCAGGTAGTCCGAGAATTGCCGTTTAAAACGGTTTTTTAAATCCTTCCAGGCCATAAAAATCCCCTCCTTGCCACTAAAGTATGCGGCCCGGAGGGGAAAAATAACGCTTTTAAGGTTATTTTTACCAATTATATTTCACACGTTGGGGACATTCCTGTCCCCAGAGGATTACCTAAGCTTCAGCAGGTGTGTCCCCGTTCCGCTTTGGTGTGTCCCCTTTCATACGTTGGGGACATTCCTCGACCCCAAAGCCTTGACTTTAAGCTGAGGTGTGTCCCCTTTCCTTATTGTTCCTTTTGCTGCATTTCTTTTAAGGCGTTGGTAATTACGTCGGCAGATATGCCGCCATGAAAACGAGGTTCATTGTTAATTACCGTCAGCGGCAGCCTAACCTTACCCAGGATGGCCGCAATGTTGGGGTACTGGTTCACGTCCTCAGTAGATACGTCCACAAACTTGATAGTTACGTCGTCCCCGAAATCACCTTTCAGGGTTGCACCTAATTCTTCGGCCTCTTGTTTCATGGTTTTTTCTGTTCCGCACCCGGCGGAAGGTCTCGGGCCTCAACCAGAGACGGCGGCCGGAGCGTTAAGTCCAAAAACAATCACTTCAAATGGTTGCTCCATGATAAAGTTTCCTCCTCTGTAAAATCTGGCTTGTACACAATCATTCAGATTTTATCATATTTTTGCTCAAGAAGTACACCTTTATGTTCGGTCATAAATGGAAATACATAAAAATCTTTTTTTACTGCCGGAGTTGCATAAAAAACTTATATCAGCTCAATAAAGGAAACAATAATGTAAAAATTGAATATTTGGCACATGCTATTGAAAAGAGAGAGAAGAGGGTATTCCATGTCTGATACCAAAAAAATTGTAAAACTTACTGGACTGACCCAGGTTCCCGGGTGAGCTTCCAAGGTGGGTCCCCACACCCTATCGCAGGTACTGCGACACATACCCGTTTCAAATGACCCCCGTCTGATGGTAGGCCTGGATACCTCGGATGATGCCGCTGTTTATAAGTTAAACGGTGACCAGGCACTAATTCAAACGGTGGATTTTTTTACACCCATGGTAGACGACCCCTACCTGTATGGCCAAATCGCCGCCGCTAACGCGCTGAGTGATATCTATGCCATGGGCGGCAAACCGCTTTTGGCGCTAAACATAGTATGCTTCCCGGACTGTTTGCCTCATACTGTATTGGAAGAAATATTACGAGGGGGCGCCGAGAAAGTACAGGAAGCGGGCGGTATTACTGCCGGCGGACATACAGTGCGCGATGCCGAGCCCAAGTACGGTCTTACCGTAACCGGGTTGGCCCGGCCCGAACAGATTACTTCCAACGCCGGCGCTAAAGCCGGTGACTTGCTGGTGCTCACCAAGCCGCTGGGTACGGGTATCATCATTACCGGCATTAAGGCGGAACTGGTATCGGAAGCGGCTTTACGTGAAGCTGGCCAAAGCATGTCCGCCCTGAACAGGAAAGCTTCCGAAGCCATGCTGCGACATGGCGCCAATGCCTGCACAGATATTACCGGGTTTGGGCTTTTGGGCCACGCTTCCGAAATGGCCGGTGCCAGCGGGGTAATTCTGGAGATTGATTACTCATCCCTGCCGCTGCTACCCGAAACCATGGACATGGCCCGGATGGGCCTTATCCCTGGCGGGGCGTACGACAATAGGGAACACCTGCGTGGTCGGGTTGAGGTAGCCGAAAGGCTTAAACCGGAGGAACAGATGCTGCTCTATGACCCGCAAACCTCCGGCGGGCTGCTGGTGTCCATCCCCGCACCCGGTGCAGAAAAAATGATCGGCGAGTTGGCCAGAGCCGGCATCCAGGCCGCCATTATCGGCCGGGTGTTGCCCCGGGAAGAAAAATTAATCAGAGTACTGCCAGGTGACGGGTATTGATACCCCAGTCAGCAAGGCCTATCCTCATAACCCACTCTTGAAAGGAGAAGTTGGCACCAAATGACTCATAAAACTGTGGATTGCCGTGGGCTGGCTTGCCCGCAGCCAGTGATAAATACTAAAAAAGCTATGGAAGAAAAAGGTATCGCATCAATAACTATGATAGTTGATAACGATGTTGCACGTCAGAATGTCACTTTGTTCGCTAAGAACGCAGGCTATGAGGTGACTGAAGAAGCGACAGAAGGCGCATTTCATTTGAGTATCAGCCACCCGGGCGAGGCCCTGCCCCAAAAAACAGATAGCGTTCATAAACCGGAAACCGCACGGCCTGCCGGGTTGGGCCCGGTTTACTTGATTACAACCAACTCCCTGGGGCAGGGTTCCCCAGACCTGGGCCAGGTGCTCATAAAAAGCCTGTTTAACACCCTGGTGGAGATGGAGCCGCCACCGGCAGCGCTGCTGTTACTTAACACCGGCGTTTTTCTGACCTGTGCTGGATCCGATGTCATAAGCCAATTGGAAAAAATGCACACTTCCGGCACCACCGTACTTTCTTGCGGCACCTGCCTGGACTATTACAAGGCCAAAGAAAAACTTAAAATCGGTTCTATCTCCAACATGTTTGAAATAAACAACTGGCTCTACGGACCACACATGGTAATCACCATCGCCTGACGCTACAATATTTTATTATTTTTTTCGTTAAGAAGTCTTGTTTTTTTCTTTATTGGCACCTTGGAGGCTTTCCGTCGGAGGGCGCTGTGGGGAGTGCACTATAGTCAGACTGTTATAAATTGTTTCCGTTTCGCATTTTATACTACCGTTGCTATAACACCTTTTCCTTATTTCCACTCTGGGAACAAATACTGAAAACTCGTGGGGCACTGGGATAGTAATTTTACGGGCTAATGTAACCTTTAGATCGCCAATTTCTATACAGGCAATGTCATAATTATCATGATGGTCATCGTTAAGTTGGTACTTAAGCACGGCCCTTTTTATTCTATTGAAAAACATAGTATCAAACTCCCCAACGAATAACGTTTCAGACCCAAGGCCATAGAACCTTGGGTCATTTACTTTAAATATATGAAATTTTTAAGGAAAATGTTACCGCTTCAGTCTTAGCCCCTGCCGTATATAAGCAAGATATAATCTCCCGCAGCTGTAAAATGGCAAGTATAAGGATATTTACTTTTCAGAGCTGTTATGGCATAATTAATAATAAGTAAATCAAATAACTGTTTCGTGTTGTCCCCCTAAAATGGGGTCAAGGCATGGGATGCACTGGGGCGGGTGATCCAACCGCTCTTTTTTGTACCTGTAAACACAGACAAATGAATAAAGTGGAAATTCGGGTGGGGTCGCATACGGCCACTGCGGAATTATCCGGTTGCCAGGGGGGGCAGCCAGCATTTGTGCTGGCCACCCCTCTATTTTTATGCCCAATTCTGGAAATAAGGAAAGGAGAAAACGCATGACTGAAAGTGTAACTTACTGGGCAATTGCGGTATTCTTAATTACTTACGCTGTTATTGTATCGGACAAAATCCATCGAACCGTGGCGGCTTTTGCCGGCGCAGCATTACTTATGGTTTCCGGGACGCTGTCCCCTGATGATGCGGTACACTATATCGATTTCAATACTATCGGGCTGCTCATCGGTATGATGGTTATTGTCAGCATTACCCGTCAGACCGGAATTTTTGAATTTGTGGCCATTCGAGCCAGTAAAATGGCTCGCGGGGAACCACTCAGGGTTATGGCTTCGTTGGCCCTGTTAACAGCCGTTTTTTCTGCCCTGTTGGATAACGTCACAACGGTACTGCTAATCGTGCCCGTTACACTGGCCATAACCAAGAAACTCAGGGTGAACCCGATTCCGTTTTTAATTACGGAAATTTTGGCCTCCAACATTGGGGGCACAGCCACACTGATTGGTGACCCGCCTAACATCATGATTGGTGGGGCAACGCATCTTGGATTTCTGGACTTTTTAATCAACCTGGCTCCAATTGTGATTGTGATTTACCCGCTAACCGTGTTCATTCTGCTGCGTGTTTACGGTAAGGAACTTAGAACCACCCCGGAGTTGCAACAGCAGATATTAGATATGGATGAAAACAAGGAAATTAAGGATCTTGCCCTGCTTAAAAAGGCTGGCGCCGTAATGGCCCTAACTGTTATTGGCTTTACGATCCACCAGGTGGTGCACCTGGAAAGCTCAGTTATTGCTTTAGCCGGTGCAGCTCTTTTACTAGCTATATCACGGTTTGATCCCGAACATGCCTTTCATGGCGTGGAATGGCCTGTAATTTTCTTCTTCGTTGGTCTGTTTATCGTAGTCGGCGGTCTTGAAAAGACGGGTGTAATCGAGGCCATTGCACTGTTAGCGCTGGAAACCACGCAGGGCGCTTTGTTACCGGCAGGCATGTTTATTCTGTGGCTGTCGGCTATTGCTTCTTCCTTTGTAGATAATATCCCCTTCGTGGCTACGATGATTCCGCTAATTAATGAAATGGCACGTCTGGGATCCATTGAAAACATTGATTTCCTATGGTGGTCTCTGGCCCTGGGTGCTTGCTTGGGCGGAAACGGTACCATCATAGGCGCTTCTGCTAATTTAGTAGCGGCCGGCATGGCTGAAAGAAGCGGCGTAAAGATTAGCTTTGTTGAGTTTTTTAAAATTGGTTTCCCACTGATGATTATGTCCATTTTCATAGCCATGTTTTATCTTTTAGCCTGGTATCTGTATAACCCGACTGTGGTTCGAATACTTGCATTAGTCATCGGATTTGGCTTATCCCTGCTAGTTGCAAAGGTAAACGGAAGCTACAATTCGCAGATTGTCAATAGAGATTCCTCAGTGTAAAGCCATCTGACCAAACTTAACTAAAGTAACTATGTAAAGAACCAGCTGCTATAGCTGGTTCTTTAATTTATTCCCATTTCTATTTGGCTTATGGTACCGGTGGCTCATCAAATTAAATTGAGAACTGTTCAATAAGCACCTAGAAATTTTTTGATGATGTTTTCTTTCGCTCTCCAGCTAGGCCGCCACGGGTTCCCAGCACTTGGCCCAAAACCATACTGCCCACTAGCGTCGAATGCGAGTCCAAAACCGCTGTTAGCGGGTTAACCCGACATTTCCGGCGTCTTCGCCTAAACCGCTCCTGCTGCATGACGACAGCCCTGCGGTTTTGCGGATCTACAGCCTCACACTCGCCCGCAGAAACCGGCAAAGTATCCCGTCTGGAAACCGGCGTCCCCATACCTGTATCCCGGCGCGGTTGGGCCGGTTCAGATTCAGGTTCCCAACGGGGTTCCATTGTGGTTTCCATAGGCCGTTCCCGGGGTGATTTATTTTCCCAGGGGCCCGGCAACGGCATATCACCGCGTGGTTCACCAGGGATATCCCAGGGTCCGGGCAGAGATGATTCAACATCGGTTTCGGCGCGGCGATTCCAGGGGCCGGGCAGCGGATCGTCTTCCCCAGTTTGACGGTTTTCCGGCAAGTCTTGCCGGGGTTGTTGCTGCCCCTGAGCGGCCTTTCTGAGCATTTGAACCACGAAATATATAAACGCGATCAGAATTATTTCTTTCATGGGTTATATCTCCCCCATTTTATCTCGGTGGTTGGGTGCCTTCAACATCTTCCTCATCTGATCCCATCTTGGAGATCTTGCTCCGCATGGTGGTGTCTGCCATCAGGTTCTGCATGTTATAGTAATCCATAACGCCTAGATTGCCATCCCTAAGAGCATCGGACAGAGCCAGCGGTACCTGGGCCTCTGCCTCCACAACCTTGGCCCGCATTTCTTCCACAGCAGCTCTCATTTCCTGCTCCCTGGCCACGGCCATAGCACGCCGTTCTTCAGCCTTGGCCTGGGCAATACGCTTATCGGCCTCAGCTTGGTCGGTCTGTAATATGGCACCGATGTTACGTCCCACGTCCACATCGGCGATATCGATGGAAAGAATCTCAAAAGCAGTCCCGGAATCCAGTCCTTTGGCCAGCACCACTTTGGATATGGAGTCGGGGTTTTCCAGTACCGCCTTGTGGGTAACGGAACTACCTACGCTGGTGACCACGCCTTCACCCACCCGGGCCAGGATAGTCTCTTCACCTGCACCGCCCACCAGGCGGTCTATGTTGGCCCGCACGGTTACCCGGGCCACTACCTTAACCTCAATCCCGTCTTTGGCCACGGCAGAAATCCAGGGCGTTTGAACTACTTTGGGGTTAACACTCATCTGCACGGCTTCAAGTACGTCCCGTCCAGCCAGGTCAATGGCCGCCGCCCGCTCAAAGGGCAGGCTAATATCGGCTCTTGCCGAGGCGATTAGCGCGTCTACCAAGCGATCCACGTTACCGCCGGCCAGGTAATGGGCTTCCAACTGGTTCACACTAATATTGAGTCCCGCTTTGTCCGCCTTAATTAGCGGGTTTACAATCCGCGCCGGCGGTACCCGGCGCAGTCTCATCCCAATCAAGGTCATGATGCCCACACGGACACCGGCCGCCAGGGCGGAAATCCACAGCCCCACAGGGATAAAACTAAAGATGGTTACAACAACAATTAACCCCAGAATAAACAGAATTAGCATAGCAAAAAATTCAACGGGCAAATTATTTCAACCTCCTTACGATTCTCTGGCGCATCTGCGCCGATTCATTGACTCTTTTACAACGGGCGGACAATTATTCGTCCACCTTCCACCTTGACTACGATGATTTTTGCCCCGGACGGGACGTAACCGCCCTCGGTAACAACGTCCAGGCGTTCACCGTTAACATCGGCTGAACCCGCCGGGCGCAGCGGGGTGATGGTAACCCCTTCTCGTCCGGTATATTGCCTTAATTCATCCCGGGGCGCTGTATAACCGGTGTTTTTTTCTTGCCGCGTACCAAGGGTAAACCGCTGCCAGAAATTTAACCGGGTTAATATTTTTATCCCCACAATAAACACAACTACACTAATAGCCACGGCTATGACTATTGATTTCAAGGTGACGGCAACATCCACGCTCAGCAAAAGTATACCCCAGCCAAAGAGAATAATGCCAATCATGCCGAAAACGCCAAAACCCGGAGCAATAAATACCTCCAGTACCAAGGCCAGCAGACCTACTAAAAAGACTAATGCGGCCAACCAGGGAACCATTTCGGGTGCCATGATGGTTACACCCCCCAGAACGTTTTTTATTTAAACTATATTATTTACACCGATGTCTTATAATAATATGAATGCCCGGCACACGAAGTACCGGGCAATTTATTTCTGGGACGACTATAATATTTACCGGAACTTTGTTTTACGTTTCCGGGCGGCTTCGGATTTTTTCTTTTTCTTGACGCTGGGCTTTTCAAAATGCTCGTGCTTTCTGGCTTCGGCCAGAACTCCCGCCTTTTGGCAAGTGCGCTTAAAACGTCGGAGGGCACTGTCCAGGGTCTCATTTTTGCCTACTTTAACTTCTGCCAATGAATTTTCCCTCCCCTCCGCTGAAGCGCAAATAAAATTTTTGCGACAACAAATCAGATACAACCCCCATAGAAAAAATACAACACTGCGCTATTATATAACAGCTCCCACGGGTAGTCAATTAGCCTGGGGGCCATTGCAGCGGTCTACCGGCCAGCATGTGGTAATGTATATGGAAGACTAACTGGCCCGCGTCTTCCATGCAGTTGGATACCAGCCTGAATCCCTGTTTCGTAAGTCCCATATCCCTGGCCACAGTGGCAGCCGCCCTCTGCACCTCGCCTATTATTTTGCTGTCCTCTGGTTGCAGGTCAAAAAATGTGGGGATATGTTTTTTAGGTATGAGCAAAAGGTGGATCGGAGACGCCGGCTTAATATCTTTAAATACCAGAACGTCGTCATTCTCGTATACTATTTCGGCCGGTATTTCCTTTTTGACAATCTTACAAAAAATACAGTCCTGCACCTATTCCACCTCCTCCCCTTTAAAACCAAAAAATAAGGGCATTTCAGGCCGCATATATATTTCAACACCTGTAAAGCAAATCCCTGCATTATTATTAAATTATTCTTGCGTTTAGAACGGTGTCATTAATTTCGGTTATGCTAACCCGAATTTGTTTCCCCAGCACTTCCGGCGAACCGGCAAAGGTAACCCGCAGATAATTTTCTGTTAAACCCTCGAGCTGACCACCTTTGTCAGCAGAGATAAGTTGCTCAGCCAGTACATCCACTGTTTGCCCCAGATATGTAGCCGCAAACCGATTGGTCATTTCCCTGCCCAGCGCAATCAATCGCCGACTGCGTGTTTCCTTGGCCGCCGGGGCCACCTGTTCTGGAAAATTCGCTGCCGGAGTGCCGCGGCGGGGCGAGTACTTAAACACGTGTAGGCCGGAAAACTGCATTTCAGCGATAAATTCTAAAGTATTGTTAAAATGCCTGTCGGTTTCACCGGGAAAGCCAACCATCACGTCGGTGGTAATGCCGCAGTCGGGTATCTTTTCCCTTATCCTGGCCGTCAGACGGCGAAAATAAGACGTGTCGTAGGTGCGGCGCATGGATTTTAATATCTCATCGTCCCCACTCTGCAGAGGTATGTGCAGGTGCTTGCAAAAGGGCGGCCCCGATGATAACAGTTCTAATATTTTCGGGGTAACGTCATGGGGTTCCAGCGAACTGAGCCGCAGCCGCAAAAGCCCCGGCAGGATAGCCAGCTTTTCCAATAATTCCGCCAGCCCTATACTGCCACCGGGTTCCCGGCCGTAAGCGCCGGTGTGAATCCCAGTTAAAACAATCTCCCTAAAACCGCGCGCCAAAAGCTCGGCAGCACCGGCCAAAACATTTTCCGGCGTTCTGCTGCGCAGCGGCCCCCGGGCATAAGGCACAATGCAGTAGGAGCAGAAGTTCTGGCAGCCTTCCTGGATTTTAAGAAAAGCCCGTACCCGGCCCTGGTTGATTTCGCCGGGTAGTTCCTCGAATTCCCGGTCCTCTGAAATATCCCGTACCGCCACTGTTTGGCGGCCCTTGACCGTGCCTTCTACCAGGTCAACGATACCTGCCCGGTTGCCGGCCCCGATAACCAGATCCACTCCTTCGATGCCCAGTACCTCGTCGGGGGCCGTTTGGGCGTAACAGCCCGTAACTGCCACCACCGCTTCCGGGTTGGTTCTGGTAGCACGCCGAATCAGCTGCCTGGATTTGCGATCCCCCAGATGAGTTACGGTACAAGTATTAATAATATAAATATCTGCCGGCTGATTATAATCCACCACTTGGTAACCGCGCCGGCGGAACAATTCCTCCAGAGCGGCCGACTCGTACTGGTTTACCTTGCAGCCCAGGGTGGTAAAAGCCACCCTTTTATGATCCATATAAAGATTCCCCCAGGTCGCCCCACTGGTAAAGCACCATACTTATCACCGCCAGCCCGGCAGTCTCGGTGCGCAATATGCGCGGGCCCAGGCTGACCGGTACGACACCCCGGTGTCGGGCTTCATCTACTTCATCAGGTTCAAGCCCGCCTTCGGGCCCGATAATTATGTAAGCTTCAGCCGGTGCTGGTCTGCATTGTAGTTCTTGTTTCAGAGAACGCCCGGATTCTTCCTCCCACGGTAAAAAAGCTGGTGCGCCTGGTGGAATAAGACCGAGGGCATTTTCCCAAGTCACCGGTTCGTAAACATCCGGCACCAGCGCCCGTCGACACTGCTTGGCGGCCCCGGCGGCAATACGCTGCCAGCGCTCCCGCCGGGCGGCACCCTTGGCGGCATCCAGACGAACCACACTGCGCCGGCAGTGTACAGGTACAAACACCGACGCGCCCAGTTCAGTACCTTTTTGAATTACCATATCCATCCGGTCACCCTTGGCAATGCCCTGTAGCAGCACCACCCGCAGCGGCGGCTCTCCTCCCGCCGGGAGCGCTTCCAGCACCCGGCATTGCACGATACCGGATGATTTTTCCTCGATCCGGCACTGGTACAGGCTGCCTTTTCCGTCCAGTAATGTAATTATATCCCCAGGGCCAAGACGCAATACCGTGCTAATATGATGCGCCTCTTCACCAGTAACGGTAACGGTATCGCCGTGTACATCATCCGGGTCAACAAAAAACCTAGCCATCAAAACACCCTCCAGGAGCTAGATGCCTGGTGTTGCAAGTTGTAAAATCTTCGATTTTCAACTTGCAACACCAAACATCAAAGCCTACCGCCAAGCTTACTCCGATTAAACTAAATCTGTTTCACTTGAAAAACCTGGTACGTACCGTAGCAACTTGCAACAAAATCAACTTGCAACACCTGGCACCTAACGTTTGACACCGACCAGGGCCACCCATTCATCATCTTCTTTTGTGGCCACCGGTTCCAGACCGGCAGATTGGAAAGCCTGGCTCACTTCGTCCACCCGATCACGGATAATCCCGGAAGCGATGAACAAGCCGCCTGGTTTCAATGCTGCGGCCGCGTCCGGCGCCAGGCGGATGATTACAGCGGCGATGATATTGGCCACTAAAACATCGGCTTTAACGCCGGCCAGGTTGTCCAACAGGTTACCTCCAAGCACCGTCACCCTGTCGGCCACGCCGTTACGGGTAATGTTGTCCCTAGCGGTACGCACTGCCACTTCATCTATATCCACGGCAATGACCTGCCCGGCGCCGAGCAGCGCCGCTGCCACCGCAAGGATGCCCGAACCAGTGCCCACGTCACAAACCGTCTCACCGCCCTGCAGGTGTTCTTCCAGCAGCGCCAGGCACATGGCTGTGGTGGCATGGGTACCGCAGCCAAAAGCCATACCGGGATCCATTTCAATCACTATGTCACCAGGTGCGCTATTATATTCCTCCCAGGATGGTTTTACCACCAGGTGCCGACCCACTTGCACCGGCTTGTAATATGACTGCCAGGCGGTGGCCCAATCTTCCTCGCGTACTTCCCCTGTTTGCCAGCGCAGAGAAAGTTCGCCCAATTGACTGGATATAGCCTCCAGCCTTTCGGACAGAGCATCGTCGCAGGGGAAATAACCTTTCACCGCAGTTTCCTCGCCGATTGGGGCCAGGGTGGGAGCTATGGTTTCCGTATTACCAAGGCTGATGCATTCTAAAATAAAAGCAGGGTCCTCAATGACAACCCCGCCTGAACCCAATTCATGAAATATTGCCGTCACGTTATCCAACTGCTCCCGGGGAGTGAACACCGTTATCTCCAGCCATTTATCCAAGCCCAATACCTCCGTTCATCAACCCATAAAGGCATCGCGGACTTTTTTGAAGAAACCCTTGTCATCACCCTGGGATTTTTGCCCCTCAATGAGCGCGAACTCCTCTAGCAGTTCCCTTTGTTTATCTGTTAACCGGGTGGGCGTGAGCACCCGCACTTGCACGTACTGGTCACCGCGACCGTAACCCCGCACATCGGGGATACCTTTACCGCGCATACGCAGTATAGTACCGGACTGAGTTCCTTCGGGAACGCGAAGCTTGGCTTCCCCGTCAATGGTGGGTACCATAATTTCGTCCCCCATGGCAGCCTGGGCCATATTTATTTCAGCATCAACCACCACGTGGTTGCCGTCCCGTTTAAATATGGAATGCGGTTGAACGTGGATAAAAACAAACAAGTCTCCCCGTGGGCCGCCCCGGATGCCCGGTTCACCCTCGGATGCCAGACGCAGCCTAGCGCCGTTGTCTACCCCGGCGGGAATTTTAACCTTGATACTTCTGGTACGCCTTACCCGGCCTGCGCCCCGGCAGGTGGAACAGGGTTTTTCAATAATTGTCCCGGTACCGCGACAGCGATCACAGGTACGTGTTTGCACAATACGGCCAAACGGAGTGCTCTGGGCGTATTGCATCTGTCCGCTGCCTCTGCATTGATCGCAGTTTTTCTTGCTGGTGCCCGGCGCCGCACCGCTGCCGCCGCAAGTACTGCACTCTTCAGTGCGGGGAACCTTAATGTCCTTCTCCAGGCCAAAGGCAGCATCTTCAAAAGTCAGTTCCACGTCCACCCGCAGGTCTGCGCCCTGCTCCGGCCCTCGCCGCTGCCTGCCGCTGCCGCCGAAGAACATGTCAAAAATATCGTTTATGCCGCCTCCACCGAAATCAGTGCCGCCAAATCCGCCAAACCCGCCGAACCCGTTAAACTGTCCGTCTGTGGCCGCGTGGCCAAAACGGTCATAAGACTCCCTTTTTTCAGAGTCGCTCAGCACGCTGTAAGCTTCGGACACTTCTTTAAACTTTTCCGCCGCGTTCTGATCATCCTTATTGGCGTCAGGGTGGTATTGACGGGCCAGTTTACGGTAGGCCTTTTTTATTTCATCATTGGTCGCGTCCTGGGAAACTCCCAGAACCTCATAGTAGTCACGCTTGGACAAGATTACACCACCTTACTATTCAAGAGGAAGTTCGAAAAGTCTGCGCGAGATCCACGTCCAATTTCCTTTTCGAACACTCATTTCAAACACCGTCAGGAGGGCCACCAGCAGCCCTCCCAAATTACAGCTAAATTTATAATTTTCGTAACCATCCATGTATTCTACGTGCCGGTACAAAATCCTGTTACAAAATATTATTTGTTATCCCCAATGGTTGTCGTAGGAACCGGGCACCCGCGAGGGGTGCCCCTACGATTTATTTATCTTTTTTTTGGTCGCCGTCAACTTCATACTCGGCGTCCACCACATTTTCCTTTTCGCCGGCCGCGCCTGCAGCGCTGCCTTCCTGGCCGCCGGAGGGATCCGCTTGTTCTTGGGCGGCCTGCTGTTGTTGCTGGTACAGGGCAGAAGTTAGCTCGTAAAGCGGCTTGGTCAGTTCTTCAACGGCGCTCTTAATTTTTTCATTGTCATCGCCTTTAAGGGCTTCTTTTAGTTTTTCTGCTGCGCTGTTTACTTCGTCTACCTTGGCCTTGTCGGCTTTGTCTCCCAAGTCCTTAATTGTTTTTTCGGCTTGGTAAATCATAGTGTCAGCCTGGTTGCGAAGCTCCACCGACTCTTTACGCTTATTGTCCGCCTCGGCGTTTTTCTCGGCTTCCTTAACCATCTTTTCAATATCTTCATCACTTAAACCCGAGCCGCCGGAAATAGTAATGCTCTGGCTCTTGCCGGTACCTTTATCCTTGGCCGATACATTAACAATACCGTTTACATCAATGTCAAACGAAACTTCGATTTGTGGTACCCCCCGGGGCGCCGGTGGAATGCCGGCCAGTTGGAAACGGCCCAATGTCTTATTGTCGGCTGCCATGGTACGTTCACCCTGCAGCACGTGAATCTCCACCGTGGTCTGCCCGTCAGCGGCGGTGGAAAAGACTTGGCTCTTGGATGTTGGTATAGTTGTGTTACGTTCAATGAGCTTGGTCAACACGCCGCCCAGGGTTTCAATGCCCACGGAGAGCGGAGTTACGTCAAGCAGCAGCACATCTTTGACCTCACCGGCCAACACGCCGCCCTGGATGGCTGCACCGATGGCCACGCACTCGTCGGGGTTAATTCCCTTGTGCGGGTCTTTTTGCAAGTATTTTTTAATCTCTTCCTGTACCGCCGGTATTCGGGTTGAGCCGCCCACCAGCAAAATCCTATCTATACTTTTAGGTTCCAGACCGGAATCGGACATCGCTTGCCGGGTAGGACCCATGGTTTTTTCCACCAGGTCGGCGGTAAGTTCGTCGAATTTGGCCCGGGTAAGGTTAATGTCCAAGTGTTTAGGGCCGTTAGCGTCGGCGGTGATAAAAGGCAAGTTGACGTTAGTGGTGACCACGCCGCTCAGTTCAACTTTGGCCTTCTCTGCCGCATCTCTCAGACGCTGCAAGGCCATCCGATCCTTTTTCAGATCAATACCGGATTCTTTTTTAAACTCGCTCAGCAGGTATTCCACAGCACGCTGGTCAAAATCATCGCCGCCCAGGCGGTTATTACCGCTGGTAGCTTTAACCTCAAATACCCCTTCGCCCAGTTCCAGGATGGATACGTCGAAAGTGCCGCCACCCAGGTCAAATACCAGAATGGTCTGGTCTTCGCCCTTTTCCAATCCATAAGCCAGGGCTGCCGCCGTGGGCTCGTTAATAATGCGCAGCACTTCAAGGCCGGCAATCTTGCCGGCGTCCTTGGTGGCCTGGCGCTGGGCGTCGGTGAAGTAAGCCGGCACCGTAATAACCGCCTGGGTTACTTTTTCTCCCAGGTATGCTTCGGCGTCAGTCTTTAATTTTTGCAAGATCATGGCCGAAATTTCCGGCGGTGAATAATCTTTTCCATCTATATTTACTTTGTGGTCGTTACCCATATACCTTTTGATGGATGTTACTGTCCGGTCATAATTGCTGACCGCCTGGTTTTTAGCTACCTGGCCCACCAGGCGCTCACCGGTCTTGGAAAATCCCACCACGGATGGGGTAGTACGGCCGCCCTCGGCATTAGGTATAACCACCGCTTCGCCGCCTTCCATGACGGCCATACAGGAGTTGGTGGTTCCCAGGTCGATTCCCAGCACTTTGGCCATTTCTAAATATCGCCTCCTGTTATTATTAGGTATTCAGAATTCAGTAGTCAGAATTCTAAAATGCCAAGTAATATACTTTTCTTTTGTCTTCAAGTGTTTTGCGTTTTTCTCATTCTGATTCCTGAATTCTGACTCCTGGCTACTGCATTTATTCCGCCTTCGCCACCGTGACCATAGCCGGCCGCAGCAGTTTATCCTTGAGGTAGTAACCTCGGCGCAGCTCTGAAATTACCGTATTATCAGGATATTGATCGGTACTTTCCTGCATCGCGGCCTCATGTTTGGTGGGATCGAACTCTTGACCCTGGGTCTCCACGGGTGTAAGCCCTTCCTTTTGCAGCACATCCAGCAGTTGCCGGTAAATCATTTCCACACCTTCCACCACCTTGGCTGGATCCTGTCCTTTAGCACCCAAGGCCAATTGGAAGTTGTCCAATACCGGCAGCAAAGCTTCGCAAAGGGTCGTTGATGCGTACCTGGCAAAGTCTTCCCTTTCCCGGGCTGTCCGGCGGCGGTAGTTATCAAAGTCGGCTTGTAAGCGCAGCAACCGGTTGTAATAATCTTCAGCCGCCGCCTTTTTCTCTTCCAATTCTTTTTTTAGCTGCTCAGTATCAGACTGTTCAACGACCTCTTCGGTAATCAGTTCCCCTTCCATGGCTTCTGCCGTTTCCAGGCCTTCATCCACCGAACTATCGTTTAGCCCGGCACCCGTTTCCGGAATCCCGGTACCCGCATCCGGTTCCCCAGCAGACTCCCTAGTCTGCTTGTTTTCATACTCCTTAGACAATAGTAGTCACCCCCGTTCCGCTAATAAAAAACGGCCGGTACAACTTTCAAATCCACTCTCTTATTTACCCCGGCCGCGTAATAATCGTTCCATCACCAGCGACAGGTTGCTGGTGATATAATCCACCACAGCATAAGCCCTGGCGTAATCCATCCTGGTGGGCCCCAGCAGGCCGATACCTCCCACCGGTTTCCCGTCCATGCCATAACTAGCCATTACCATACTGCAGTCTTTGATGCTCTCGTTTTCCAACTCTTCGCCAATGCGCACAGTTACGCCACGGGCATCAAATACGCCTTCAATGATATTGGATAATTCTTTTTCCTGCTCCAGCAGGCTGAGCAGTGTTTTGACCTTTTCCACATTATGAAACTCAGGCTGATTCAGGATATTGAATATCCCGCCCAGGTATACCTTTTCCCCGGTCTTGACATCCAGACCATCCCGGATTAGATCCATGGCCATATTCAGCACATGCTTTTGTCTAGCCAGTTCTAAGTAGATTTCTTTAATCAGTGTCAGACGAATGTTCTTAATAGATTTGCCCTGCAGTTTGTGATTTAACACCCGGGATATTGTATCCAAGTCTTCCGGGCCAATGCTGTCTGGTACGTCAATAATGCGGTGCTGCACGGCGCCGGAATCGCTGACCAAAACCACCATGGCCTGACCAGGCCCCATATGAATAATCTGAATGTGCTTAAACCTGCCCTTGCCGTAGTGAGTAGTCAACACCACTGCCGTATAGTTGGTGATTTGGGACAGCAAATTACCGGTGCACCGCAGCACCTCGCCCACGTCCTGTACCTTGGACAGGTAGCTGTTTAGGACTAGTTTTTCTTCATCCATCGTCAATTCTTCATGTTTCATCAAATGATCTACGTAATAACGGTAACCCCTGTCTGATGGAACCCGGCCGGCGGAAGTATGTGGTTGTTCAATAAAGCCCATTTCCTCCAGGTCAGCCATTTCGTTGCGGATGGTGGCGGGGCTGACGCCCAGTTTATATTTCCTGGCAATGGTGCGCGAACCCACCGGCTCGGCAGTGGCGATGTAATCCTGTACGATAGCCAATAACACGTTCTTTTTCCTGGCATCCAGCACTACAAACACCCCCTTGTTAGCACTCTATTATATTGAGTGCTAACATCTACTTAAAAACATAGCACCGTTAAATCCGTTTGTCAAGATTTTGTAATAGGGACGAACTCAGCCATTACCGGATTGGCCATCGCCAAACCGCGGCGGGTCAGGCTTAGGTGATTAGCATCTATTGCTAAAAACCCCTCCCGGATTAACCGCTCCGCCAGCCCAGGGTATACTTGTTCCAGGGAAACGCCGAAACGCTCTAGAAAACTTTCCAGGTCTAGTCCTGCGGCCAGCCGTAGACCCAAGAAAACTGTTTCAAACATATCATCTTGTACACTAAGGTCTTCGCAACGAACCACCGGTAAGGACTCGCCGACCAGCGCACCCAGATAGCTGTCCAGCCGTTCTTCGTTGGCTATGCGCCGCATGCCCAGTCGGGAATGGGCGGCGGGGCCTAGGCCCAGGTAACCGCCATTATGCCAGTAAACCAAATTATGCCGGCACTCCCGGCCTAAAAGGGCGAAATTAGATATCTCGTAATGCCGGTAACCGGCGTCTTGCAACGTATCGATAGCCGAGTAATACATATCCAGTCCCAGTTCCTCATCACAGGGCTGCAAAATGCCGTCATCCACCATGGCGCAAAGCGGAGTCCCGGTTTCCAATTGCAAACCGTAAGCAGAAATGTGCTCTGGCCGAAGCGCAATTATTTTTTCCAGGCAACCCAGCCAGCCAACTCTGGTTTGACCGGGCACCCCAAAAATTAAATCAAGGTTTATGTTGTCAAATCCGGCTTCCCGGGCCTGCCGTACCGCATCCACCGTCTGCTGATGGGAATGAATACGACCAAGAGTGCGCAGCGTGTTTGAGCAACAGGCCTGAGCGCCTAAACTGAGCCTGTTAACTCCGCTGTGGCGCAGTGCTTCCAAACCGGCCCGGTGCACAGTGCCGGGGTTGGCCTCTACTGTGTACTCCAAATCCGGTGCCAGGTTAAAATGCCGTCCCACATTAGTTATTATTTCCCCTAATCCGCTTGGTGATAAGCAAGTAGGCGTACCGCCACCGATAAAAACGGTGGACAATGTCCACCGTTCACCAGCCACGTTTTTTTTCCACAGTGCCATTTCCCGTTCCAGGCCGGTCAGGTACTCACGTTCACCATCACTGCTGTACGGATAGGAAGTGAAATCGCAGTATAGACACTTACGAACGCAAAAAGGCACGTGGATATATAATGAAGAGGGAAGTTCAGGCGTAGAAAACAGCAGTTCTTCAGGCATTGTCGGCGGCACCTATTTTTTCGCGCAGGCGTACAACCAGTTTTTCTTCGCCCGCGGGTTCCTGAAGCTGTTTTTTAACTTCTTTCCAAACTTCCGGGCACTTGGCGTCGGTTATACCAACTATCTCCCGCACCGCCCGGTCGACCCGGCGTCTTTCTTCCTTGGTTGTGGGGGTAACGCCCGCCTTCTGCATAACCCCACCCAGGTGACGTAAGTAGCAACTCATATCAGCACCTCTTTCTTGAGGGTATTCATGTTGGGCGATTCAAGTTGGGGACGGTTCTTGACTTGAATCGCCCTCAACTTAAACTACTCGTCGCGAATGTTTAGCACGGCCATGAAGGCTTCCTGGGGTATTTCTACGTTACCCACCTGTTTCATACGCTTTTTGCCTTCTTTTTGTTTTTCCAGCAGCTTGCGCTTGCGGGTGATGTCGCCACCGTAGCACTTGGCCAACACGTCCTTACGGCGGGCCCGGATGTTTTCGCGGGCAATAATCTTGTTTCCAATGGCGGCCTGGATCGGTATTTCAAACATTTGGCGGGGAATTAACCCCCGTAATTTTTCTACCAGGGCGCGGCCGCGGTGGTATGACTTCTCATTGTGCACAATGGTGCTTAAGGCGTCCATCGGCTCACCGTTGACCATAATATCCATCTTCACCAGATTGGACGCCCGGTAGCCGGCTACTTCGTAATCCAGCGAGGCGTAACCACGGGTCCGGGATTTCAAATGGTCGAAGAAGTCATATATTATTTCGCTCAGCGGCAGATCGTACTTGAGCATTACCCTGCTGGTGCCCATGTAAACCATGTCTTTGTAGGTACCCCGGCGATCCTGGCACAATTCCATCACCGCCCCCACAAATTCATGAGGCACCATCACGGTAGCCGACACGATCGGCTCCTCAACTGACTCTATGCTGCCACTGACTGGCATTTTGTTGGGGTTGTCAATTTCGATTACTTCACCGGTAGTGGTGTTGACCCGGTAAACCACGCTGGGGGCGGTGGTGATTAGGTTTAACCCGTACTCTCGTTCCAGACGTTCTTGGACTATCTCCATGTGCAGCAGTCCCAGGAAACCACAGCGAAACCCGAATCCCAGGGCGTCAGATGTTTCGGGATCGTAAATCAGGGAGGCGTCGTTCAGCTTTAGCTTGTCCAAGGCATCCCGCAGATCCTCGTATTCCGCCGACTCCACCGGGTACAGGCCACAGTAAACCATGGGCTTGACCTGGCGGTAACCCGGCAACATGGCGGCGGCGGGCCGAGCGGCATTGGTAATGGTGTCACCCACCTGGGTATCTTTCACGTTTTTCATGCTGGCATTTAAAAACCCTACCTCGCCTGGTTTAAGCTCATCCACTACTACAGGGGCAGGCTTGAACACGCCCACTTCGTTAATCTCAAACTCTTTACCAGTAGCCATCATTCTAATTTGCATACCCTTGGTAATGCGTCCATGCACCACCCGAATATACGCAATCACGCCTTTGTAAGGATCGTAGTGGGAATCAAAGATTAGCGCCTGCAGCGGGGCATCCTCGTCGCCCTTGGGCGGTGGGATACGGTTGACTATCTGCTCCAGGATATCCTCAACCCCGGTGCCGGTTTTTGCCGATGCAGAAATAGCATCGGAGGCGTCCAGTCCAATTACTTCTTCAATTTCCTGCCGCACCCGTTCAGGTTCGGCGGCGGGCAGGTCGATTTTATTAATCACCGGGATAATCTCCAGGTCGTGATCTAAGGCCATATATACATTGGCCAGAGTCTGGGCCTCTATGCCCTGGGCTGAGTCCACCACCAGCACCGCCCCTTCACAGGCTGCCAGGCTTCGGGATACCTCATAGGTAAAATCGACGTGGCCCGGTGTGTCAATTAAGTTCAATACATACTCACGGCCGTCCCTGGCTTGGTAGTTTAGGCGCACGGCCTGTAATTTAATGGTGATGCCCCGTTCCCGTTCTAAATCCATATTGTCCAGTACCTGCTCGGTCATTTGACGCTGGGACAGAGCCCCGGTAATCTCCAACAGCCTGTCCGCCAGGGTAGATTTACCGTGGTCGATATGAGCTATAATGCAAAAATTTCTAATACGTTCCTGGTCTCTCTCCAACGGAAAGCTCCTCTCCATCTGTTCATGACAGTAAAACATACAACATATTATAGCATTTGACGGGGGAGCATGAAAAGCACGTTAAGTGCAAAAAAGGGCACCGTGCTCGGGGCGCCCCATAAATAACGTGTAATATGAAACTATATAATGAAGGAAAACTAACTCACGCGTACATTTTATTATCATCATCCTATAACCGGGTCGACATGCTCAACTTATTAGCCCCACAGCCATTGTTTAAACTTATTTAAAATATCCAGCATGATATACCCTGCTTCATGGGCAGCACTTATGGCTTTTTCCGGCCAATTGCTTGCACTTACTTCATGTTTTACTGCGCCGGTCAACTCGCTTATTTCGTACATCACCGGCTTTGCTTGGTCACCCATCTGCTGCGCCAGTTGGCTCAAGTGTTCCCTGTCTATATGAAAAAGCAGATTTTCGCCCAGCAAACGCAAACCCAGCTGTTCTTTTTGCAATTGCCATTCCAGCAACTGCAATGGATGCTGAGGATCAACGAGTCGGTTAAAATGGGTCAGCGAAACGCTAACACCAAAGATCACCAGGCCAAAAAAAACGCCCAGGCTGGCTATAACTGCTTTATTGGTTAGACTCGTCATAAAATCACCCGATTAATTACCTTGGCTATTTTAGTGTGTTAATGCTATTATTACCATTTGTTTAATCGGGTATTCTGTAGAATGTCTCCAATATTTAATATACTAATTATATGTCCCCATTATATGTCCCCAATTATTGTGAAGCTGATGTTTCAGTGTTAGCGTCAAGGCTGCGTTTGACCAATTCTGCCACCGGGCCGGCCAGTAGACGTCCGGTTCGTACGGCCTCTTCGGTGGAATTGCTAACGCTGCCCACCTCCAGCAATATAGCTCCGGGATGCAGAAACTGGTTGTAACGCCCCTCTTTAATTTGCACACCAAGGCACAGCCCCGGGTGCTGTTTTTCCATTTCGGCAGCCAATTCCCGGGCAAAATCATAATTTTCGCGCCAGGCGGGGAAAGAAGCCCGAGCATCCGAACCGACAACGATTAACACCGGTGCCACTTCCTGGCCGTGCACTGTCACCAGGCTGTTTTCCCTTGATTTACCGGCATCCCGGTGAATATCCAATACCACCTGAAGTGACGTGTTATTTTCCAGGAGTCCGGTTAAAGTTTCCTGCGACCGTACATATGAATCGGCATAGATGGTGTCATTTATGGTATCTGAGCAGGCCACTCGTATGCCATGGTTTTCTTCCAACTCCTGCTGCAGAGCCTCGCCCACTTTAACCACACCACCTTTTTTACCATGCAAACGTTCCATACCATCTGTTAGTGCGTACGTCTCACCGGTATGAGTGAAATACACGCCTACCAGGTTATCTTCCGAAAGAACGGTGGTAGTTGTTTTTTCTTCGGCCTCGTCGTCAGCCAACGGCATTAAAGTGGGTTCCTGTGCGGTTACGGCCACTGATTCCTGGTCGGAAACAAAGTCGGCCTCCAGAAACGGCATTTGTGACTGCAGCATGTGTAGAGGCTGCTGCCTGTCCAAAGTGAACAAGCCAATCAATGGCTTAACCGTCTCGCCTGGGGAAACCATTCGGGGCAGGCTTTCTGCTTCTCCCGCCCAGGCCATCATGGGTATCCCGGCTTGTAGGATACCACGGGGACTGCTATCGCTCCAATTAATAATTGAACTGATTAAAAATTGTTTGCTCGTCCCAGTGGCCGGAGTGGCGTCGGCCAGGTACACTAATAATCTGAACAGCACGGCCAACAAAATAATTATTGCTATTGCCGGCCAGATGCGGCGCAATCTGTTACTGCGGTAACTGTAAGAATAAGTATTATACATAAAAAATCCCCCCAGTGGGACATGTTTAATCTTATGTTCCTGGTGGGATATTTATTACACGCTTGTACATCGCTGGAAACTAAAAATGAAATTCTTGGAATCGAGTAGGAGGGGGCGGCAAGCCCCCGACCTCTCACACCACCTAGCATGCGGGTCCGCACTAGGCGGTTCCCAAAGGTTTACGCAGTTCCAGATAACGAGCAAGTAAACTTTTGAGCCCTTGCGCCTTCCAGTAGGAGGTGCCAAGGGCATTATTTAGGTTGCGGGACATACGCCAATACCCTTTCCGGGAATTGGCCATCATAAATGCCACCCAATCAGGGACGCCTAGAGAACGCAGCTTCCTAATCCGGGTTCGGACACGTTTCCATTGCTTCGAATCCATTTATCCAGTGTTTCGCAGTGCTTTTTGGCAGAAGCTATCTTAAAGTATCCTACCCAGCCCATGAGGTAACGGTTTAGTTTGTCAATCCGTTTCTTCATTGGATATGGCTTAGTACGGG